>Ga0209979_1005082_pt1 | contig 10519 bp, 6 predicted proteins | sample AnhtaG_FD_183114 | JGI IMG/M metagenome (GOLD analysis project Ga0209979, IMG submission 183114) | Deep subsurface microbial communities from Anholt, Denmark to uncover new lineages of life (NeLLi) - Anholt_01485 metaG (SPAdes) (version 2) | ecosystem: Environmental > Aquatic > Marine > Oceanic >...
GGGCACCGGGTTGTGGCCATCTGGATTTTGCAAAAATAGTACAGGCCTTAAAGAAGATAGATTACCAGGGTTATATTTCTGCAGAGATTCTCCCCCTACCGGATCCAGATAGTTGTGCCCGCCTTACCGCTGAAACTTTGGATAAGATCGGGTATTAGTTAATCATAACTATAATTTAATAACATATTTTTAATATTATAGAAAGTCATTAAAATTATTCTTTCCCAGGGTCCCATAGAAATTTGTGCCTGGCCTAGTTTTAATGCACTGAGCTTTGTGATTAGAGCAGCTCTTTTAATAAGTGGGAAATTTATTCCAAGATGAAGATATAGATACCATGGTTTTTATAGAGATATAAATATATTCTTAATTTATGGTTGCAGGAGCGGCAAAAATGTAGAAAGATTAAGTATTTATCCCCTGATGCCTCACATAAAAATGTACTTGAAAGCTATACGATGCCTCAAGTAGAAATGTACTCGAACCTACTTGAAGGTTCCACACTTTTTTGTAGTAGATCTTCTCTTACTTTTTGCTTTAAAGCATTTAATTTAAGCAGCCTATTTTGCAATTTAGTTATCTTTCTTTTCAGCTCTGCTGGATTTAGCATACCATATTCTTTTCTTAGTTTCACCTTTACCTCATCTTCAATATCAGGAGAGGCCAGAACTCTCCTGTAGGGAGTCTTAGCCTCATCATATTTTTTGGTAACCTTACTTCCTATTCTCTCCTTTTTGATTAGTTTTCTAACCGGTTGAAAGAAGTTAACATAGAGTCTAAGATAAACATACAGTTCATTTAGAATGCTAAGTTCCTTATCGGTATCATATCTGGCATAGCCTACCGCCCTTCTGATGACCGACCAGTTCTTCTGTTCCACAAAACAGGAATCATTCTTTCGATACGGTCTACTTCGGGTAAAGGTAATCTTATGCTCTTCACAATAACGAATTAGATGGGCATTGATAAACTCAGCTCCATTGTCTGAATCTAACCCTAAGATAGAGAAAGGTAATCTCTCTTTTATGGTCTCTATGCCGGAAAAGACCCATCTTTGAGTCTTATTCTTTACCGCTATCATCTCCTCCCAGCCGGTAGAGATATCGGTAAAATTTAGACTCTGGATAAAATCACCCCTTACTGCCCCTCCATCATGGGAGACCAGGTCTGCTTCGAAAAAGCCAGGTTTAGCCTCATCCCAATCGGCAAAGGTCCTAATGGGGATACTCTTTTTTAATAAAGTTCCTGGTTTGGTAGTAGATCTTCCTTTTATTCTGAATCTCTTTCTGGTATCAGTTAGAAGCCTATCGATAGTAGCCGCACTTATCTTGAAGAGCTTTTCTCTTACCTTAGCACTTAAGTTAATTTCCCTCCATTTTTCTAATACCGGGATAATCTCTTTTAAGAAAGGAGCCAGTCTTTTGGAACAGATATAATCACATATTTTCCAGATCTCCTTTAAGGCTACCAGAACACCTTCATCATAAATCTTTTTCTTCTTTCTTTTGATTTTCCTCTTATCTCTTACCAGTCTTACTCTTTTGCCCCTTATATGCATATACCCTAATACTTCTTTTAGTCTTAAGACTCTGGCGGCATAGGAGCGGTTATGCCTGGTAAGTCTAATAAATTCATCTAACATAATAGTCTTTTCTTTTTTAGATGATTTCCTGTATCGATCTCTTAATTCTCTGGTTACGGCCTTTTTCTGCCTCATGGTTAACATTCCTTTTTACCTCCTCATATATTTAAAAGAGATAATTCTTTCTCTTTAAATATAGAGGAAATTAGGTTATAATTAAAATAATTTGGAGTACTTTTTTATATGAGGCATCGATACTATTTGGAGTACTTTTTTGGTGAGGCAATTCGTTATCTTGTTTTAATTGTATTAGAATAGTATTATTAATAATAAATGGTTAATGAAATGGAAGTGGCATGTTTGGAGAAAATTTTACTTACTTCTCAAATATTTATTAACATTAAAGAAGCATTAGATTATGCAAAGAAGAATAATTATTATGGTGTTGAGTTGTATTTAAATAAAATGAGATTGATGCTAAATCCTCAAAAAACAGAAGTATTTTTTAATGAATTAAATCAATATCCGGAATTATATTTTTCTTTCCATCTCCCCACGAGTGATGTAGAAATTGGGCATAAAAATAAATTTTATGCTGAAACATCTCTAAAATATTTAATGATGTATATTGATTTTCTAAGGCCTTGGTTAACGAAGCAGAAATATAGGCCAATTTTTACTATGCATATTGGGGCAAACTCCATACCCATGGAGCTATTAAATTGGGAGACAAGTAAAGATAATTTAAAAAAATTGGGCCAATACGTTTCCAAAGCAAATGGTTGTTTACATTTAGAAAATCTGAAAATGGGCTGGACAGCTGAACCGAAAAAGTTAATAGATTTAGTAAAATATGCAGGAGTTAATATAACCTTTGATTCTGGTCACGCCACGTCAAGCCCTTTGGTTCTGGAAGGAAAAATTTCCATTGTAGAATATATAAATCAATTGAAACCCTTTATCCGCTATGTCCATTTATATGCCTATGAAACTTTGGATGAAGGTAGACATATGCCTCCTAAAACTTGGGGCGAGATTGAAGATATCTGGAGAAGTATAAAATCCATAAAGGAAATTAGAGGAATTACCATTGAACTAACTACATTACCAGAATTGGAAAATACACATGATTTGTTAAAAAAAAATAGTAATATTTAGTAAATAATGATAAACCGTTTACGAAAATTAAAAAAATTTTACTTTTATTCAGGATTTGTGAATTTAGTAATAGGCAATTTGTATTTGCATCTGAATCCGAATAAATTCTAGGAGGTGATATCATAAAAAATAAAATTAAAAAATTTTCAGGAAAGCGAAGTTCAGACCCGAATAGAAAAATTTAAATTATCTATTAATTAAAGGAGAAAAAATTATGAAAAAGATGAATTTAATTTTAATGATTATTTGTCTGGTTTTAATGTTTACTGGTAATGTAATTGCCCAGGAAGGGAATTTAACTATATGGGTTGCTGCTTCTCCTGCAGAAGGGGAAAATTTAATTCAGGCATTTAGTAAACACTATCCGAATATTAAGGTTGATATGATTAGGGCAGGTTCTGGAGAACTACTAACTCGATTAATGGCTGAACAACCAAATCCTAAAGGAGATATAATTTTAGGAATTGCCAAAGAAGCCTTTGAAGGTAACTACGATTATTTTGTACCATATAAGAGCAAGAATGATAGTGCTATTCCTAAAGATTTAAAAGATACTGCAGAAATTCCTAAATATTATGGGTATTCCATGCCTTTGCAGGCTTTTATGATTAATACTACTGTACTTGCTCCCGAAGATTATCCTAAAAGTTGGAAAGATTTAGCCCTTCCTAAATATAAAGGAAAAATTATATTGGCTAATCCTGCTCTATCTGGGTCAGCTTATTCTCAAGTTTTCCAAATGCATGAACTGTATGGATTTGATTTCATTAAAGAAGTTGTTCCTAATGTGGTATTTGTTACTTCTTCAAGTATGGTTCCTGAATCCGTTGCTCGAGCGGAATATGCTATAGGTATTACTGGTGAATATAATATTGCCAAACATATCGATGCTGGTACTCCGGTTATAGCTATTTATCCTGAAGAGGGAACGGGAGCTCGATTTGATGCAACAGGAATTATCAAAAATGGTCCTAATTTAGAAAACGCCAAATTGTTTATGGATTTTGTAACCACTAAGGAGGCTTATGAGATAGTATTAAATACTAAATCTCGTAGAACTGTACATCCAGAAGTTCCGGCTCCTGGTGCTTTACCGCCCTTAAATGAAATTCCTTTAATGAAATATGATGCAGTAAAGGCCGCAGAAATGAGAGAAGAATTATCTCTTAAAGTGTCAGATTTAATCCAATAAAGGGTAGCAATTAAAAACAATATAAAGAAGTTAGCTCGGTTTTGCAAGATTCACTCTTGTAAGACCGAGCTTCTATTTCCCTGGCCCCTTTCTTTCTCTTTATACAATGCACGATACTAATTACAAGAAGTTAGTGCAAACTTTTAGTATCTTTCTTTGTCTTCACGCGATACGCAATACGAATAATTACTGGCACTGAATTACAATATATAATATAATTAATAATCGATAAATTTATCATTTAGAGAATTTTAATCTCAAAAAATTATTAATAACAAGGGGAAAAATCACAGTGTGTTCTAATATAATATATAAAGATGTAGTTAAGAGATTTGAAGGAAAAGAGATAGTAAATGCTTTAAAAGGAGTATCTTTTGAAATAGAAAAAGGAGAATTGTTCTGTTTATTGGGTCCGAGTGGATGTGGCAAAACCACTCTTCTTCGAATTAGTGCAGGGTTAGAAAGCTTAACCGCTGGGCAGATTTTTTATGGAAAAAAGGATATAACTACTATACCACCTTTTCGAAGAAATATTGGCATGGTCTTTCAAAGCTTTGCCCTTTACCCCCATATGAATGTTTTTGAAAACGTCGCCTATGGCCTTCGAGTAAGAAAAGAATCTAAAGATATTGTAAAAAAGAAAGTAACAGAGATTATGGAATTGGTAGGACTACCTGATGTCTTAAGGAGAAATCCCAGCCCCACAGCTTTATCCGGAGGGCAGCAGCAAAGAATTGCTATTGCCCGAGCATTAGTTTATGACCCGGAGATTTTATTATTAGATGAACCTTTGGCCAGTCTGGATGCGAAATTAAGACGATATATGCGGGCAGAAATTCGTCGGATTCAGAAGGCTACAAATATAACTACGATATATGTCACCCATGACCAGGAAGAAGCTATGGCCATTGGAGACCGTTTAGCAATAATGAATAGTGGATTAATAGACCAGATAGGTTCTTCTGATCAAATATATCATCATCCTAATAATATGTTTGTAGCCAATTTTATAGGTAAGATGAACTTCTTCCCGGGAACGATTCAGGAAGTTCAAGGAAATAATTGTAAGATTCAACTGGAACATAATCAAAAGAGGTTAGATTTATTTTTTGAAATGAATCAAAAAAGGAAACAAGAAATTAGTAAAGGTAAAAAAATTATTTTAGGTTCTCGACCGGAAAAATTATCTATAAGTGCTAATCCAGATGATGGTTTGCTCCCGGGGCGGATTCAAATAATACAAAATTTGGGGAAAGTAACTCGTTACGAAATAGCTCCTCTCTGGGATTCTAAAAATAAATTAATAGAAGTTGATATGGAGGGAAAATTATCAGGGGTAAAAGAAGGAGATGTAGTTTATATTAATTTTGATAGAAACAATACACTGTTATTTTCTAAAAAGAAGGCAATATAGATGGCTATTATTAATAACCTAAAGGAATTTATATTAGAACAATCTAAAAAAGATTATACTCCCTATTTAATTTTAAGTGTACCCTTGCTTTTTTTAGTTATATTTCTTTTATGGCCCCTGGGGATGAGCATTGGAAAGGCTTTTGTGTTAAGGGGTAATGAATTAATTTTAGATAATTTTACTTTTACTAATTTTCAACGATTTTTTACTTCCTCAATGTATCAGAGAAGCTTGCGTAATTCTTTTGTAATTAGTTTTTCTGTAGTTTTCTTTACTTTACTTATAGGGGTTCCTATGGGATATTTTGTAGCCAGAGTAGAGATACCCTTTAAAAAATTGATTTTATCATTAGGAATTTTACCCATTATCACCCCGGCTTTTGTAGGTGCTTTTTCTTGGGTCATATTATTAGGGAAACAAGGAGTAGTTCGCTATATGGTGAATAAAGTTTTAGGATTAGTGGGGCTATCATTACCACCCATATATGGTCTTTTTGGGATAATCTTTACTATGACCCTTACCTATTTACCATTTGTTTTTTTATTAAGCCATGGTGCGTTTAAATCATCTAATCCTTTATTGGAAGAAAGTGCGATTATAATGGGGGCTGGTCACAGTAGAATACTCAGGACTATCACTATGCCACTAATTCTCCCTAGTTTAGGGGCAGCATCTATATTGGTATTTATTCGGGCTATAGGAAATTTTGGTATACCGGCGGTACTTGGTGGGCAGCAATATGTTTTACCGACTTTAATTTATTTTAGAGTAAATGGGTTTTGGGACTTAAATGGGGCATCAGCAATTGCTATCCTTAGTGTTATTATTGTGGTTATAGCCTTGACTATTCAAAAAAAAGTGGTTAGTGCCAGGGAATATGAGACCATTAGTACTGCCAGTTCAGAACATAAATTACATAGGCATCCCTTTATAAAAGCTATTGCTATAATATATTGTAGTTTGGTTTTACTTATTTCCTTGGCTCCTCAAATAACTATTATTACTATGTCTTTTTTCAGGCAATGGATAGGTTTTTTACCGGTAGGATTCACTTTGGAAAATTATAAAATTATCCCCCAGATTGCTTCCAAGGCTATTAAAAATTCTCTGTTTTTAGCCACCTCTGCATCCTTGTTAACCGCTCTAATAGGAACTTTAGTTGCTTATATTACTGAACGACGCCGTCCTAAAGGAGCAATATTGATAGATTTTACAGTGATGACTCCGTTTGTTTTACCAGGTATTGTTGTTTCTGTTGCCTTATTATCTGCCTTTTCTTCCGGACCTATTAATATATCCGGGACTTTCTTGATTCTGATGATTTCCTTTGTAGTTAGGAGGACTCCTTATGTCTTTCGTTCAGTTGCTGCAAGTTTAACTCAACTCGATGAGGCTTTAGAGGAATCTTCAACCATAAGTGGCGCCAGTTGGTATTACACTTTTCGCAAGGTTACTTTTCCTTTAATATTACCGGGGATTATTGCCGGGTCAATCTTAACATTTGCTACTTTATTACAGGAATTAAGCACCAGTATATTATTGTATTCTGCAAAGACCCAAACTTTACCTATACAGATTTATAATGCAGTAGCTGATGGTAATTTCGGAGTAGCCAGTTCTCTTTCTGTTTTATTATTGGCAGCTGTTTTTAGCGTAGTATATCTGATGAATGTATTTTTAGGGGAAACCGCCTCTTCTAGCTTTAAACTTGGATAATATTTTTCTTTCTATTTCCTCCCCCTAGAGGGGGGAGGACTAAGGTGGAGGTGATTAATCCTATAAATGTAGGGGTTCAATTCATTGAACCCGCAAGAAATAAAAAGGAGACTTAACCGAAACATATGAAAATTAATATTTATGCCAATAAAAAAGAAACCAGTAAAAAAGCAGCCTTAAAAGCCGCATCACTATTAAACGAAATCATCCACCAAAAAGGAACCGCTAACTTTGTAATAGCCACCGGTGTTTCTCAATTGGACTTCATCGATACCTTAATAGCAGAAGGTAATGTTGATTGGAGCAAAACCAGAATGTTTCATCTTGATGAATACATCGGTCTTCCCGAAACTCATCCAGCGAGTTTTAGAAAGTATTTAAAGGAAAAATTTATTTCTAAAGTAGATAGAATTAAAGAGATTAATCTTATCAACGGGGATACAGCGGATCCTCAAAAAGAATGTGACCGTCTCAATAAAATTTTACAAAATGAAATTGTGGACATAGCATTTGTGGGGGTAGGGGAGAATGGTCATCTGGCCTTTAATGATCCTCCAGCGAATTTTAAAATCGAAGATCCTTACATTATTGTAAATCTTGATGAACATTGTCGAAAACAGCAGGTAGGAGAGGGATGGTTTGACTCTATAGAAGATGTTCCCCAACAAGCTATTTCTATGTCTATTAAACAAATTATGAAATCGAAAAGTATTATCTGTACAATACCTGGCAAAAGAAAAGCCCAAGCAGTAAAGGACTGCTTCGGAACAGATAAGATTTCACCCATATATCCTTCTTCAATATTAAAAAAACATAAAAGTTGTTTTGTCTTTCTTGATTTTGATTCAGCTAATTATTTATCTAAAATATCTTTAGACAAAATTTGATCTTATTAGAGTGATTATATTTTTTTAAGATAAAAATTAATTAGATATTCATCTTTTAATATGCGAGTTGTTTTAAATAACGAAGGAATTTTTATTTGATATCTCTAAGAGGAGAATGTTCTAACAATTTTACTAATAACTAAAAAAGAAAAAATAAATAAAAACATTAGTCGAGAAAAGGCTGAAAATTGGACTATTGGTTGTTTTAGAAAGTGTACAGAATTTGCAAAAGAATACCATGTCCGGCTTACCTTAGAACCGGTAAATAGATATAAAAGTAATTTTGTTAATACACTCAATGAGGGAATTTAATTTATTAAGCGCATAGGAGCATCAAATTTAAGGTTATTACCTGAAACTTTTCATATGAATATATCTGAGAAAACATTTTTTCATTTTTTCCCTTTTTCATTCCATATCTTTTTAAGAAAAAAGCATCCTTTTAAAATTTTACTTTAATTAAAACTAGAGTAGATTTTTAAATAACCTGACAATAAAAACTTGCTAAAATTATAAAATCTTACTATAATATTTAATATAGAATGATATTCTACATTATAGAAAGTATCTTTAGCTATACTATATTTTACCCGAGGGATAAAAGTTTCTATTGCTTAAAATAATAAATATCAAAGGTTAGTGAAATGAAAAAAGAATATATTTCTATTCGGGGAATAACCCTTCCTTTCTATCGCTGTCATACTTTGATTATTGGTTCAGGAGCTGCTTCCCTAAATTGTGCTCTCCATCTGTATGATTTTAATATTAAAGATATAGCAATTATCACTGAGTGTTTGGGAGGAGGAACTTCTAACAACTCAGGATCAGATAAACAAACTTATTATAAGCTCTCCCTTTTTGGTCAAGAAAAAGATTCAGTCTATGCCATGGCTCAAACTTTATTTTCCGGAGGGTCAATGCACGGAGATATTGCTTTAGTAGAAGCTGCTCTTTCCCCCCAAGAATTTTATCATTTAGTAAAGATTGGCGTCCCTTTTCCTCATAATACTTTTGGGGGATATGTTGGGTATAAAACCGATAATGATCCTAAGCAGCGAGGTACTTCAGCTGGTCCCTGGACTTCTCGACAGATGTATAGAAAATTATTAGTACAAGTGGAGAAAGAAAAGATTCCTCTTCTAGACAAACATGAAGTAATCTCTCTACTTATCAGCGAAAAAGGAGAAGAAAAAAGAGTAGTGGGTGCAATAGCTATTAATAAAAATATTGCTTCTACTGGATTATCTTCTTTAGTGATTTTTCATGCAGAAAATATTGTAATGGGAACCGGTGGTCCCGGAGGTTTATATAAGACTTCAGTTTATCCGAAAAAACATTTAGGTAGCAGTGGTATTGCTTTAGAGGTGGGGGCAAAGGCGGTAAATTTGACTGAATGGCAGTACGGTTTGGCTTCTATTAAATTCCGTTGGAATGTATCCGGTACTTATCAGCAGGCTATTCCTCGTTACATTAGTACCAAATTAGATGGTTTAGATGAAAGAGAATTTTTAAATGATTTTTTCCCCAGCATGGGAAAGTTAGCTACTGCCATATTTCTCAAAGGTTATCAATGGCCATTTGATGTGGAGAAAATAGAAAATTATGGTTCTTCTTTAATTGATATTTTAGTGTATCGGGAAAATGTTTTTAAAAAACGCCGAGTTTTCCTTGATTTTAGAAAAAATCCTACCGCAAGTCAGGGATTAGAGGAATTTGATCTCAAAAATTTAGATCCAGAAGCCCATACTTATTTACAAAAAGGCGAAGCCCTTTTAAATACTCCTTTTGCTCGTTTAAAACAGATGAATCCATTAGCAGTGGATCTCTACCGACAGAATGGGATTGACCTAAGTAAAGAACCTTTAGAAATATCTGTCTGTGCTCAACATAATAATGGAGGCTTGCTGGGTAATATTTGGTGGGAATCTAATATTAAGCATTTATTTCCTGTAGGTGAGGCAAATGGTACGCATGGAGTTCATCGCCCCGGTGGTTCCGCTTTAAACTCTGGGCAAGTAGGAGGTTTGCGAGCAGCGGAATTTATCTCTCAAAAATATTCAGGATTTAGCTCAAATGAGAAAGATTTTTTAGATCAAACTAAATTACAGATAGCTTCTAAATTAGAATTATTCCAAAAAGCCTTGCAGAGGGTACATAAATCAGGGCAAGATGTGTCTTCTTTCCGTAGGGAATTTCAAGAAAGAATGACTAAATATGCGGCTCATATTAGGAACTTCCAGGATATTAAAAATTCCTTAAAAGAAGCTCTAGATCAATATAATCGTCTTAATTTAGGGGAAATTAGTTTAAATGATAAGGCCGAAATAGTAGAATTTTTCCAGAATAGACAGTTGTGCTTGACCCAGGTAGCGATATTAAAGAGCATAGAGGCCTATCTGGAGGGAGGCGGGGGGAGTAGAGGTTCTTATTTAGTTTTAGATAAACAAGGCGAATTAGTCAGCGAAAAATTAAATGAGCAATGGAAATACCGCCCTGAACTAATGAGGTTACGAAGGTTTATTTTGCAATATCAATATAAGGAAGGAGCCCAGCAAATAAATTGGGTTCCT
>Ga0209979_1005083_pt1 | contig 10518 bp, 8 predicted proteins | sample AnhtaG_FD_183114 | JGI IMG/M metagenome (GOLD analysis project Ga0209979, IMG submission 183114) | Deep subsurface microbial communities from Anholt, Denmark to uncover new lineages of life (NeLLi) - Anholt_01485 metaG (SPAdes) (version 2) | ecosystem: Environmental > Aquatic > Marine > Oceanic >...
GGTATTTTGCCGAGACTGTAGGGCAGGTTAACGAAGAAATCGTAAAGAAGTATATCCGCAATCATCGAGCTGAGCCATAGCCAGATTATGCCACAGGGAAGAAACTCCGGCCTTTAGGCCGGGGAGTTTTCATTCCTTTTTTTAAAATATACGAAGAGTTTTGAGTGAAAAAAGGGATAATTATAAACTCTATCAGCAATTTTGGGTATTGTTTAATCCCCTCCCTCGATGGGAGGGAAAAGATCGTATTCATTCTCATGAAGTTAAAAAAAATTGTAAAATTTAATTGAGTTAGGATATAATTACAAAACTTTGAACAAAGTTTAAGATTTAATAATAAAAGAAAAGAGAAAAGGAATTTAAATGGAAGAAAAAGAGATTGAACTCATCGATTACCTGAATGTCATTTGGAAGAGAAAATGGATTATTATCATCGGGACAGTTTTATGCATGATTGTTGCAGGTGCAGTTAGTTTTATCTTAAAGCCTGTCTATGAAATTGACACGATAATTCAGCCTGGAAAGTTTTTTGTCCAGAATCAAGCTGGGGATTTTGAGGAATTTGTCGTTGAAGATCCTCAGCAAATTGCTGATAAGGTACGGCATAAGTCATATGATGCTTTGGTTGCTGTTGAGTTAAATAAAGATGCTGCAAAACTTCCAGAAATAAAAGGAGAGAATATAAAAGATACATTATTGACCAGAATTTGGGTCAGAGATCATGATGTGGAACTCAGCAAAAAGATCTTAGATTCACTTATTGTTTTATTAAAAAGAGACATTGATATGAAGATTGATATTGAAATAAATAATGTGAATGCAGCAATTAAGGCTAACGAAATTGAAAAAGAAAGAAGAATAAATCAGATAGAAATATTGAAAAAGAAACTAAGAATAATTGATCAGAGGAAAAAAGACATAATAAAAGAAATGTACTCAGTTAAAAGTAAAATTAATGAATTGGAAAAAGAGCAACTAAAAGTTTTGAAGAAGGAAAATAGAACCGAAATAGAGAGTTTAGGTATGTTACTTTATTCTAATGAAATTCAACAGAGCCTACGGTACAATGATCTCTTAAATGAGAAATTAAGTATTGAGAAGTTAAAAGAGGGAGATGTTAATTCGGATTTACAGATAGAGTATGCATCAATCAATAAAATAGATAATACAATTGCAAACCTTAAAGAAAGAAAGGGGAGGATAGATTATACTAAGGTAATAAAAAAGCCAACTTCTTCCATATATCCTGTCTCCCCAAAAAAGAAATTAAATGTCTTAATTGCTTTCATATTAGGATTGATGATTTTCACAGTGTTAGCTTTTTTATTTGAATATGTCAAAAAACAAGAATAATAAGCTCAAAACTCTCTCTTGAATCTAAAGTGGATTTTTATTTCCATAATTATGGTTAAAGTTATTTTCTACAAAAGTAATTGACAGAAAAAGAAATTTCGTGTAGTTTACTGCAAGTAGAAAGAGCCAAAGAAAAAAAGGAGGATTTAATTCCTTACATGAGTTATCACTAATTATTAAAAAAGGAGGTGATAAATGAGATAAGGCAAAAATATAAAGGATGAATTTAGGTAAATCTAAAAAAGACGAAAAGGAGAAAAAAATGATGAAAAAATCAACTTTTGTTTTATGTATGTTAGTTCTATTTCTTTTTACAGCTTCAATGATTCATGCACAGTACAAGTTTTTCAATATTCCCTCTTGTTCCTTCAGACCTATGGATGAAGATTACACTTATACCTACTATTGGGATTACTCTTACGCAGATTCGGATTGCCCTTCATCACCATATTTTTTTGCGCCAATTTATCTTCCTCAGGATGCCACTATAGTAAGCGTGACCTTATCCTATTATGATTCTGATTCCTCCAACGATATGAGTTTTAGTGTAATAAGGACAAATTTGTATACTAAGAGTTATCAAACGCTGTTTTCTGGAAGCTCTTCAGGTTCTTCAGGTGAAGGGGAAATAGTTGACAGTACTCTAAATAATGGCTCCAGGATTGTGAAGAACAATTCATTCTATTATGCAGCTTATATTTCTATACCTGCTGCTGGCGTAGGAAGCAGTCTTAAGTTTTATTGCTTGAAGATCAAATATCAATAATAAGAAACATTTTTAAATATAACTAATTAAAGCTCGGCTGAGCAGATACGTTTAGTCTGCAATAAGTTGGATTTCATCTTCCATTCCAAGAAAGAAGGGGTTCAATTCTCTTCTTTTCTACCTAATTACATTTCATTATACTAAAACTCCAACAACCCTATTTTTAGCATCAACCTAAAGTGCTCCAGGTGAAGGCGAAGTAGACTGTGCCCTTAACGGAGGTTCCAGAGTTGTGAAAAAACAATTCTTTCCCCAAAAGTAATCGTAGTCTTTATCAATCTCACTATTCATGTGCCCAAGGGCACAATATTATTTCTTATATGAAGGACTCAATTAATGAGAAAAAAAAGTAAAACTCTTTTAAAAACCCTAATGTATTTATTGATTATTCTAGCTCCATTTATATTCACCCGTTCAGCATCTCTTACAGAACCCATTATCATTGGGCATACCTGTACCAATATCAGTCAGGTTCCGGAATACTGGATAAATAAAGCAAAAACTGAGTTCAGAATCTCCTATGGGCATACATCACACGGAAGTCAGATAGTAAGCGGGATGGAAGTTCTTATGGCCCAATCCGACTTGTACTCTTTCAACCATGATGGGACCGATGGGGCACTTTCCCTTCATGACTATGAGCCTTCCGGTGACCTTGGAAATCCAGATAGAACCACTTGGGCCCAGAGGACTCGAAATCTACTCGACACTCCAGGTTGTAACAGGAACATGATTATGTGGTCATGGTGCGGTCAGGCTGATACCAGCGAAGGGAATATCGATCTATATCTTAGCCTTATGAACCAGCTCGAAGAGGATTATCCAAATGTCACATTCGTTTATATGACAGGGCATTTGAATGGATCAGGTGAGGAGGGCAACCTGAATTTAAGGAATAATCAGATTCGAAACTACTGTATAGCGAACAACAAAATCCTTTTCGATTTTGCAGACATCGAAAGTTATGATCCTGACGGCAACTACTTTCTGGATAAGGATGCTAATGATGGGTGCTATTATGACAGCGATGGTAATGGGAGCCTTGATGCGAATTGGGCTGATGAATGGTGTGCTGTTCATCCAGGGGAGTGTTCTTCATGCTCCTGTGCCCATTCTAGATCATTAAACTGTGATCTTAAGGGTAAAGCTTTCTGGTGGATGATGGCAAGGCTTGCTGGCTGGGAACCGTCTACTCAAGCCCACAATAAGTTTTATCTTGATACAAACTGGGATGGTCAAGCGGATAACACAAAAACATTCGGCAAATCTGGCGATATCCCTGTAACTGGAGACTGGAATGGTGATGGCAATACAAACTATGGTGTCTATCGACCGAGTAAATGCAAATTTTACCTTGACACAGACTGGGATGGTTTTGCAAACATTGTAAAATCCTATGGTAAAGCAGGAGATATCCCAGTTGTAGGAGATTGGGACGGAGATGGTACCGTTAATTATGGCATATATCGAGGAAGTAAATTCTATCTCGACACAGATTGGGATGGTATTGCTGATATTGTGAGGCCATTCGGGAAACTAGGTGATATTCCAGTAACTGGTGATTGGGATGGAGACGGCACTACAAATATTGGTATCTATCGTGGAGGGAAATTTCATCTTGATACCAATTGGGACGGTCTGGCAGAAATAATAAAACCTTACGGAAAATTAGGTGATATACTCGTGACTGGAAATTGGGATGGTGACCTTACCACTAACTATGGCATCTATAGACCTGATAAATGCAAATTTTATCTCGATATGACCTGGGATGGTAAGGCTGACATAATTAGAGCATATGGGAAAAGAGGAGATATCCCCGTTACTGGAGATTGGAACGGAAATGGAAATACAAATTATGGGATATTCAGAAAATAGCAAACTTCTTTCTATGCTATCTTCAGCTTTCAGACCATGCGATGAGGGTGTTAAATATTTTTATTATTGGGACTATCCATAGGAAGACTCTAATTCTCCTAGTGCCTATTCTTATGCACCGATCAACCTTCCTAAGGATATAAAATAATTAAAGGATGAATTTAAGTAAATTAAAAAATAAACAAAAAAGTAAGGAAAAATGATTAAAAAATCAATTCTTGTTCTTGGGATAACGATTCTACTTCTTTTTTCGGCTTAATTACACTTCATATATAACTAACTCCTGCATTTCTTCTGTGACAGATGAGGAGTTAAAAAAAATAAGCTATCTTTAAGATATAACAAGCCCATTAAAAACTTCTTCGTATTTATCAGCAATAGAGTCCCAACTGTATTCGTTTTTAACTCTTTTTTTTGCTTTATTACCTAATTCGTTGATGACCTGAGGATTGTCAATAACAGATTGAATCTTTCTCCTTAAATCTTCAACATTGTTTTTTTTATAAGTTATTCCTGTTTCTGCTAAAACTTCTGAATTTTCTGGTGTTCTGTTTGCAATAACACAGTTTCCAAATCCCATAGCTTCTATCAAAGCAGGGTGGGTGCCTCCAACTTCTGTAGCGTGGATATAACAGTATGCATGAGATTGAAATTCCTTATAGCCTCTGCCAAATACAAAACCAGTAAAGATAATTCTTTGGTCTTTTGTCTTCTTTAATGAATCTATATACTCTCTGGCATAGGGAGCATCACCAACAATAATTAATTTTTTTGTTGTTTTTACTTTCTCAAAAGCTTTTATAACGATATGAGCATTATTTTCCGGCTCAAGGCGGCTGACATAAAGAAGATATTCTTTTGGCTTTAATCCAAATTTACTTAAAATTTCTTTGCTTAAAGCTTTTTCGGTACAAGCACCGTATGATATAAGGACTGAATCTTTATTGTATCTTTTTTTGTAATATTTTTGGATTACTTCTGCATCTGCAATGATTTTATTCGGAAAGATTATTGAAAAGAATTCCCCAAAAAAATACCAAAGTCTGCCTATAGGATTCCATTTTTTTCTTTTTCTTTCTATTCCGTCGACATTAACTATAACTTTTTTACCTGTTAATCTTGGGAAAAATGAAAAGACACTATTAGCTGCATTACAGATTAATATTGCATCATATTTTTCAAATAAGGAATGCATTACGCAAAGAAATGCATGAAAAACCGTATCAAAATATTTATGATTAATCGTGGGAAGGATTTTCAATTTCACTCCCTTATAGTAATCATCTTTATGTTTTATGATGTTGGATCTCCCATAGACTGTGACTGCATGACCTTTTTCGACTAATCTCGGTGCCAATTCTTCGGCTAATGTTTCGAATCCGCCATAACTAGCCGGAATTCCTCTTATTCCCATTATTGCTAAGTTCATTTTTTCTCTTTTTGAGCGACTGCTACTAAAGATCCACCTTTTTTAATTAATTCTTCGATTGTTGAAATACATATTAATGGAAGCCCCAGTACAATTAAAACTAAGATAGTTACAAAAATATCTTTTACAAGTATAAAAGATGATTTAGGTAATCCTTTCTTATTTCTTTTTAAAAAATTAAATAATAGATTTGGAGAGCAGCCGATTTTATTTAGAAAGGTTTGAATTAAACTGAAATAGTTCAATTCTGGATAGAAATAAGAGATATATTTCAGGACAAACCCATTTTTTTCTAAAATAAGTTTTAAAGTTTTTGGTGAAAAATGATACAAGTGTCTTGGGGGATCAAGATTAAACCAGAGGTCTTTTCCAAACAGTGCTTGTTTACTATCAATATTTGGACTAGCTATGAATATTAACCCTTCATCTTTGAGCCAACCGGAAGCTAGATGTAATACATTGTTCTGATCAGGAATGTGTTCGAAAACATGCCACATTGTAATCACATCAAAAAAATTAGATCTGAACAGTCCTAGGGAAAGGTGTTCTTGAAGGACATTTAAACCATATTCATTGATGGCAAAATCTGAACTTCTCTTTGTTGGTTCTATTCCATACACTTCCCAGCCACACTTTTGAGCTTCTACCAAAAACTTCCCTTTCCCGCATCCTATATCGAGTAATTTTCCTTTCTTTTTATCATAAATATTTTTGGAAACAACATTATATCGAAATCTATTGAAAAATCTCATTAAAGGATCTATGATTTTTTTTAGTCTTTCCTTTTCTCTGCTGTAAAAACCACTTTCATTGTAAAAGTCAGTCTTACTCGAGAAATCAGATTTAGTGTTTAAAAACACAAAGCCACATTCTTTGCATTTTAAATATATATATTCTTTACTTTCAAGATCATCTAGTGACTTTGCGTGTTGAAATATCGACATATTTGTAGATGAACAAATCTCACACTTTCTTTTTACTGTTTCTTTCATATTATTCATATTTCAGGTAAATAAATTTCTATCTCTCAATACATTTTCATAAATCTTATTCAAAGCACTCATCTGTCTCTCAAGGGTAAATGTTTGTGCTGCTCTTTTTCGGCCATTTTTCCCCATTGAGATACGCAAATCTTTTTCTTCAATCAATTTTGTAAGAGCAGAGACCATCTGAGAAATATCTTGAGGAGGAACTAAATATCCTGTAATACCGTCAAGAACTATATCTCTGGGGCCTCCATGGTTTGTTGCGACCACTGGCTTTTCCATAGCCATTGCTTCTAAAATAACCAATCCAAAGGGTTCTGGCCACTGAGAAGGAAGGATAAAAATATCAAAAGAGGCGAGCACTTCAATAATATCTGAGCGAAATCCGGTTAAAAAGGTATGACCTTTTAATCCTATGCTTTCTATTTGATTCTGCAATTTCTTCATCCGGTATTCCTCTCCTGGGTATGGATTCCCGACAATTAAGAATTTTGTTTCTGGAAAATTTTTGTGAATCTCTGCAGCTCCTTCAAGAAAATGCTCCTGTCCTTTCCAGCGGCTAATCCGACCAACCATACCAATGATAATTGCATCTTGTGAAATATTAAATTCTCTTCTTATTTTTTCCCCTTTTATACGAGTGTCGAATTTTGCGATATTAATGCCATCATAAATTAAGACAGCTTTTTTCGCATTTCGTTTGAAACCTTCGGCAAGATGACTCTTTACTGCTTCGGAAATAGCGATCACTTTATCTGACAAGAGAAAAATAATTCCAGACAAGATTTTCCAGAGATATTTCGGCTTGACTATGACTTCATGAATGTGCCAAATATGAGCTGTTCTTGATATCCAGGCGGCAATTGCCCCTGCTAAAACAGCTGATGTGTTGCTATATACTATCTTAATTTTTTCCTTTTTGATGATAGTCATCAACCTTATCACTGAAATAGCCAGAAGAAAAAAATATGGTACAATTCCTTTAAGATTGAAAAATTTTCTCCTCAAGACTCCCATTTTCATAATTTTAACCGGAACTCCAACTTCTTCTATTTTGTCTGCAAGGGGTCCACTTTGAGGTAAAATCACCAATGGCTTAAATTTAGATTTGTCAATTCCCTTTATTAACTGCCACAAGACTATATCCGCTCCGTATAATCCTGATCCTGAATGAATATAGAGGATATTAATCTTTGACATCTAAATTTTTCTATTAATTAAATTTTCGTTTTAATGCGTTTAAGGCGAAAATGTACATTTGGCGGGATTTATTGCGATATTTTTGGTTGCCACTAAAAATGAAATAAAGGGAATAAATGATAAATCTTATCCATAAGCCTAGGAATGTAATGAGTCGAAAAATGACGGATATAGCAATCCCATGATTATAAAGCACATATTGTAATAATGCTTTTATCCCTTTTCCTGAAATTCCTTTTTGGCTGCCCCAAAGATGATGAGTGACTTCTGCATGAGGCAAATAAAAGTTTTTCCATCCTTTATTTTTGACTCTTTTGCACCATTCTATCTCTTCGGTGTACATAAATATCGATTCGTCTAACTTGCCAACTTTTTTAATAATTTCTAACCTAGTCATTAAACAAGTGCCTGCAATCCAATCTACTTCAGTCACTTTCTTTTTTTTAACATATGGACTTTGGTTAATATAAATTCCTTTGAATACATTGGAAAATAGGATGGAAAGAAAAAAAAAGTAATTAAATCCAGTCAATAAAGACGGAAAATATCCCGCTACGCCTCCTTTTTGTAATTTTCCGTCAGGCATTCTAAGAGCTGGTCCCACAACTCCAGCATTGGGGTTTTTCTCTAAGAATTCCATTAATTTTTGAATTATTTCATTTTTTATTACTACATCTGAATTAAGTAAGAGTACATATGTACAATTTTTAATTAATTTAATGGCCTGATTGTTAGCCTTAGCGAAACCTAGATTTTCTTTGTTTTCGATTAACTTCACCTGTGGAAAGTTTTGGCGTACCATCTTGATACTGCCATCTGTGGAGGCATTATCAACGACAGTAACTTCATAGATGAATCCAGAAACTTTTTCATATATTGATTTTAAACATTCATACAACAATGTTTTTGTATTCCAATTGACGATTATTATTGACAATTCAACAAGTTTTTCTGAATTTCTCATTTTTTACTTTTGGCCTTATTCATCCATGTAACCCAGCTCCTTCAATCTCTCTCGGACTTTCTCTTCATCTTTTTTAGAGAAGAAAACTCTTTTGGACTTTGTCTTCATTTCTCCAGAGTCGTCTTGGTATTTTATGGGATTTGCCTTTAGAAAATTATTATCAATTACAGATGTTAGAACTTTTCCATCCATACTTTCAGGAATTGGTTCATTCAGAAGATAAAGTATGCTTGGAGCAAGATCGATAATCTTAGCTCCTTGGAGATTTGAGCCTTTTTTTATGTTTTTTCCGTAGAAAATTACAACGCCGTTTATTTTGTGAGTACCTGTTTGATACATGTCATATTTTGAGCTGTATCTGCCAAATTTGGTATATTTGCTCCATAGGACATTGTGGGAGGAAGTGAATTCTTTTTTTGAAAGATAAAGATCATCTTTCCACCTGATCAATAAATCAGGGGCTAATTCCAAATTTGGGCCATGATAGAGTTCTTCTCTTCGATAGACTTTTTCGACTGCTTTTTCCATAGTTTCAGGATCCTTTAATTCTTCCAAATGGGATATTATCATTTGGCATAGATTGTCATACTCATTACCTGGATTAATAACTCCTTGCGGTTCTCTCCCCTTGAGATTGATACAAATATTGCCTTGATTCCCTATTGAATAAGCTTTTGTGCTTGACCAGTCAATCTCTGAAAATTCTAAAAAAGACTCTACATCCGATCGAAAGTTTGACATTTTTTTTAGCCTGGCTTTTATTGATGCTGGCAAATACCTCTGCGAAAGATACAATGTTTTTTTCATAATGTTTTTAAACAAGGATTTTAAGAAACTAGTTGATTCTTTTTTTCTATAGTTCAGCAAGCCTAATTTGTTTAAATAAGTGTCAAGATGAAACACTTTTTTGATTGGACCAGCACCGTGGTCTGACATGATAATAAGAGTGTAATCTTGAGGTAAAATTTTTAAGAACTCTCCCAGCAAAATGTCAATCTTATTATAGATTTTAAAAATAGCATCAGAAAAAGGATTGTTTCCCTTTTCCATAAATTCCCAAAAACAGTGCTGAACAGAGTCAGTTTCATTTATTACCTTCATAAAAAAGTCAAATTCTTCTTTCATAAAAGACCTATTCATCACTTTAAAGCGTCTTTCCACAGCTTCGAGAGAACTATTTAAATATTTTTCATGGCTTTTCCCAGATGTGTCAACAGCTATAAGATGCTGGTCAGCAATTTCTTGAGCAAAAGATTCAGGATAAGTGTAATTTGAATTCATATCAGGAGTATCAATTCCTGAGATTAAATAGCCATTGACTTCTTCCGGCGGGTAAGTCATGGGTACATTTATAGCACAGACTTTTTTCCCCTTTTCACTCAGAATCTTCCAGATACTATCTCCTGAGCGCAGGGAAGCATTTACAACGTCTCTTTTGTAGCTTCCTATTCTACGTCTGACGAAATCATACAGCCCGTGTTTGCCTGGATTCATCCCGGTGATAAAAGAACTCCAGGCGGGGGCGGTTAAGGGGTGAATTGTGGAGATGAGTGAACCATAACTCCCGTTATCCATAATTTTTTTGAAAGTAGGGAGTTTTTCATTTTTAACCCAGGGAATTATCAGGTCAAAAGTTGCTCCATCTAAACCTAGTACAAATATTTTACTTTTCATATTTTATATTCTCATTTTAAAGATTGGATATAAACCTATCAAGTTTTCATTTGTATATCAATTTATACCTTTATGTTATTTTATATTGAAAGTGACAAAGGCTTCAGGGTTTTTTTTTAAAATTTAAAATTAGTTCTTAACTTCAGACCTCATGAAATAGGGCAAAAAACGTTGCTCTACAATCAAGCATTATAGTGTCTTCTAACTTCAAAAAACATGGTTCCTTTTCCACTGGGAGCAGGAATCTCCATCTGGTTAATCTTATCAC
>Ga0209979_1005085_pt1 | contig 10518 bp, 5 predicted proteins | sample AnhtaG_FD_183114 | JGI IMG/M metagenome (GOLD analysis project Ga0209979, IMG submission 183114) | Deep subsurface microbial communities from Anholt, Denmark to uncover new lineages of life (NeLLi) - Anholt_01485 metaG (SPAdes) (version 2) | ecosystem: Environmental > Aquatic > Marine > Oceanic >...
GAGATGGTCTGGGCTCCAATCCCCCTTTTGGGCATGTTGATTATCCTCAACAGGCTCACAGTATCGCTGGGATTGACAATCACTCGCAGATAGGCGAGAATATCCTTGATCTCCATCCTCTCGTAGAATCTGACGCCGCCCACGATCTCATAGGGAATTCCGGTGCGCCTTAAAACCTCCTCCAAGGAGCGCGACTGGGCGTTGGTGCGATAGAGAATCACAAAATCGGAGAGCGTCAAAAAATCGGTGCTGCGCAATTCAGAGAGCTTCTCCACGACTGCATTCGCCTCATGGCTCTCATTCTCCGTGGGTAGTATGGTGATCTTCTCGCCGACCTCACCTTCAGTCCAGAGCTTTTTTGGGCTGCGACCGACATTTTTCACCACCACCGCGGAGGCCGCCGTAAGGATGGTCTGGGTGGAGCGATAGTTCTGCTCCAACCTGACAACCTTAGCCCCCGGGAAGTCTTTCTCGAAGTTGAGGATATTAGAGATATCGGCACCCCTCCAGCCGTAGATAGACTGATCGTCGTCCCCGACCACACAGAGGTTTTTGTGTTCCGCCGCCAGGAGGTTGACCAACACATACTGGGCGTGATTGGTGTCCTGGTACTCGTCCACCAGGATGTGCAGAAATCTCTGGCGGTATTTGTCCAAGATCTCCGGGGACTTCCTGAAAAGCTCCACCGCCTTCATTATGAGGTCATCAAAGTCGAGAGCGTTGGAAGAGATTAGCTCTCCCTGATATTTTTCGTAAGCTCTAGCAACGTTCCTCTCGATCAGATTGGAGGCCGAGCTTCTATACTCGTCCGGGTAGATCAGGCGGTCCTTGGCGCGTGAGATTTTGACGGCACAAATCCCGGGAGCGGGATTGGCGTCCTGCATGCCCAATTCTTTATAGCATCTCTTAATCAGAGACAGACTGTCGTCCTGGTCGTAGATGCTGAAATTCTTTTTGTATCCTAAAAGCTCACCGTCAAATCTCAAGATGCGGGCGCACAGAGAGTGAAAAGTAGAAACCCACAAACCCTGGAACTTCCCACCCAGGAGCTTTTCCAGTCTCTGCTTCATCTCTCCGGCGGCCTTGTTGGTGAAAGTCACCGCTAAGATGTTGTAGGGGTCGACTCCCAGAGTTCCTACCAGATGTGCAATTCGATTGGTCAAAACTCTAGTTTTCCCGGAGCCTGCGCCGGCAAAGATCAGAAGCGGTCCCTGCGGGTGAGTAACAGCCTCGTATTGAGCGGGATTGAGCTGATTTTTCAGATTCTGCGCGAAGTCTAATCTATCCATGCAGAAGCTCTAATAAACTTCAAGGATGATTTTGTCAAGAGGATTCGAAGGCAAGCAACGCAGTGAGCTTAGAGGTGTCTACCCTGGTAATTGTAACGAGAGAGATTTTGTATAAACTGTAATCAGAGGCTATGACTCACAGCAGATGAAGCAGATGAAACTGGACAGCATTTGCTTAATCTGTTTAATCTGGTGTGAAACTTACTTCACCAGCATCATCCTCTTCGTCTCGGTGAAATCACCGGCGGTCAATTTGTAGAAGTAAAGGCCGGATGAAACCTCAGAAGCATCCCACACAACTGACTTGTACCCTGTCTGCTGTTCGCTGTCTACTAACGTCGCCACCCTTTGGCCGAGGACATTATAAATCCCTAGTTTCACGTCACAAGAGAGCGGCAATTGGTAATTGATCCTCGTGGTGGAATTGAAAGGATTGGGGTAATTCTCGCAAAGTGTGAACTCTCGAGGAACGTGCAAGTCCCCGTCATCACCTTGAACGCCGATGATCGGGGCTTCTTTCTCAAAGTAGAAGTAGGATGAGTCTATTACCACAGCAGGATAGCGGCCAACGTAAGCTACGAAGACATACTCTCCATCGGGGGCAGACCCGGGAACAGCGCGAGCGATGTCACGCAGGGTACGGCTGTTCGGCGGAATCGTGATGGTCAAGCGGTCCAGCGGACCATAACGTCCCATGTCCGGAACGAAGAGATATGTCCAGACGTCAGCCGTGCCGGAAGCACCCCGGAGGTTGAAAATCCGCGCATCAAATGACAGTCCACCTCCCTCCGGAGGAATCACGATTGGGGTATCATGAGGGTAGAGCTCCACAATCCCAGGGAGATCTTGATCGAAGTAGAATGCGCCCATGTCGGAGCGTGTCCCGTCCGGGTCCAGAGAGTCAGGCACCCCGGCATCGATGCAAGGAGAACGATAACGCAGATGGAAATCTTCTCTTTCCGGGCCCACGAAGCGGGGATTCACATGGATATTCCCTTCTCCTTCCCAACCGCCCTGGACATCAGAATAGGACACTCCAACAAAACCGGTGTATGCCAGGTAGATCTCCGGTCCCTCCGCGGCCGTGTCTGCCCACAAGATGCAATTCAGAACTGCAGCGGTGCTATATCGCTCGGTGCAAAGCCCGCCACCCTTGTCAGCCGAATTGGCACTGATAGTGTTATTAGTCACTCTTGGCCCAGAGTATGTGTTAGAATAAATCGCCCCGCCCTTTGAAGCAGCTGAGTTCCAGCAGATGATATTGTTGAGGATTACCGCATCAGAGCCGTTAGTGCAGCAGATCCCACCCCCGCTCCAGTCAGCCGAATTCATCTTGATTACATTCCTGCTTATCAGTGGGCTGCAACCGTAGCACCAGATCCCACCACCTGCGCTCACACCCCGAGTTACGGAATTGCCGCTGATGATGTTGTCGCTGATGGTTGCTCTTGAGAAGGCACAGGCAATTCCGCCACCGTCACTGGCGCGGTTGTCGCTGATTGTATTAGCTGATATCATCGGTTCGGCGTCGACATCGGAGAAAATCCCGCCGCCATTGTAGAAAGCTGAATTGCGCCGTATGTCGTTGTTGACTACGCCTATGGTGGAAAAGCGGCAGTAAATGCCGGCCCCTTGGTATGCGGCGTTCTCCAAGATAGCATTGCCGCTAATCACACTATTCGAGCCCTCGCAGTAAATCCCACCGCCCCAAACAGCGGAGTCACTCCTGATTGTGTTGCTGCTTATCTCGGGGCTGGAGTAATAGCAGAACAGAGCTCCCCCGGCTGCGTCCAGCGAATCTCCCATAGCTCTGCCGAACTCCATGCGGCAGTAACTGAGCTGGCAATCCCTATGAGAATACATGAAGCGTATCCCGTGCCACCCGGTTACGCTGTCCTCGGCAGTGAAAAAGATAGAATCTGTCACCGTTCCCACAGCCAGAAGCGTCGCCAAGCTATCCACAATGAACTTGTAGTGCCCTTTGAAATCGACGAGAATCCCGGGCTCAATCACCAGAGTTGATCCCGGCGGCACACGGATCTCCCCAATAACATTGTAAGGGCTGTTCTCCCTCGTCCAAGTGCCCCAGACATCGCCTTCGACGTCGGTAGCAGTAGCAGTCAACGGAAAGAATACGACTGCTGTCAAAAGAGTTGCCAATAAACAGCGCATCACTACCCCCTAGCTTTACATCTACATAGCCTAATGACTAAACGTCCTTCAAAAGTAATTATAGCTTGTATTGACGGGATGTCAAGAGAAAACGGAGATGGACAAGCCCCTCTGCGGGCTTGTGGTTGCTTCAGGAGGATCCCGTGGCAGAGGGCACTGGACTACCTCCCGTTGAGCGCCGAGTAGGAAGTGTCAATAAAGATAGATCGTCCCTAATTTGAGTAACCCCTGATTGAGCTTTATCTCCTGGTCATCCCCGAGATAGAAATCCATTCTCGCCTTGGAGAACAGGTACTCACCCTGGATGATCAATCCCCAGCGGCGCGAGAACTTATAAACTCCACCGGCGACAAATCCAGCTCCCAAGGCTATCTTCGTTCGGCGGGCACTGCTGCCACCATACGGGTAACCGTCCACCGCGACATCTATAAGCTCATCAAGGTAAAACGATGCGAGTCCGATTCCAGCCCCTAAGAAGGGCCAGAAGCGTGTCTCCGCCTTGAGGGTCGGGTTCAAAAGGAAGTTCAACCCGAATGTAGCTCCCCCAAACCTCAGCTCCTGGCGGTGGCTGACAGTGTCACCTCGGTCATTGACATAATTGAAACTCGCCTCGGTCTGGAAAGAATAGATATTGACGCCGAACTGATAGCTGAAGTGTCTGGAGAGGGAGGCACAGACCCCCAGACCCAAACAGAAGTTGGAACCGAAGTCCTCAATTCGATCTGAGGAGCCGAAGGAGGCGAAGGTGTCGTTCAGCCGGTCGGTGTAAGAGGAAATCGAAGGTCCGTCAATTGCCCCCAATTGGACCGTGATGTAGCGGAACTTCCCGGCCGTCGGAGATCGGTCCCCCTCTGGGCGAGAGCGCCTCTGCCCGTAAGTTGGCTCAACCAACAGGAGCAGGAGAAGAAAAAGGCTCAAGTGATTTCTTAAAGCAATTCCATGCACGTCACGTCTCTCTTTCTATTCGGTCACGCTCACCACGAAATCGATCTCGGTGCGGTCATCGACCTCTATCCCCGGAATCAGAGATTGTGAGATTATGGTTTCGGGGAGAAATCTATCCTCCACCCGATAGGTTATGTGCCTGATTACCAGGCCCAACGTTTCGGCCAACTTCAGACCTCGCTCCAAATCCTTGCCCGCGAAATCCGGCACCAGAATAGTCCCGGTGTCGCTCTTGCGATTGACCACCAGGGAAACCTCGCTCTTCAAATCCACCACCGTTTGAGCGGGAGGCTCGGTTTCGATTACCACCCCCTCCGGCAGAGAATCATCCCAGAAGGTAAGTATCATTCCCTGAGTCAATCCCTTCTCCTGCAGGATCAGCTGTGCCTGCCTGAGCGCCAGCCCTTGCACTTCCGGGACCTCGGTAGTGGCTCTCCCCCGACTCACGATCACCTTTATGGTGCGTCCGGCTTTCGACACCGTCCCCGGCTCCGGAGATTGAAAAAGGACTTTTCCCATCGGCTTGTCGGGGCTGTATTCCTGGCCCGTGACCGCAAAGTCAAACCCCAGATCTTTGACCCTGCGTTTGGCCGCCTCTCGCGATAGGCCAACCACGGTGGGGACAACTTCCTCTTTGCGGTGTCTGGTGACCGCCGGCATTATGAGGTTATCCAGCACCAGCACAACGATGAGAACTGAGACGCAGGCGACCGGGAGAAGAATGACCCATTTCATAAGAGGCCTTCCACCGGTTGCTTTGGCCTTTCTCGCAGATTTCGTGTATCTGTAAGACATCTTTTCAGCTCACCTCAAACGGGGTGAAGAATCTCTGACCTCTTCTCACAAAGAGTCCGGTGCGACAAACCTCCGAGAGTAGAACCTCCTCCGAGCTCATTTTTAAGCCATCGGAGAGGATCTCCTGAACTCTGAGATAACCGCCCTCCCCAAGAGCGAGAGTCATGGTGAGAAGGGTTCCGCTCTCCACTTTCAACGCCTCCAGATTGAAAATATGAGGACGCCCCTCAATCTCTTCCACCTTCTCCTTTCTAGTCCTCTTCACCTGCAGACTTTCGGAATTCAGAATCGACTCGGTTTTCTTCAGGGCAACCTCCAAAGGAAAAGAGGTCTTCACCTGATAGCTGGCGGCATTGATGATCTTGCTCAGTGATTCGGTCCCGCTCCAGAGGAGATGGAATTCCTCCACCGAAAATCCTGGAGGCAGAGCCTGATTGAGACGCTCGAATATTCTCGGTTCGTAAGGAGCGGTCAACTGTATATCCAAGTATTCGGCCTCGGAGCTGAACCCCAGAGTCAGGGGAGGACCGTATGCGACCCTCTGGTGAGGGTGAAATCCATGGGAGTATGCCACCGGGATATCGGCACGTCTGATGGCTCTCTCGAAGACCCGCATGTTCTCCAGATGGGCGGTGTATTTAGCTTCCTCTCCCTTCGACCACTTCACCCGCAGTAAGCTCCGGGGGATACTTTGAGAATGGACCGGGGCCTTTCTCTTTCGAGACCTTCCGTAGAAGGAACTTGCCGGCGTTTGAGGTTCCGCCAGGCCAGAGTCCAAATCGGAAGCCGAGGCCCTTCTGTGACCGATTCTGAGAGGAACGCCTTTACGAGACTTCTCCCTCTCCTCCTTCAGGAAATCAGGCGGAACCCCCTTGTCGATATGTTGCCACGGCAAAGGCACCTCCGGGCAGCGGGACGAGGTGTAGACGCTTGGGTCTATCCCCACCTGCTCAAAAGCCCTCTTCCAGAACTCGTAGTTGAAGTGCTCGCTCCAGCTATCGAGCCTGGCTCCATCCCGGAAGGCAGCCTCTATCACCCTGCTCAGCCTTCTATCTCCTCTGGATAGAACCCCCTCGAGAAAGGAGATCCGGGCATCCCGGAATTTGACCTCTAAGTTGCGCTCCCGTAACCTTCTATGCAGAAATCGATTCTTTTCCTCGATATTCTCAACCGACTCTTGAGCCTCCCACTGGAAGGGAGTGTGAGGCTTGGGGGTGAAGGGAGAGATGGTGATGTTGACGCGGTTTCGACCTCTGTATCTTTTGCCGCAATCGACAACCTTTCGAACCAGATCCACAATTCCCACGAGGTCATCTTCACTCTCGGTGGGGAGTCCGATCATGAAATAGAGTTTAACCAGGTTCCAACCGCTGCGGTAAGCAATCTCCACCGAGGAAAGCAGGTCCTCGTCAGTTACCTCCTTATTTATGACGCCTCGAAGCCTTTCAGTGCCAGCTTCGGGGGCGAAGGTCAAACCGGTCTTCTTGCGTTTGGAGAGAGACTCCGCCAGCCGTGGAGAGAAAGTCCCCGGGGGCATTGAGGGGAGGGAGATGGAAACCTGTTGTGGAGACGCAATCTGTGTCAATCTATCAACAAGCTCCTCCAATCTGCTGTAATCGGTGGCGGAAAGAGAAAGAAGCGAGAGCTCCTCCCAACCGCAGGATCTGATGCCCGATTGAGCCTCTGAGACGATATCCTCCACCGGCCGCTCCCTTTTAGGACGATATGTGTACCCCGCCTGACAGAAGCGGCAACCCCGAACGCAACCTCGCATTATCTCAATCGTCAACCGGTCGTGCACCGTCTCCACGAAGGGGACAAGAGGTCTCTCGGGATAGTATTCCCCTTTGAGTTCCGGCACCGTGCGGAATCTGACCTTCTGCGGCAAATCTAAAACCAGGGGGATTAGCTCCTTGAAACTGCCGTTGGAATACCTCGCTTCGTAAAAGGAGGGGATATAGACGCCGGGAATGTTAGAGAGATTCAAAAGGGTTTCACGCCGGTTTAGCCCCTTCTCCCTTGCGGATTTGACCGTATCAATTATCTCGGTCACAGCCTCCTCACCATCTCCGATGACAAATAGATCGAAGAACTCAGCCATCGGTTCCGGGTTGGCGACGGAGGCTCCACCGGCGATGACCAGCGGGTGGGTTTCATCTCGCTCTGAAGATCTCAGGGGAATACCGGACAGATCCAGGAAGTTTAACGCCCCGGTGTAGTTCAATTCGTAGGTGAGCGATATCCCCAAGATGTCAAATTCCCGCAAGGGGGTACGAGACTCCAGCGAGAAGAGCGGAATCTTTTTCTCTCGGAGGATTTTCTCGCAGTCCGGGTGAGGACAGAAGACCCGTTCGCACAAAGCCTGCGGGTGCTGATTGATTATATGATAGAGAATTGAGAGTCCCAGATAGGACATCCCGATCTCGTAGACATCGGGGAAGGCCAGGGCGAACTTGATCTTCCCGGAGTGGTCTTTCTTTATAGCGTGGAGCTCGTTTCCTATATAGCGCCCCGGCTTCTCCACGAAGGGAAGAAGCTCTTTTTCTATTCTATGACCGATTACGGCTTCCAAGTCCGCCCTCTCAAACGAAAAATACCACCTTGCTCACCGATTTGTGAAAATAATAGCTTCTCTGAGCGTAGTCAAACGAAACCTCCGATACAACATCCCGGCTGGGCCGAAACGCCTATCTGTTGGTCACGGCCATACGGCTCGTACGAGATGCCCTCATCCGTGACCTTTTGGGTATCGGACGGGGCGTCCGATACCAACAGGCGTAACCTGTGCCGTCAGGTGTTGCCACCTGACGGTTCGTGTCAGGAGGTAACTCCTGACACCACTTATGGTGGTAGCTTGGGGAACCATGAACTGTGAACCGTGAACCACCGACAAAGTCGGTAAGGCTTGACATCGTTTCAAAATCTCCCTTATATTGACTTTCCCTTGAAACACTAACAAGGAAGAGGACAGTTTGGAGGAACTAAGAGATCATCTCAGACACCGAAGAGAAAAGCTTCAAAAGCTGAAGCAACTCGGAATAGACCCCTATCCTCACAAGTTTGAAAAGACCCACGACAGCCGCGAGATTCTGAGCAATTTCGAAGCTTTGGAGGGTTCTAAGCAGAGGGTGAAAGTCGCGGGCAGGATGGTGAGTTGCAGACCTCACGGTAAGACCATTTTCGCTCACCTTCAGGACGGCCACGGAAAAATCCAGATATATCTGAGAAAGGATGATCTCGGGGAGGAGAAGTTCAAGCTTTTCGAGCTTACAGACCTCGGGGATTTCCTGGGCGTCACCGGGGAGGTCTTCAAGACTAAAGCCGGCGAGGTGACGGTCATGGTCTCAGACTGGCAATTTCTCACCAAATCGCTTCAACCCCTGCCGGAGAAGTGGCACGGTCTCGCGGACAAGGAGCTGCGCTACCGCAAAAGATACTTAGACCTCATTGCCAACGACGAAGTGAGAGAGGTTTTCATAAGACGGAACCGGATCATATCCACCATTCGCAGCTTCCTCGATTCGAGGGGCTTCTTAGAGGTCGAGACCCCAATACTGCAACCCCTTTACGGAGGTGCTTTTGCGGAGCCGTTTGAAACACATCACAACGCTTTAGACATGAAGCTCTATCTGCGGATCGCCGATGAGCTTTACTTAAAAAGACTTTTGGTCGGCGGCTACGAAAGGGTTTATGAGTTCTGCAAGGATTTTAGAAACGAGGGGCTGGATCGCTTTCACAATCCCGAGTTCTCCATGGTGGAACTCTACCAGGCTTACGCCGATTATAACGACATAATGGAACTTCTCGAGGGGATGCTGGTAAAGGTTGCTGAGGAGGTGCTGGGAACGACCAGTTTTCAATACCGGGAACACCAAGTAGATCTTTCACCTCCGTTTGAACGAATGCCGTTCTTCGACGCCATCGAACAGGCAACTGGCATCAAGGCCAAGAACCTGAGCCTCGAGGAATTGAGGAGAGCCGCCGAAGAGGCCGGAGTCGATACCGAGGAGAAGAAAACCTGGGGGAAGATGTTGGAAGCGATCTTCGACAGCCTGGTGCAACCGACTCTAACCCAGCCCACCTTCATCATCGACTATCCGGTGGAGCTCTCCCCGCTGGCGAAGAGGAATCGCCAGGATGAGAGCGTCAGCGAACGCTTTGAGCTTTTCATTGCGACGCTGGAGATCGGAAACGCCTTCTCGGAGCTGAATGACCCCTTGGAGCAGAGGGCCCGTTTGGAACAGCAGAGAGAGTTGAGCGGAACCGAGGAGGTTCTGGATGAGGATTTCATTCAGGCTCTGGAGGTGGGAATGCCCCCCTGTGGCGGGCTCGGATTTGGGGTAGACCGCCTGGTGATGCTTTTCACCAACAGCCGCTCCATTCGCGATGTCATCTTCTTCCCCACCATGCGTCCCGAAAGCAGAAGTTGACCTCCCATGGGTTACGAGCTCTTCATCGCCAAAAGGTATCTGCGCTCGAAGCGAAAGAACCGCTTCGTCTCGGTGATAACGGCCATCTCCGCCGGGGGAGTGTTAATCGGCGTGGCGGCACTCATAATCGTCCTCTCGGTGATGAACGGCTTCGAGTCGGAGGTGAGGTCCCGAATCATCGGGACCACCGCCCACATAACCGTCAGCAGCTTCCAGAAGGAGGGGCTTTCGGACTATCAGGACCTCCTCGCTGAAATCGAGTCTGTCCCGGAGGTGATAGCGGCCTCCCCGACCATTCAATACAAGGTTGCGGTCGCCTCCAAGACCGCCTCCGACGGAATCGTCTTGAGGGGGATCGACCCCGAGCTTGAATCCCGGGTGACCGATCTGGATGAAAATCTGGTCTATGGCGACCTCAGCTTCGAGAGCGGCAAAAGTCGCGGGATAATTCTGGGAAGAGATTTAGCGGACAATTTGGGGGTCACGATCGGTGAGCAGTTGACCGTCTTTTCGCTCAGGGAACCGGAGATCGCCATGACCGGGCTTATGCCCAAAATCTCCCGTTTCACCGTGAGCGGTCTTTTCCAGACCGGGATGTATGAGTACGATGCCACTCTGGGATACATCTCCCTTCACGATGCCCAGGAACTCTTCAACATGGGCGCGACCGTCTCGGCTATCGGGGTTAAGATCAAGGATGTATATTCTGCCAGAAGGGTCGCCAGACAGATCGAGCAAAAGATCGGCTACCCATACTATACCATGGACTGGATGAGCCTCCACAAAAACCTCTTCTCCTGGATGACCCTGGAGAAGTGGGCGATGTTTCTGACTCTCTCGCTGATCGTGGCGGTGGCGGCCTTCAACATCATCAGCGCCCTGATCAT
>Ga0209979_1005086_pt1 | contig 10518 bp, 6 predicted proteins | sample AnhtaG_FD_183114 | JGI IMG/M metagenome (GOLD analysis project Ga0209979, IMG submission 183114) | Deep subsurface microbial communities from Anholt, Denmark to uncover new lineages of life (NeLLi) - Anholt_01485 metaG (SPAdes) (version 2) | ecosystem: Environmental > Aquatic > Marine > Oceanic >...
TGGCAGCCTTGCTGATGGCACTAAAAACATTCTGTATCGCTTCCGACTCACCAAGGATACCATATGACTCCGGGATTTTTTTATCCGACCGGGCGCGCGCGGCTCGCCGAATCTGGAGTTTCTCCAGGGCGTGCTCCACCGCGGTGAACAGCTCCTCATCGGTGAAAGGCTTGGCCAGATAATCCTCGGCTCCGTACTTTACCGCCTCAACCGCCCCACCAATTGAAGCGTAGCCGGTGATCATCATAACCTCGGCGTCCTTGAGGTTCTCGCGAACATGTCTGACCAGATCCATGCCACTGACCCTCGGCATTTTGTAGTCCGTGATTACGAGATCAATCAGTTCCGTATCCAGAATGCGAAGCGCCTCATCCACCCCTAGTGCCGTGTATACCTGGTACCCCTTTGACGTCAGGTTTCTCTGAAGCACCTCCAGTGTCTCGGGGGCGTCATCCACCACCAGTATGCGTTCCTTTTTCCCAGGTTCAGCCATTCCTGATTCCTTTTTCGCCCGGCGTCGCTTGCACCGGTAGTCGAACTGTGAACTTCGTTCCCCGACCAATTTCGCTTTCGACCTCAATCGTTCCTCCGTGAGAGGTGACGATGCCATGAACAACTGATAAACCCAGGCCGGTTCCTTCGTCTACGTCCTTGGTTGTAAAAAACGGGTTAAAGATCTTTTTCATAACCTCGTCGTTCATGCCAGCGCCGGTATCCTCAACAATCAGCAGCACGTGACCATCATCACGGGTGGTAGTGATTGTCAGGCTGCCGCCTGCCGGCATCGCTTGAATCGAATTGACGGTCAGGTTGGTCAACACTTGAAGCAGTTGCGAGCGGTCGGCCGTGATTTCAGGCAACCCCTCCGACAGGTTACGCATCAGCTCGATCCCAATCTTGGCACATCTGGACTGAAGAAAATGCAGCCCGTCTTCCACCAGGCCATTGAGGTTTACCTGAGTTTTCTCCGGGGTGGTTTCCCTGGCAAATACCAGGAGTTTCCCTATCACCTCACGGGCATGCAAAGCCGAGGAGATTATTTTTTCTATGTCCTGCCGGGTCTGGTCGATCAAGCCCTGATCCTTGGTTGCCAATTGGGCGAACCCGAGAATGTTAGCCAGCGGTTCGTTCAACTCGTGCGCCAGTCCGGCTCCCAACTGACCGATTGTCGCCAGGCGGTCGGCATGTCGCAGCTGTTCCTGAAACTTCAACTTCTCATCTTCAGCCTGCTTCTGTTCGACAATGATCGATACCTCGCGGGCGATGGCATCGATAAGATTGCGCTCTTCGTTCAAGAACGGACCTTCGTCAAGCTGCGGCTTTTCCCAAACGTAACCCACTTCCACAAAGCCTCTTTTATTCCCATCCACCAAGATATCAGCTCTCATGCTGTGGGCCGGTTTCCTGAAACCGCTGGTAGGGTAAGCGTGCTCATCCAAAACAATCCGGGCACAGCAGACGTCTGGATAAAGCCAACCAGGCGGGAGCAACTCCACCGTTTTCTGTAATACTTCCTCCAGCGAGATTTCCGGTTGTGCCACCAGCTTGGCAATACCGTAAAGACAGGTCAGCTCCTTGACCCGTTCTCGCAACTCCACCTGCAGTCTACGATGAGCGAGAGCAATACCAAGGGTCTGGGCCAGGCGTTCATAGGCTTCGACCTCTCGTTCGACAAAAAGGTTCTTCTCCATTGACTCCAACTCCAGCAGGCCAATACGTTCTAAACCGGCCTCCACTGCAATCAAAGCCAATGAGTGGGAACCCTTGCTGACTCTTATGCCTAACTCCTGGCTCGAGTCCTCGGGTTGAAGACCTTGAATCGAATGACCAATCACATCGCCCGACCAAAGGCTACCATTCTCTGTGAACCATGGTAAAGATGAATCGAAGCGCTTGCCCACGATATCGCTGCACAACTGCTCCAGGGCGCTATTCCTGCCTGAACTCCACGTGAATTCACTGCCTTGATCACTCACTGGAGATGTTTCTTCAAACCTGAAAGACTGCTTCACGTGTCGGCTCAACTCACAGCGGTAGCGGTGGCCGCGATCGAACAGTACCAGTCTGACCACATCACACCCGCTGAATTGAACCAGCATTTTAGACACTTCCTTGAGAAACTGTGCTCGCGGAATGCCGCTATCGGCCAGTTCCAGTATTCGGTTGGACAGGGCCCGGAAGTCAGAGGGCTGCCTGGAGAGATCCTGGTTTGCAGGGGCTTTTGATATCCGGTTCTTCATACTGACCTTCAATATATGTGCAAAGAATCGGAGGTGTCAATAGCAGGCTGGAACCCACACTTTCTGTGGTCGGCGTACGTCCTCGTGCGCCGACTTCTCTCTGGGACGCCGCGCACGAATAATTGATTAATGAATGCAACTCAGTATAAGCTATAAGATCCTTACCTCTGTTTGTTATTGTTAATATCTAATTTCGCACACGTCCTTCGAAGGCATGTTTTCCCGAAACTCATTGATGTACGCTGCATATCAATTATGATAAACTCGTTTAGAAAAAAGATTAATAACAAATAGGTGGTAATGATGAATTTCTGCTAATGGGAGGTGCTTTGTGCGCCTCACCCGACAAGGATGGGCATCCCCATCAAGGGCCAGAACAGCAAGACAAAGGCAGCCAGGACAACCATCAGAAGAATGCTGGCGGGGATACCAGCCAGAAAAAATTCCCCGGACGAAAACAGTTTGCTTTCATACGCAATAGCATTCGGCGCGGCTCCGACCAGGAGAAGAAACGGCATCCCGGCGGTGACCAGGGACGCAAACAGGACGACCTCGGGTGCCACCCCGAGGTAAGGTGCGATAACCAGCGCCACTGGTAAGCAGATGGCAATCGCCGCGACGTTCATTATAACGTTGGTCATGACCAGCACAAACAATGCGATGCCCATTACAAAAACAAACCAGCTTGACTTTTCAAACATGGTCAGCCAGTTGATAGCGAGCCATTCAGCCGCCCCGGTTTGCCAGAGACAGAACCCGATACTCATGGCGCCGCCAAAAAGCAGAATGATATTCCATGGGATCTCTTCGAGGTCTTCAATGGTGAGTATCTTGAACAGGAAGAAGAGAACGGTCGTCACGAGAAGGATGGCGCTTTTATTGAGCGGCCCAAAGGCCGGCACGAATGAGCGTAAACCGAGTACGGAAATGGCGGCGAATACAATTACAATGGTCATTATTTCTTTGCGTCCCATGGGACCCAGCTTGGCATTGAGCGCTTTTACACGGTCTCGCAAGCCCGGAATTCGGCTTTTTTCGGGGCGAAAGAACAACATGAAGAATCCCCACAAAAGAAACACCATCAATCCGCCGATCGGGAGCATATAGTATGTCAATTCAAAGAAAGTTATCTCTCGGCCAACTATATCCTTAAAAAATCCGATGGCAACAGCGCCGCGGGCCGCTCCCAGAAGAGTGATAATACTCCCCGCACCCGCCGTGAAAGCCATTCCGATAAATAACCCTTTCCCGAATCGAGTCGGTTTCTGATCTTCTTGATACAGGGGATAAATGGCCAACAACAGCGGGAATATTGCGGCCGCTACGGCTGTGTGAGCCATAATCAAGGTCATCCCTGCGGTCATGACAAAAACCCCGAGGTAGATGATACTGGTGCGCTCTCCCACCAGCGAGAGCATCTTGTACGCCAGCCGCTTGGTGAGACCGGTTCTGCTAAAGGCCATCCCGATGACCACGGAACCGATAATAAACCAGACTGATGGATCCATAAAATCGCCGAAGGCTACCTTGGCGGGGCGGATCAGGAAAAGCACCTGGATCACGCCAACGGCGATGCTCGTAACGCCGATCGGTACAACCTCGAACACCCACCAGACGACGGTTAAAAGAAACAGGGCCAGCGCTGCCTTCCCCTGGTGCGTCAAAGGAAAGTGTTTCCCTGCCGGGTCTACGGCGTCGGGCAGATGGGGCCAAAAGTAGACGATGCTGAACAAGAAAACCCCGAGCAGTACATAAAAAAGGCGTCGCCAATCAATACGCCGAACAACTCTTGCTAAATAGATGTCTTTTGGCATCGGCGGCAAGCTGCGGCCGATGATTTTCTTATTGTTGCGTCGCATAGCCGATTAATCCTTGTCCATTTACTGCTCAGCGTCAGGTTATCAGAGCACGTCCTTAGCGATTTCGTGAAAGATATCAACCGTGCGCACAACGCCAACAACCTTGTCGTCCTTAAGGACCGGTAGGATACTGAGATTATGCAGGTTCATTTCGTAGATCACTTTGACGATGTGATCTTCGTAGTCAACCGTGGCCTCGATGGGAATCATAATGTCGCTGACCGGCCGCTCAGCCCGTTCCCGAACACCGGCAATTACATTGTCGAACGACAGCTCAGAAAGGTTCGGATCCACTTTTACATCGAACAGCTTCCTCCGGTAGCTCAGGGGTTTTTGCGATAAGAATTCCGGTTCCAGACCGCGGAGAATGTCACGTCGCCGGACCATCCCCAGCAGTTCGTATTTCTCGTTGAACACGAGAATCACGCGGGGGAGTGACTTGCGCCCATTCCTTTCCAGCTCTGAGCCTTCCATTTCCACCATCGCCTGGCGTAACGTGAACCAGTAAGGAATATGTGGGTATTCATCCATGGGGATCATAATATCACCCGCGTGCACCTTCTTCATAACGTATCTCCTTTCGAGAAGCTATACCTCATCACTCGAATAAGGACAGGTTATGCTTTCTCCTTTGGAATATTCTTCAAAAGAGTGACGATGCGCTCCGTCGGCAAACCGGATCGCTGAGCCATTGAGGTTTCATCCTTCTGGCAGCGGTTTGCCAAACGGCTGATATATTCTATCTCAAACGCCTGTTGTGCCTTCTCATACGGCTCAAACTCGAATATGCCCGCCACCCGCACTGCTTCTCGCTTTATCTCTTGCCAGCGCATTGCCCGGTCCACGGTAAATATAATCTGCTCTTTCTTGAACGGTTTGGTGATGTAATCGAATACTCCTTTTGACAGGGCCTCGATAGCAGACTCCAGGGAACCGAAGGCGGTGATGATAATAACCTGTTCGAACCTGTTTTGCTCCTTAATCAATCGGAGGATATCAAGACCATCCAGCCCCGGCATCTTCAAATCGGTAATGATGACATCAAACTCTTCTGCCTCCAGTATTTTGGGCACTTCCAGCGGGTTGTTAGTGCTCGTGAAGCTGTACGGCGTCTTCTCGGTGATAATGCGCTCCAGTAGCTTCAGCATGTGGGGTTCGTCGTCTATAGCCAGTATACGCTGTTTCATTCAGTACCTCCTTCGCTGGATTTCTCCGCGTTGTAAAACGGCATGGTCACCGTAAAAGTGCTGCCGCTGGGTTGATCCGGGTGATCCTCAGCCGACACGCTGGTGAACGTCATTTTGCCACCATACTTCTTTACTATGCCATAGCAAAGAGATAATCCCAATCCGGTCCCCTCGCCCGCCTTCTTGGTGGTGAAAAAGGGGTCAAAAATCAGTGGCTTGATCTTGTCCGGGATACCTACCCCGGTGTCGGTCACACTAACATGTACGGATTCGTCTTGCTGCCGGGCCGAAATGGTCAGGGTGCCGGCTTCGGGCGCCATCGCCGCCACGGCATTGTTGATCAAGTTGAAGATAACCTGTTGGAATTCCCGGGTGTCGCCGCGGATGTGGGGCAGACGATCCGGGACATCCAGTACCAGCTCAATTTTCTTAGTCATCAGATTGTTCTTGCAGATACCGATGACCATTTCAATGCTGGGAGATACATCGACGTTGTCCTCCAGACCTTCGGTCACCCGGGCAAAGCCCAGCATATCTTCGACCACTTTCTTGGCATGGTTGGCGTTGAACTCGATAATCTTAAGGTCCTCGTATTCGGGGGAATCTTTGTCTACTTTTTCCAGCAGAAGGTCCGTGAAGCCAAGGATAATGGCCAGGGGGTTATTGATTTCATGCGCGATGCCTGCCGCCAGAATTCCGATGGAAGCAAGCTTTTCAGTGCTGTAGATACGTTGCTCAATTTCCATTTTCTCGGTAACATCTCTCATAATGGCTATGCTGCCGATGGCCTCTCCGTTTGGTTCGTGCACGAGGGTGCGAGAGAGGTCGATTGTGATTCGTCGATCGTCTTTCGTGATTCGTCGAGCAACATAGTGCCTGACATGTCCTTTGATATTAACCTCATTTTTTATCCGGGTGAGTTCCTCTTCTGCGTCCAGTTCAGGCGGTATCAGGCGATGAAAGGTCTGGCCCAGCATCTCCTCGGCCGTGTAACCGAATATCTTCTCGGCCCCTCGGTTCCACACCTGAACGCAGTTGTTATTATCAATAAATATTATGGCATCCATCGAACTCGCCAGCAGGCTTGACATATATTCCTCCTGCCGACTGACGCGAGCTTTAAGACTCTGTGACAACCGACGCTGATACATCACCGCCAAGGCACCGAAGATAAACAGCCCAGCTATAAGTGCCACCTCGGTCCAGAAAAGCCTGATGTAGACGCGGTGCACGGCCTCAGCCACCTCACTGATAGGCGCTACAACCGCCACCGACCAGGCTGTCCCAATTGGCAGCGAGGCACTGCGTACAGGCGTGTAGCTGATTAATTTCGTTATCTCACCGCTCATCCCCCGGTGCCAGCCGCTTATATACGTGCCTGTCCCCTCATCTCCCTGAAGCATCCGGTCTTTCATGATCTCATCAATTTTCGAAAAGCTGACAAACGGTTTGCGTTCATGGCGGGCTGCAAAGGCATTCTTGCCGATGAATTCCTTCTCCGGGTGGTACAGAAACATCCCGGTCTCAGTGATGACCCAGGCGTAGCCAGTTTTCCCGGAGCGAATGTCCTTGGTAACGCCGGCCACAAGCCCGGGTATATCCAACAGAGCGAAAACAGTGTGACTGTCGGTGACGGGCACTTGCGCACAAATAGCGCTTAACACAATCTGTTCTCCGGTGTCGGTTGTGTCCACACTCAGGCGACCGGTGCGCAAGAGGCCTGACCCGTCCTCCAGACGCCGCTTTTCGACCTTGAGAAGGGTTTGGACATCCACATCTTTGCGGCCATGTTGCTCCAGTATGTACCCGTCTTTGTTCATCAGGCCAATGGCCATAACACCCTTGGGACGGAGGCGCGCAAACACGGCTTGAAAAACCGAGGTGCGGGTATCCAGTGCCAGGGCCGCGCTTAGCGATGTGATTCCATCGATTTCCATTGCTATATCCTGTAGGAGGGCGTCGATCCGGGACGCCGCCTGCCTGGCCAGAATCAACTGCTGCTGATTGAAGTCGTTATTGATTTGCTCTCGCATTACACGCGCGTCCTGATAAACCAGAAAAAAAGCGCTGCTTATGATGATTAAGAACAAGACGGAACTTATAGCCACGATGTGGCGAGAGTGAAAGAGAGCGTCGGTCAGTTTACCCAGGCGCTTGAAGATCTGCGTCATGGTTTTGCCGCGCCTCCTTGGTCAATTCCCAGCTTCTTCATAAAATCCTGGGTGTACCACTGAGAGATTTTGTCATTGGTCAAGGCCATATCGAGCTGCTTGGTCAAAATAGTAAGGCGCCCCAGAATGTGCAGTTTGTCCAGAATGCCCTGCTGGCTGTCATACGAAAGTTTAGTGTCCAGAAAATCGCCTCTACTGGTGTTTTCAAATCCCAGTGGCGCCAGAATATCAGTAATCAGCCTCACGCGTCGTATGCGGCGTTCACGTGTCGTGCCACCCCCTTTGAATTGCATGTGGATAAAGTTCTTACTGGGTTCGTTCGTACACATCGCTTCTATCCTCGATAGATGGTATCCCATGCGAAGGTTACACAGCAAATACTCGCCGCCAATGATGGCAAAGCTCTGCTCCCGGAATTCCGGCATATTGGCGTGGCCGGCGGTGGTGAGCATCATTGCTACCACTCCCTTGACGTCAGCCGCTGCTCTCTGGGAAGGCCACCCCTCTTTGAGCACCCCTTTCCAGAATACCTTCATTGGTTCGGATTCGACCTCATCTATTGTGATGTAACGGTTTTTTTTCGTAAGGGACACCTCTCTGTCGATATAAATGACATTCACCTGTAAAGGAATGTCGCTTTTCAATCTGAGGCTTATAGAGTCCACGTTATCCATGTCGCTGGCGCTGGAAAACATAGCCTCAGTACCTTTTTGATGTGCGAAACGGGTAATGTCATGGAATGTCCGGCAGTTTTCTATCGTGAAGTCCAGGTCAGCCGGGTGCAGCAGGTTCAAGGGTGACACCTTTTCCAACACTTGTTCGAGCAAGTCGAAGATCGGCATATCACTGAACAAGTCAAACTCCGGCTGCCGGGCATCAATTATCTCTTGGTGGATTCCGGCGTATATTGCCCCACCCGTGGCGTCTACAGTTACCGGCTCACTCATAGGTAGATCACTGGTCTCTTTGACCCCGACCAGCGTGGGGACGCGATATTCCCGAGCCAGAGTCGCCATGTGGCTGGCGACGCCGCCTACTTCAGTCACAATAGCGCTGACTTTACCCATAGCGGTAATCAGCCCGGGGAAAGGGTTTGGTGCGACCAGGACGGCGCCTTCCGGGATATTCGACAAATCCCGGGAGGAACGGGCATGAAACACCGGTCCGCCTCCGGCGCCTGGGCAGGCGGTGGTTCCGCCGGCAGCAAGCCGTTCCAGCCGCGACAGGTCCGGCATCTCAGCGTCCTGACCGGCGCCGACCAGACGAAGAGGACGAGATTGCAGGATGTACGGTTTGCCTTCGCGGTCGATAACCCACTCGATATCTTGAGAACAGCCATAATGCTCTTCGAGATGAAGCGCAAATTCAGATAAGATGAAGACCTCATCTTCACTGATTGAAGGTAATTCCTGCTCTTGTATGGGCACTTCTTCTTCTGTTGTCCCCCCTTCGGATCGCATGATCAGCCGAACGGGTTTCCTGGCTATGTTAGATTCCTGTATAGCGCTACCGCGACGGGCAACCCGGAACAGGTCTGGTGTCAGCGTGCCGTCAACCAGATACTTGCCCAGCCCAAATATGGCGTGGACAACAAGCGACCCGTCCTTGGGACGCACCGGGTCTCGTGTGTATATCACGCCGCTGGCGCGGGCATCAATCATTTCAACACAGCCCACGCTCATCGCCAGGTCGGACTCGGACAACGATTGGCTCATGAAATAGTAGATTGCTTTAGGGGTAAACTTGCTGGCGATGACTTCACGGTATCGCTGGGCAACTTCGTCACTTTTTACATTAAGAAGAGTGGCATACTGTCCGGCGAAGCTGTAAAGAGTGTCCTCACCAAGAGCGCTGGACCGAAGGGCAAATCGCCCGGTCGAAGAACGCTCTTTCAGCTCTACCAGGCGGGCCTTGATGGCTTCTTCCAGGTCTTGGGGAATTGGGCTTGAGAGCACCATGGAGTGTATTTCGCTGGCGACTCGCACGAGGTCTTCATATTGCTTGATGTCAAGGGAACCGATGCGTTCAGTGATGCGTTCCTGAAGGGCGTTGGCGTCGACAAAATGTTTGTACGCCCAGGCGCTTATCGCAAAACCGTGCGGAACCGGCAAGCCGACTCGTGACTTTATCTCGCCCAACTGCGCATTCTTGCTGCCGACGCTGTAGACACGTTCGCGATTCAATTGCTCGAAGGGAATGGTGAACTCATCTTTCTCAATAGGTCGCTTTCCGGCGAGGAGATACTTGATCTCAGAATCTATTGCAGCCACTCTATCCTTCAGAGGCTCGTACTGCTTCCCCCCGAGGACATTCAGATGATTAGCAATATCGTCAAGACCGGAACGGATGCTCTCAAGGCTCTTTTGAACGTAGGGTGTGTCAAACAGGTATTCCCCCTGCGACTTTTCTTCCATGTCGCTGATCGTTTTCAGCACCCGGTTGTTGGCATCGAGAAGGGAAAGGAAATGCTTGAACTTTTCCTGGATGGATTCCAGTTCCGCGGCCTGCTGCCCCTTGTCGCGGCGAGACTTCTTGCGAAACCATTTCATTCGTTCAACAAACGCTCCGTCCGAGGCTCCCCAGCGGCCTGCTACAATGCGTCACAGTGGATCTTCTCTTTAATAATTTAGAAGCAGATTCAGCAGAAGTCAACAAGATTCGAGGTGTCGCGATCTACCTGACTCGAGTGAGCCGACAAAGGACATCAAAGTCCTTGACATCCCCCAATGCAATATCTATTGTGATTCGTATAACGCATCGGCTAAGCTAGGGTCAGCGCACGCCGTTTGATAGATTGAGATTACCATGTTTTCGCTCGCATCCATTACGCTTTTCAAATTCAACTTCGGGCCATCAGTCACGGCGATTGGGCGACTAGGAACGGCTCAGGGAGAACTCACACCAGATCAGGTCAAAGAACTGAGTGTTCCCTGGCACCCACTGCTGCCGGATCAGAAGTTGTTCTCTCTGTTGAGCTGGCACACGCGCATTTCTGAGTTTGCCGGGCGTGATAACGAAATGGACCAGCTCAGCCAGTGGGCCACAAGCGAACATCCGGTCT
>Ga0209979_1005089_pt1 | contig 10515 bp, 9 predicted proteins | sample AnhtaG_FD_183114 | JGI IMG/M metagenome (GOLD analysis project Ga0209979, IMG submission 183114) | Deep subsurface microbial communities from Anholt, Denmark to uncover new lineages of life (NeLLi) - Anholt_01485 metaG (SPAdes) (version 2) | ecosystem: Environmental > Aquatic > Marine > Oceanic >...
AATACCACTATGCTCTATTACATGAGCGAGGAAGCGCAGGAGGGACGCAACGCCTTCAATGAGAAACGGAAGCCCGACTTCTCTAAGTTCCCTCGTCAACCGTAGGTAGCAGGATGCACTTGTGGGGTTGTTTCCCAAAACGGATTTTCAAGGTCATGTCAAAGTTCAATGGAATTGTGGTGCAGCATACAACGAAGCCCGTCATTCCCGCGGAAGCGGGAATCCAGTTGGTCAACACTGGACGAACGCATTTGTGCACGGCGGACGTCCCCGTCCGCCGCGTCCCAGAGTGAAGTCAGCGCACGAGGACGTACGCCGACCACAGAAATTCTTTATTTATGAAAGCGAAATGGTATCAGTCATTGCGAGCGAAGCGTGGCAATCTCGTGTTGTTATGTGGCTACCACTTGGAGATTGCCACGTCCGCCAAAGGCGGACTCGCAATGACAAGTTTGGCGTATGTCCAAGAATGACATGAGTGAGGACGTAAGGAGACAAGCCTTATTGATGGCTGATTCCAAGCTCCGTGTCTGGGTGTTGGCCGCTCGCCAGAAGACGCTGTGGGCAGCAGTTGCCCCGGTGTTGATCGGAACGGCCATGGCATTCGAAGATAGAGCAGGCCATTGGCCCTCGGCGCTGGCAGCTCTTGTTGGAGCGGTGTTAATTCAGATTGGGACCAACTTTGCTAACGATTACTTTGACTTCAAGAAAGGAGCCGACCAACACGAACGTCTCGGCCCCACAAGAATGACACAGGCCGGCCTTATCAAGCCACACTCCATGAGGACAGCCACCATCATTGCCTTTTCGCTGGTTTTGCTGGTTGGTATCTACCTTGTCTGGCGAGGCGGCTGGCCGATAGCGATCATCGGCTTGCTGTCGATTCTTTTCGGGATCATGTACACCGGCGGGCCGTACCCGCTCGGGTATCATAGCCTGGGGGAGGTTTTCGTGCTGATATTTTTTGGGCCGGTAGCGGTGGGTGGAACGTACTATGTACAGGCGCTGGACATTAATTCAATCGTACTGCTTGCCGGGTTGTCGCCCGGACTCTTCTCGGTAGCGATACTGACGGTGAATAACCTTCGTGATGTAGAATCCGACAAACTTACCGGTAAAAAGACACTGGCGGTGCGTTTCGGAAAAACCTTTGCCCGCGTGCAGTACCTGCTGTCAATTGTCATTGCCACGCTTCTGCCCGTTTTCTTTTGCCTCACCACACACCGGCATTTCTTCTCTTTACTTTCACTGCTGGTGCTGCCGGTGGCTATTTCGGCTATCAAGACGGTGTTTAGCAAAACTGACGGTGCGGCGCTGAATAACGTCCTTGCTACAACCGGAAAGCTTCTGCTTTTGTACAGCGTAATCTTCTCAGTCGGGTGGCTGATATGAAAATAGCAGGCTTTAACCTATTCAGATTCACACTCCCCCTTGCTCGACCACTGACTGTGAAAGATGCGAAACTAACGGAGAGGTCTGGTCTGATCATAGAACTCACCGATGAACACGGCCACACCGGTCTGGGTGAGGCTTCGCCGCTGCCGGGGTTTAGCTCCGAAAATCAGATACTTGCTGAGTTGCAGTTGCTGTCTTTACGCCATGCGCTGAAGGGGACGGAGATACCAGAAAACCTCGAGGAGTTATCCGGCGGATTCGAGCGCTGGTTGGAGCAGTATGGCCTTGCTCCGTCCGTGCGGTTTGGATTTGAAACGGCGCTCTTGAACCTCTTGGCTGTAAGCCGGAAGATACCCTTGCGCAGACTCATCTCGGATAGGTCTCGTGATTCCATTTCGATCAACAGGTTATTATCCGGCTCTCCTGCTGAAATCCTCGACAAAGCTGCCAGGCTTCGCGGCGAGGGTTACAAAGCAGTCAAACTGAAAGTGGGGCAAGGTCCGTTACACGAGGAGATCCAACTTACACGCGAAGTTCGCAAGCGCATCGGCGACGACGTCGCGCTGCGGCTGGACGCCAACCGTTCCTGGAGTGTCGAAGACACTTTTATCTTTGTGCGTGGAGTCGCTGATTGTAGGATAGATTACATTGAAGAACCGGTATACAATTACAGCATGCTGGTATCGATGTGCAATAAAGTGGGCTTGCCCCTGCCTGTGGCGGTGGATGAGAGCTTGCGGGAGTTGACGCCGGAGGCGCTGGCGCCTCTTCCAAATCTGAAAGCAATCGTACTGAAACCGACGATGCTCGGTCTTGAGAGAAGCATGCAATTTGGTCGCAAAGCGACTTCCATGGGAATCACCCCCGTTGTCAGCTCAGCTTTTGAAACCAGCCTCAGCTTGACGGCGCTGGCCGAGCTTGCCGCCTGCCTTAACACTACCGACGTACCGGTCGGCCTTGACACCCTCGAGTGGTTCGCAAAGGACCTGCTCGCACGACCTCTCCAAATCGAAAGGGGTAGACTGAACCTCTCTGAGTCAGTTGTTCGCTTTGACGAACTCAGACGAGATCTCATGCAAGAGGCTGTGTATGACTGATATTCCCTGTCCACTGAGCGAGGCTGCCCGGAGATACAAGGACCTGCCGGCTGTAATTAGTGACGATCGTATCATCAGCTACGGCCAGTACGACCAGCTCGTGGCGTCTGCTGCTTCCAGATTAAAAAACGTTGGCGTCACGCCGGGCGAACGTGTGGCTATTGTTTCACCCAACTTTATTAAGTTGCCGATTCTCCTGATGGCGCTGTTCCGCATCGGCGCTGTCGCCTGTCCGATCAGTCCGCGTCTGCCGCAGCAGACGGTTGCGGAGTACATCAAGAAGATTGGATGTAGTAAGATTTTTGACCTGACAAACCAACTGCATATTGATAAGTCGTTCGGTATCACGACGCTCCCCGTCGCAGAGATCATCGATTTTACCAGCGCAGGTGCGACAGCATCAGGTGACCATTTCGTCTCATTAGATCAGGAGGCAACCATTATCGCCACCTCCGGCACCTCCGCACAGCCGAAAGCTGTTTTGCACACGTATGGCAACCACTATTACAGCGCCATCGGGTCGAATAAGAATATCAAGGTGCAGCCGAGTGATCGCTGGCTGTTGTCGCTTCCGCTGTACCATGTGGGTGGGCTGGCGATTCTGTTTCGCACGATGCTCGGCGGTGGGGCAGTTGTAATGGCTAACATGGATGCGGACCTGTTGGATACGATCCGCAAGTATCAGGTTACGCATCTTTCACTGGTTCATACCCAGCTTTACCGCCTTCTGCACAAGAAGCCTGGCCGTGACGAGATAAAAGGGCTCTCAGCCCTGTTGGTTGGGGGAAGCGCTATACCCAGGGCTCTCATAACGCAAGCCTACGAATGTGGTCTGCCACTTTTCACTAGTTATGGGCTTACTGAGATGACCTCGCAGGTGATCACTACCAATCCGGGTGACTCGCTTGATAGGTTGTTAACCTCCGGCAGGCTGCTTGACCATCACCAGGTCAGAATCTCCTCCGAGGGAGAAATCCTGGTCAAAGGGGACACGCTCTTTTGCGGTTATGTGGAACAAGATGAGGTTTTCCTTCCAGTCGACAGTGATGGCTGGTTTCACACAGGAGATCTCGGACGTCTCGACGACACCGGCTACCTGACCGTTAGGGGACGAATGGACAGCATGTTTGTCTCAGGCGGTGAGAACATCCACCCCGAAGAAATCGAAGGGACGTTGTCCCTCTTAGATGACGTATCGGACGCAGTAGTGGTGCCGGTTGAGGACGATGAATTTGGTTTCCGGCCAGTTGCTTTCATCAGAACTGAAGGTAACAAGCATGTTTACAAGAGTGACCTCGTCACCCGGCTGGAGCAGTATCTACCTCGATTCAAGATTCCAACCCGCTTTTATAAATGGCCCGAGACGGCACAACACAGCGATGTGAAGCCGTCTCGCCGCTACTTTCGTGAACTCGTACTGGCAGCAAGTCACAAATTGACCGAACTTACCTGACGCTTACAAGCTTCTCCCGCAATTTTTCAGGCAGGGGGACTTTGTCTCCGCTTTTTTTATCAACTGTTACGTGAACGGATTTGACCATCGCAGCAATGTCGTTATGAACATCTTTCAAAGAATACGACAGGACAAACGAGGTTCGCCCTATGTTTTCGACCTCCAACTCAACTGTCGCTTTGTCGCCCAACCGCAGAGGCTTTTCATAGTCAGCTTTAGCGTGGGCAATCAAGACCAGAAAGTCCGCTTCCTGTACGATGTGACGGAGGCTGAATCCAATCGATTCCATGAAGGCCTCATAGGCGTCGTGGGCAAGCCTGAAATAGTTGCCGAAAAAGAGTATTCCGGCGGCGTCGGTATCAGGCAGCCGCACCGAGAAATGTATAGTGAACATAATCCTAACCGTATTACTCCTTTTGATAAATTTCCATACATCGACACCATATAATGCTTATATTTCCGGCCAATGTATGCAAGTGCAAACGAAGCTGAAACAACAAAAACCAGAAACAGGTAAGGAGCAAGGATGAAACTCCAGCACTATCTCAGCAGGGGCGTGATTTTGTTACTACTACTGTTGGCCTTGGCGGCCGTCCCGGCTTTATCAGCAGAGACCGGCTCAATACCGCAGCGATCCGACATTGATGACAAGTACAAGTGGAAGGTTGAGGACATCTTTTCCGACAATGACGCCTGGGAGAGAACCTTTGGCTCTCTCAAAGCCGGCATTAGCAGCTTCGAGCCGTATCAACAGCATCTGGGTGATTCCCCTGAGATGCTTTTGAACTGCCTGAGGCTTTCCGACAGCCTGAGCCTGATTGGCGACAACCTTTATGTCTATGCTTATCTCAAGCTCGATGAGGACAACCGGGTCAGCCAGTATCAGGAAATGGGCGACCGCATATCGGCACTGTGGGCCGAAATCGAAGCCGCGACCGCGTTTATCGAACCGGAGATCCTCTCGTTGGATAGGAAAAAGCTCCAGTCCTTTTTAGAGGACAATGCCGACCTGGGCTTGTATCGGTTCTACCTCGAAGACCTCATACGCAAAAAGGAGCATATTCTCTCGGACAAAGAAGAAGCCCTTCTGGCGTTGGTCGGACCGGTCGCTTCCGCCCCCTCAAGAATCTTCACCATGCTTGACGATGCCGACATTTCCTACGGCTCTATCAAGGACGAAGACGGCAACGAGGTACAACTGACCAAAGAACGGTACTACAAGCTCATGGAGTCAAGCGACCGACGGGTACGCCGCGACGCCAGCAAAGCATACAACGAGGCCTACCTCAACTATGTCAACACCCTGGCTGCCACCCTGGCGGCGTCGGTTAAACGGGATTACTTTTTCATGAAAGCCCGCGGCTACAACAGTTGTCTGGAGATGTCCCTTGACAGAGACAGCATCCCGGTTTCGGTCTTTCACAATCTAATCAGGGCCGTCAACGCCAACCTGGGCCCCCTGCACAAGTGGACCGCACTGCGCAAACGAATCTTAGGCTACGACACGCTCTATATCTACGATCTCTGGGCGCCACTGGTGCCGGAGCAGAAAAAAGAGTACAGCTATGAAGAGGCCAAGAAGATAGTGCTCGAAGGGTTGGACCCGCTGGGAGAAGAGTACCTGAGAGGGTTCGAGGAAGGGTTGAATTCCGGCTGGATCGACGTCTATGAAACGGAGGGCAAAGGCTCCGGCGCTTACCAGTGGGGGACCTATAGCTCTCACCCGTTTGTCTTGCTCAACCATGGCGGCACGCTTGAGAACGTTTTCACTATTGCGCACGAGATGGGACACGCCATGCACGCCGAGTATACCAATCGCAACGAACCATACATCTATGGCAACCATTCCCTCTTTGTGGCCGAGGTGGCCTCCACCTGCAACGAGGCGGCGCTGATGAAGTACCTGCTGGAAAACGCCCAAGACAAAAAAGAAAAGATGTTTCTGCTGAACTACTATATCAGACAGATCATCGGCACCTTCTACACTCAGGTGATGTTCTCAGAGTTTGAACTTGCCATCCACGAGCGAATCGAAAGCGGTCAGGCTCTTTCCGCCGACTACCTGCGCAAGACCTATCGTGACATCTACCAGAAGTATTGGGGACCGGAGTTGGTTATCGGTGAAAACAGGGACCTGGGCGGACTGCGCATCAGCCACTTTTACCGCCAGTACTACGTCTATCAATACGCCACCTGCTACGCAGCGGCACAGACGATTTCACAAAGGCTGCTGGAAGGGGAAAAAGGCTTTCTGGAGACGTATAAACAGTTTCTCTCCATCGGATCATCGAAGTATCCGATTAACATTCTCAAGGACGCTGGGGTTGACATGACCACCCCGGAGCCGATTGACCGAACGATCAAACTGTTTGGCGAACTTGTTGACGAGATGGAGCGTCTGCTTGACGAGAGCTAACGTTGGAGGAATAGTCGAAACTGCTGTGAGGCTGTGACATAAGTTCGTTACTTCTGTGAGTAGAGCACATTGATTCCAGAGGGGCTGTCTCCAACTCCGCGTAGCGGCGGGCTTTACGTCCGCCGTCTTTTGGCGGGAGACAAGCCCCCGCCCTACGCGGGGTGCGGTCTCCGTCTTTTGGCACAGCCTCGCTGGGGTTTCAACCTACTTGACTGAATTAATGGCAGAAGCACTTTGGCGACTGTCCTATGAAGGCTATGCGGTAGAGGGATTATGACCGTCTCATCTTTGCAAGACTCGTGGAGACGGTCACGACAAGGTAAGTGGCGCCGGCAAGAACTATGATAGTTGCACCGGCCGGGAGGTTCGGACTGTAACTGATTCCGAGGCCGAAAACTGTGAAAAGGATGCTGCAGAAAGTCGCCAGCAGCATCGTTTGCCACAGCGTCTTTGAGAAATGCCCTGCCACCGCGGCCGGAAGGGTCAACAGCGCGATCACCATCACAATCCCGACAACCGTCACCAGAATTACGACCGTAAGAGCGGTGAGGCAAAGCAGCAGCAGGTAATAAAACTCAACGTTGATCCCCCGCACCCGGGCGAATTCCTCGTCAAAGCAGACGGCCAGAAACTGGTTGTAAAACAAAAGTCCCACGGTAACAACCAGCATGTCCAGCCCTGCCATCAACCATAGATCTCCGCTTGAGACCAAAAGGATATTGCCGAACAGATAACTCATCAGGTTCTCGTTGTAGCCCGGTGTGGCGGAGATGAAGATGATACCGACGGCCATGCCAATAGCCCACAGCGCGCCGATCACCGTGTCCTCCCTTTGTTTGGCGCGCAGACTTACCAGGCCTATGAGTACGGCGGCAAGCAGAGCGGCAGCCACCGCCCCATGCATGGGGTGAATGCTTTTGAAGTTATGCACTTGCGCTAAGTAGTATGCCACTCCCATACCTCCGAGCACGCTGTGGGCGATGCCTCCGGCAAGGTAGGTGATGCGGCGCGTGACGACATAGGTACCGACCACCCCGCAGGCGACACTGGCAAGGACGCCCGTCAGCAGCGCATTGAGCATGAAGCGATGTTGCACCACCGCCTCGAAGAACTCATTCACACGCATCTCCCATTGGCATTGTACTGATCGTGCCGCACCAGCCGTACCCGGCGACCGTACAGCTCGCTCATGATTTCCTCTTCCATTTCGCTGGTCGGATGCACCGCCACCTTCCGATTAACGCAGACCACCCGCTCGACGAACTGGGAGACAAAAGCCGGGTCGTGAGACACCATGACGATCGTCAGACGCTGGTTCAGTTTGCGTAGAAGCTCAAACAGCTCCCTTTCCATAGTGAGATCGAGGTTGGCGGTCGGTTCGTCAAGCAGCAAAAGGTCGGGTTCACAGGCCAGAGCCCGCGCAATCAGCAAACGTCGCTGCTGCCCACCTGACAGCGTTGAAAAAGAGTGCCCCTGCTTCTCCCATAGATCCACCTCACGCAGCGCCTGTTCCGCCGCCTCTTTGTCCTTTCTGCGATGAGGTCCCCACCGGACGCCATTGCCCAGTCTGCCCATCAGCACAATATCCATGACGTCAACCGGAAACTGTCGATCAAGCTGGACATACTGGGGCATGTATCCGACACGCGGCCGCGCCTGCCGGGGCGACTGGCCAAACACGCGTACCTTGCCTCGCACCGGCCTCAGCAATCCTAATATAAGCTTCAGAAGAGTAGTCTTGCCGCCGCCGTTGGGTCCCACCACCCAGACAAATTCCTTTTCACTGATGGTTAGGTTTACATCCTCCAGTACCGGCGCGCCGTCATATCTGAAGGTAAGCTCCTCTATAGTAATGACAGCTTCATCTTTCATCCGCCAAATCCTCCTGGACAGAGATCATACAAAAAAGCAGCGCTGCGACATAGCTGCATTAACAATTTCATCTATTTCCCAGCTTTCGCCAATCCTCGCGCGATCTTTTCAGCTATATCTTCGAGGTTCCTCAAGTAGTCCCGTGCCAAGGGATCGATCGGCACAATGACGCCGCCGATTGCTTCGGCCACCGCCTCGGCGCTTTTGGCTGAAAACTGCGGCTGTACGAAGATCACCTTGACGCTGTCTTCTTTGGCTTGAACAATCAAGGTTGCAAGTTGGCGGGCGCCTGGTTCTTTGCCTTCGACCTCGACGGCTACCTGTGTCAGGCCATAGGCGTCGCCGAAGTATCCATACGAGGGATGAAAAACGTAAAACTTTCGCCCCTTCAGCGGTTCCAGCGTCCGGGTTATCCTGGCGTCAACTTCATCCAGATCAGCTTTGAAAGTCTCCAGATTCTTTTTGTATGCTTCTACATTCACCGGATCTAGGCGGCATAGCTCCTCGCACACAGTTGCCGCCTGAACTTTGACCAGCTTTGGATCGAGCCAGAGGTGGGGGTCGGACCCATCGTTATGGTGCTCATGCTCCATGGTGCGAAGCTTGATTCCCCGGCGGGTATCGACAACCCGCAGGTCACTAAGGGCAGCCTGAATCTTGCCGACGAGCCGCTTCTCGAACGGGAGACCGATGCGAAAATAGGCGTCGGCCTGTGTGAGCTTGGCCATTTGCTTTGGTGTCAATTCGAAAGTTGCCGGTGACTGTCCCGGCCCGACCAGCACCTCGACCTCAACATGCGAGCCACCTACCCGCTCGACAAAATAAGCCTGAGGTTGGATGCTGACAAACAGGCTAAGTTTGACCTTCTCTTTCTCCACTCCGAAAACAGAGTTGAAGCACAGCAGACACACCGTTGCCGACATAAACAGCACGTCCTTCCACAAGAGGGATTTCACAAGGCAGATCTCCTTATCATTTCACGGCGTCTTGTCAATCGAGTATTCGTTCTCAACAGTGCTTCCTTCTGTGTGGACGTTTCTTTGGTTGCTTGCCGCAGACTAGGTGAACCTCGTGGCAATCACCACACTCGCGTATAGAGTGATCTTCAGCGAACGTGTCCCAGTGCCGCATCTGGTTTACCGTCAGAATTCCGGTGCCCTTGCACAGTGGGCAGACATTCTCCAGCGCCGCAAAGACCGCCTTGCGTATGAACCGGGAACGGTTTTCTATTCCCCTGAACGCCTCCATAAGGGATTGATCCGCCTTAAACGTAACAATCTCAGATTTCTTCCTCATAGGCGTAACACCGACCTTTCAAAGGATAAGTAATGTTTACAGATAGCAATTAATACGTTGTATTACCGTCCTGTCAAGAGAGATTTTGGTTTTTTGATACTAAGGTGCGTTCTTAGAAGTAACCAATTGGGGGTGCTGTCATGCGACCCCGCATGACAGCCCTTTGTCGGGTGTCGGGCGGGGTCGCCCGACACCACCAAAAACAGTTTATGCAACAAGAGATTGCCACAGCGCTTCGCGCTTCGCAATGACGGTTCCTGGAGCTTATGCGATCAAGAATCATACTTATTATCACAGACTCGCAAGGGTTTTGACCTACGAGATAAAACATTTCCTCACCGCCCCTCCTCGTTCAATACATCCAGCACCTGCTTGAAATCCTGTGGCACATCGGCTTCAAGGAGAATCGTTTGTTCATTTACCGGGTGAGTGAATTCGAGTTGCTGGGCGTGCAGTGCCTGGCGGCCAATGATGTCCAGTAAGCGCTTGGCAAGTTGACGTTCCGGGGCGAAGATACCCCGGTGCCACTTGTGGCGGCCGCCGTAGTCGGGGTCGCCGAAAACCGGGTGGCCAAGGTGAGAAAAGTGGACACGGATCTGGTGTGTCCGCCCCGTGTGGAGCAGCACCTCCAATAGGTCATACGAACGGAAACGGTCTTTCAGCTTGTAGCTGGTTTTCGACTTACGGCTGCCGACGTTCGTAACAATCATTTTCTTGCGGTCTTTCAACGACCTCCCGATCGGCAGGTCAATCACACCCTCTTCCTCACGCACATGTCCGCAGATCAGCGCAAGGTAGGTGCGCTTGATTTCACGCTTTTGCATCTGCTGTTGAAGCTTAAGATAGATGTCATCAGTCTTGGCGACTAAAATCAGCCCGGAAGTGTTTTTATCGAGGCGATGGACAATACCGGGGCGTTCATAACCCGATCCACTGGCCAGCTTTTCAAAATGATGGATCAACGCATTGACCAGCGTGCCGGAGTA
>Ga0209979_1005090_pt1 | contig 10515 bp, 10 predicted proteins | sample AnhtaG_FD_183114 | JGI IMG/M metagenome (GOLD analysis project Ga0209979, IMG submission 183114) | Deep subsurface microbial communities from Anholt, Denmark to uncover new lineages of life (NeLLi) - Anholt_01485 metaG (SPAdes) (version 2) | ecosystem: Environmental > Aquatic > Marine > Oceanic...
GTTTAGGGCCCTGCCGATCAACCCTCCTCCTCACCCCTTTCGGTCAAGCGAGCTAACTTCTCGCCGAAAATCCTCACTGTCAGATTGATTCAACCTCAGAGCCATGGATCCAGCTTTCTTTCACGAGATGTTGAAGGAAGAGCTTCTGGTGGAGCTCCGCCTCAGGGGATACGACGTCGTTGCGGTGAACAACTCCACTCAATATGCCGCCCCCAAGCTCATCGGAGGCTGCCTGCCGGACATAATGGCAAATAACTCCGAAGATGAGCTGTGTCTGGGGGAGGCGAAAACATCAGAGGACATCCAGAGCGACGCCTCAATGAAGGAGTATGTCGCTTTCGCCAAGGAGGCCAAGGAACTGCACCTCATCATACCCAGCTCCGAGAGGGAGGCCTTACAGAAGGTCTTGAGTCTGCTGAACCTCGGAGTTCAGGACACTTGCCAGATAGTGATCTGGGGTTCTTCGATTCTCTCCTTCGATTGATCGACGACAGAGTCACCATAAGTGGAAATATATGATGGCACCGTAACAGGAAATGGAAAACTGAAGTTTTCCGCTACATTATCGTGACACCTGTTTCCTTGAAAAACAATCCGTAGGGGTCGGAATTCATCTCGTGGAGCCGTAGGGCCGACCCAAGTTGGTTCATACCAAGAAAGGCGGCGATAAATTCGCCGCCCTACGGTTGAGGAAGAGTACACTCCTCACTGACTGCTGAATACCATTTACAGGTTAATGCTCATCAGTCGCCATCTGCCATTCACCATTCACCATTTACTATTCACCAATCACGTCGGGCAAGAGCGGGACTTCAGACTCTCACTTTATCTCATTATCTCTGCTTTTCTTTCCGCGAGCATCTTCTGGTAATCGGTCCTTCTTGTCAGGAAGATGATGGCGCCGATTATGTTGATGGAGATACTCACGAAATACCACATCGTCGCCGCCAGAACAGTCTTGGGCCCCACCCAGATGTTGGCGGAACGCAGAAGCCCGACGAACGCTCCCTCCCGCAGGCCAATTCCAGCGATTGAGAGGGGAATCATGGTCGCAATCTGAGTCAACGGACCAACCTTGTAAACGTCGAAGAGCGAAACCCCTTTCCGGTGGAATTCAGAGGTGGCTGTGGTAAGCTCGATTCCGGCCTTCGTCAGGAATTGCATCTCCCCGGAGGAAAGGTATACCTCTCCGATTTCACCCCCGGGCTGACCGGTGACCACTTCATTGGCGTCAGTAGTTTCTCCGCGCTCGATGAATTCGATCTGATTTCGGACCAAAAGTTCCTTGGTCTCTTCTGTCAACTGCAACATATGGAGTTGGCCACCAGCGGGACTGGGGATTCGCAGCGCCAATCCGTTGGTGTAAAAGGTGCTGAAAAGCCCGAAATAGACGATCACCCCGCATATGACCGCAATCGCAAGGCTGCCTCTCTTCTCCCGATAACGACCGAAAGCCTGAATCGCCTCCCTGAGCGGCTTTTCGATCTTGCCCTTGAGCGGGAAATTGAACCTCAGCAACGCCTCCAACCACCCACTTTTCGCGATCAGAAGTAAAGCTAAAAAGAAAAGAAACAGGAAAAAGCCGAAAAAGACCAGCAGAAACAGCTTCGATAGATGCACAAGGAAGAGGCTCAAAACTACCAGGAGGCTCAAAGCCAAAATCGTCAGAACCTTTTCGACCAGGACCACCGCCACCGACTCCGGAGCTTTTTGGGTGTAGCGGGCAACATCATAAGCTTTGTAAGCCTCCAACCCCAGACCGGTGGGCGTGAAGGTTCCTAAAAACCTCCCCACCATGTAGGTTTTCACCAGATGGGGAAAGGGGACCGCCAACGCCTGCGCTCTTAGAAGCGTCGTCCACCTGAGGATGGAGAAAAGGATGGCCACCAGTTGCGTTCCGATGGAGGCTGCAAACCACCAGAGGTTCCCCTGTGTGAAGGCATTGCGGACGTCAGTCCAGCCGATCTGAAATTTCTCGAAAATGAAGTATAGGATGACGGCCGTAATTAGGACCTTCAGGATGTTGAAGACAACTCTGTTCTTAAGGATCTTGACGACAGTCTTCTTGATGACATGAATGTGCGTCTTAACTGAGCCCATTATCCGGCACCTACTCGATGTATCCTAAACCTTTGAGTCGCTCCTTTATGGCTTCCGCCTCCTCTTCGCTGTAAACCTCTTCATATATCCCTTCATATTTGGAGGCATCGACGGTCTTAACCGGATTGACGGCGACATGATCCGGTTCAAAGCAACCTAGCAAAGGCCTCCCGTCCATGTCTTCAGGGACGCCCAAACCAAAGGAGTAAAGGATTGTGGGGGCAAGATCCCACATCTCGGCCTTCGGAAGTTGGAAACCTTTCTTGATGTTCTTCCCATAAGCCATGAAAATCCCGTTGGGACGATGGAAGCCGGTGGGCTGGTCTCTCCAGGAGGTCACCGGCTTGGGGGAGCCGATGTGCTGTCTCCCCAGGAAAGCGTAGTTTTTGGCGATGAAGACCACATCGGGGGCATACTTGGTCGAGGGACCGTGATAGAGTTCCTCTCGGTAGAAAACCTTATCCATGATCTCTTCGCCGGTGTCGGGATCTTTCACCTCGTAAAGCTTCTCCTTGATGAGGGCCCGAAGCTCATCGTATTCGTTCCCAGGTTCAACCACTCCAGTCCCGTCCTCCCTTTTGACGTTAATGAAAACCCCCTGCGCCGGAATGCTGGCGAAGAGAGCCCTGGAGGTGGAGTAATCGATTTGAGCCTCTATCTCGGACTTGAAAGAGGAGCGGGTCTGGCGGATCCTGTTCCTGATCGCTCTCTGAATTCCTTTCGGGATTACCTTTTTCGCGAATGGGGTATCCCCGAACTCCCAGGCCTTGAAGAAAAACCTCTTTTGAAGGCTCTCGGACTTCGTGGTCTTCAAAAGGCCCCACTGTTCCAAGAGAGTGTTGACGTTGATGTAAGCCTCGGTGCCGCCGAAGCCGTGATCGGAGTTTATGAAAAGATAGGTGTTATCATCGAGCTTACTCAGAAGACTGCCCAGCATCTCGTCCTGAAGCTGATAGCATTGCAGGATTCGATCCCACAGCCGCCGACCTTTCTTGCTGTTGTAGAATTCGGGGAAGTTAGCATCGAAGTACTTCCAGAGAACATGTTGAATGCGGTCGGAGAGGATAAAGACTGTAAAGAAGAAGTCCCAGGGCTTATTGTCCATCAGGTAGAAAAAGGCGTCGCGGCGAGTGATGAAGGAGTTCTTGATGTCGTCCAGGAATACGAAACAGTCCTCTATAAAGGTGGGGTCATATTTGGGGATGTCGACGTCCACTCGGTAATTCGGGAATTTGCTCAAAAGCTCACTCTTCAACTCCTGCGGGTAGGTGAAATCGCTCTCCTCTGAAGGGGTCATCATCCCGCCGATCATAAAGCCCTCCAACTTCTCCGGCGGGAAGGTCATGGGGACATTCATGACGTTGGTGATTCTACCCTCCTGGTTGAGTATGTGCCAGATTCTGGCGGCACGAATCGACTTGCAGGAGATGAGAGGCCTTTTGCGATCGAAGTGGAACGACTCCCGGAAATCGAAGATCCCGTGCTTGCCAGGATTTTTCCCGGTAAAAACCGCCGACCAGGCTACCGGGGTGGTGCAGGGGATGGTGGAGTCGAGAGTTCCCCAGACCCCTTCATCCCGAATCCGCTTCATGTTGGGCAGATACCCCTTGTCCATCCAGGGGCCGAATAGATCGAAGGTGGCACCATCCAGCCCCAGCAAGATCACTCTTTTCTTATCAGTTGAGGGCGTCTTATCCATTTATCTCCTCCGTAGTGGAGAAAGGAATCTAAACAAAAGGGCAAAGTAACCTTCGCCCGTCTTTTCAAGGCCTGTCAATATAGCTCTTTCGCCCCTTCTGTCAACACAAAAGCAAGTTGCCGATTCTCCTTGACATATCGGCACCATTCGTTAGCTTTGTACTAGGAAAAGGGAATAGGAAGCCAGAGGCAGGAATGAGCATTTCGGGGAATAAGGCTCCTAAATCTGTTGCTCCTGAACTGAGGTTGCGGGTAAGAATGGGCAGAGTACTCCAGTTCATCATCACTTTCATCTTAATCCCCACGATGCTTTATGCTGTTGACTTCCCGCTGTGGGGAACGATGATGGGAGAGCACGATGACACCCGCTTTGGGTGGATAATGGCGGATATCGGGGACGTGAACGGCGACGGATATAACGACCTGGCGGTGGCTGATTCCTGGTTTGATGACGGCCGGACTATCGGCAAGGTTTACATATGGTTCGGTGGAGGGCCTTTTGACACAGTTTGCGATGCGATGATACAGGGACCTGACGGTCCCGGCTATTTCGGCGGGGCGATTTGCGGCACTGGAGATATCAATGGCGATGGCTATGACGATTTCATGGTCGGTGCGCCGAACTATAGTGGCGACGGACTGGTATTTGTATATCACGGCGGCAATCCGCTGGATACCTTACCAGACATGACACTGCGATCGCCACTCGGCGACGATGATCGGGATTTCGGATACGGAATAGTGGTCGGTGACTTGAATGGCGACAGCCATAACGACTGGGTTATCCGGTCCAAACGCACTGTAGCGAAGTTGTACGTCTACTACGGCCCCGACTACGAGGATTCGATCCCCGACAAGACTATCTATGGACATAATTTCAATTATGGTGCCTACGGTCTTCTGATCCACGAGCTGAATGGAGACCAGTATGATGATCTGGTGGTGGGGGCGGGTGGAGCCTTTGAAGGCCGGTGTTACATCTATTGGGGAGCAGACACGCTGAACGACACGTGGCAGTGGGAAGACACGACCAGAGGACCTTTCTCCGCCGGCGACATTAATGGAGATGGGTTTGAGGACCTGCATACGGATATGGGTATCTATCTGGGCCCGGTTGATGCCGATACACTCCTCGATTACTATTTCCCACCCGACGGGATATCAAGACACGAGGGCGCAACAGGCTACTTCAACAATGACAGGTTTGCGGATGCTCTGACGGTTGCATCGCACGTATGGCCCGAGACCCATCTGGCAATGTACCTGGGATCTCCTGACTTCGACCTTGAAGTAGACTGGGAGGACAACAGGGACTGGGGCTTTGGCTGGCCCAGCATGTCTATCAACCTGAATGACGATGTCGTGGAGGACTTCGTTACCGCCTCCTGGGGTGGTGGGTATGGTCGGATATGGGTCTATGGGGGGGACACCACGACTGTGACAGATGTGGAGGACATGTCCCATCACAACCTTCCTTCTGCCTTTTCTCTGTCGGCGTATCCGAATCCCTTCAACTCCAGCACGAGAATAACCTATAGCGTGCCGTCCACAGCCCACGTGAAGTTGGAGCTGTTCAACTTGGCGGGTCAAAAAGTTGCCTCCCTGGTCAATGAAATTCAGTCTCCCGGGCGTAAGAGTATAATGTGGGAGGGCCTCGATGACAGGGGTCAACCTGTAAGTAGTGGCATTTATTTCTGTAAAATAAGCAGTCATAACTTGACAAAGACTGAAAGAATGGCTTTATTACGGTAGTTTGGAGGTTAAAATGAGAAAAATAGTTTTCCTTTCGGGAGTCGCTTTACTTCTTACGGCTTTCATCACTATCGACGGGAGCTGGGCCACGCAGTCAGCTAAGAAGGCTCCCGACAAGGTGGTCATCACAGCCGAGATGGGCCAGAAGATCGAGATGGTCGGCAACAGGATGAGATTCCTGACCCTGGACGCGGTCAGCGAGGAGGCGCGAGTATTTCTGGAGAGTATTGAGTGGGTCGAGCTTCCCTGCTTCTTCACGCCGTTTGACAAGATAGCCCTGGAGAGAAGCGAGGTTCCCACCGACTTCGAGCTTCTTCAGAACTACCCCAATCCTTTCAACCTATCCACCGTCATCGGATACACTCTGCCGGAGGCATCAGAAGTGAAGCTGGAGATTTTCAACCTGGCTGGGCAAAGGATTGCATGCCCATTCGAGGGCAATCAGTCAGGAGGTCGTCATCAGATCACCTGGGAGGGCACCGATGACCACGGCAACGTTGTTGCAACCGGGGTCTACTTCCTTCGCCTCACGGCAGGCGACTTCAGCGACGTCAAGAAGATGAATCTGGTCAAGTAAGTAGCAGGCGTGCGCAAGTAAATCCTAGCTGGGGTGGGAGTTGAACTCCCACCCCATTTGTGTTGCAGCTTGAGCAGCAGCCGTTCACCCCAAAAGCTAAGGCGGGAGTTGCACTCCCGTCCTTTTCTATCCTCTACACCTGAAGAGGGAACATATCGGACTCGCAGTCCGCGTGGGTGAAATACCAGTTGCTCGCTTGGTGAGGTTGTGGCTGAATCCATTTCGCTCCAACGCTCTCTTCAACTCCGGACAAGCAGATTCCAATATCTGAACGGTGGCAACCTGCCCCTTCTCGAAGAACTTCAGGGCAAAATAGAGCAAGGCCCCGTATAATTTCTCCTCCTTGCGGGAGGCCAAAATATCCACTATTCGACCGATTTTCTCTCCCCTTCTGCCTGTGATGAAGCCCAAAACCAAATACTCCTTAACCTCTCCCCCGTATTCTAAGAGAAATCGATGATAACGGTTCGTGGGATGAGCAACAAAGCGCCAGTTCAAGTAAGCATCGGTTCTTTTCGGGATTATCTGGTAATCATCCTTGATCTTCTCCCAGATGGCCAACAATGCGTCCCCCGGCGCGATATAACAGTAACTGAAGCCTATCTTCGGGCATAAAGGGGCTGGACTCAAACTTCCACTTATAAATCTTATCCATACCAGCGCTTTTCTCATCCCCCCACACCTGCCGATACAACTCCATTATCTCCTTGAAGTCCTGCTCGGTAACCTCCGTGGCGAAAGACAGTTTGTTCTCTAAGTATGGACTCACTTCTTAAATCTCACGCGTGCCTGAAGTCAACGCTCAAGTAAGAGTAATAGTCGAAGCTTAGGCGTGGACCCAGTAAGAAAGGGTAGCACAGAGAAAACAACCACCCCGAGCGATGACTACAGCTTCCACACTACTTGCTGTTTGTCTTGCATTGACAATGGAGCAAATTCTCGGATATCGTCAAGGGGCGCACGTCACAACAGGACAGCTCTGTATGAGAATTGACCAAAACTCCTTGCTTGAGGCCTGCAGAAGTCCACCGCCTAGACCTCCAGAGAGGAAAAGAATGCCAGGTGTAACTGCTTCCAGATTCAAAGAACGCAAGCAAGGGGTATGACCCAGGAGGACTGTCCACCGGGAGGAGAACAAAGCCCCCTGGCAAGAGAGCTCTCTGCCTTAGTTCACATCCCCTGGTTACTCCTCCAGAGTCGGGAGGGAGTCAAGGGGAGTCTCCATCATAAACCTGGCATCGTCGGCCAAGTCGCTCTCTGGGTAGTTTTCCAAAATCTTCTGGAAGGCCTCCTTAGCTTTGTCCTGGTCTTTCAGGTACTCAGAATAGATGAAGCCGATCATGAATTGGGCCTTGTCGTTGCGCTCATCGTCGGGATAGTCTTTCATTATCTGCTCGTAGGCACTGATCGCCCTCCGATATTCCCCCATCCTCTGGGCGGTCTCAGCCTCGCTATACAGCTCCTGGACAGTTTTTTTCTTCGCGCAGGAGAAGACCAGACCCAAAATTAGAGTGAAGATCACAAACAAAAAGATGCTTCTCTTGAAGAACATATCTCCTCCTCAGGATTCCACGATCTATCTTTGACTTTCTTTACCTCGCTGCCAACCCAAGAGAGCCGCCCCCATAAACCCCGCCCGATTGCCCAGTTTCGCCTTCAGGATCTTCAGTCCCCTGGTGTTAGAACTTATGCCCCTCTGCCTCACCGCAGTCCTGATTCTCTTGATGAAAACCTCTCCGGAATCGGCCAAACCTCCCCCGATGATTACCGCTTCAGGATTAAGAAGGTTTACCACCCCGACTATGCCCGCGGCTAAAGCCTCAACCAGTCTATCGACAGCCTCAGTGGCAACCTCATCGCCGAGCTTGAAGGCCTCCATCACCAGCTCCGAGGTCAATTTTTTTGAATCACCTCGGAGCCAGTCTTTCAGGACGGAGTCTTTTCCCCTTCGCAAGAGAGACCGTATCTCCCTTAAAAGGGCGGGGACAGAAGCGTAGGCCTCCACACAGCCCCTACCGCCACACAGGCAGAGACGACCTTGATATCTTATCGGCATATGTCCGAATTCCCCCCCGAAGTAATGACTGCCCCGATAGACCTTGCCATCCAAGATGAGGCCTCCCCCAATACCAGTCCCTAAAGTGAGGCACAGGATATCCTTAAGACCTCTGCCGGCGCCAAGCTGGTATTCCGCCAGAGCCATGACGTTGGCGTCGTTGTCTGCAAAAACCTCATATTCTGGGAAACGCCGATTGATCCCCTGTTTCAGGTTCACCCCGACCCAGAAAGGGAGATTGGGACTAAAACCCTGCACCTTCCCGGTCAGAAAATTCACGGTGCCGGGACTGCCGATTCCGATGTGAGAGATGTTTCGCTTCTGCGATTGTGCTCGATTCAGAAGTTCTGCTATTGCAGAATGAATGACCTCCCACACTCTGCGGCGATTCTTGCTTTCTGGGAGAGGTTGGAGACTGCCGTAAAGGACTTTCCCATCACTGGAGATGAGGCCATATTTTACGTTTGTAGCTCCCAGGTCAATTCCGACAGCGAACTTCTTCCTCATCTCAGACTGTTGTACTTCTCTATCCCCACCGCCAGCGCCTTCATGGCCTTCTTCAAATCTTCGACGTTCAGAACGTAAGCCAGCCGAGCTTCGTCCTTCCCCCTGCCGGGGGTAGCGTAAAACCCCGGGCCCGGGGCAATCATGGTGGTTTCACCCTCGAACTGGAAATCAGTCAGCATCCACTGTGAGAATGCCTCGATATCGTCCACCGGCAGCTTCGCCATAATATAGAAGGCCCCCGAGGGCTTCTCGCAGACCGTCCCCGGGATCTGCATCAGAGCCTCATAGACGGCGTCACGGCGGCGACGGTATTCATCGGCCATATTCCTGAAGTAGTCCTCTTTCAGAGATAGCGCTGCCATGGCCCCATGCTGTTCAATGCTTGGCGGACATAGACGAGCCTGCCCGAACCTCAGCGCGGTCTCCACAACCTCTTTATTCTTGCTGGCTAAACAGCCGATTCTGGCTCCGCAGGCGCTGAAGCGTTTGGAAATGGAGTCTAAAAGGATAGCACGATTTTTTATTCCGGGAATATTCATAACACTGGTGTGAGTCCCCTCGTAAATGAACTCTCTGTAAACCTCGTCAGAAAGCAGGAAGAGATTGTGTTCGATGGCCAACTCTCCCAGGGTCTCCAGCTCCCTTTTTGTGAAGACCGTTCCGGTGGGATTGTTCGGGGAACAGAAGATTATTGCCCTGGTTTTGGAGGTTATCTCGGATCTGATCTCCTTTTTGCCGGGAAGGTGAAAACCGGTCTCGGCATAGGTCGTCAAAGGCACCAGACTCACACCTGCCTCAACTGCGAAACCATTGTAATTGGTGTAGAAGGGTTCCGGGACAATGATCTCCTCCCCGGGCTCGCAGACCGCCATCATGGCGAAGATGATAGCTTCGCTCCCCCCGGTGGTCACCACGATTTCCTCCGGCGAAAGCTCGATATTGTATCGGGAGTAATATTCGGAGAGCTTTTCTCGGAATTCTATGCTCCCCTGGGAATGCCCGTAGGCAAGAACCTTCTGGTCAAAATTCCTGATGGCGTTCATGAACTCATTCGGGGTGGGGATATCCGGCTGTCCAATGTTTAGGTGATAGACTTTCACCCCTTTCTTCTTGGCCTCATCCGCAAAAGGAACCAATTTTCTTATCGGGGAGGCCGGCATCATTCGGGCTCTATGGGAAAGTTTCGGATTTGTGTCCCTGGGCATCTTGGGATTCTCCACAGTCTTGACCTGAGGTCTCACGGGAAAAGGAATTTATGTCTTGGGCTCGAACTTGTCAACAGGATTAGGTCAGAGCCGTCGCCTGAGAAACTTGACATCAACTTTAGCGGCCTGTATTTTGAACGAAAATCATCTTGTGAGAGGGAAGTGGACTTTCCTGTGAAAAAAGTCCCCATCATCATTCTTGTCTTGCTCTCTTATCAACTCTGTTGTGGCGCAGAGCAGCACGAGCCTGTTGCCGCCTATGATAGTCCCAATGATGCTGGAGGCAGCATAACCATCTCTTGGGGGGAGCTTGAGCCTTCAGAGTTAGCCGTCCCCGAGGAGTGCAGGATATTTCGTTCGCCGGAGGAGGAGGGGACCTACCAGTTGGTGGCCACCGTCCCCTTCGACCAGTCCCTTTACGGTGACGACAGCGTCGACGACGACAGCTCCTACTATTACAACCTCGTTTTGGTCAAGGGCGAATCGACAGTGGGCTCATTCACGCTCGGGCCGGTAAGCTCATCTCCCCAGCTGTTCAACACCGCTCGATTCAACGTCCTGGTGGGGATTCTCATCTGCGGAATTCTAGTTGCTTTCTTCATCGTTCAGGGAAAAACCGG
>Ga0209979_1005091_pt1 | contig 10513 bp, 11 predicted proteins | sample AnhtaG_FD_183114 | JGI IMG/M metagenome (GOLD analysis project Ga0209979, IMG submission 183114) | Deep subsurface microbial communities from Anholt, Denmark to uncover new lineages of life (NeLLi) - Anholt_01485 metaG (SPAdes) (version 2) | ecosystem: Environmental > Aquatic > Marine > Oceanic...
ACTGGAACCGCTGAATGATATAGCGATGGCTGGTGCCCTTTTCGTTTGAACTACAGGTTTGCCGAGGTGACCAACGAGAGGAGGAAGCTACTATGAATAATCCGGTAAAGAATGCCACTGAATTAAAGCCCATAGTAGAAAAGGCGGTTAAAGCTTTATACGGTCAAAATATGCAGAACATCAAGATACTCAAAGCTGACCAGTTTCCGTTGTTCAAGGAACCGAAGCAAGGCTGGCTGGTTCATGCAGAATTCAACGATGATAGATACGAGTATGCTGTTCAGATGGATGTTCAAATGGCAGATGGCCGAATAACCAGGTCGGTTGAACTGCACCGGACACCGCTGCGGAAGTAGAGGATTGTCGGGTGTCCCCCCAGACCACTTCCCTCTCCAAAGGCGTAACTACATTCCACACGAGCAGGAAAGTATCTCTATTTTGGGTATTGACAAATCAGTAATGCATTGTTATTCTTTGCCTACGAGCGGACACATAATGTTCGTATAGACACAGACTGATTTAGGAGGCTGAGGGGATGAAACAAGGGCACTGGAACCGCTGACTTAATGGCGGTGGCTGGTGCCCTTTTTTGAGATGATACATAAAAAGGAGGTAACCAATGGCTGAAATAAGTGTAACTCTAGATTGGAATGGTGTTTGGGAGATTGAACCGAATGACATACCTACTAACATACCTGATGGAGAAGGCATTTATATGATTATATGTGGGCGACCTTCTACTCAAGAGGGGAAATGGGATACTTCTTCATATGAACTAATATATATTGGAGAAGCAGATAAAGTACGTTCTAGAATTGTTGGACACGAAAAATGGTCATGTTGGAAGGGGAATTGCGAGAACCACCTGCTTTTGAAAGTAGCCGAATGTAATCTCGGAACGACAAAAAGGCAAAAGGTGGAATGTTGCTTGATATATCAAAACAAACCTGTCTGCAATGATGAATGCAAACAGGAGTTTCCTTATACAGATGATATTGAGATAACTAATATAGGTATGTATAGTCCTCTAAGTAGTAAACATACTTGTTAGCCATGATGGCAGGCTATCAAATATATTTATGTGCTTGAAACTACACCGAATCCAAGTCGCAACTCCATTCCACACGCCCCAGCTTTATGGTATAGTATAAGCTGAATTATGCTAGCCAAGGTAATAAGCTGCGCTATCGTCGGGTTGGAAGGGGCTGTTGTTGAGGTTGAGGTAGATATTTCGCCCGGTTTGCCCCAATTTACCATTGTTGGCTTGCCTGACATTGCCGTCCAGGAAGCCAGGGAGCGGGTAAGAGCCGCTATCCGAAACTCGGGCTGCAATTTCCCTATGCGGCGTATTGTAGTCAATCTTGCCCCGGCTGACCTCAAGAAAGCCGGTCCGGCTTACGATTTGCCTATCGCTGTTGGCATCCTCCTCAGCTCAGAGCAGGTATCTGCCGATGTTTCTCAAAACATCATCCTCGGTGAGCTGTCACTGGACGGAAGCTTACGCCATACCAACGGCGTCTTGCCTATGGTCGTCCTGGCTCACCAGAAAGGATTCTCGACAGTTATTGTGCCTGAGGCTGATGCCAAAGAGGCATCCTTAATGGAAGGCACCAAAATCATTCCCATCACATCACTGTCTCAGTTAGTTAGCTATTTTCGTGGAGAAATACCAGTCCCAGAGTATGAATTTGAAGGAGTTGAGGAATCTGCTCCTCCTGCTGCCTCTTCAATTACTGACCTGGCTTATATCAAAGGGCAAGAGCATGTCAAGCGAGCCCTAGAGGTAGCTGCTGCTGGCGGGCATAATATAGTAATGATGGGACCACCGGGAAGTGGCAAAACATTACTGGCACGCTCACTTCCCGCCATACTGCCGCCAATGACTACTGAGGAAGCTTTAGAGGTCACCAAGATATATAGTGTAACCGGTCTGCTGCCGGCAGATACCCCCCTGATTAGACAGCGACCCTTCCGCTCTCCACACTACACCATTTCCAACGCTGGTCTGGTCGGTGGCGGGCACTGGCCAAGACCGGGTGAAATCAGCCTTAGCCATCGGGGGGTTCTATTCCTTGATGAGCTTCCTGAATTTGGACACGCCGTGCTTGAGGTATTGCGTCAGCCTCTGGAAGACAAGCTAATCACTATCAGCCGGGCTCAAGGCAGTATCACCTTTCCGGCCAACTTTATGCTGGTCGGAGCGATGAACCCGTGCCCCTGTGGCTATTATGGCGACCCTTTTCGACAATGCACCTGTCCTCCCAGCCTGGTTTCCCGCTATAAGAAACGCATCAGTGGGCCATTCATTGACCGGGTTGATATATTTGTTGAGGTGCCCCACATTGAGTATGAAAAGCTGGCTGACGACAGGCTAGGGGAAAGATCAGATAAGGTCCAGGCCAGGGTCGAAGCCGCCCGCTGCCTACAGCAAAAACGCTTCCAGGGGACAAAACTAGCCTGTAATGCTGAAATGACGCCAACCGAGGTAAGGGAGTTTTGCCAGGTGGAAGAATCAGCCCAGAGCCTGCTCAAAATGGCGATGAAGCAACTATATCTTTCCGCCCGCGCCTTTCACCGAATACTTAAACTGGCTCGGACTATCGCTGACCTGGAAAATGGTGATATAATTAAAGCCCATCACCTGGCTGAGGCTATCCAGTATCGACCAAGGAGCCAGTTATAGCCTAATTAAAGTAAATTTGGGGAGTAGAGAAATGACACTAACTAGTTGGAACAAGAAGTATTTAACGCCGATTCTTATTATTCTGCTTGCCGTGCTGGCGTTAGCAGTTACCGGGTGTGAAGACTTTGGGTTTCCTCCCCCCGAGACCCCAGCACCCGAGGAGAAACCAGAAGTGGCAGCACCTCCCGCGGTTATCACCACCGAGGATAGGGCAATGCTAGCCGTTTACGAACATCTACTCAGTCAAGCTGAAAGCCATCAGGCGAAGGTATATCTCGCCGATTTTTATGCTACCTGTGACAACTGGATGGCTGAGTCTGAGCTTCTTACCGACGGAACCAGCCTATGGTATGTCACTGTGGATATGACACATGTTGCGGTATGGCGAGAAAAGCCTCACTGGCAACAGGCCAGTTGGCTCATTGTTAAAAAAGATGGCAAGGTGATACCATCCAATCGTTTTCAAGCCAATGCACTTAGAATTGAGGCTGACTTACAAGAGCTGAGCCTCCAGGCGAAGCCGTTAGCAGCCGAGGGAGCTGGAGAAAGTAACGGAGAGTGAAATGGAGCGGCTAGGAGATTGATCCTAGCCAACAACTGCTAGGCGTATTTATTCCTCTTCTTTGCCCCATTTTTGCATCATTTCCTTTATCTGCTGGGCAAGCTTGGGGTGGGCGCGCAAGCGGTCGATGAAGATGGGACAGCCTTCTACCAGTGAGTTCTGGGCAGCAGTTGCCATACTGGATAGAAGGTTTTGTATGCCGAGGTCAGCTTGCTGCGAAATATCGGCTCCTGGTACCGATGCCTGTAGCTGGCGGCGGATGTCTTCAGCAGTAAACCTCATGGGCACCACACAGGATTTATACCATGGGCACTCCTTGCACTGAATTATCCCGTAGGCTTCATCTAAGACATCACCCATGTTTAGCCTCCTCTCCAATTACGGCTCGTTTATATTGACTACGGCATAATTTTATCAAGGTGTTGCTCTATGGCTCCTTTGTTGGGAAAGGCACCTATTATCTTTTCCCGAATTATGCCATCACTGTCCACGAAGAAGCTTGTCGGAATACTTATGATGTTATATTTGTGGGCGGCATCTCCCTGGATATCAATTAGCGCCGGTAGATTAAGGTTGTAAGCCTGCACAAACTGCTTTACTGTAAATGGGCTCTCGCCCATGTTAATAGCCAGCATTACCAGTCCCTTACTCGACCATTCCTCATATGTCTCCTGTAGATAGGGCATTTCGTAGATGCACGGCCTACACCAGGTTGCCCAGAAGTTAATTAACACTGGCTTGCCCCGGAAATCGCTAAGGGATACAGATTGGCCATCAAGGTTTTGAAGTGTAAAGTCAGGGGCTTGCTTTCCTACTTGAGCTGTCGATGGTTCAGAGCAGCCGGTTACTAATAGCACACAGGTGAGTATTATTAGCAATACTGTCTTTGACATTTTATTCATAATTTTACCTCTAAACTATGTGTAAAGCCAAGCCAGCTTATTGGTCAGGATAAGTATCCCCACGGCTATGAGCAGGGCACCACTGAAGATGTAGATTGCAGTGGAATAGCGGTGGATGCGCTTAAGTAGTGGGGTAATAGAATCAAAGGCGGCACCGACTATCAGGAAGGGGAGCCCCAGTCCCAGAGAATAGACTGCTAGCAGGTAAGCACCATGCCATCCTGTCTCTGAACCCAAGGCAAGGGCTAGAATACCCCCCAGTATGGGACTAACACAGGGCGTCCAGGCTAGGGAAAATATACCCCCGGTCAGGATGGAGCGCAGGTAACCGGTGGTAATGCCTCGAGATGGGGTCAGGCGTTTTTCAAAGTTTAGCCACGGCACCCATTGGGCAGCCAACAGGAACAGTCCAAAGGCTATCAGCAGGCTGCCGGCTATTTGACGAATTACTGCCGAGTAGGCAACAAAGGCAGACCCAATCAATCCGGCGCCAGCACCCCAGAGGATGAAAACTATGGAGAAGCCGATTACAAAACTAAGGGAATGAAGGAATACGGGCATACGAATTCTGTGGACTTTAGGCTCAAATATTTCCGGTCCACATAAGCTGGCAAGATATACCGGCACCAGAGGCAGCACGCAAGGCGATAGGAAGGATGCCAACCCGGCGCCGAAAGCAACCAGAAGTGATATAGGTTCCATCATTTCTCGCTTAATGCTAATTGAATTGACCCGGAATATCAAGTTGGCAGGTGGTTTGCATTTCAGGTTCTCTTGTGTTATATTTTAAGAACAAACTTATATACCAACCGCTAGGGGTGCTCAAGGCTGAGAGGCAGTTTGATGCCGACCCTGGGAACCTGATCTCGATAATGCGAGCGTAGGGAAGCGGTGACTTAGACCAAGGGTCTAGTGGTGACCGCCGAAGCCCTTGGTTCTATTTTTTATGGAGGTGGATATGACTCAACTGGAATTGGCAAGAGAGGGTATTATTTCAGACCAAATGAGCCAGGTGGCACAGCATGAGGGTTTAGAAGCTGAGTTTATCCGGCAGGGCGTGAGTAGAGGAGTGATAGTAATTCCGGCTAATATTAAGCACACCAACCTGGTTCCTTGTGGTATAGGTCAGGGGCTCAAGACCAAGGTCAATGCCAACATTGGCACCTCTTCTGACTTTGGCAGTATGGATACCGAGCTGGAAAAGTTGCGAGTAGCTATTGGCTCAGGGGCAGATACAGTTATGGATTTATCAACCGGTGGGGATATATCGGCTATTCGGCAGGCTATCGTTAGCTCCAGTCCGTTACCCGTAGGAACCGTCCCGATTTATCAGGCCGGCATTGAGGCAATGTCCAGACATAGTGCCATCGTCAAGATGACCATTGATGACCTATTCGCCGTGATTGAAGAGCATGCCCGGGATGGCGTTGATTTCGTAACGGTACACTGTGGGGTAACCCAGTCAGCCATTGCCCGGCTAAAGCAGCAGGGGAGGGTAGCCGATGTGGTATCTCGGGGGGGTACTTTCCTGATAGGCTGGATGCTATACAATGAGCGTGAGAATCCCCTTTATGAGCAGTATGACCGCTTGCTAGAGTTGGCTAGGGAGTTTGATGTCACGCTGAGCCTTGGTGATGGCATGCGCCCCGGTTGTCTGGCTGATGCTACCGACCGGCCCCAGGTAGAAGAGTTGCTTACTTTGGGCGAGTTGGTGCAGAGGGCTCGGCAAGCTGGAGTTCAGGCAATGGTCGAGGGTCCAGGGCATTTGCCGCTAAATCAAATTGAGACCAATGTTCAGCTACAGAAGACTATCTGCAACGGGGCTCCTTTCTATGTACTCGGTCCACTGGTGACTGATATTGGTGCTGGCTATGACCATATTACCGGGGCTATCGGTGGCGCTATTGCTGCCGCCGCCGGTACTGATTTTCTATGCTATGTAACGCCAGCCGAGCATCTTTCCCTACCCGACCCTGAGGATGTGAGGCAGGGGGTAATAGCCTCACTTATCGCCGCTCATGCTGGTGATATAGTCAAAGGGGTGAAGGGCGCTGAGCAGTGGGATAGGAAAATGTCGGTGGCTCGAAAGAAGCTTGACTGGAAAGAGCAAACCAGGCTGTCCTTAGACCCTGAGCGGTCTCGGCAGGTTCATAGTAAGCATGCTTCGGCTGGGGCAGCTTGCAGTATGTGTGGCGAGTTCTGCGCCATGGAACTAATGGAAAAGTATTTAGGCATCTCGGCAACCAGGTGTTAGAATAAAATATGGCAAAGGAGCGGATATGCAACTTGACGAGATAACCATATCTAAGGCAATAACCGAAAGCTTTATGCGAGACTTTTTGGAGGCTATGGAAGTTGACGTGGCTATAGGTGGCGCCGGTCCAGCCGGCATGACCGCCGCCTATTATCTGGCAAGGGAGAGGGTAAAAACAGTGATATTCGAGAGGCAGCTCCGTGTTGGCGGTGGTATGCCTGGTGGGGGGATGATGTTCAATCGTATCGTGGTGCAGGCGGAGGGAAAGAAGCTACTGGATGAGTTTAACGTAGAAACCAAAGAGTATAGAAACGGCTACTATATTGCTGATTCCCTGGAGGCTACCTCGACTATTTGTTCCCAAACAATAAAGGCTGGAGCCAAGATTTTCAATTTGATTAGTGTCGAGGATGTGATGATCAGGGAGGGTGATAGGATAGCCGGGTTGGTGTTAAACTGGAGTGCCACTTCCCTAGCCGGACTGCATGTAGACCCCTTAGCCATACGGGCAAAGATGGTAATAGATGCTACCGGGCATGCTAGCGAAATCTGCCACATCGTAGTCAATAAGCTCGGTGGCAAATTGAGAACAAAAGCCGGTGGAGTGAGCGGGGAGAAACCGATGTGGGCTGATAGGGGAGAGAAGGCAATAATAGACAATACCAAAGAGGTGTATCCCGGTTTAATAGTTGCCGGCATGGCAGCTAATGCCGTTTTTGGAGCACCTAGGATGGGGCCTATCTTCGGCGGTATGCTCCTATCTGGGAAGCGGGCGGCTGAGATTGCCATTGAGATTTTGTCGCAGATGAAGGTATCCTAGTGAGAGCCGAGATTATTTCTATTGGCACTGAGCTTCTTTTGGGAGAAATAACTGATACCAATGCCCCTTATCTTGCCAGTCAGTTACCTCTCCTGGGAATAGACCTCTATTGGATTTCGCAGGTGGGTGATAATCAAGCCAGGCTAGCAGAAGTGCTCAAGCGTGCCTGGCAGCGCTCAGGGCTTATCCTGACTACTGGGGGTCTGGGACCAACTGAAGATGATGTGACGCGTGAGGCGATAGCCGAGCTTTTGGGTGAGCCACTGAAGACTGAGCCGGTTTTGGAACGTGAAATACGAGGCTTTTTCACTCAGCGTGGTATAGAGATGCCGCTTAGTAATATAAAGCAGGCAGCTCTTATCCCATCTGCTGACCCTATCCATAATATACAGGGGACGGCTCCGGGGTGGTGGGTGGAAAGAGATAGCCGAATATTAGTCGCTATGCCTGGCCCACCTGAGGAAATGCAACACATGTGGCATGAGGAGATTCTGCCCAGATTACGCCAATTCTCTACCGAAGCCATTATTTTTTCCAAAACGTTTAAGACCTTTGGTTTACCTGAGGCAAAAGTAGGCGAGTTGGTTTCCCCGCTGCTTTCTTCAGCCAATCCTACCCTAGCCGTTTACGCTAAGCCTGATGGCATCCATCTGCGCCTTACGGCTAAGGCGGGGAGTCAGAAGCAGGCGGAAAAAATGATTATTAATAGCGAAGCTAGTATTAGAGCGGTCTTGGGCGAATACATCTGGGGAACTGATAATGACACACTGGAAGCGGTAGTAGGGCGTCTTCTGGTGGAAAAAGGATTAAGCCTGGCAGTTATGGAGTCCGGTACCGGTGGGTTATTGGCGGCTACTATTACCGATGTTCCGGGGAGTTCAGAGTATTTCAAAGGTGGGCTGATTACCTACTCGAATGAAGCCAAGATAGCTTACGGGGTTGATGCCAAGATCATTTCGGAATGTGGTGCTACCAGCCCGGAAGTAGCCCAGGCAATGGCGGAAGCAGCTAAGCTGCTCTTAGGTGCTGGTGTAGGCGTCGGCATAGCCGGGGTCGAGGAGATGGAGGCTAAGTCGGCGGGCATAGTGTATATCGGCATAGACGATGGCGGAAGCCGGAGAGTAATTAAAGGTAACTATCCGGGGAGCAGAACTCGGCTGAAGCGTCGAGCTACCACCGCTGCCCTCTTTGAGCTGAGAAAAACACTGGCTGCCCCTGACTAAATCTAAGTAGAAATGGCTAATGCATTTAATTTGGGCCGGGTCTTTGGTATCCAGTTTAGACTGCATTATACCTGGTTCATAATATTCATTCTGATAACCACCTCACTATCGTGGCAACTCTTTCCTAGTAGTTACCCTGGCTGGCCGTTACCACTTTATTGGGTTATTGGTATAGTAACCAGCCTGTTATTCTTTGCCTCGGTATTAGCTCACGAACTAGCTCATAGCCTGGTTGGTCGAGCCTACGGTATCCCAATAAGAAGCATAACCCTTTTTATCTTCGGTGGTGTTGCTGAGATGACCAGGGAGGCAACACGCCCTGGCGCTGAGTTCAAAATGGCAGTGGCTGGTCCTGGCTGTAGCCTGGTGATTGGTGGCTTGTTCGTCCTACTTTATTTGTTCACCCGAAGTACGATTGAGCCGGTAGCAGCTATGGCTTATTGGCTGGCTTATATCAATATTGCCCTGGCGGTATTCAACCTGATTCCAGGTTTCCCTCTGGATGGCGGGCGTGTTTTTCGGTCCACTTTGTGGCGAGTAAGTGACAACTATAGGCGCTCCACCCGGATTGCCACACGGGTAGGGCAGGGTGTAGGCTACCTGTTCATTCTGGGTGGTGTTCTAATAATGTTCATCTTTCGCCAATGGTTTAGCGGTCTGTGGTTGGTTTTTATCGGCTGGTTCTTGGAAAACGCTGCCTCGGCCAGTTACCGTCAGTTTCAATGGCGTGAAGTACTACACAAATTTACTGCTTCAGAGGTGATGACCTCAGACTGCCCGGTAGTTTCTCCCAGCGCTACCGTTGACCAGTTAGTTCAGGGATACGCCCTGACCGCCGGCCATCGCTGTTTTATGGTAGCTGAGGAGGGTAGACTACTGGGGGTGGTAACATTACATAATATCAAGGCTGTTTCCCAGCCGAATTGGGGTGCGACCCAGGTAAGAGAGATAATGACCCCGGTTGACAAGCTAAAGGTAGCCTATCCCGACCAGGATGCTTTGAGCATACTGGAGCAGATGAATGAGAGTAGTCTGAATCAGATGCCGGTAGTAAGCGAGGGCAGGGTTATCGGGCTTATTGCCCGCGATAACTTGATAAGGCTTCTCCGCATCCGTTCCGAGCTGGGGATGAAGTAACTTCATTACAGCTCCCTTACATTATTATAAGGTATTGACATCATACACGGAATCGTGTATAATTGGCTAACATGTCGATTAGAGTCTTAGAGAAGGAAATAGTATCCCGGATTGCGGCTGGCGAGGTGGTGGAAAGGCCAGCCTCAGTGGTAAAGGAGCTGGTGGAGAATTCACTGGATGCCGGCTCAAGCCAGATTTCTATTGAGGTCAGGGGTGGTGGGGTAAGCCTGATTCGGGTAGTGGATAACGGGGTGGGGATTCCATCGGGGGAGGTTGAGCTTGCCTTTGACCGCTATGCTACCAGCAAGATAGGTAATGTGGAGGATTTGGAGTCCATTAACAGCCTTGGCTTTCGGGGGGAGGCACTACCCAGCATAGCCGCTGTAGCTGAAGTGGACATTGTTACCTGCGCTGTAGGTGAATCGATAGGTAGCTTCCTCAGCCTGAAGGATGGCATCGTTGACAATAGGGGAAGCCAGGGACGTTCTCAAGGGGCTACAGTTACGGCACGGAATTTGTTTCGTAAAGTACCGGCAAGGTTAAAGTTCCTCAAGTCGCCGGCTACGGAAAATAGCCATATAGCCAATGTGGTAAGTCAGTATGCTCTTGCCTTCCCCGAGGTTAAATTTGCTTTGTATATTGATGGCCGGGCGGCGCTAAGAACACCGGGTAATGGCCAGCTAATAGATAGTGTGATTCAAGTCTATGGTTTAGAGGTAGCCCAGAATATGATGAAGATTACAAGCCGGGATGAGGAGTGGGAAAGCGGGGCGGCAACTTCATCACCCCTGGTGACAGGTATGATAGGCTCGCCAGCAATAGGCCGTTCCAATCGGAGCTGCCTCAGCTTCTTTGTCAATCGCCGCTGGATAAGCAGTCGGCTGCTGGCCTGGGCGGTAGAGGCGGCTTATCATGGGCTTTTGATGTCGGGG
>Ga0209979_1005093_pt1 | contig 10507 bp, 10 predicted proteins | sample AnhtaG_FD_183114 | JGI IMG/M metagenome (GOLD analysis project Ga0209979, IMG submission 183114) | Deep subsurface microbial communities from Anholt, Denmark to uncover new lineages of life (NeLLi) - Anholt_01485 metaG (SPAdes) (version 2) | ecosystem: Environmental > Aquatic > Marine > Oceanic...
GAAATATTTTGAACAAGAATTTTCTGCAGACAAAAAACCAGACAAAGGAGAGGATCAAGAATAAAGATTTTATGGCGAAGGGGAAAAGAAAACCCGTCATTCAGAGAACCGAAAACCTTCTTTTGTCTAGGTCAAATCGACAGCGGAAAATCAACACTACTAGAGCATTTCGGAATGAGACACCATGAGAAAGGCGCAACAGTACTAGACCTTTTCGCGAGTGTTGACGGAGAAAATCTAGCATGGTTGCGTTCTGACTTGGCGAAAAACAAAGAAATCTGTCTTTTGAAAGGGGAAAATGTGGACGTTCAAAGTAAGGAGATAAGCCTAGATACTAAGCTGGTTGAGAACTTAACCCTGAAAGACCTAGAAAAATACGATTTCATCATTTCCTCAAGACCACTTTATTTGAACCGTGACCATGAGTATTATTCAATCGGTACGCTTGTAGGGTTGTTATATAGGCGGTTGCATTGGCAAAAACTAATTTGTGTGATAGCAAGAGAAGCAAGTAGTTTATGGTATTCAAGAGTTAGAGTTTCAGAAAGTCAAACCGACATGAAAGCTGAAGCCTTGTACATGTTAAAGGAAATGCGTCACGTAGGCGTTTCACTTGCCCTTGACAGTCTCAGGATGTATAGCATTGACAAAGACCTGAGAACACACACAGATTATCTCTTCCTAAAAAGCCAAGGCATTGACGGTTTGCCGGATAACCTCAGGTTTCTTTATTACAATTATTTTAACCCGAGCTTCTTACGGAACATGAAGCCTTGGGAGTTTGCGCTGGTGTGCAGAAAGGGAAGTTTAGGAGTTGGACATTTTCCTTACCATGAATGGCATAAATTACCGAAAGAAAACATAGTCAAAGCTTGTGGTCTCCAGATTGAATATGGAAGAGAAATCGAGCAACCTAAAGACATGGGAACCTTCAAAACTATAGGAGATAAAGAACACATGCAAATTATGGAATTGTACGCTGAAGGGTTAGGCTACAACAAGATACATGAAAGACTAAACAGATCAACAAAGTCTCTCAGCGACCATATTCATAAACACAATAATGCTGTTAACCGTAGTGGATTCTGTGCTACCTGTCGACGGGCTGGAGGCGAATACTCTGGAAAAGTCGTCAAAAGAGGCATAAACGATAAAGAATCCTAAAAAATCTCCTTAGAGGGGTTTTTTACTTTTGTTTACTTACCCCTTTCCTTCTCCTACATAGAGAAAAAAGAGAAGAGAGTGAAATCTGACTTTCTCCCAATAAAGTATTTTACCAGTTAGCTAAGCCTTTACGTGTGTATTTCCTACATGATAATAAGGTAGTAATACATCTTTCATTCCCTCTAGTCTGTGAGGAATCAGAATTGGCTGAAGCGGTTGCTCAAAAAGGGAAACAGATGAAGCAGGTGCTGGTAAGCGAACTGGATTTAACCAAAATTCAGGGGAACGGGGATTTTCCCTGCCCAAATTGCGGGGTTACCATTTCTCCTGAGGATGAGTCAGAGGATGTTTACACTATTCTGGAGGAGAAAATTAGAAACGACGCTTTGGAAGAACTGGTGATTCAATGCAACAAGTGTTCAAGCCGAATACGTCTAACCGGTTTCCCTATCCTCAAGATGGAGAACCTCTAAACTAGAATAGTTCCTAGCGAGTGCACGATTTTACGCGAGCGCCATACTTCAAAGTTGTTTCATGTACTTTTTAACCGAGTTAACCTTGTCTTTCATAGTTCGCGGCTTGTCCCTTCTGTCATCTATTATCAGAGTCGACTCAACACGGAGTATGCCCTTAAGCATGAGGGCTTCGTGGGCAACCTTAACCGCCTCAAAGATGGGCTCTAGACTGTCTGCCTCCATAACCGTTCCCATAGAGGTAATTTCGCAACTCAAACCTTTCACCTCATTCATTGCCGCTACCGCCGCCGCCACATAACTTCCCATGCTTGTTGACTTAATCCCTACAGGGGCTATGATAAAATAAGCAATCACTTTGCAGGATTTCACTGAACTCATGTTGCCTTCATCTCCATAAAACGTGTATTCAGTTTACCAGTTTTAGATAACTAATTTATTAATATGCTTGCGTAATTGTAAAAATCCGTTTAGGAGAACACGTTTCGGTGAGCAAAGCAAGAAGTATGGCTAAGGTTTCAGCTAAGGGCGTATTCAACATTTTCTGGGGTCTAGCAGCATCATCAATCATATCAGCCATAGGCGTAATGATTGTTGCAGGAATTCTTGAAGAAGCCGAGTATGGCCTAGTTGCAATCGCTTTGATGGGTCCCAATCTCATCGCAATATTCAGAGACTGGGGCGTAGACTGGGCAACAATAAAGTATACAGCCCAATACAGGTCAGAAAACAAAGAAGCAAACGTGAAAAACGTTTTGGCTTCCGTAATTTTTTTCGAGATTCTGCTAGGTTTTTCATTGTCTATCGTTTCCTTTTTTCTTTCAGGTTTCTTGGCAAATATATTAGATCGACCTAGCATAGTGCCTCTAATCCAAATAGCATCCTTCACAATCTTCGCAGACGCTCTTCTAAAAGCCGCTCAAGCCGCTTTCACAGGCTACGAAAAAATGGAATATCACAGCATAACCTCAATAGTTTTATCCACTCTCAAGACCGGATTTATGATTATCCTAGTAATCTTAGGGTTCGGAACCTTTGGGGCAATTGTCGGAGCCACAATAGCGTATTTGATTTCCGGAGTAATCAGCATATTACTCCTTTATGTAACCATCTACAAGCCTCTACAGAGGCAAGATGTTAATAAACTGGAAATCTTTGCAACCATTAAAACCTTGTTCAGATATGGGTTGCCCCTATCAATTTCAGCTATTTTTAGCGGGTTTCTAATGCAATTCTACAACGTTCTACTAGCTATTTACTGTACAGACTTGTTCATAGGCAACTATCACGTTGCATTAAATTTTGCATCCATAGTTACCTTTTTTGTTATGCCCGTACTTACCGTGCTTTTGCCAGCTTTCTCCAAGCTCGACTCGCAAAAAGAACGGGAAACACTAGGAAATGTTTTCCAGTTTTCAGTGAAATACGCTGCCCTTATCATTGTACCCGTAGCCTTCGCTGTTATGGCGTTGTCTCAACCAGGCGTATCAACACTTTTTCCCGGAAAATATTCTTATACGCCACTCTATCTGGCACTATACGTTGTCACCTTTATTTACACAGCTTTCGGGTATCTGAGCGTTGAAAACATCATAAAGAGCCAAGGAAAAACTGATGTCAACATGAAACTAACCATGATCACGTCGGTTATAGGACTCGCCTTAAACATAGTGTTAATCCCGAATTTTGGAATACTTGGTTTACTTGCTACAAACATTGTATCGGGAATCCCCAGTTTGATAATAGCACTTTGGTGGATAAAGAAAAAGTTCAATGCAGCAATCGACTGGGTCTCGTCAGCCAAGATTTTATTGGCATCCACACTCGCAGCAGTAATCACCTACGTGGTAACATCTCAACTAAACATATCTAGTTGGATAACTCTAGTCATCGGAGCAGTAATCTTTCTGGCAACATATTTAGTTACAACTCCGCTGATTGGTGCCATAACCCAAGCAGATGTACAAAACTTTAAAGATATGGCGAAAGGGCTTGGGCCACTCGCTCCCCTCTTTAATTTACTATTATCTTTCATCGAACGACTGACCCGCGCTTAGTTGTTTTCGTTAAAACTCAAAGCATATAAGAGTTAACTACCTGAGAAGAAACTCAAATGGGTGAACTCGATTGAAACTTCTAGTTAGTGTCGTAAACAAAGCAGAGGCATTGGACAGTATCAAAGGAGGAGCCCATATACTCGACGTTAAAAACCCAAAGGAAGGCTCCCTAGGCGCCAACTTTCCCAGAGTAATTAGGCAGGTTAAAGCGGTTGTGCCAAAAAATGTTGAAGTAAGCGCAACAATCGGCGATTTGCCAAATCTGCCTGGAACAGCTTCTCTTGCAGCCTTGGGCGCTGCCGTTTCTGGAGTGGACTATGTTAAAGTTGGGCTTTTCGGCGTGAAAACCTCTGAAGAAGCAACGACACTGATGAATGAAGTGGTTAGAGCTGTAAAAGAGTATGACAGTGGCTTGAAAACGATTGTTGCTGGTTATGCTGACTTTAGATACGTTGGCTGCGTAAATCCTCTGAAACTGCCCGAGGTTGCACATAAGGCAGAAGCTGATGGCGTGCTGGTGGATGTAAAAATAAAGAATGGAAAGAATAATCTGTTCAGTTTTCTAACCGATGAAAAATTGAAAGAATTTGTTAAGAACGCGCACAACCATAATTTACTGGCTGCCCTCGCCGGTTCTTTAGATAAGCAAGACATTCCGAGAGTATACAATTTAGAAGCGGATATTATTGGGGTTAGAGGAGCCGTTTGCAGCAAAAAAGACCGGTTAGCTGGTAAACTTGAAAGGGAAAAAGTGATCGAGTTTACTAAAGAAATCAGTAATTTGTGAAAGAACCGCTAAACAGTAACATGTGTGCAAACTGTTTTTTTGTTTTCCAGAATCAGCTTGATTCTCTTAGGGTATCTGCCATTAACAACGTAACAATCTAAGTTTGTCTGTAGAAGAATTTTCGGTAAGGTTTTGTCAACGCTTGTTCTCTTGTTCCAACCCTGTAATTGTTCGGCAGACAACTCCTCAATCAATTTGGCATCCATATTTTTTTCAGGGTCTTCGGAGAAAATTCCATCTACATCAGTGACTAGAATCAGTTTTTTAGCATGCAATAAGCCAGCAATGTACGCAGCTATCGTGTCCGAAGTAACATCCCATGAATGCTCTAACGGGTCTTCACGAAACATAAGCTTCGACGGCAAAAAAATTGGCAACATCCCTTTCACAGACTCGCTGATTTCTTTTAGAGAGTGAGAAACGTAGGAATTTGGGGTGATGTCCGACAGGAAAAACCCGTATTGGTCCATAGCTAATATAGCCATTTTATGAGCAACCATGCCTGAGAGACTATAAGTTTTGTCAAACTTTCTTACAGTGTCTGCGAATTCGCCTCCCCCAGGCACAATAAGTATTCTGTGATTTTTAGCCAGAACGCTTAATTCTTGGCATAAACTCGTTAGGCTGGCGGGATCCTCGGCTAAGCTTCCGCCCACCTTCAAGACTGCTTCCATCTTACAGTTTTTCCCTCCAAACTACCTGCCACCATAAGAGCCACACCAACAGAAGGCGACATAACCGCTGCTTCAGCACCTACCAATTTCCTCATATCGATAACTTCACTAAAGCCAGCTTTCTCAGCAGCCTTTCTCGCCAAAAAATTTCTGCCAAGCCCAGTAATCACCACTATCTTTTCTTGGAGTAGCGGTTTGATTCTTTCATAAACCTGCTTCAAGCCTCCAGTAATCTGCTCAACCTGCCTATCATAAACAAATTGAGCCATATCCATAATTTCTTGTTCAGTCAACATGTCAATATCCGCGCAAACAACTCGGGCTAACCTAGCCATGGCTTCCCTTCTTGTTTTCCCGCGACCATCACATGTTTCAGCAGTGTAATCTTCTTCTTTTATGTTGTCTAGGAGCAGGTGTACGTCGCCTGACTGGGCAAACAGTTCTGAGGAAACCCTTGCTATCATTCCTCGAACTGGGATAGCATTAATGATTGTGGCAATGTTTGTTCGTAAAGACCCTGAGTAGACGAGTTCTCCATTCTGAAGTTTTTCTAGGTCGGTTCTGCCCTCAGCGGCAATTTTTCCGTTAATCACTGGAATAATGCTTGTTGTGGTGCTTCCAACATCAACGGCAATGCAGTTTTTAATCAGCTGCGAAATCATCCAGCCTGTTGCAGCCCAGTTGGCGGAGGCTACCTTAAGCGGTTCCCTCCGCGCATCTTTAACGGGCAGCAGGTTAGCTTCCACATCAAGAACAAAAACTGGTACATCATCGGAAACCTGATTTGCACAATCTAAAACGTGGTTAACTCCCTCTTTTTTGGTCCAATATGCGTCTGACAACTCAGCAGTTATCGTAACCCCGACTCCATCCAGCGCAGTTGAGTCGACCAACCTTTTTTTCAGCTTCTCCAAAACCTTTGGAAGCTGCTCCTTCCCCTTTTTCCATATGGGAAAATACACCATAGATGTTCTAAGCTCTTTCACTGTGCCATCTTGAGTTTTTAGGAAAGCAGCTTTAGTGTTGGCGCCTCCTATGTCTAATCCAAGAACGTTCACCACTTCAATCACCACGATAGAGATTTAGAAGACGCTTTTTTGCGCGGTAAAAGGCTGATTGAGCCCCCATGGGGCTGGTTGAGACGGTGGCAAGGAGAGCGTAAGCTGATTTGTTTCCTTCAATCGGAAATGGGGGTGATATAACATCCTTTAATTTGTAGGTCTCGGCGATAATTTGACGGCGTGAAGGAACCTCTACTTTTGAGAAGAAGGCATAACCTCTGTTTTGCATGTTTTTTGGTAGCTTTCGTCTAATTACCGCATCAACTATTGCTTGAGCTGGATTGAAATTCGCAACTCTCTTTAAACCTACATAAGATGTTGTAAGCCGCGGGTTAACCTCCATCACAACAGGCCCCTCATTGGTTAATATCATGTCAACGCCAACATAACCTTTCAATCCCCCTATACCTTCAACAACCCTTTGAGCAGTCCTCAAAGCCTCCTTCTCTAAGCTATGATCTAAAGGAACAACTCCCCCATAATATCTGGACTCCCCATCCGGTGACCCTAAAGTAACCAACTGACTGTTCAATGTAACAGACAACGCTTTATCCCCAGTTGAAATTACACAGACGCTAGCTACTTTTCCCCTAATCAACTTTTGAGTGATAAAATGTTTGCTAATCGACTCTCGCGCTACTTTTTTGACTGCCCCAGCTATGCCGCCTGAATTTTTGACAAGACTTAAACCAGAACAGCTAACGCCATCTAAGGGCTTAAAAACCAGAGGATACCCAAGCTCTTTGATTAAACGCCTAATGTTCTCGGTTTTTTCGTGGATGTCCAGCAAAACCGTTTCTGGAACTTTCACTCCTTTTCTCTCTAGCATTTCATAGGTTGTCATCTTGTTCGAAACCCGTTTTATGGCGTCAATTTCGCAGTTAAGCGATGTTCCTTCAGAAGTTTCTATATTTTCCACAAGTTTCTCCAGCACTTGACCTGACTCTGGAGCGATCACGTAAACGGCGTCAGCCACACTTGAATGTTCTTTTAGTTTCGTAGACAATTCGTGAGGAGACGATACGGAAACTATTTGGTCCGCTTCATTGGGCGGGTTAAACTTCTTGAGTCTTGAATCCAGCAAGGTTGTGATGTTGTGACCAGCGGCTTTGCAGTCAGAGATTAAGCTCCGTAGCATGCCATATCCTTCACTGAGGATGCTGCTTGAGAGTTTCATGTTGGCGTATCCGCCTCCGGAAACATATTCAATAATCAAAAGATTCAAACTTCACCCTCACAGTATCTCCTTTGTTATGGGGGAACCATAATGAAAGTTATTCCCGTGATTGACGTTTTAAATGATGTTGCAGTCCATGGCATACGAGGCGAAAGAAAACGGTATCAGCCACTAAAAAGCACTTTATGCAAGTCTGCGGACCCATTAGACATTGCCTTAACTTTCGAGTTCCTAGGATTTAACTGTCTATATTTGGCAGACTTGGATGCAATATTGGGAAAGTCAGCTAACTTCAACATCTACAGGCAAATTATGACACAAACCAGTCTTGATTTGATGGTTGATGCGGGAATATCTAACATCACCAAAGTAGAAAAAGTGTTAGCCGCAGACGTATCAAAGGTTGTGATAGGCTCCGAAACTCTGAGCAGTTTAGATTTTTTGGGTCAAGCCGTCAAAGCTTTTGGTGAAGACAAGGTCGTAGTAAGCATAGACCTGAAAGAAGGCAAACTGCTGAGTGTCTCAGAGGCTATCGCTTCAATGGATGCCGTTTCCTTTGCCCAAAAACTTAGGAAGATAGGCATCAATCAAATTATCCTCTTGGATTTAGACCGGGTGGGAACCGAACATGGAATCAACTTGGCGCTTCTGAGGAGTATTCTTGAGAAGACTGGAGTTGAGGTTTTGGTTGGCGGAGGAATACGGAGCATCCAAGAACTGGAAGAACTGAGAAAACTCGGAATTTCTGGTGCATTAGTAGCCACCATATTACATAATGGAAAACTCGAAGTTGATGAACTGAAATCCGCAGGTTTCTTGTAGCTGTTAACGTTAGAAATAAGGTGAGAAACATGTCCTCAGAGACTGCACGCAGAACAAGCGATATACCTGAACAGGGCTTACCCCAAAACGCAATCATCAAAGAGCTTGAAGCAAAACTCCAAAGAGACTTCACCTATTCTTCAGGCAAAATCCTGTGTTCCATGTGCACAAACCCCCACAGCTTCGCCAAACAAATTTACAGGAATTACCTTGAAAAAAACCTAGGCGACCCAAGCCTTTTCCCAGCGTCAATAGAACTGGAGCAAGAAACAATACGTATGCTGGGCTCATTGCTTTCTAATCCCAAAGCCTCTGGACACATCGTTTCTGGTGGAACAGAAGCGAACATCATCGCCCTCTGGGCAGCAAGAAATCTTGCCAAAAAGGAGCGCGGCGAAGTTATTGTTCCTGTTTCTGCTCATTACTCCTTTGACAAGGCATCTGACCTGCTGAATCTGAAGTTGATTAAGGTTAAGCTTAACCGTCGCTTCCAGATGGACGTAAAAGCCGCTGAAAAGGCAATCACGTCAAAAACCGTGGCAATTGTTGGAGTGGCAGGAAGCACAGGCTTAGGAGTGGTTGATTCCATACGTGAACTTTCAGAAATTGCCTCGGCACATAACATCTATTTGCATGTGGATGCTGCATTCGGGGGCTTTGTGCTTCCATTCCTTAAGGAGTTAGGCTATAAGCCTTTAGACTTTGATTTCAGGCTACCCGGCGTCTGTTCAATCACCATTGACCCGCATAAAATGGGGTTAGCTCCCATTCCTGCCGGAGGAATACTGTTCAGGGATGCGAAGATGAGTGAAGCAATCAGCATGAAGGTTCCATACTTGACTGGAGGAGAGATGAAACAGTCCACTTTGTTGGGAACACGATCGGGTGCTTCTGCAGTAGCTGTTTGGGCGTTGTTGATGCATCTTGGAAGAGCAGGATATGCTGCTGTTGTTAAACGCTGCCTCGGATTAACTTGGAAACTTGTTGAGGGGATTCAGAGGATTGATGGATTAGACATTGTGACTAAGCCCACCCTGAATGTTGTTGGAGTAAAATCGGACAGAATAGATGTCCATCTGATCTTTCAGGAATTGAGGAAACATGGCTGGGCTGTTTCCCTCTTCCTCGACTACCTCCGAGTTGTTATTATGCCCCACACTAAACCGTCATACATCAAACGTTTCCTTGAAGACCTGCAGAGAATACTAGAGAACTTGAGAACTTGAACAAACCAAAAAGTAAACTATGCTTCTCCATAATTGTGTTTCAGAGCCTAGCTTAACTTAGCTGAACAGTATGCACGAAGAGTTTCTACGCTTCTCTACTGGGCGGCTCTTGCACCTTAAAAAGCGTCAAGATCAGGCATGGAATAAACAGGGTCGCTGAGAAAAGAAAAGGAAGCGCAGGAAACAAGTATTCATACATGAAACCGCCAGAGAGCACACCCAACGCACTCAGAATGTAGAAGAAGAAGTTTGTGCTGCCAATTATCTTTCCACGTTTAGGGCGGGCTACAAAATCTGCCATTAACGCTGGGTATGCAGTGTTTGCCAGAATCAGTGCAACGCCCAAAAAGAGGAAGCTTATGGAAGTAATTACGATATTTCCATAGACGAAGCCAATCAACCCGGGGATGAAGAGGAGCCAAGCCATCATTAAGGGCTTTTTCCTCCCAAATCGGTCAATAATTTTGCCGCAAGGCAAAGCCGACAGGATATTCACAACCGAAAACCAAGCCATCAAAACTGCCCACTCAAACTCTTTAATGTTGAGTATGTCTGCGTAGAAAATTAGATTGAGTGAGCACATGAACCATGCAAAGTGGTAGATTGCAAAACTTGCGAAAAGGAATAACATTGAATGAGATTCTGTTTTCAGCGCCCTTATGCTTTCAGTTATTGATTTGGGAAAATTTTTGATAGCTCCAGTTAGGGGATTTCCTTCAACAGTGTTTCTTAACGTTTCTTTGAATCGCGTCCTCAAAATGGCAACTACAAGGAATGCTACGGTGACGATTAGGTAAGCGATTCGCATCCCCGGGATTAGTCCAAATTTAACGGCTAAGACGCCTGCAATGATGGGTGAAGGAACTGAAATGTAATGCAGGAGGTTTATGATGGAGAAACCTAACCCCCTCTTCTCTGGGGGCGTCGAATCAGCCACAAGTGCCTGAAGTGCCGGCTGGTACACAAGAAATAAGTTTTGTAGTATAGCGGCTATCATGAAAAACTGCCAATTGGGGGCGACGGCAAATAAGAAATAGGTTATCGAGATTGAGAAGGTCATGATGAC
>Ga0209979_1005094_pt1 | contig 10502 bp, 12 predicted proteins | sample AnhtaG_FD_183114 | JGI IMG/M metagenome (GOLD analysis project Ga0209979, IMG submission 183114) | Deep subsurface microbial communities from Anholt, Denmark to uncover new lineages of life (NeLLi) - Anholt_01485 metaG (SPAdes) (version 2) | ecosystem: Environmental > Aquatic > Marine > Oceanic...
GGTGAAGAATTAGATCTTTCATTCTTTGGTCACTGATTTAACAAAGATCTATATTCGATAAGCTTGATGTTTAGTCTGGGGAAAAGGACTTGCATATCTTAGGAAATCTATTAATGGGGGCAGGTCACTCCCATGAAGGTCTTTTTTTCCTTCTCAATGTCTATTCTCTTAATTCCTTTTTCGCTCAAAGAGTAACGCCCCCTTGATATCTGTTTGAGTTCATCTTTCTGACATAGGTATTTTATATGGCTTCTAACCCAGTGATGATATAAAGGTCTTTTCCCATATTTAGGTATTATTCTTCTTGCTTTTTCAGTCAACGGCCTGAAATCAGGAAGCTTTTCATATATCTGCGGTAACCCAGCTTCTCCACCAAGCGATTTTATACTTTTAAGAATTGCTATCTCCCAAACATTCATACTCGCCTTCTTCCAAGCTACCTCAACCCTACAACTGGATTGATTAAATTCTCTTGATAGAGGAGCTTAATTTTACCTGGGTCTATATAGGCTGCCTTGCCTTGAGAAAGTGTCTCTATGAGCCTCTATGTACGTCTTTTTTCTTGCCAATTAGCATAAAATCTCACTTTGTCCTGATTTCAATAGCGCCATGTTTTTACCTTATCCTAATCGTTAGCAGCGCAACGTTAAATCGTTGTTTTATCTAGCATTATTGAATTGTTGGCTATTTCTAAAAATTTCGTCTAACGTTCTCCTGTTAGAGTGGTCGAACTCGACACCAAGAAATACTACCATTTTCCGGTCCAGCCATCCGAAATCCAACTCTTCCTGCTATAAAGAATGGTACCGGCTCTACGCCTGGCCCGAATGGAACAAGCTGGAATTCTTTATTAATAAATCTCATGGAAAAAAAATCTTCTTTATGATATATTTCTTTGTTGTTTACTTGTACATGAATTTCCAATCCCTTTACTTCTGTACGAATCCTAATCAGCTCCTTTGGTTCGATGGATAAACCGTGCTCTTTTGAGTCGATAGCTAGGCCGTACTTCTTTCCAGGAACTGAAATCCACTTTCCCCTAAAACGTAAATGGGGTCTTACCTCAGTGCGGGTTAGCTGTATCATATAATAGTTAGAAAGGTCTTGCGCTCGAACAATCCATCCTATGCACTGGTGTTTTATAACCGGAGTGACTATAACTGCAGTGAATTCAAAGCTGTAGTCCGTCCATAAGTGACCTACTCTAGTTATACCTCCTATTTCCGATTGAGTCACACTCAGCCCACCACGAGAAATTGAGCCCCAGCCCCCCTTGTAGTCCCAATTCTTGTCGAGATCTTTCTTAAACTTGAAATCGTCCTTAAAGGACGGGACAACATATTTCTTAAAACGATGAATCTTAAGATAAAGTAGCCCCATGAATATGGCAAAGACTACAAATACTAAGATTACCCAATGCATGACCAGTAGCTTCCCAATCCAAGAAAATATTCTCTTTTTAAGGATAAAGTCGATAAAGGATGATAACATAATTGAAAGAATAATACCTACTAACCATTTCCATCTTTTTCCGACCCTGTTCCACCATGCTCCCATTCTATTCAGCATGTAAGAAACTCTCGAAACTGCTTGCGGGAAGATTCAGCCTCGTGATATGTACGTAATAGCAGTAGTCTCACCGCATTTCGCCTAACTTGTTCATATGCGAACCAGCATGAACGTACGCCAATTGATGGTATATCCTTGGATATACGTTGACTTGGATGAGAGGTACGCCAGATTTGACCTCTCTGTTGTCTCCTTTTTTCTTGTCAATCAGCGTAAACTCCTAATTTAGCTTGATTCTTAATAGCATCATGATTTTACCTTATCCTAAATGTGCCCATCATTAGTAAACGCCGGTTCTATTCTACCATCTTCTTTATTTTACCCCATTGTTCTTTGTATTCTTTGACCATTTCTGGTTTTATGCTCATACCTTGATACTTCCCATCATTCCAAGCAGGCATATTTTTCTCATCTATTGTCACCTCACCCCTCTCAAGCCTGCCAGTTAACTTCAATTCTTTTTCCAATAATCTCCCCCAATCCTCAACTGTGAGAATATAAAAATCAGGCCTTACGTTTTCTTTTTTATTCTCAAAATCTACAAAAACAAGAACAATATTTTCTCCGTATATTCCTTTGCAACCTGGCCATTCTCTTTCTTGCTTGCCTTTGACCTGGATTCTCAACATACCTGTCTCAGTTTCAACTAAGATATCAGTGCGCTTTCGTAAACCGAGAGTCAATTGAGCGTAGATATTTCTTCTGCAAAGTTCACTTGCAACACCAAACTCTGCAGCCAAGCCTAATATATCCTTAGACACTTTCATTTCTTTTCTTCTTAACCTTTTTGATGAGTATGAGGTAAAAAAAAACTTATTACTTTGCGGCGAATATAATCGGCTCTGATGGGATTTCAGTTAGAGTGAAAAAGCGGGTAATGGCTTTTTTGAGAGCTCTTTTGTTTGGGGCGGCAATTAGGGTTACGTAGCTTTCTCCTTCTGTTTCAGAAGTAGCTATCCATTCTGAGGTGTCATAATCATAAGCCTCTCTCGCTAACTTTATTCTTACTTTGCCAGAGACAATTACGCATTTATCTTCAGCCAAGATTTTTTGCATCCCATCTATGGGGATAACAAAAAGGTAATGGTATTTTGGAGGAATCTTGTCCAAATCCAAGGACTTTTGATCGGGAGAAAAAGCGGTAACCGAGGGATAGCTAGATTGGACAAGCCCTTCAGCTGCAGCGATAAAAATCCCCCCGAAACCATGCGTGGGGATACGGTATTTTTTCATTGGCTTGTGAAGAAATCCGCATGCCTCTTTATCACCTATGACTACCCACAACTTTTTTCTCTCAGGATTAAGTTTTTCTTCTAACTTGCTCCAGTCACTTGCTTGAGTAGGAACTTTGAAAGGAAGCAGTTTAAATGACTTGACCAGTTGTTCAAATTCCTCTAAGTGTTTATCAAAATATCTTTTGGGGCAGCCAAGTCTTAAACGGTAGTAGAATTTGCTACCTTTTACGAGATATATTTTTTCTTTCCTGGTCCCGCGAGGAACCTTGTATTCTATAATACTCCAAAAAGCTGGGTGTTCGTCTATGACGGTATCGGCTTCCTCAATAATTTTCATTCTCTTCAATTTATATTTTTTCTGTATGGCCTCAATCCAAGAGTGTTGAGTAACAGATAAATCGAAGTCTTCTAATTCCGTAGTGTATATTTGGGAACCAATATATATACTGGTCATTGGATGGCGACGGTTGGTAAACCAATAGTCATTGAATTTGCCAGGATCTTTTTCTCCCCAAGTTTTGCCTGGTCTTTGGAATTGGTAGAACTTGTCTTCGTTGGTCAGGTAAGTTGGTTTGACGGGTTTGCCCTTGACTATGGTAGGGACTACTAGGATAAGTAGGAGTGAAATAGAGATTAACCCGATGGCTAGTTTTTTCATTTTTCTAACCTCCTCATGTGTTATTTTAAACTCACCCCGTTATGGTAAGTTTAATTGCCGTGAATTTTGCCTTACTCTCTGCTATACTTTTAGGCAGGGAGTAAGGACGACTTAAATCTCTTTTGCGGGCTCCGAGCAATCGGAGTACACGCTTTTCAAAGAGATGTCGCCTTGCTCCTTTTTTGCTTAACAGGACCAAGTAATTAATGTATAATCTCTTCCTGAAGCAGGTAAGGCTCTTCACCTCCTTGCGGGTCCGCCTAAGGCGGATACACGCTATCGGAAGACTGCCACCTGCTTCTGGAAGAGGCTTGCCAGATGAGGTTTATAGGATGCTGCGAAGCTCATTACTTTCGAGCTAACGCTCTACATGAGGTCCCCACTGGCAAGATCTATACAAATTTTATCCATGAAAGGAGAACACATGAACCAAAAACTTAAAGAACTTGCCTTCGTAGGAGTAGATACCCACAAAGATGAACACACTGCTTGTATGAGTGACTGCTTTGGCCAGCCTTTGGGAGTATTTACAGTAGAGAACAGGCCAGATAATATAGGTGAACTCCTCAAGGAAATAGATAAAGCTGCCAAATCCCATAACCTAAGACCCGTCTTTGGTCTTGAGGATGTCATGGGCCTCGGCCAGCACCTTGCCAGGTCACTCATCTCTGGTGGCTACGAGCTCAGAGAAGTAAATCCCATTGAGACCGAAAGAAAACGTCTCAGGAAAGCTCATCCCGATAAATCTGACCCCTTAGATGCCCTGGCTATATCCAAGGTGTTAATTAGCGAGTTTGATAAACTGCCTCTCATCCAGAGCTTGAATGAACTGTATCTGTCGATTCATCAGCTCTCTAACTGGCGCGACTCTTTAGTCAAAGAGCAAACCAGAATCAAGAATAAGCTTCATATTCTCCTCCATCGAGAATACCCCTCCTACCAGAGTATGTTTAAGAGGACCTTCTCTAAGGCAGCCTTAGCCTTTTGGGAGAGGTTTCCTCGAGCTTCTTTGCTTAAAGGGATCGGAGTAGAAAGGCTTTCTAAGTATCTGAGAGCTCATTCCAATAATACCGTCTCTACTAAGAAGGCTTTGAGTATCTTGAAACTGGTGAATAAAGATTGCCCGCCTTCCCGGTTGAGTTTGGTTAACTCAAGCATCATCAGGAATTTGGTAAAGCATCTAAGGTTCATTGAAGAGCAGATAATCATCGCTCGGAAAGAACTAGAGCCCTTGGTTGATGAGACAGGGATAAAGCTATCTACATTAACAGGCGTTGATACAGCTACAGCAGCTAAACTCATAGCTGAGATTGGTGATGTGAACCGATTCGCCTCTAGTGATAAGCTAGCTAAGTGTGCTGGTATAGCCCCTCAGCAGAAAAGCTCAGGCAGAAAGCTTAAGTTTAAGAAATCTAACAGAGGTAGACGCCAGCTCAATACTGCTATATACAGAATAGCTCTTTGTCAGATCGGCTCCGATAGATCCGGCAGACCCAGAAACTCTAAGGCCAGAGAATACTTTTTGAGAAAGATCTCCGAGGGCAAAACCAAAAAGGAGGCCCTCACCTGTCTCCAGAGAAGGCTATGTGACATCATTTACGCCATGATGAAGAACAAGACCGAGTACAGGTTTAGCAGAACTGTCAATCTTGCTGCTTAGGTTCATTTATTGCTCTTTGAAAACTTTCCATTTGACATAGGATGTCTTCTATTTAGCCTAAAATTGGCTCATTTGTAAAAAATAGGTCAAACTACCTATTTTCTTTTCAAAACAACCCTATAGGAGTCTCATGGACGAAAGATCCTGGCCGGGCTGATGGTTTTATACGTCCTCATTTCCATCTTCATCAACAAACTTTTATCACTCCACCAAAGGCTTTCAGCGACTAAAGTTAGCTATTTTTTCTTTTTCTCTTCAGAGACAACCTTAACTTTAGGTTTACCAAAAAAATTATAAATACCTAGTCCCAGAGCAATTAAGGCTATCACAAAAGCTGCCACAGTCATTTTTTTCCTCCTTTTTAAAATATCTTTGTTACCCTTACCTCTACCTTTTTCACATTGGGAATTCCCACTTGTTCCACAAGATATTTTTTGACCATCTCTTGAAAATCATTTAGCAGCCGAGGAATCCCTCCTTCTGCCTCGCCATGAGCTGATAAGATTACATAAGACTCAACTCCCTCTTTTACAGGCTTTATTTTTATCTTTGCATCTCTCACCTCCTCCATTGTTTCTCCTGTCCTTTGGATGAACTTAGATATTGCTTTTCTGGATATATCCAGGGATCCCAAAGGATTAGAAAGGGTAATCCATTCACCTGCACCTCTAAGCCAGGTTGCTATGGGCAGGTAAATACTAAGAGCAAGAAGGAATAGAAAAACAACTCCTGCAGTTAGTCTGATAGTAAGCTCACTCCACATCTTTGTCAGAGCAAGGTATACAGTAAACCGAGGGATGAATCCTGCATCTGCTAAAAATCCGGCCAGGGAAAATGCTCCCAGGGCAACTAAACCCACCACCCATAAGACTTTTTGATAAGCTCTCATTTCTCTTGTCCTCCTTATTTAGCCTAAAATCGGCTTGTTTGTAAAAATTGACCACAGTTACCCTCTTCTCCTCTAAAAACGCTTTCAGAAATGCCTCTATTTTAAGAGTTCAGAGGTTAAGGTAATGTTTTATTCCTTCCTATTTTTACCTTACTCCTTCCTTTAAATTTCTCCTTGCCTTAAACTTAGGCACCCTTTTAGCCGGGATGTTTATGTTTTTTGGTCCATCATTGTCTTGGACTGCCAATAAATTCTTTCCAGTTTTTTCCCCTCAAGATATTTCTTACTTTTGCTTTGGTAAGTGTGAAGAGGGCATCACAAGAAATATAGCCAGTCAGGGAAGCTCTGAAAAGCCAGTGGTCCATAATGAATCAAATCGGCTATGTGTTCAAGGCTTTCGTTAGCCTCTGATGCTACCAAATAACTTATGATGCGAGCATCGAGCTCAATAGAGTGAGCCTCTCTTGGATAATATTGCTGGAAGAATTGTCTGAATCTTGTGGCCTTTTCCTGAATATCTTTTCTATCTTTTAGAAGAGGATCATCTTCAGTCCAAAGTATGGTCTCAGGAATTTGATGCTGCACTCTGTGTCTGAGTTCATGAGCTACCATACTCAAGATAATCTTTCTTTGCCTCTCATGGTTAAAAAGATTCGAGAAAAGATACTCTAGGTTCTCTTCTTCTAGTAGGAATATATCTTCGAGGGGATCGTAGGCCATGGCAGGGACAATAACTGCCTGCCAACCGATCCCTTTTATCAATCTCCTTCCTGTTTCAAAAAAACTAATTTCTACTTTCTGATCAAAGATTAGGAGTGATAATTGCTCAATTTGCTCTATTATTCTATCTATAGAGTGCATTTTCACTCCTTCTAGCCTACTTTAATCTTTTTGGATCATTCCCTGAGTCTTACGTCTACTGCTCGAGGGCCTTTTGGTCCTGTCTCAACTTCAAATTCTACTGATTGTCCTTCTTTTAAGGAATCGAACCTTAGACCTCGAAGGGCTGTTCGATGGAAGAATATGTCTTTTCCATCTTCCGTGGTGATAAATCCATAGCCTCGGTCTCTCATCAGTCGTGTTATTCTACCTTTGGCCACTTGTACCTCCTAGAACAAGATTGATGAATATTTTATTGAGTCGGTCCCTTCCTTAATTTAGCTTACTCCGGTAAGTATTCACAGGTGAGTTCACTGACACCGTATTTCTTATAGAGCGCTTTATTGATATTACCGCTGAAGCTCTTTATAATTTGGTCAGCTTTTTCTTTACTCTCAGCTTGAACGCTTAACCGCGCTCCCTTAAGGGGATCTATTTTTAGCTCGATGGCATACTTTTCTAAAAGTTTATTTCTTATTCCCACCACTTCCTTCAAGACTTTGTTTCTCGAGGGCAGAAAGATGCCCAATAGTTTCCTTTTGTGCCTAATAGTGTCAATGGTAGGGTCTGTTGAAGTGAGATAGTTTCGACTTTTAGGAAGAGAGCGGCTAACCTGATAGATGAATTTTGGCTTGTTAGGCATTTGCATAGCTCCTCATGGTTAAATATCCCTTGAATGGCTTTGCTGCTGGAGCGGTGAGAGTCCTGAGATACCGATCTTTTACTTCTCTAACAAGTTCTTTAATTTCTGAAGGGTTTTTTCGGTGTATTTGCGGGCTACTCTGCGGACAATCAAGCCATCAATTATTGTCCCCATAAGACCGAAGGGTACTCTATATTTAGTTATGTAGGTTACTCTGGTTCCCTTTTCTGTAGGTCTAAAGAGCCATTGTATCTCTATTTGGGTGCCCGATATGGGCTTTAAGCGCCAGCCTCTATTCTCGACAAAGTCAACTACCTCTAATTGAGACTTGAAGGGAATACCCAAGATTTCGCCTGTCATATCAAACCTGGCGCCCTTTCCTCGTTTAATCTCCGTAGTCGGTTCGAACCTCACCAGGTGCTCGGTGTACTTTGTGGCGTTAGCATAATCGGCGACAAAGTTAAAGACTTTCTCAACCGGGACACTTATTTCTATCTCTTTTATTATTCTGGTCATTAGCTCTGCCTCTATCGTACTTATAAAAAAAGGGGCAAGTTGCTAAGAATACAACTTGCCCTTTGAAGTTTGGCAGTGAGATAAATCTAGTCGGCAAGACCCTTTATAATGCAGTGAAAAAGGAATATGGGGTAGCCGCCCTGACAGAACCCTGAACATTTTAACACCTTATCTTGGCATCTCTTTTCTTTTGTCTAGGGTGTCTCCACTAGCCTATACCCCGGATGTCCGTCTTGAATCGCGAAGTTGAGTCTACCGGTTTAGAGTGAGAATGATCGATTTTCTAGAACCCACCTTCCTAAATTGCTCTTAGACCTTTTGTTTCTGTTTGATGCAGCCCTAATGTAACAGAAGAAAATTTTCCGTCAAGTGGGTGCGAATTGTCTGTATGAAAGTGATTTTGATGCGCAGAGTCACGAATTAAAGGAGTTACAGATGAAATTAAATTGACAATAGTACCACCTGGCAAAAAGTCAGGTTTCTTCCGCATCAGTAGCTTGTTTGATAGAGTGTAACGCCGTATAAACTCGTCCCGTTAAGAATTAAGTCATTATCAACAAAGGCTGTCCTAATTCATGAGGATTCCCTCAGATATCCCTCCACAGCCTTCCTCAATAGCTTCGTCTTACACCTACCGGTATTTTTGGAGATCCTCTGAAGTAAATCCCACTCATCTCGAGGAAAGTAAGCAGTGACTGTCTTATATTTCTCTTTAGTAGAGGCGGGTAAAAAAGAGGGAAGTGTGCTGAAAGAATGCTCTTTCTTCCTAGTGAAAGAGGACAGAGCTTCTCGGATTAGCTTGGATAATGGTTCTTTTTTCTCTCTCCTTAGTGTCTTCAGCTCCTTGTATTGGTTGAGTGAGATTTTCACAAAAGGACGTACCATTCTCTTTCGTTCATCTTTGACTGACCCAGAGCAACATCTTTTGGGTGCAAAAATTGGCCTGATGGCAATGCGGAAGAGGGTTTGAGTGGTTTTACCTCAATTGCACTGGAACGACCTGTCTTTGAATCGTTTATCGTCTTGTCCGTTGAAAAAGGAATCCCCACCAGAGCCTTCCAAACAGATTGACAACCACTGAAATCTACCTTAATATAGGCCCAGAGGATGCTATTGGGGAATCTTTGAATAAGTGGTAGGTTCGGATATAACAAGTTATGTGAAATTGCTGAGAGAAAATTTGTAGGAGGAAAGTTGATACGAAGAATTCATTTGTAATGATAACCGCTATGGCCATTATGGCAATCCTAATCTCAGGATGTGCTGATAAAGGTACCAATCATAATCCATCCTCAGACAGAGATTACCGGCAGGATATGCGAGATTTCGTCCAAGGCATTAGCGCCTACACAAAGGGAATCAGGCCCACCTTTATCATCATTCCCCAGAATGCGCATGAACTGCTGACAGAAAATGGGGAAAAAACCGGGAGGCCCGCAGTGCCATATCTGGACGCAATTGATGGGGTTGGACGAGAGGATCTTTTTTACGGATATAATGACGACGATGTAGCCACCCCGTCATTCGAGCGTGACTATATGGTCTCTTTCATGGATATGGCTGAGAACAATGGTATTGAGGTTTTAGTTACCGATTATTGCTCAGCTCAGTCTTTTGTAAACGATTCCTACCACCAGAACACTGCAAGGGGCTATATCTCATTTGCTGCCGATCACCGAGAGTTAGATAATATTCCGGACTATCCGGCAAATCCTTACAATGTCAATGCTTCCAATGTCACTTCGTTAGCAGGAGCAAAGAACTTTCTGTATTTGATTAATCCAGGCTCATTTCCCAATAGAGATGCTTTTTTGGATGTTATTAGCGAAACAAACTACGATATTGTTATCATTGATCTATTCTACCAAGATACTGCGCTAACTGGTAGCGAAGTCGCATCATTGAAGATCAAAGCCAATCGGCGATCTCGCTTGATAATTGCCTACATGAGTATTGGTGAGGCGGAAGACTGCCGGTATTATTGGCAGACGGAATGGGAAACAGACCCACCTTCATGGCTGGCAGAGGAAAATCCTGAATGGCCTGGCAATTACAAGGTTCGATACTGGAATAAGGATTGGCAGAACATTATTTACGGGAAAGACAATTCCTATGTGAAGAAAATTCTCGATGTGGGATTTGATGGCGTGTATCTCGATATTATTGATGCGTTCGAGTACTTTGAGGATCGATAAATTTGAAAGCAAGATTGGGTAAGATTTTGTTTGAGGAATAAGTGGAATCTGCTAATTGTAAGCTAAATCTCGACGAGAGGTTTTACTAACTCAAACTCACTTGTTGAATTGCGACCACAACATAAAGATGTTAGACGCACTGAAGGGGCAGAACGTATGAACAATGATCAGTCGAGGAAGAAGCGGACCGTGAAGTTTTTTCTCATTGGATGGCGAGCGATTGTGGTCCTGATAGTAGCTATTGTTGCTGGGGTTGGC
>Ga0209979_1005095_pt1 | contig 10502 bp, 6 predicted proteins | sample AnhtaG_FD_183114 | JGI IMG/M metagenome (GOLD analysis project Ga0209979, IMG submission 183114) | Deep subsurface microbial communities from Anholt, Denmark to uncover new lineages of life (NeLLi) - Anholt_01485 metaG (SPAdes) (version 2) | ecosystem: Environmental > Aquatic > Marine > Oceanic >...
TTTAGTATATGGAATAACAAAAGGAGATGGCTCCGGCTACAATAGAACGGTGCAGGTCACAGACACCAAATCTAAAGTAGGAGGAGCCATCACAAATGGAGAATACCGCAGCCAGGAAACGAAAGCAAGTACCTGAGGGATATCTGGTTATAGGAATTGACCCTCATAAAAAGAGGCATGCCGCAGTGGCTATAACTCAAGATTTTACCACCCGGGACAAATTCAAGTTCGACAATACCAGAGAAGGGCTGGAAACCATGTTACGCCGAGCCCGGACGGAAATGGTGAAATCCGGGTGCCGGGGTGTCATGTTCGCTATCGAGACGGGGGGTCACTACTGGCGAAATGTGGCCTACTTCCTGGACGAGCAAGGTATCCCGTTTCGTTTCATCAACCAGTTTACCTTGAAGCGGAGGCGGGAAGGGAAGGATCTCAATCGTAGAAAGAATGACTACCGCGACAGCGAGGTGGCGGCGCAGCTCTTATGTACCGGGGAGTTTACTGAGAGTAAAGTGCCACAGGGGGTTTATGCTGAACTACGTACCGCCCACAATGCCTATCGCCGGCTGGTCAAGGAAAGGACCAGAATAATAAACCTGGTAAAAGGGCTCCTGGACGCTCTTTTCCCCGAGTTCACCTTTGTCTTTAAGGACCCATGTGGTCTGACAGCTCTCAGCGTGCTCTCCACCTGCGCTATCCCCGGCGTGATTGCCGGCATGACTGAGGATGAATTCGTGGCTACAATTGAAGCCAAACATAAAGGGCGCCTTATGCGGAAGAAACTGAGAGCGCTTCATTACTCAGCGAGAACGTCAATCGGGATCGATGCTGGCGCCCGGTCGGTGTCCTCTGAGATTGCATTCCTGGTAGAGAAACTCGAGCTCATTAGGCGGCATATTCGCATCATAGGGGGGACGCTAATCAGCCTGGTGGATGAAACAGAGGAAGGCAAATATCTGCTCTCGATAAGGGGGCTCAACTATATTGCTGTTGGCGGATTACTGGCAGAACTCGGCTGTTTCAAGGCATACCGGACTGCAAAGCAAATGATAAAGATGGCTGGCAGCAATCCCACCGAGTCGGAATCAGCAGGGAAAAGGGGTACTCACACCCCAATGAGCAAGCAAGGGCGCCCGGTCTTGAGATACTGTGCGTGGACAGCAGTTATTCCGATGCTACGATTCAATCCTGATTTTCGCGCCTGGGCCAAGCAGAGGCGAGAGAGGCCAGCCCATGCCAACCCCCTCAATGGAAGGGAAGTAGTCGGGGCAGCACTTAATAGGCTGTTGCGTTTGGCATTTGCCATGGTTAAGAATCAGACCTATTACCAGGTTTCAAAACCAGAACTAACGCTGGTAGCAGTCTAAAATATTGGAGGTTATTGTAATTGCATCAGGGTGGGCAGGGAGACGCCGATCGTCATTTTGGGGGCTCATTTGAGCAAACCCGTGTGCACAACATGGTGCCCCTGCCCTCCTGGCCAAACCCGTATGAGGTATGATGGGACCTTCCATTGAGAAGTGATCCCGTATCTAACCGCTAAATTGGGAGCCAGGCGAAAAGAGGCTGGGGTCTGCCCACCGATGTGAAGATAAAACAGAAGCGATATCGTGCTGGAGTCATTGACTAAAAGAATATAGTATGTTGTCCACTGACTCAAATGTATCGGCTGGAGTATTAACTCGACCCGTTTATCAGTAACAGCTATTCCGTTTTAATCATCTCAATCAGCTTCTCTCGAACATCTGCGTTGTACGTTGTGCCAGCACTATGTTCCGCGGCGAGTAATACTCTCGCAGCATCTGATACCAAGTCAGAGGTTCTAGGTATGCCTTCCAAAGCTCTTTGAAGATTACGTGGAGTATTTAAACGGAAACTTCTATTCTCTAGTTCTTCATACCATGATTTGACTATCCATTCACTGATGCTTTTTCTAATAAAATCACCATAAGCGCCTGTCTCATTCACATATGGTAGTATAATAGCTTGCGTATTAGCGATCTCTCCTAGTCTTGCACTTGGTTGATTAGCTAAAGCGATATATAAAATCAATCTCTCATAATTGTCATCAGGCTTTAACGTTCGTAAAATATCGCTAATGTTTTGTCGCTGATCTTTAGTATCAAAGGCCAGTCTCATATAATTAATTATGCTTACTGACCTGTCGTACGTACGAATTTTTTCTTGTACCGACCCAATCGCCTCTTGTAATTTATCAACCAGTTGTAGGCATAGCTCTTTGTCATTGTATTTCAATAATCCAGCGAATGCTGGAAGAATTACAAGATGATATATATGAAAGTGCTCAATGGCAATTATTTCTTCGACAGGTAGGCCTTCCCAAACTTCTATAGGGTTATCTTTCGTCTCTAAAGAACCTCTTTTTTTAGTGAGAGGTACGCCAACAATTCCAGCTAGCAATGAAGCGAATGCCGCTTCATAGTCACCTATATAACTGTTAAGGGAGGAGATTTCCAATTCCATTATTGTTGAATATACTAATAATCCCTCTTTTTTAGCTATTTCCGAAGCCAACAAGTACGCTTTTCTGGCTAATTTGAGCTGACCTACTCCAGATGCCATCATAGCTATTTGTGAGAGAAGAAATGAATTCTTCCCAGTGACATACGGTAATTCTGTTATTCCTGGTGCTCGATGACAGAAGATACCTGGATACGGCGTCATATATTCCTCCCCACCAACGGTAATTGATGGTGGCTCTCCTTTATAAGCAACAGTGGCTAACCAACCCATAACATGTCCGGTTTTAAGGAACGTCTCTTTGTAGCGCGGATTATCAATATCGTCATTTTTAACCAGTTGTTGCACAATCGCATACATAGCTGCACATGATTTCATAGGGTAACCATACTTCCAAAGCATCCAACCTAATTCTCCGAGTAGTTCAATATAATCATATTGGTATTCTCTGCCAGCTACAACTTGGCCCGTTTCTTCTTTATGAAGTATATTAAGAGCACTCTTGCACCATGCTTTCGCATGTTCAAAGTGATTTGTTTGACTAGCAGCCAACATACCACGCCTGAGAGTATCAAAATACAGAAGCCTATATCTCCTGCCTTCCTTATAGGCTAAAGCCTCTTTAAAGCTATCGAAAGCTTCTTCCAAACGTTTTTTATTCAAAATAATAGAAGATTTTGTAGAGATTAAAACAAAAGAAGAGGCATTTGTTAGCCCATGCGAGAATTTCGTCAGGACCTCCAAAGCTTTGTCCGCATTCTTCATAAAATCTGCTAGCACGATAGCCCGAGCGCGTACCGCAGCTGCGTAAAGAGGTTCCGCACCCGGAAGGCGTCCAATTTCTTGGAGTTCACCTAGAATAGCTAATACTTCCGTCCAATTTTGAGTGGCCTGCTCTTTAGCCGCTTCAATAGCGTAGCACGAATCAGTAAAAAATATAGACATTTCCGGACCAATGTCCGAACTGAAGACAACTCCCCTTTCCTCTTCCGACATTCCCTTAATTACTTCAATTACAGGCCTAATCTGCTCACGATCCTTCAATTTTGCTGTTGCGCCCCAGAACAGCACTTCAGGGGGAAATGGAGACTTAATTGGTATTTTATGTTCTATTGAGTGCAATGCGTGCGCCGCTTCCATAGCCCTTCTTGCAGTGAGGCCAGGTGAAGCCTGTTCCAATACAGCCCCCGTATGAAACCGCGCAGCGGTCACTGCGAGCATATCTTCATCGGTGGCGGCGGAAATAAGCTGTTCCAAGTCAGTATCATAGTGCTCATATTCCCTACCACTCATGATTAGTATTCTCACTTGCAATGCACGGATAAAAATTCTCATACTGAGAGGAATAGCATCTGGCCATTCTTTCCCTGGTGAGAAGAACCATAGCACCCAGTCAAAATACTTTGCGTGCTCGGGTGTTTCAATTTGTAGGATGAACTGGACGAGGAAGGAAATCAGGGTTTTCCAGTCTTCTGCGGCATGTAGATGTATACATACCTGAAAAGCATCATTAGCGTTGATGGCCTTTTTCTTAAGGTATTCGTGAGCAATATCGAAATGCAACCTTTTTTGCAAATCAGGCTCAAGATATAATTGCCATAAATTCTGGAGAAGAGGAGAAACTTCAAATTGTGATTTCGCTAAAGGTTGAATCCAAGGTCCCACCAGTTCATCAAAATGCTCTTTTGGCCTTTCTATTGCTGGCTCAGTTTTTCCAACTACCGAAGCCATACCGGCGTCAAAAGGGACTCCTACAATAGACAACCGATCTAACATTCCCCTTGTTGAAACATCACTAATTAATTGCCTTGTTAATTTACTTGTCTCATGTCTGGCTTCTTGCATTGGCTCCCCGGATAGTAAGGTGCTAAAATTATCGATCTTCCAGCCATTAATACTCAACCAACGAACAGTAGACGCGACCAAAACCGGATGTCCTTTTGTTACACCTAAAATATAACTATATACGGTATCCCTTTGTAGGCCAGTTGGCACTCCTGCACCCACGAGTAATGCGTTGATATCCCCCTCATCCATGAAGGGAACATCAAATATAGACACATCAGAGCCTAATACATTTATTATTTCTTGTGGTAATTTGTGTTGGCTTGTCGTTATTACCTTCCCACCAACCTTTCGCAGTTCTTTACCTAATGCAGCCAATCTTTGGGCTAGAGAACCAGCCTGTAAAAGATCCGGCAAATTATCTATTACTAACAATGAATTTGAACCAACGGAAGCAGCTACGCTTTCATCAATATTCTGGAGAGTAATATTACCACTATGATACTCGTCCCAGAGTTTCCAGTCTCCTGACAAGATGTAATGAATACACAATAACTGCTCATTAATGTGTGAATCTATTCGTTCACTGATACTTCGTAGAGAAATCCAGAATTTATTCTCAAACGGCAAATGATCTAACAGGATTCTTGCTACCTGCGTTTTTCCCATTCCCGTCGATGCCGTGAGCGCCACCCAGGACAGTTCTTTCAACATTTTCAGAATTGAACCGATCAATTTCTCACGAGGAGCTAGGGTTACTGGCAATGGCGGAGGATAATCAAGCGCAGGTCGTTTGGGAGGTGTCATTAACGGTTGTACACTTACTCCTGACATGACTCCTAAATTCATGATGTCTCGAAATCCCTCGGTAACTCTCTTTGACAAATCTTGGTGACCGACACGAAGTGAAGTCACCTCAGATGATATAGCTTGAATTTTTTCTTCGTGTGTCTTAAGAAGAGCCCAAATTATCTTTAATAATTCTCTATCTGCGGTGACAAGTGTACCCTTCTCAATTATTCCTATGAGAGTTTCCTTATCCAGTCGCTTGTTACCTGGCGAACTTATAATGCGGAAAACGTGTACAAAAAGACGATTGAATATTTCCTTGGCTTCAGACAACTCTTTAGCATATGCAAGTTCTTTAATCTTAGCTTCGATCAGAGGTTGCATTTCTTGGGCATCCTCACTACCCATTGCCCATTCAACTGGAATAATAAGCTCATTGATAAATATTTGTTCATCTGCTGAGGACAAGAAATCTATAAAAGATTGTGTGCGGTTGGGAGGTAGCACGGATATGGACTCAGTAATAACTCTTCGAATATATGCGATTGTTGTCTGGGTTTCAGTAGGATTATATTTACCCATGCGAACTTGCTCCCAAGTTTCTAATCCACTTAATCCTCTAGGAAACGGGATCCCTTTTTCCTTTGCCGGGGTCGCATTGGTAAAGAACCTCATTTTGAGGCGGTGATGAGGATTACTTTTCTTATGGATAACAAAATTGACTAGTGCTTCTAATATTTCTTTTGACCGTAACGACAGAGCGTTTTCTTGGCGGTATTTAACTTGTTCTAACAAACGCTCTTCTATAGACTCTTCTAAATCTGGATCTGTTAACTGGCGTACGTAATCAATATCTTCTCCGCATTCACAATACAGAGCAGTTTCTTCATCCAGATCAAGCCATGCTAATATGGTGCGTTCTACTTGATAGACGAAGCCTCGAATCGCGGCATATGCATCTCGTGGCTCTTGTCTTACGAATATCGGTAGCTTATTGATTTGTTCCAATTTCCTTGTCTCCGTTAGAGACGCAGCTAAATTTGAGTATGTTTACTAACACTATAGTATGACAATATGAACTATTCAAGATGATTACGCAAATGGATTGTCTGCCCGGAGTGCGTTTTTCGACCGGTGCCTTGGAGCAAATCGACAACCCCGAGCTGGATGCTAGCAGCTCGAGTAGAACCGGCGGTGGATAGCGACGGGGAACAATAAGCCAACTTGTTACCTCGGGCACTCTTCACTATCTGATAGCAAGCAGAAGACCATCTCTACAATGGTATTTTGGCAACGACTTGAGTACCCTTGCCTAACTCTGACTTAACCTCTAAACTACCGCGCAACAGCTGAGCCCGCTCCTCCATCCCAGCTAGACCAAGCTTGCCAACGCTAGCTAAGTCGCCTATCCTTTCTGGCAGCTCAAAGCCTTTGCCGTTATCGCTAATGGTCATCTTGATTTTGTTGTCTCCAAACTCCAGTTTGACCACAGCCATGGATGCCTCGGCATGCCTTCTGATATTGCTTAATGCCTCCTGAGCAATACGGAACAGGAGTAGCTGAACCTCAGCTGGCAAGGTCCGCTCAGTACCCTTCATTTCAACATGGGCATCAATCCCATAGTTTTTTATCAGTTCCTCTGTCATCCACTCGAGGGCTGCTACCAAGCCCAGGTCATCTAATATTTGTGGCCTTAAGTCCTGGGCACAGCGTCGCAAACCTTCTAATGCTTCAATGGCTTGGCTACGTAAGCCTTCCAGATTCTCCTTTAATGACTCAGGTAGCCTTGGTCGGGTACCTGAGGTGGTTGTATCCAAGCGCTGGGTGATTAGGAGCAGAGATGGAGCTACCTCATCATGTAACACTCGGGCAATGCGCTTTCTTTCTTCCTCTTGTGCCCTGATAATCAGCTGGACATAGTAACGCATGTTCTCTTCCAGTTGGTTTTCTTCGGTTACATCCTGTAGGGTCTCTATGGCACCTATTGTTTCCCCACCTTCATTTTTGATAGGACTTGCGGTGAAGTGAAGCCATTTACCATACTCGCCGAGACTTGGAAAGAAATCTTTGGCCTCATAGGCGCCATCAATTAGGCGGGATTTTTTATATTTTTCTGGATAATATGCTTCAATTTCCTTTGCCGAGGCTCCGTCTACAATTAAATCGGCCATAACCGGTCTCTCGTCAGTGTAAAATGCCCGCCATTGCTTATCTGTCCCCACTATTTCCTGCACGCTTATGCCGGAGAGGGATTCGATGGCTGTATTCCAGTGGGTAACTTTGTGCTGCTTATTGATTACAAATGATGGAATAGGAGAACCACCAATAATCTTTGATAGCATCTTCTCAGTGCCCTTTTCTTCAGTTACATCCCTAGCGACGTGTTGGAAGCCTCTTACCTTCCCGTTAATGATGACAGGGCTGGTAGCCATCTTCATTATCCTCACCGCCCCGTCCTTCCTAAGCAATCGCTGCTCGTAGGGTTGTTCAATAGGTTCTCCAGCAAGCAGCTTGCGCTCGACCACTCTGGCTAGGTCCAGGGATTCCTCGGTGAGAAACTGCTTGATGTTCATGCTGCCCCATTCCCCAAGAGTATATCCGGTAAGCTTTTCAAATGCCCCGTTTCCGTCCAGGATATTACCCTCTATATCATGAACCCACATAGCGTCACTGGCATTCTCAAACAGGTATCGGTAATCTTGCTCAGTCAACTCAAACTTTGTTTCCATTATTCATTCTCTGTTCCTGAGGGTATATCATCAAGGGTGATATAGCCCTCTTTTAACCCTTTGATTATAGCGTCAGTGCGGGAACCACAACCCATCTTGTTAAAGATGTTAGCCAGGTGGGCTTTCACCGTGCGCACGGTGAGAAAAAGCTGCTTGGCAATATCCTTGTTACTCATTCCACTAGCTGCCAGCAGCAAGACCTCAATCTCCCGGTGGCTGAGCAGGTCTTTGGCTCCAGGCTCACCAGTTCCCGCCGGCGAGCCCATGGCACGTTCCAGAAGCTTGCGAGTTATTACCGGGTCGAGCACCGAATCGCCAGAACGCACAGCGCGAATAGCACCTATAATGTCACAGCCGCGTGCGCTTTTCAGTAGATAGCCGCAGGCTCCCGCCTCCAGAAGTCCAATGATGTAGCGGATGTCGCTATAGGCAGTCAGCACCAGAATAGCAGTGGCTGGGCTTGCCTGCTTTATCAATCTGGTAGCCTCAACGCCGCTAAGCTTGGGCATAACGATATCCATTAATACCATGTCTGGCTTTAACTCAGTGCCCAGCCTAACGGCTTCGTCACCATCACCAGCCTCACCAACTACCTCCAAGTCCTTCTCCCGCTCCAGCAGATTGCGCATCCCTTCCCTGAGCACAGCATGGTCATCAGCAATTAGAATCCTGGTTTTCGGCACAATACGCCTTCTTTCTTGTCAAGCACAACAGCTACCAAGTCAATTTTAAGGTATTTGGGTTGGAATCTCAAGGACCTGGACTTATGTTCATTTGTCGCAGCCTCAAGATATAGAACTTTTGGCCATGTCCCGATATGTACCTTAGGGATACGAAAATAGGGTAGCTGGTCGATGTAGTATCGCCTGCCAAGCGGTACGCTATAGGTAGAATGAAGGTGAGGAGGTACTGCGATGGTGCAAGAGTCAAGCGAAAAGACAAAGACTGTTACTCCTGAGGAGAGACTGCGAGGGAAGGAGGCAATCCTAGCGGTTCTGGCCAGAGCCGCTGATGACAGCAAGTTCTTGGCTCGGCTTGCTGATAATCCCCGCGAGGCGCTCAGTGAGTACTACACGCTAACCCAAGAAGAGTTGGCAGCGCTGGCCAGTGGGGACATAAAGAAAATAGAGAGTTGGGTGGGCAAGCTAGACCAGCGGCACGCAACGTGGCTGTGGTGCCGCTTAAGCCAGGAGAAGTGGTAAGCTCAGCTTTTTAGTTAGCTGCTGCGAGAAGCGAAATGGCAACCAGGAAAAAGGAAGCTAGACCAACAACTTCTACGCTGAATAGTAGGCGACGTAATGCTGGGCTTGATTTCTCAGAGCTGCTAAGGCTTCGCCAAGAAGCAGTTGAAACGGCATCTCGGCTGGAGGTTGCGGTTGATAGGGTAGGTAAAGCAGCCACTATTGAGGCTTATCCCCCTCCTGAAGTAGCTCGGAAGGCGGAGGTAGTGGGGGTGACTAAGGGGACACGGGATACCTTGAGCACGGTGCTTTTAGGCATTTTGGCTGGGGTTTTTATTGGTCTGGGGGCGATGTTTTGCACCTTGGTTACTACTGACGCAGGCCTTGGCTTTGGGCTCACTAAGCTTTTAGGAGGACTGGCCTTCTGCCTAGGACTAATTCTGGTAGTTGTGGCTGGGGCTGAGCTTTTTACCGGTAATTGTCTGATTGTGATGAGCTGGATGAGCGGCCGAACCAGCCTTAATCAGCTGCTTCGAAATTGGGGGTTGGTCTATTTTGCCAATCTTCTAGGAGGCTTAAGCCTGGCAGGATTGATGTTCTATACATACCAGTGGGCGTTTAATGGTTACGGGGTAGGAGCCAATGCCCTGCTCATCGCCAATGCCAAGGTAAATCTTAGCTTCGGTTCAGCCCTGGCACGGGGAATCCTGTGTAATGCCCTGGTTTGCTTGGCTATTTGGCTATGCTTCAGCGCTCGCACTGTTACTGGCAAAATACTTTCCATCCTTTTCCCTATCACCGCCTTTGTTGCTGCTGGCTTTGAACACAGTATTGCCAATATGTACTTCATTCCCATGGGAATATTGTTGGCCGGCCAGCCCGCTGTCCTTGAGACAGCTGGGGTAACAGCTAGTGGTTTAGCTAACCTCACCTGGACAGGGTTCGTTGGTAACTTGGTCCCAGTGACCATTGGCAATATTATCGGCGGTGGCATCCTGATTGGTGCTGTTTACTGGCTAGCTTACCTACGTAGCGAACGAGCCGCAGAACTGGTCACGGCAAGACCCTGGTTGAAGACAGTTATCCCACCTTTGCGTAAAATCAAGCCGCAGGAGCCAGCTCCTATCCCACTACCAGAACCAGTTCGCATCCAGATGGAGGAGCTAATCCGTGCCAAGTTCGAGGAACCGGCTCTGCTTGACCGGGGTGGCAAAACCCTGTTAGCCGTGCTAGCTAAGGCTAAAGATGATAGCGGTTTCTTAGCAAGATTAGCTGAAAACCCTGCTGAAGCACTTAAAGGCTACGACCTAACTTCTGAGGAAAAGGCAGCCCTGTCAAGCGGGGACATTCGGTGGATAGAGTCCAAACTTGGGACTCTAGATGAACCACTCCGAACCTGGCTCACCGCTAGACTGGCCCAAGAAAAGTGGTAGCTCAACAAGCGTAAAAGGAGGCTAATTCAATGGAACAGGCAGAAACAATAAAAGAAGCCAAAACGATTACCTCTATGATGGAGGAAAAGAGGGTATTTAGACCT
>Ga0209979_1005096_pt1 | contig 10502 bp, 8 predicted proteins | sample AnhtaG_FD_183114 | JGI IMG/M metagenome (GOLD analysis project Ga0209979, IMG submission 183114) | Deep subsurface microbial communities from Anholt, Denmark to uncover new lineages of life (NeLLi) - Anholt_01485 metaG (SPAdes) (version 2) | ecosystem: Environmental > Aquatic > Marine > Oceanic >...
GAACTCACAAGGCCTTGGGGGTGGCAAAAGCCAAGAAGGCGAAGTTCCTGTTGGCCTCCACCTCCGAGGTTTACGGAGATCCCCTGGTCAATCCCCAGGTGGAAGAATACTGGGGAAATGTGAACCCCATCGGGCCAAGGTCCTGCTACGACGAGTCCAAGAGGTTCGCGGAGGCCCTTTCTATGGCTTACCGCCGACACCACGGAATTGACACCCGCATTGTTCGCATCTTCAACACCTACGGTCCCAGAATGCGCAGAGACGACGGTCGGGTCATTCCCACCTTCATAAACCAGGCGCTGAAGGGCGAAGAGATAACCATTTTCGGCGATGGAAAACAAACCCGTTCTTTCTGCTACGTCTCCGACCTGATTAAGGGCATCTATCGGCTCATGGGGGCCCAGATCCACACCCCCGTCAATCTGGGCAGTCCCTCCGAGATGACCATGGCTGAGCTGGCGCAGAAGATTATCGAGTTGACCGGAAGCAGAAGTAAGACCGCTTATAGACCTCTGCCCCAGGACGACCCTAAAAAGAGAAGACCGGACATCTCCAAAGCCAGGGAGCTTCTGGGCTGGGAACCGAGGGTGGAATTGGAGGAGGGGTTGGAGAAGACTATAGAATATTTTAAAGGGGGAAGAAAAGGCTAAGTCAACGTTTAGGGCCCTGCCGATCAACCCTCCTCCTCACCCCTTTCGGTCAAGCGAGCTAACTTCCCGCCGAAAATCCTCACTGTCAGATTGATTCGACCTCAGAGCCATGGATCCGGCTTTCTTTCACGAGATGTTAAAGGAAGAGCTCCTAGTGGAGCTCCGCTTGCGGGGATACGACGTCGTTGCGGTGAACAACTCCGCTCAGTATGCCGCCCCAAAGCTCATCGGAGGACACCTGCCTGATATAATGGCAAACAACTCTGAAGAGGAGCTGTGTCTGGGGGAGGCGAAAACCTCAGAGGACATCCAGAGCGACGCCTCAATGAAGGAGTATGTCGCTTTCGCCAGGGAGGCCAAGGAACTGCACCTCATCATACCCAGCTCCGAGAGGGAGGCCTTACAGGAGGTCTTGAGTCTGCTGAACCTCGGAGTTCAGGACACTTGCCAGATAGTGATCTGGGGTTCTTCGATTCTCTCCTTCGATTAATCGACGACAGAGTCACCATAAGTGGAAATATATGATGGTACCGTAACAGGAAATGGAAAACTGAAGTTTTCCGCTACATTATCGTGACACCTGTTTCCTGTTCCCTGTTTCCTTCAAAGGAAATCCGTAGGGGTCGGAATTCATCTCGTGGAGCTGTGAGGCCGACCCGTGCTGACCGACAACCCACAAAAAATGGCGGCGATAAATTCGCCGCCCTACGGTTGAGCGAGAGTACACTCCTCACTGACTGCTGAGTACCATATACAGGTTAATGCTCATCAGTCGCCATCTGCCATTCACCATTCACCAATCACCAATCACGTCGGGCAAGAGCGGGACTTCAGACTCTCACTTTATCTCATTATCTCTGCTTTTCTTTCCGCGAGCATCTTCTGGTAATCGGTCCTTCTCGTCAGGAAGATGATGGCGCCGATTATGTTGATGGAGATGCTCACAAAATACCACATCGTCGCCGCCAGAACAGTCTTGGGCCCCACCCAGATGTTGGCGGAACGCAGAAGCCCAACGAACGCTCCCTCCCGCAAGCCGATTCCTGCGATCGAAAGGGGAATCATGGTCGCAATCTGAGTCAGTGGGCCAACCTTGTAAACGTCGAAGAGCGAAACCCCTTTCCGGTGGAATTCAGAGGTGGCTGTGGTAAGCTCGATTCCGGCCTTCGTCAGAAATTGCATCTCCTCGGAAGAAAGGTACACCTCTCCTATTTCACCCCCGGACTGACCAGTAACCACTTCATTGGCGTCAGTAGTTTCTCCGCGCTCGATGAATTCGATCTGATTTCGGACCAAAATTCCCTTGGTCTCTTCTGTCAACTGCAACGTATGGAGTTGGCCACCAGCGGGACTGGGGATTCGCAGCGCCAATCCGTTGGTGTAAAATGTGCTGAAAAGCCCGAAATAGACGATCACCCCGCATATTACCGCAATCGCAAGGCTGCCTCTCTTCTCCCGATAACGACCGAAAGCCTGAATCGCCTCCCTGAGCGGCTTTTCGATCTTGCCCTTGAGCGGGAAATTGAACCTCAGCAACGCCTCCAGCCAGCCGCTCTTGACGATCAGAAGTAGGGCTAAAAGAAAAAGAAACAGGAAGAAGGCGAAAAAGACCAGCAGAAACAGCTTCGATAGATGCACAAGGAAGAGGCTCAAAACTACCAGGAGACTCAAAGCTAAAATCGTCAGAACCTTTTCGACCAGGACCACCGCCACCGACTCCGGAGCTTTTTGGGTGTAGCGAGCCACATCATAAGCTTTGTAAGCCTCCAACCCCAGACCGGTCGGCGTGAAGGTTCCCAAGAACCTCCCCGCCATGTAGGTTTTCACCAGATGGGGAAAGGGGACCGCCAACGCCTGCGCTCTTAGAAGCGTCGTCCACCTGAGGATGGAGAAAAGGATCGCCACCAGTTGAGTTCCTACGGAGGCTGCAAACCACCAGAGATTCCCTTGAGTGAAGGCATTGCGGACGTCAGCCCAGCCGATCTGAAATTTCTTAAAAATAAGATAGAGAATCAGAACCGTCACCAACACCTTGAGGAGATTGACTATGATCTTCTTCATAATGAGGATGCTTCCCTCTGAAAGTGGAAGGTTTTTTCTATCTGAAGGCCTACTCGATGTATCCTAAACCTTTGAGTCGCTCCTTTATGGCTTCCGTCTCCTCTTCGCTGTAAACCTCTTCATACATCCCTTCATATTTGGAGGCATCGACGGTCTTAACCGGATTGGCGGCGACAAACCCTGGCTCGAAACAGTCGGTCAGGGGCTTCCCGTCCATATCTTCGGGGACACCTAAGCCGAAAGAGTAAAGGACTGTGGGGGCAAGATCCCACATCTCCGCCTTGGGAAGTTGGGACCCTTTCTTGATGTTTTTCCCATAAGCCATGAAAATCCCGTTGGGACGGTGGAAGCCGGTGGGCTGATCTCTCCAGGAGGTCACCGGCTTGGGGGAGCCGATATGCTGTCTCCCCAGGAAAGCGTAGTTCTTGGCGATGAAGACCACATCGGGGGCGTACTTGGTGGAGGGACCGTGATAAAGCTCCTCCCGATAGAAGACCTTGTCCATCACCCTCTCGCCGGTGTCGGGATCTTTCACCTCGTAAAGCTTCTCCTTGATGAAGGCCCGAAGCTCATCGTATTCTCCTCCGGGCTCGACAACTCCACTCCCGTCCTCCCTTTTGACGTTAATGAAAACCCCCTGCGCCGGAATGCTGGCGAAGAGAGCCCTGGAGGTGGAGTAATCGATCTGAGCCTCTATCTCGGACTTGAAGGAGGAGCGGGTCTGACGGATCCTGTTCCTGATCGCTCTCTGAATACCCTTGGGAATGACCTTTTTCGCGAATGGAGTATCCCCGAATTCCCAGGCCTTGAAGAAAAACCTCTTCTGGAGGCTTTCGGACTTCGTGGTCTGCAGAAGTCCCCACTCTTCAAGGAGGGTGTTAACGTTGATGTAAGCCTCGGTGCCACCGAAGCCGTGATCGGAGTTTATGAAAAGATAGGTGTTATCGTCCAGCTTACTCAGAAGACTACCCAGCATCTCGTCCTGAAGCTGGTAGCACTGCAGGATTCGATCCCACAGCCGCCGACCTTTCTTGCTGTTGTAGAATTCGGGGAAGTTGGGATCGAAGAACTTCCACAGCACGTGCTGAATCCGGTCGGAGAGGATAAACACTGTAAAGAAGAAGTCCCAGGGTTTGTTGTCCATCATGTAGAAGAAGGCCTCGCGGCGAGTGATGAAGGAGTTCTTGATGTCGTCCAGGAATACGAAACAGTCCTCTATAAAGGTGGGGTCATATTTAGGGATGTCGATGTCCACTCGGTAATTCGGGAACTTGCTCAAAAGCTCACTCTTCAACTCCTGCGGGTAGGTGAAATCGCTCTCCTCTGAAGGGGTCATCATCCCGCCGATCATAAAGCCCTCTAATTTCTCCGGCGGGAAGGTCATGGGGACGTTCATCACGTTGGTGATTTTGCCCTCCTGGTTGAGTATGTGCCAGATTCTGGCGGCACGAATCGACTTGCAGGAGATGAGCGGCCTTTTGAGATCGAAGTGGAACGACTCCCGGAAATCGAAAATGCCGTGCTTGCCCGGATTCTTGCCGGTAAAGACCGCTGACCAGGCCACCGGGGTAGTGCAGGGGATGGTGGAATCGAGAGTCCCCCAGACCCCCTCCTCTTTAATCCGCCTCATGTTAGGCAGATACCCCTTCTCCATCCACGGACCAAACAGGTCAAAGGTGGCACCATCCAGCCCCACAAGGATTACTCTTTTTCTATCAGTTGAAGCTGAGCTTTCCATCTATTTCCTCCAGAAGTGGAGAGAACCGTATCCAAACAAAAGGGCAAAGCAAGCTTCGCCCGATCTTCTTAAGTTCAGTCAATATAGCGCTTTCGCCTTATCTGTCAACACAAAAGCAGATCGGGTTGGGCGGATTCAGTCTTTTTGCTTTTCCCTTGACATATTCGTCGAATAGATTAGCTTTCCTTTAGGACAGGGATTAGAAAGTACAACTGGGTACGACCATTTCGGGGAATGGAATGAGGCTGATAAACCTATTGCTGATGGCTGTGCTGCTTGTGCCACCACTGGCAAATGCCGAGCTTGTGGAGCTGGTGAGAATCTATGGCCCGTCGGGGGGCGCTGACTTCTATCATGTCTGTGGGCCGGGGGATGTCAACGGCGACGGCTATGATGATTTCATCATAAGCTCCCCGACCCGCGACAGAAGAATACATGAATGCGAAAACGGCTACGCCCGGCTGTACTTCGGTGGCGATCCTATTGATACCTCCAATTATATTACTATCCCAGCAGTTTGCGATCAACCCCAATATAATTACAATGGGTTTGGATCGTATTGCACGGGAGCTGGCTACATAAATGGTGATTCTTATCCTGACTTCTTGATCGGTGATCCCTGGTATGATTTCAACTGGCAGGGTCCCTGGTTTTCCGGGGGAGGATTTGTCTATTGGGGCGGGGCGGTCGTCGACACACTTCCCGGTCTAAGGCTAGTTACTGAGACGTATAATAGCTGGTCGAAGTTCTATGGTTTCGGTGACGTAAACGGTGACTTCTACAATGATATCGTGGCCTCAACGTCGTGGACGGATGACGTGGGACCGGTTAATATCTATCTAGGGGGAGAGCATCCGGATAGCATTCCCGATTTCCAGATATGGCCATTCTTCGGCTATTATCCTGTTATCGCTCAGCCTGCCAAGATCATTGGGGATTACAACGGCGATGGCAGGGATGATCTTGTGCTCTGCAATCCCATGGCCATGGCAGACTCCGGCCTCGCCTTCATGTTTTTCGGCTCCGACACCGGCTTTGACCAACCAGACCTAGTCTTTGAAGGCGGAGGCGGATGGAATTTCGGTTTGCTTCTTTCGGGATGCGGCGATGTGAACGGTGATGGTTTTGATGATTTTATGACCGACGAGCTCGGTGCGGTGAGCATCTATTACGGGTCGCAAGACCCCGACACGCTGTCTGATCTTGTACTCAGACCTGCGATCATAGGTAATACCAGTTGTCTTTCCGGGGGAGGAGACCTGAATCAAGACGGCTATGCTGACATCGCCGTTTCACAGAGCTGGTGGAGTGAGGTCAGAATAGAAGCTGGGCGCGTATTGATTTACTATGGCGGTGGGCAAATGGACACGATTCCGGACATCGTCCTGTACGGAGAGGATCGATACCAGCGTTTCGGGACAGAGACAGCCTTCCCCGGGGACATAAATGGTGACGGCTATCCGGAGTTCATTGCGTCCTCTGAGTATTATGGGCGTCCCGGGAGTTCGTGCGTGACGATTTACACAACCAACACATCATCTGTAGGAGCTTCAGACCCCGTGCCTGTGGTCAGGGAGATTGAGCTAGAATGTTATCCGAATCCGTTCAACGTAAGCACAGTGATAAGATACAGCCTGCCGGTTACCGGTCACGTGAGGTTGGAGATGTTCAATCTGGCGGGTCAAAAAATCGCCTCCCTGGTCGATGAAATTCAGTCCCCCGGGCGTAAGAGTATAATGTGGGAGGGTCTGGATGACAGGGGTCAACCAGTAAGTAGTGGCATTTACTTCTGCAAAATAAGCAGTCATAACTTGACAAAGAGTGAAAAAATCGCTTTATTACGGTAGTTCGGAGGTTCATATGAAAAAGATAGCTTTCCTTTTTGCGGCGGTTTTACTCTGCACGACTTTCATCTTCATCGATAGCAGCTGGGCGACCCAGTCGGCTAAGAAGGCTCCCGACAAGGTGGTCATCACAGCGGAGATGGGCCAGAAGATCGAGATGGTCGGCAACAGGATGAGGTTTATGGCTCTCGACGTTGTCAGCGAAGAGCTACGGACGTACCTGGAGAGCATTGAGTGGATCGAGCTTCCCTGCGTCTTCACGCCGTTTGACAAGATAGCCCTGGAGAGAAGCGAGGTTCCCACCGACTTCGAGCTTCTTCAGAACTATCCCAATCCTTTCAACCTATCCACCGTCATCGGATACACTCTGCCGGAGGCATCAGAAGTGAAGCTGGAGATTTTCAACCTGGCGGGGCAGAGGATTGCATGCCCATTCGAGGGCGAGCAATCAGCAGGTCGTCATCAAATCACCTGGGATGGCACCGATGACCACAGCAACGTTGTTGCAACCGGGGTCTACTTCCTTCGCCTCACGGCAGGTGACTTCAGCGACGTCAAGAAGATGAATCTGGTCAAGTAAGTAGCAGGCGTGCGCAAGTAAATCCTAGCTGGGCGGGAGTTGCACTCCCGCCCTCTTCTGTTTTCTAGATCTCAGGCGGCAGCATATCAGATTCGCAGTCGGCGTAAGTGAAATACCAATTGTCGCCGTTGTAGAAATACTCCCTGGGGATTTCCTTGATCCAAGTCCAGCCCAGCAGCCTCAACGGCTTCTGGCTGCTGAAGGCGGCTTTGAAACCGAGACGCTCATAGACTCTCTCCAGGGCCGGGCAACGGCTATCCAAGGCTTGAACCTCCTTGGCTCCTTTTCTCTTGAAGAAGTCTGCCGCAAAGCTGACCATCGCCTCGAAAGCACCGCGGTCATCTCTTCCCGCCAGGATGTCAACAATTCGTCCACCATCACCATTCTTCAGCTTCACGGGATGTAAAACCAGATAGCCACAGACCTGACCGTCTCTCCTGGCGACGAAGTTGAAGTAATTATTTTCGGGATGCTCGAGGTATCGCCAATTCAGGTAGTCAGAGGAACGCTTCGGGATGATTTCGTATCCTTGGTATATTCTCTCCCAGAACTGATCAAGCTCTGGGCCGAACCTTTCTACAGGTTCAATTTCGATGGATGTTTTTCTCTCACTTGAGCCGTTCGACCAGAAGACCGAGGAGAAGACCCTCCAGATGGCATTAGCACACACCACCAGAGGTCTTAAGATCAAGACCCTCTTGATCTGAGAGAGATGGTCTATCTCGATGAACTTAACCAGATGCCGGTAAGTGCCGATGTCGACTTCTGCCCCTTTGTAACGTTTGCCCATCACCTTCCAGGTACGGTAGGCAACCTCAGTGTTGGGGGCTCCAACTATGATCGGTCGGGCATACCACACCTTGTAGGCAATCCACAATCCCGTGCTTCTGAACTCCGGCAGGGAGATGTAGTCCATGAGCCAGATAGCTTTCTCCAACCGCTCCCCGATCTTGATGAGGTACGGGATCGCTCCCAGGAAGGCGACGATTCTCCCCTGACTGCGGTAAACCGCTACTTCCAGCTCATCTGGTGACAGGTGGGGGTTTTTCTCGAATTTCCAGGAGAAGATCCGCTTGACTTGCTGATAACCCTTCTCCCCCCATACCCGGTGGTAGATTTGGAAAATCTGTTCCCTCTCTTCCGGAGCCAGGGAGGCCACAAATTGACTGCGCTCCGCTTTGAAGGATTCGACTTTGGTCTCTGTGGCTTCTCCGTTCATCCGAACTTGCAGATCCATCCTGCCGACCCTTGTTTCAGGGGGAGACGATGACTTGAAAGCCGTCCCGGAACTAGCACTGTCGCTGTCTCTTGCACCCGACAGCTAGCACAGGACTAGTTTGGCCCCCCTCTGGACTTTTTCGGTCGCGTGAATTGCTCCCTTTACAGCTGGAATGAGAGCTGTTCAGAGAGCTGACTTCGGTCTGTTTCTTGCACAATCAGGCGGGAGTGAGGAGGGTTCAACCGGGCAGATTCGAAGCAGCCCGCAGAATCGGCAGGAGACATACGCAGGCGGTGTGCCCGGACACTTCGAGAGGAGGCGGGCCGAAGAATCCCTAAGCGGAATGCTCCGGCGGCAACATCTCGAAATCGCTGTCGGCGTAAGTAAAATACCAGTTGTCGGGATTATAAAAGAACTCTGGAGGGACGTAATCTTCTCTTTGCCACCCCTGCATTTGCATCGACCTCTGGGTGCTGAGGCGATGGCTGAAGCCATTTCGCTTGAAAGCCTTCTTTAGCTCTGGACAGGTCGACTCAAAGGCCTGAACGGTGTCAACCCCCCTCTCCTCCAAGAACCTTAGGGCGAAAAAGACTAAAGCTCGGTAGAAGTTCTCATCCTCTCGGGAGGCCAAGAGGTCCACGATGCGACCAATTTTTTCCCCCTTCTTTTCTATAAGGCGCAAAACCAAATACCCTTTGATCTCACCTCTCTGTTCCAAAAGGAACGTATGGTAGCGATTCGTGGGGTGACCAAAAAAGCGCCAGTTGAGGTAGGCGTCGGTTCTCTTCGGAATTATCTGATAACCATCCTTTACCTCCTCCCAAAGTCTGTTTATCTCCTCCCCGAACTTTTCCACCTCCCTGATCCGAAGATCTGTCTCTGAGAGGTTGGGTCGCCAACTTCTGAATAGCCGGTGATACGCTTTCCAGATGAGATTGGCAGAGCTAACTAAAGGGCGAAAACGGAGGATTCTCCTTACTTTGGGGCCATGGCTTATATCCAGTTTCCTGACTAGATGCCTGTAAGTGCCGATGTCGGTCTGTGGTCTCTTTAGCCTTTTCCCTATCATCCTCCACATCTCCCCGCGATTCTCTTCTCCGGAGACCCCGAAGACCATAGGATTGTCCAGTACCATCTTGAATGATAACCACAAACCTTTGCTGCGGTAAGAGGGGTGAGAGAGAAAATCCATAATGCAGACAGTCGGTTGATATTGGTCCCCATATTTTATCAGATATGGAACGCCGCCCAGGAGGGCAACAATACGTCCCTCAGCGCGATAGAACAGAAGCAGAAGCCTGTCTCTGGGCATAAACGGGCTGGACTCAAATTTCCACGAAAAGATCTTTTCCATACCGGCACCTGTCTGTTCCCCCCACACCTGCCGATACAACTCCAGGATTTGCTTTCGGTCCTCTTCGGTCACCTCTCTGGCAAAAGATAACTTGTCTTTTAAGTATGGAGTCACTTCTAGATCTCAGTTTCGTTCAAAGTTCGACACTCCAATGAAAAATGGTCGGCGAAATCGAGGGGAACCTGCGCTAGGAGAAGCATGACAAAATGCAAATCTCAACTACCCTTGCTCGTAATTGCACCTCCCAGGCTCCCCTCTTTTCATCTGCTACGTAATATAATGAAATTCTTACCCTCGTCAAGCGGCGCGGGTCACATCAGGACGATTCTGTATAAGGACTAACCACAGCCAACCTGCTTCACAATCCCAAAAGCCTGCCCTCTGGGGTCTCCAGAGAGAAGAGGAGGGCCCAACTGCTCTGGCTCCGAATCCGAGGAGCCGCAATAAGGGTTGTGATTCGATGTAAGCATCTCGAGACCGGAGAGAATGAAGAAAGCCCCCGGCGAGAGAATTCCCTGACTTGGCTCGATCCCCCTTATCACTCCCCCAGAGTCGGGAGGGAGTCAAGGGGAGTCTCTATCATAAACCTGGCATCGTCGGCCAGATCGCTTTCAGGATAGTCGTCCAAAATCTTCTGGAAGGCCTCCTTGGCCTTGTCCTGGTCTTTCAGGTACTCGGAATAGATGAAGCCGATCATGAATTGGGCCTTGTCGTTGCGCTCATCGTCGGGATAGTCTTTCATTACCTGCTCGTAGGCACTGATCGCCCTCCGATACTCCCCCATCCTCTGGGCGGTCTCGGCCTCGCTGTACAGCTCCTGGACAGTTTTTTTCTTGGCGCAGGAGAAGACCAGACCCAAAATTAGAGTGAAGGTCACAAACAAAAAGATGCTTCTCTTGAAGAACATATCTCCTCCTCAGGATTCCACAATCTATCTTTGACTTTCTTTACCTCGCTGCCAACCCAAGAGAGCCGCCCCCATAAACCCCGCCCGATTGCCCAGTTTCGCCTTCAGGATCTTCAGTCCCCTGGTGTTAGAACTTATGCCCCTCTGCC
>Ga0209979_1005098_pt1 | contig 10497 bp, 8 predicted proteins | sample AnhtaG_FD_183114 | JGI IMG/M metagenome (GOLD analysis project Ga0209979, IMG submission 183114) | Deep subsurface microbial communities from Anholt, Denmark to uncover new lineages of life (NeLLi) - Anholt_01485 metaG (SPAdes) (version 2) | ecosystem: Environmental > Aquatic > Marine > Oceanic >...
GCAGCTAGAATGCGCACCGTCAGCCTCTCCCCCAGGGATGCCACAGCATCGGAGCCCCGGGCCGTAAGCTCCCCCAGAATATGAACGCTGCGACAAAGGCTCTCGAAACCGGATAGAAGGGCCTCGACCTCCTCCATCAACTGCAGCCGAGCTTCTTCGTCGCTGATGGCCTCGGTCATGGCTAGGCGATGGCGGTCCGAGAGGGCCCATCGCGCCCGACGGAAGGTCTCACCATTCCCTCGGGCCGCGGAGGTAGCCGCAGAGAGCAAGACGTCGGTTACTCCGCTCATAGCCGAGACCACCACCACGACCTCTCCCTTGTCTTCCAAGGTGTGACAGACGATGTCCGCTGCCCTCTTGATGGCCTCCCCATCGCCAAGGGACGTGCCACCGAACTTCATCACAATCATAATCTTCCCTCCAGTGCTTCCTGCACCGCCTCCAGCGTCGGCTCAATGGCCACGGGACAATTGGCGTAGGCTGGAGTTAGGCCCGCCAGCTTCTCCAAGTGGTAACCAACCGTCGCCTGGGGGTCTTTCAGGAGATGTCCGGTGAGAATGACCAATACCTTCTCTTTTCGCCCGATGACGCTCGCCTCAACCAGCTTCTTAGCTCCGGCAACAGCGGCGGCCGAGGCAGGCTCGCAGCCAATGCCCGCCGCATCTACCCTGGCCTTGGCGTCCATGATCTCCTGATCGGTGACCTCGGCTACCAGGCCGTCTGTCCAGCGCAGGGCCCGCACCGCTCTAGGGTAGCTCACCGGGTCGCCAATGCGGATGGCCGTGGCTATAGTGCGCGCCTCCACGCTCTCCCGTCGCTGGAAGCCTCCCAGGAAACTGCGGTAGAAGGGATTGGCTCCCTGGGCCTGGACAGCGGCCAGGCGCGGCATTCGGCCGATGAGCCCCAACTCCTTTAGCTCGTAGAGGGCCTTGCCGAAGGCACTGGTGTTCCCCAAATTGCCCGCCGGCAGGACGATCCAGTCCGGTACTTCCCAACCCAATTGCTGCAGAGCCTCGAAGACGATGCTCTTCTGTCCCTCAAGGCGGAAGGGGTTGACCGAGTTTAGCAAGTAGATGCCCAGCTCGTCACAGGTCTGGCGCACCAGCCTCATGGCAGTGTCGAAATCGCCTCTCACCTGCAGGGTTTTAGCCCCGTAGGCCAGAGCCTGCGAGAGCTTCCCGAAGGCGATCTGTCCCTGGGGGACGAAGACGATGGCGGAAAGCCCTGCCAAGGCCGCGTAGGCAGCCAGGGAGGCTGAGGTGTTGCCCGTAGAAGCACAGGCCACGGCCCGGCAACCCAGGAACCTGGCCTGGGTCACCCCTACGGTCATCCCGCGGTCCTTGAACGAACCCGTGGGGTTCTCACCCTCGTGCTTCAGATAGAGATCGTCCACGCCCAGCCAATTGCTCAGGCCAAGGCTGCAGTGTCCTGAGCCTTGCCCTGAGCTCCGTCGAAGGGCTGTCGAAGGGCGGTAGAGATTCGTGTTCCCCTCAGGGCGGGAGACGATTGCCCTCTCGTCCAAGGGCAGGATCAGCTCCCTATAGCGCCAGACGCCGCTGGCGTAGGGCAGCGCCAGGTCCCCTAGACGATTGTCGAAGAGCTCCCTGGATACCTGCTCTCGCAAGGAATCTAAGTCGTGTTCAACGTCCAGCAGGCCGCCACAGTCACAGTTGTATCGGATCTCCTGGGGGAGATATTCCGCGCCACAGGCAATGCACCTCAGCTTGAAGTCCACCTTTCTCTCCTCAAAATGACGTGAAGCCGCCTGTCCTTCGACAGACGGCTTCGTCGTTGGGACCGCGATGTCCCATCAATGAGTAACGAGGCAAGGAGTAACAAGTCAATGAGGAATTGACGTTGGAATCCAACGTGGCCGTGATCGCTGCAATGCCCGGGGACTTGAGAGGTCAACGTAGCTGTAGCTACTCCGTTGCCTGTGGCCTTAGTAACTGTAACACTGCCCAAGCTCCCCAGACTGGTCTCGAAGAGCACCACCGTCCCATCAGCCACATTGTTAAGATAATTCTTGGGAAAATCAAGAAGGCCGTCTCCGCCAAATCAACAAAGCCAAGAGGGCCAATGCCACTGCTACACAAACATAGCCTGCGAAAACAAAGAAAGGCTTTGTCCCTTCCACGGTGCCTGAAGTGGCAGTGGGTGCGGGGGTAAACATTGGCGTCAGTGCGGTTGTCGGTGTTGGCAATGCCGTTGTCGCAGTGGGAGATGGTGACATCACCGTGGCTGTAGCTGGCATTGGGGGGGCTGTCGGCAGAACTGTGGCCAATGTTGGCGTTAGCGATATCTTTGTGGCTGTGGCCCTTGGCAGCACCGGAGTCGGTGTCAGCGTCGGTGGCATTGAAGTTGGCGTCGGCTGCCCCGGCACTAGTGTTGGCATAGGTTGCGCCGACGCTGGAGTAAGCGCAGGTGTATGAGTTGCCTCCCCAGTGACTGGAGTTACATCCCAGATGATGGTCCCAATCGGAAACAAACCGCTGTACAAATTGGTGAGATACCGCCCATCGGCGAAGGCCTCCACCTCGGGCGAGATGGCAATGGACTCTGTCCCGGACCCTGTGTAAACTTTGACCTGTTCGAATAGGACATTGCCTACATTGTCATAAACCCTTACCCTGATCTCGTCGTTCTGCACATCAGAGTAGTCGAAGACAACGTAAACCACGCTTGTCCCAGAGGCGAACTGGGTCACCGCTGACCCCCCAGGGGTATCCGTCATGCGAACATTGGTGATATCCGCATAGATGGTATTGACCAGCAAAGCGCTTAGAAATGTGGCTAATCCAACAGCCCGAGGAATCAATCGCTTTATTCAATAAATTTTTCGCTCCCTCCAAACTCGATGCAAGAACACGATGTCAAGGCTCTCGGGCCAAATGCGTTTTATTCTATCATTTTAGCAAGGGGATGTCAATTCTTAGCCAGCTTCATCAGCAAGGCTTCTAACCCCAAGACATAGCTTTGCCAGCCGAAGCCCGCGATCTGACCGAGGCAGACGGGGGCAATGACGGAGAGATGCCGAAAATCCTCGCGACCCTGGATGTTGGACAGGTGGACTTCGACGGTAGGCAAACCAACGGCCGCGATAGCGTCGCGGATGGCATAGCTATAATGGGTATAAGCACCGGGGTTGATAACCAAACCATCGGCCCACCCAACCGCCTGGTGGATAGCGTCGATGATAGCCCCTTCGTGGTTCGATTGGAAGGTGCGAACTTTGATACCCTTGTCAGCAGCGTAAGCCTGCAACCGCTCGTTGATCTCCTCCAGAGTGACCGAGCCGTAAACCTCCGGCTCCCGCCTGCCCAACAAGTTTAAGTTAGGACCGTGGATAATAAGGATCTTAGCGCTCATCTTTCCCTCAGCTTTTCTAAAACCTCTAAGACCATTGCCTTTGGCACCTTGTCGGTGACCACAACCTGCCCAATAGCTCTGGGCAATACAAAACGCAGCTTCTCCCCCCGTCTCTTTTTGTCGGTGGCCATGGCCTTCCAAACCTCTCTCGGCTCATAACCTTCATAGCGGGTTGGTAAGCCAAATCGCTGCAGAAGTGCGGGTAAACGCCCCTCGACCGCCTCGTCGCACAGGCCAAGGGCGACGGCTGTCCTGGTCGCAGCCACCATGCCGATGCTCACCGCCTCACCGTGGCGGAGCGTGAAGCCACTGAGCACCTCCAAGGCGTGGCCAAAGGTGTGGCCCAGGTTGAGCACAGCTCGCCGACCACTCTCATAAGGATCCTCTTCCACGATAGCTACCTTAACGCGGATGGCCTCAGCGATCACCTGTACTGAGCTATGTCGAAGTATGGACAGCAAGGGTTTGTCTCCCCTCTCTTCCAAGTGCTCGAAAAGGCTGGGCGAACCGATCATCCCCGCCTTGATCACCTCGGCCCAACCGGATCGCATCTCTGCCTCGTCGAGGGTGGCCAAAGCGAGAGGGTCAATCAAAACCAACTCTGGCTGTTTGAAAGCGCCGATGAGATTCTTTCCCTTGGGGTGATCCACGGCCACCTTGCCCCCGATGCTGGCATCCACCATAGCCAAGAGGGTGGTGGGCAACTGTACCAGGGACACTCCTCGCATGTAGGTGGCTGCCGCGAAGCCTGCCAGATCGCCGATAACGCCACCGCCCAGGGCCAGCACCGCACCGTATCGATCAAGCCTGCCTTCGATGAACTGATCGTACAAGAGGCCGACGGTGTCCAGGGTCTTGTAAGCCTCTCCATCAGGAACCTGGCAGATGGCTGGCTCGAAGCCCGCTTTTCGCAAGCTTTCGATAACGGTGGCGGCGTACAGATCGCGGACCGTTCGGTTGGTGACCAGGGCCACTCTACCCCGCAACCCCTGCTGGCGCGCCAATTCACCAACCCGCGCCAGAAGCCCTTTGCCCAGATGGATCCCGTAACTTCCTGTTGGCGTGCGCACCACTATCCTTTCCACAGCAGCCTCACCCCAATCACCTTGGCAACCTGATCACCCTCTCCGCCACCTCCTCCACCGTCAAGCCCGTGGTGTCAATTTGGTGAGGGGTGCGGCGATAGGCTTCGCGCCTCTCGGCCAGCAAGGTTTCGATGCGCTCTCTCCGATCAGCCGCGTCCAGGAGAGGCCTATCTTCTACCTGGACCAGACGTCGCAAGATTTCCCGAACATCGCAGGTCAGGCACACGAGCAGGCCGCTCGTGCCCAAGGCCTGGCGGTTCTCCTCAGGGATCAGCGCCCCGCCACCGGTGGCGATGACTAGCCCCTGCCTTTTGGCCAACTCTTGGCAAAGTTGGCGCTCCTGTTGACGAAAGAACCCCTCGCCCCGCTGAGAGAAGATTTCAGGGATGGTCATGCCCACCCGCTGCTCGATGAGGGCGTCCGTGTCCACAAACTCCCAGCCCAGGCGACGGGCTACTTCCAGCCCCACTTTCGATTTACCGGTGCCCATGAAACCGGTGATGACGATGTTAGCGCAAGTTTGCGACTTGTCACTTGCGCACTTGCTCACTTCCACCTCGACTTCATCTCCTCAATGCTATCTCCCCCCAGCTTCTCCATCAATGCGTCTGTGATTACCCAGGCCACCATGGCCTCGCCGACTATTGAAGCAGCAGGCACTGCGCAGACATCAGAGCGTTGATACTGAGTAGGTGCAGGCTCTCCTGTGATCAGGTCCACCGAGCGCAAAGGTGTCATGGTAGTGGGGATTGGTTTCATGGCTGCACGCACCACGATGGGCTGTCCGTTGCTGATGCCACCTTCGATGCCACCAGCCCGGTTAGTCTTTCTGAAAGTTGCAAGGGCAGGATCCTGTGCCCACCCACTCACACCGTGGGAGCCACCAGGGACGGTCGCCCCTGCATTCGGGAAGATCTCGTCCTGCACTTCGGTTCCAGGTAGTCGAGCGTTCTCAAAGGCGGGGCCTATCTCCACCCCCTTGATGGCCGGGATGCTCATCACCGCGCCAGCCAGGTGAGAGTCCAGGCGACGATCCCAGTGGACGTGGCTACCCAGGCCGACGGGCACGCCGGTGACAACGACGACGAAGACGCCGCCCAGGGAGTCTCCCGCTGCCCTGGCCTCGTCAATGCGCTGGCGCATGGCTTCTGCGGCGATGGGATCGGGGCAGCGAAGGTCGGAGGCTTCAGCCCGCTCCCAGAGCTCACCCCCCTCTTTCCCCCCAAATAGGGGGGATGAAGAGAGGTCCGGGATTTCTGCCATCGCTCCGCCGATTTCGGTCACGCAACTGCCCACCGCAATGCCGAACTCGGCAAGCAACCGTTTAGCCACTGCCCCCACAGCCACCCGAGCCGCCGTCTCACGGGCACTGGCGCGCTCGGCCACCAGCGGCAGGTCGGTAAGGCCGTATTTGATGGCCCCTGTCAGATCAGCATGGCCCGGCCGGGGCACCGTCCAAGGCGGAACATCCCTATCCTTCCAGTTAGCCCAGTCCTTGTTCTCAATGCGGAGGGCAATGGGTGCACCCGTGGTCAACCCCTTGGCTACTCCGCTCAGGATCTCGACCTCATCACGCTCGATCTTCATGCGTTGACTGCGTCCGTAGCCCCCTTGGCGGCGGCGCAGATCCACGTTGATCTCTTCCTCAATTAGATAAAGTCCAGCAGGCATTCCTTCGATAATGGCTGTGAGGCAAGGCCCGTGAGATTCGCCAGCGGTCAAGAAACGCAACGCCATCGTTCACCTCCTCCCTTCAGTTCATTAAATCAGCCACGAATTTCACGAATTAACACAAAGAAAAGAGGATAAATCAGTGAAATTCGTGTAATTCGTGGCAAACACCAGAGTTCTCAAAAGTTTTGCTAGCAGCCTCATACATCATCTCGACAGGTGCCTTCTCTCCCGTCCACAGTTCGAAAGCCACAACCCCCTGGTGGACCAGCATCCCTAAACCGCTGATGCCTTTCGCTCCCGCCCTTCGAGCCTGCCGCAGAAGCTTCGTCTCGCCAGGGTTATATATCAGGTCGAAGACGCTCAGATGGCCGGGGAAGGCCAGGTCTTCCGGCCAGAGGGACTTATCTACTTCAGGCCAGATGCCGACAGGCGTCGCATTGACCAATAAGTGAGCTTCGGCAGTCCGCTCTTCCAATGTTTTTAGTGTGAGAGGAAAGGAAAGAAGGGAAGAAGAGGGAAACAAGGGGGAGAACTCCTGGACCAGCGCCTGGGCACGGGCTGGGGTACGGTTTAGGACGGTTACCTGCCACCCAGCCTGGGCCAGGGCGTAGACTACAGCTCTGGCTGCGCCGCCAGCTCCCAGAACCACAGCCCGCTCGCCCTGAGGGTCGAAGCTACCCTCGCTCAAGGCAGCCCGGAAGCCCTGCCAGTCGGTGTTGTAGCCGATGAGCTCGCCCTGTCCCTCGCGCGACACGATGGTATTGACCGCCCCGATAGCTTGCGCCTCTGGTGCGACATCGTCTAGATAGGACATCACCCCCTCTTTGTGAGGCACAGTGACGTTGGCCCCAACGAAGCTCAGAGCCCGCAGGCCAGCAACTGCTTCCCCCAATCTCTCGGGAAGCACAGGCAAAGGCACGTAGCAAAAGTTCAGGTTTAGCGCGGCAAAGGCGCTATTGTGCATGGCTGGCGAGAGGCTATGTTCGACAGGATAACCTATCAACCCTACCAGCTTCGTCTGGCCATTGATATTCAGCAGCATGGCCCGCTCTCCCTTAATTCATGGGACACAGATTAACACAGGTTTTCGCAGATTCTTTCCTTTTCATCTGTGCAAATCTGTGTCCTAAATTCATTATGAACTCAGAGCTCTCAATATCTTCCCGAAGCCTGGGAATGAATCTGCGATGCATTCCGCTCCCTCGATTGTTGTTTCCCCTTCGGCTGCCAAGCCTGCTATGGCCAGGGACATGGCCAAGCGATGATCGCCGTGGCTATTGACCTGGGTTCCCACCAGTCGCGTCGGTCCTTCCACCACGAAGCCATCGGGCCGCTCCTCAATGCATGCTCCCAACCGGCGCAGTTCAGCAGCGGTATTCGCAATACGATCCGTCTCCTTAATTCGCAGCTCCGCCGCATCGCCCACCACTGTCGTTCCCTGCGCCTGGCTGGCAACTACAGCCAAGATGGGGAACTCGTCAATCATCCTGGGCACCAAATCACCACTCACATCTATGCCCCTTAGGGGCGGGACCCCGTGCCCGCCCCGTGCCCGCACAACGACCTCGGCTGCCGGCTCGCCGCTGACCTCCTGTTGATTCTCCACCACGATATCCGCTCCCATCTCCCTCAGCGCGTCCAAAAAGCCTGTGCGGGTGGGGTTAACGCCGACGCCTTCGATAACAACGTCCGACCCAGGCACGAGGCAAGCGGCAGCGATGAAGTAAGCTGCCGAGGAGATATCCCCCGGCACAACGATGTCCAGAGAGGATAACTTTGAACCTTGAAGTTTGAAGTTTGAAGTTTGAAGTTTGAAGTTCAAAATTTGGCCTTTGGCCATGACAGCCAGCATCCGCTCGGTGTGGTCGCGGGCAGGGGCTGGCTCATGAATCACCGTTGGGCCATCGGCGTAGAGGCCCGCCAGTAAAATAGCCGACTTCACCTGAGCGCTGGCTACGGGCAACCTGTACTCAATACCGTGTAAATTTCCGCCGAGGATGGTCAAGGGAGGCAGACGGCCATCGTCGCGACCTAACACAGTTGCCCCCATCCGTCTCAGGGGCTCGACAATGCGGTCCATGGGCCGTCGGCGGAGCTGCTCGTTTCCCGTCAGCACACTATAGAAAGGCTGGCCAGCCAGAATCCCCGCCAACAAGCGCATGGTTGTACCCGAACCAGTGCAGTCCAGGATGTGTTTTGGCTCCATCAGACCATGCAAGCCTTGTCCCTGCACGATCAACTCCGTCTCGGATAGCCTCTCTACCTCGATACCTAGCGCTCGCACACAAACTAAGGTAGCCAAGCAATCGGCCGCTGGTAGGAAATTCCGGATCCTCGTTGTGCCTTCAGCTATCGCACCTAGCAGCAGAGCGCGATGAGAAATGGATTTGTCGCCGGGGACTTTGACCCGACCACTCAGGCCCTCAGCTTTTTTAACCATCGCCCTCATCGAAATATCCCTTCTCGCCTCTTTCGCACTTGCTCCATTGAACTTCGCAATCCCTCCTCGTCGCTCGCCTCTAGCAAGTGGGAGATGGCGTTGAGTTGATTGGCGAAGCGGGACAACGTCTCTCCCACCGCCTGGCGGTTGGTGACCAGGATGTCCAGCATCATGGTAACGTCGCTGCTTGCCAGGCGCGAGGTGTCCCGAAAGCCGCCGGCGACCAGTTCCCAGACCAGCTCGTCCTCCGCTGCTACCTCCTCGGTGGTGGCCACCAAGCCAACCGACAGGAGATAGGGAAGGTGGCTGACAGCCGCCACCAGGCGGTCATGGCGCACGGCGTCCATCAACAAAGGCTGCGCACCGACGGCCTCGACCAGTTCCTGGGCTAGCATTAGCGCTTCCGAACTGGTCCGCCGCAGGGCTTGTCCTGAGCGGCTCGACTGAGCTCGCCGAAGTCCCCGTCGAAGGGGAGTGAGCACGAAGGTCGCCCCCTCGTAGAGGTCGCCCCCCGCAGCTTCGATCCCCGACGCCTCCTTGCCACACATGGGGTGGCCGCCGACGGCTTGGAGGTGGGGTGGCAACGCTTCCATAGCTTGGACGATCCTGGCCTTGGTGCTACCCAAATCCATCAGCAAACAACCAGTGGGTGCAAGGGACCCCGCCTGAGGTATAAGCTCCAGGATGGTCCCCACCGGAGTGGCCAGCACGATCAGGTTGGCTTCCTCCACCCCCTCGGCCAGGTCGCAGGTGCCCACATTGATGAAACCGCGCCTCATGGCTTCCTTGATGGTCTCCTCTCGTCGGGCCACCCCCCACACCTCTCGACAGGCACTTCGCTTCTTCAAGGCCCCGGCCAAAGACCCACCCATCAGGCCGAGACCGACGATGGCTACTCGCGCGTCTTTCAAGCTCACCATGTGAACCTCCGTTCGACTGAGCTCACGGCGAAGCCGTTGAGGGTTACAATTCCCTCCCCACTGCTTCCGCCACCCTCCGCAGCTCTTTCATCAACTGGCCAAACCTTTCTGGTTTCAGCGATTGGGCTCCGTCGGAGAGGGCGCGCTGGGGCTGGGGGTGCACTTCGATGAGCAATCCATCGGCTCCAGCGGCCACAGCAGCTCTGGCTATGGGCCCCACTAGCTCCCATCTGCCAGTGCCGTGGCTGGGATCCACGATGACCGGCAAGTGAGTCAGTCCCTGAAGGACGGGCACGGCGTTGATATCCAGGGTGTTGCGGGTATACTTTTCGAAGGTACGGATGCCCCGCTCGCAGAGCATGACCCGGTAGTTATCGTGAGAAAGGATGTACTCGGCTGCCATGAGGAGCTCCTCCAAAGTGGACATCATCCCTCGCTTGAGGAGGATGGGCATCTTCGACTCGCCCACGGCGTGCAGGAGGCTGAAGTTCTGCATGCTTCGAGCTCCGACCTGGAGGATGTCGGCATAGCGAGCTACCAGGGGCACATCCTCAGGGGCCATAACTTCCGTGACAATGGCCAGCCCCGTCTCCTCCTTGGCCTCGGCCAATATCTCTAACCCCTCCCTCCCCAGGCCCTGGAAGCTGTAGGGCGAGGTACGGGGTTTGAAAGCCCCGCCGCGCAGGATTCGGACACCTGTCTCCTTGACCGCCCAAGCCGTCTCCAACAGTTGCTCTCGGCTCTCCACGGCACAGGGACCGGCCATGACCACCACCTCCCGTGAGCCGATGCGCATTCCGTTGATGGGGATGACGGTATCCTCGGGCTTGAAGTCACGGCTGGCTAGCTTGAAGGGTTGGAGGATGGGCACCGTCCTCTCCACTCCGTCCATCAGCTCGAAGACGTGGGGGCTGACAGGCCGCTCATCGCCGATGACGCCAATGATGGTGCGCTCCTCGCCGCGGGAGAGGTGGGCTCGAAAACCCATTTCCTCTATCTGGCCCACTAC
>Ga0209979_1005100_pt1 | contig 10494 bp, 6 predicted proteins | sample AnhtaG_FD_183114 | JGI IMG/M metagenome (GOLD analysis project Ga0209979, IMG submission 183114) | Deep subsurface microbial communities from Anholt, Denmark to uncover new lineages of life (NeLLi) - Anholt_01485 metaG (SPAdes) (version 2) | ecosystem: Environmental > Aquatic > Marine > Oceanic >...
CCGGTTTAATCCTCAAAATAGTGTTCGCGTCCATACCAATAATCTCCTGATAAATCATTTATCCATAAAAGATTATCGGCTGGCCGCATAATTTTACTTGAGCCTTTGTAGCGTTGTAGTACTAAGTAATATTGGTTTAAGGATATGCGCGAAAAAATGGCGAGAGGGGTGAGACCGGCTGGGGGGGAAACCAGTGTGACACCCCGTCTCGCTGGTGTTTGTAAGCTGCTGATAGCAGCATTATTTTGTTACTTTAAGTCATGTTAGACATAAGCGCAAGTCAGTCCCTCACTTATGGCATACTTAACAAGCTCGGCTATGCTTTGTACGCCTAATTTCTTCATGAGTTGGCTGCGGTGCCAGTCAATGGTTTTTGCGCTAACATACAATTCTTTTGCGATTACCTTCGTTGACTTGCCCTCCGCGATTAATTGGAGCACTTCGCGTTCCCTGGGTGTTAATACTGAGTAGGCCGAATCATCATGTTTCGACGAGCGATGTATGTATCCTTCAACAACTGTTCCACTTACCTGGGGGCTGAGGTAAGTCTGGTTTGAAACAACATTCCGTATGGCTGAGACCAGTTCTTGGAATGCACATTGCTTCAGAACGTAACCCGATGCTCCTGCTTTAAGCATTTCGAGCACAGAACGTCTGTCTGAACGTTCTGATAAGGTGACTACCTTGACGCCGGGCAGTTCGTGAACTATTTGGCGCGTGGCCTCAATGCCATTTAAATTGGGCATTGCGATATCCATGACAACGACATTAGGTTGTAATTCCCGGGCAAGTTGTACTGCAGCTCGACCATCTTCTGCCTGGCCAACAAGTTCCATACCAAGTTCATTGTTCAGCAGAGAACCGATGGCCTCACGCACAATCTTATGATCATCTGCGATCAGTATTTTTATCCCCATGATTGTCCCCATTATTTCCTGCGGAAGCATTTGTGGAGCAATTCCACGTGTAAAATCACTTAAAGCTTCTTTCTAATGTTCCAATCGCTAACAAATTGCGGCAAATTTCCAAGAAACACTATTTACCTTTTCCTCATGTTTTTGCACTGAAATTGTTGCAATCTTCTTTGAAGTTAATAGCTTCTGAAACAGTGTTAAATCACAAAAAGCTAATTAGCTGAAAAATCCTTTCAAAAATCTATAAAAAGTGAATGGGTTCCAATTTCCGACCTTGACTCTGGGCAAATCATAATAGTTTGTTTCCTCGGCGAGGTTAACCGTACCATAACAATTACCACATGCTAGGCTAAATCCAAAATCCTTCAAGATATTAATAGTTTCCGCAGTGTGGCTATCGTCGTTCCCAAACGGATAAGAAAAATATTCGATACAGTGTCCTAATACTTCCTCTAATACATCTTTGTTTTTTGATATTTCCTCAACTTGTTGCCATTTAGGCAGCGATGATAGCTTTACGTAATTGTGTGTGTATCCGCCGATCGTAATCAATCCACTCTCCTCAAGCTTTTTGAGTTCCTGAGCATTCATTGTTCTATGGTTATCGAGCTCTTCGGCTTGCAGGTCTAAGCTTTGATTGATTTGATCAACGATTGCTTCTTGTTCTGACAGTGTCTTGTTGGATAAGATTGAATACAAATCGTCGTAAGCCCGGAACCTATCATGCTGGTTCATCAAGGGCCAGTTATACAATTGGTCGTCTATCTCTACCTCCAGTTGGCCTTGAAAATGGTTTGCAATGAGAAAGTTTTCTAATTCATTCGGCCAGAATTGTCTCCCCTTTATAATGTTAGCCGAAGCAGCGAACACTGTTGCAGAAACTTCACATCTTTCAAGGACTTCTTTTGCTGTGTAGAGTACGTCAGCATAGCCGCCATCGAATGTTACCACCACAGTTTTCTCTCTAAAAGGCGTTGCAGTTTCCAAATGTTGCTTCATTTCGTCCATCGATATCACATTAAAGTCGTTTGCCAAATATTCCATTTGCTTTTCAAACTTGCGCGGTTCTACTGCCAACTGTAGTGGGTCGTGGCAGAGTAGTGCAACTCTATAGTACTGTAAAATGAGACAGGTATTACTTCTGATTTTTTCAGAGCGTCTTGACTGAGTGTTGACCGAAGTCTTTGCCAAATTTTTAGATGAAAAATCGATCATATTACTAACTGTTTAATTCATAAGGCCACTTTTCCGTATTGGCATATCGGTCACCTGCGTTAGGCCCCCTTGTTCACCCTTCTTTCGAAATCCTCCTATTCTTTTTATCAAATATTAAGCCACAAAGTGAGGCTTTCGTTTCAACCCTATGGTTCTCACGGTATGGTAAAACTCTTTCCTTTGGCCTTGGATTTCACAATTAATATTACAAGGAAAATCCGAACGTTATTTCATCTAAAATGGTCAGCGACTTATTCTCCATAACAAGCCGCCGACCGGACTGTTTGCTGCCCACGACTTATTCTCCATAACAAGCCGTTGACTGAACAAGGCATCGTCTTAAAGACCAATCGGCTGCATAAGCGAAAACAATACACACGTATTTTGGAAAACTACGCACAGCCTAAACCTATATTGGGGATGGTAAAATACGCATTTACTATTAGAAAAATGCGTGAGAGAACACCAGCCATACTTTTAGATCGTGGGTGGTTTTTACTGGCAAGTCCGCCGAACCAGGCATCGTAGGTGTAAAAGGCCTATTAAACACCCTGAAAAGTATGATATTACTCTTCAATAAGGCCGGTCAGCATTCAAGAGGTGTCAGGCCCTCAATAATGGCAATTTTGGTTAGCTCCGCTATAGTATACCTGTCGAGTTTTTTCATTAGGTCACGACGCCTGGCATCAACTGTCTTAACGCTGACGTGAAGTATCCTCGCTGCTTCCTTAGTTGACTTGCCTTCGGCTAACAGTTGAAGTAGTTCGCGTTCCTTCCCTGTCAGCTTACTCAGTGACGAATGCTCAGGCTTAGGTTCGTCAGGACCTATGACTTCATCGATAAAATATCTCGTCACCTTGGGGCATAAGTACAGTTGACCGGCCATAACTACATTAATAGCCCGGATCAATTCGCCGGTTAAGCTTTCCTTAAGGATATATCCCGAGGCACCTGCCTTGATCATATCTATCACAAAATGTTTATTAGGGTATGCCGAAAGTGCCAAAACTCTCGTGCTGGGATCTTCCTTTACGATTTGTCGAGTGGCCTCAATGCCGTTTAGCTCAGACATCTTGACATCCATAAGCACTACATTAGGCTTAAGCTGCCGCACAAGCTCTACGGCCTCTCGCCCATCAGCTGCCTCGTCAATCACCTCCATATCTTCCTGCTGTTCAATCAATAAGTGAAGCCCCTCTCGCACTATTCCATGGTCATCCACTACCACTATCTTTATGCTCATTGTTACCCCCATTTCTCTTTTAACTCTCAAGTTTTAATGGCGCCACCAAAGTAACTTTGGTTCCGCGGTCCAATTTGGATTCAATATGAAAACTACCTCCCAAATAATCCAATCGCTCACGTATACTAAAAAGACCATAACAAGAAGATTCGATAAGTCTGGTCCTTTTTTTGAGAGAATCAAAACCTACACCGTTATCTTCCACACAGATTTTTATCTTGTCCTCATCTCTTACAATTGAAACCTTCACGCTGCTTGCTTTGGCGTGTTTGACCACATTAACCAACAGTTCCTTTACTGCCTTGAACAGGGAACCACGCATATCGTCATCTAAATGTTTAATCTGGCCATCATCTTCGAATGTAGTTGCGATTCCATACTTTGCTTGGATATTTCTGTTTAGCCAATCTTCAATTCCCGCTTCAAGCCCCAGCTCGTACAGAACAGGAGAGCTCAGGTCAAATGTGAAAGTTCGCGCCGAACTAATAAGCTTACCTATTGTTGCCTCCATCTCACTAAAGGAATTAATGAAGCTTCGCTCCTTAGCGGACTTTTTAAGTAAATCCAGCTTAATATTTAAGAAGGCTAAAGGCTGACTTATCTCATCATGCAATCCTTCTGCTATACACCTTCTTTCACGTTCTTCCACCAACGACAATTCAGAAGCCATGGAGCGAAGCTGCTTTTGGTACTCCAGGACCTTTTTCTCCGCGAGCTTGCGCTCGGTGATGTCTCTGACAATGCTCGTAACTCGGCATAGCTGGCCTTTCTCTCTGAAGAATGTTGTGGTGATTTCAGCAGGGAATACCTCACCATTTTTTCTTCTTAATAACTGTTCTGCGTGTAGTAAATCATCCCCCGCTTCAATGGCCTTCTTTAGCTTATTGCCAAAGTCAATGAATTCCCTTTTGTCTGGGTAGAGAAACTCTGTAGTTTTGCCGATGCAATCCTGCGGTTCATAACCGGTGAGATTAAAAGAATCGTTTCCCCACTCAATTACCCTCTCCGGCATTTTCACGGAAAAAACCGCATCCCACATAGAGTTTGTCAGTCTTTCAAGATAGTCGCAACTCGCACGCAGCGCCTCCGCTGCCTGCTTGCGCTCCGTGATATCGAGGCCATAAACATTGACGTAGTTGGCATCCATCACCGGCGCAAAGACAAGCGAGAATGTCTGCCCGTCACATTTGACTTCTGTCTGCTGGTTTTGCCCGGAACTGAGAGCATCTAACACAAACTCATACCAGCGGCCTGACACAGACCCATTTACCCCGCATCGCCAAACCTTCATCAAGGGCAAACTCGCATCGTTTCCATAAACGACCGTGCCACGGGCCGAAATGCGGATAACCGGATTCGGGTTTTCAGCCGGGAATCTCGCTAGTTTTTCAATCTGCTCCTCTGCCTGTTTGCGCTCGGTGATGTCCTGTAAGGTCTCTATCGCACCAATGACTCTCCCTTTAATATTTTTTAACGGTGCTGCAGTAAAAAACAGCCATTTCCCTTTTTCACCCAAACTCGGGAAGAAATCTTCTGCCTCGTATGCCGATTCTATGAGAGTGGATTTTCGATATTCGCCGCTGTAGTACCTCTCCATCTCATCCTCTGGCGCGCCATCTGAAATAAGGTCGGCCATAACCGGCCTTTTTGCAGAATAGAAAGCCGACCACTGCTTTTGGGTTCCAATCGCTTCACTTGCGGAAATGCCCGTCAAATTCTCACACGCCCTATTCCAGTGTGTGATGATATGGTTACTGTCGATTACAAAGGTTGCTATTGAATTTTCCTGAATGATTTGCGAAATTCTTTCCTCGCTCTCCCGCAGCGCCTCCTCCGCCCTCTTGCGTTCGGTGATATCCAGACATATCGTTTGAAACAAATCCTGGCCGGCAAGGTGGACTCGCGAGACATTTAGGAGAGCATCATATATAGTGCCATCTTTGTGTTTCAGCCGAACGGGAAAATCAACCGCACAGCCGTATCGCTCAATGGTTTCAAGCAGCTTCTTTCGGTCTTGCGGATTCTCGTAGGTATCAGCAAGGTTAATCTTTTTAAACTCCTCCTCGAAGTATCCTGTAATGACCTCCATTGCTTTGTTAGCGCGCACTACTTTACCATCAGGAGTGGATAAGCCGATACCAAGAGGCGACTGCTCAAAGAGATATCTATATCTTTCCTCGTTCTCCCGCAGTGCCTTCTCATCCTTTTTGCGTTGGGTGATGTCTCGCGTGATGTGAACTGCACCTATTAGGTTGCCTTTTCCGTCGACTACTGGGTCAACTGTGACCATCAACCAGCGGTTCGTGTTTGGCTCGTTAAGTTCCGAGGTCGCCCGCTGACGGGTGTGGAGCATTATTCGAAAGGGGCAGCCGGGGACGTGTTTGTCTGAGCCGTGAACGAATTTGCAGCAAGACTGGCCGATTATCTCGTCTAAGGTCTTGCCGGTAAAATTTTCTCCTGCGCGGTTGCTGCGAAGTATTCGGCCTTTAAGGTCAATCAGCGCGACCCAGTCAGACATAGCATTGAAAGTCTTTACCCAATCCTTTTTGCTGCGTTCAAGCGCCTGGGCAATAGCCGTTTGCTCGGCGAGCCTCGCCTCCAACTGGTTTTTGCTGGAACTTTCGAGAATCTTCCAGTCACCACGCCATTTGATGAGAGAAAATTGGTGGTTGTTCTCGACATCCAAGATTTCGGATGCTCCGCATTTGTCGAGAGAATATGTGCAGATGGCAAGCATTCTGTATTTACAGATAACACTATTTACAACAGCTTCGTAATCGGCGAATTTCACCCAGTCCTTTTTCTCAAGCCAGAAGGTATTTCCGGTGACGCGGAGACCATCGAAGCCTCTTTTTATAGCTTCGTCGTGCTTCTGGACCCAGCCCTGCAAAACTCTATCGGCCTGAAACTTCCCCGATTTGGTGTAACATTGACTGTAGTCCAGAATCTCAATCTGGCCCTTTTTGATATAATCATCTAAGTTCGTGACCGCCTGACTCAATGACTTCTCAGCATCTTCAGCACTTAATGGCTCTGAGGTAATCCACATACAAAATTCATTGTTTTCCAAGCCCTCTTTGAAGTAAGGCACGAGAATATCAATCAAATCTTGTTTGCTCTGATAGAAAACGCAGAAGTGCGTTCCCCATGGAACTTCACCCAATATATCAATTCCCGTTTTCCGCCGTGCTTTCTCTTCCGTTGTTCCGACGGTTGCAAGTGGCAGCTCTGGTTTTTTGCACTTGCTTACGCTGGTCACACGCTCAAACTTCGCCTTGCGCAGGCGCTGCGCTTCCACTTCCTCAACTGGTCGTTCTTCACTTCTGCTTAAATCTCGCATCGGTCCATCTCCAGCCAAATCCGCCAATTAGCTCGTGTTCTGTTAAGAATAAAGACCTTGTGAATCTTTAGGATACAAACAAAGATACCCGGGGCTCAGTCTGCAGAAACCCTCTGCAGCTATTACCTGGCTTGCTTGCGACGAGAATCCCCCCAAAGAGACTCCCTTCACCACCGGTCTACCTATCTGACCAGTGATCCCCACCATCAAATTTGTCCCCAAATTTTTAACAACTTTATCACCCGGACAAAATAAGTCAAATAAAATTTCTGATTAATTAGAACTTTTTTTAGGCAAATTTCAAAGGACAAAGCCCGATTTTTGAGACGCCCATCAAAAAAGCACACAATGCCGGTATTAGCCATTGCTGTAAACGGAGAGTGAATCCGAGATTTGCAGAAAATTTTCTCAAAATATGTATTTTTCGGCAAGAATCTAATGTTTGATGCCTTCATAACTCATCAAATTTGACCTCTTTGGAGACAAACTGGAGACATGAATTTATCGAAGAACATTGGCATTTTGCTGCTCCTATGAAAGGGAAGATTTGCGGACAGTTACAGCCTCGGCGACTAAATCGACAGTGCCTTATTGCGCACCCCCATGGCTAAATTGGTTCATTTTTTGTGCTTTTGATAACCTTCTAACTGACCCACTTCTGAGGCAAATTATCTTTCAGCGACACGTTATAAGTTGATAAACTCTGGCTGCTGTTTCAGCCAAGAAATGTTTTCTAAATCTAAATAACTTTCCCATCAGAAAAGATTCCAGTGAGAACCGTGACATTTGTTTCACTAGACGACCAAAACCTTGTTAACGAGTCCAGAAATATTGACGAACGATAGCAGACTAGGCGACCTACGGACCTAGCCTTACTCTTCATAAAGCCACAATTGAGTAAGCCATGCGAAATCGGAGAAGTTCACCAGACCATCACGGTTGATATCACCGGCCATTGGCAGGTCAGCAGCCAACCACATACCTACCAGCATAGACAAGTCTTTATTGTTGATAGCACCGTCGTTGTTTAAATCAGTACGGAGACCTTCAGTTGACAAAGACATACTTGCTTCAGCAGTGCCGCCAAAAGCACCCATATTTATTCGTTTGCCGTGTGGCCATAATTCTGCTGTCCAATCCGAATTAGGGTCACCTGTATCGATACAGGGACTATTAACATCATCGTAAACCCACAATTTGCCGGTCGGGTCCCATCGGCCAGCTATGGATTTGAGGTGAAGGTCACCGCTGCCTGGGTCGGCAAATTGAGGGTCGTCATTGATATTTCCTTCGGGCCAGGTGACAGTCGAGTAACCGGAGACGGACATTTGACTTTGGCCGCCTTCAATGTCGGAGTGAATGACGGTTACATGAGAACCACGATCCTCCTCATACGGACTGTCCGTCAGTTCAAACGTCGTCGGACAGTCCCATATGATACAGTTGACCACCGTAGCCTTGCCGCTGCCAGGCACGAGGCAATACGGAGGGTCCCACCTATCTGTGTGGTCAAAAAACCTGATGCCCCGCCCGCAATTGAAAATCGTGTTGTTGACCAGCAGCGCATCACACTGGTTTTGCACCGCGATGCCGGCGCTTGGACAGTTATAAATCAGATTATTGATCATGACGGGAGAACATCTGTCGCGCAGCACCACGCCGTGGTCGGTGCTTCCCGCGATCACGTTTCCGATGAACACCGCCGAGCACTGCGTCGGATTTATCATATCATCGTGGGAGTTTATGAGCACGTTATTCAGGATGAGCGGGGGGGGCGTGCTCTCTCCATACAAGTCCACGTCGTCGTTGTCGCCATGGTGATCCGTGAAGAAGCAGTCCTCAACCAATACATAGGAGAACCTGGTATGCACACCCTGTCCGATTGAGAGAAACCGGCTGCCTATAATATCCGCTGACGCTTCTCCGGGGTGGCAGGGGTCATCGGATATGATGGCTATGGCATCTCCTTCTGCATTTGTGCTGCCGCCAAGAAGGTTCTGAAAGATGCAGCTTTCGATATCGAGATGACACGCCAGGACAACTATCGCCTCACGATAGTCCCTCGGCAGCGGAGGCGTGTTCGGGTCGCAGTCGTTGTCGTAGTAGTCCTTGTGGTCGCCCGCGCAATCGGCATACTCGATAGTACAGTGCGCAAGGCGGCTATCGGCCGCCTCAACGAACATAATCTGCTTCCACTTTGAGTTGCCGTATTGCGTGAAGCGAATCGGCTCGGCTTCGGTGCCGTCAGCGAGGAGCTGCCCGTAAACCTTGAGCGAAACTGCCACATCCATCATGACCACTGTCCCCGGCTCAATATTCAAAACTATACCGGCGGGAACGACAACGCTATCTTCAAGAATGTGCGTTCCCGACCATGTGGTATCCTCGGTCAGCACTATATCCGACACCACTCGGAGGGCCGGTATAAGTGAAAAATCGGTGCTGTCAGATAATGAGGTATTATGTCCCTCGATGGCCAGAACATTATTTCCGTCGTTGAGCAGAGCGCCCACGGTTCCCAGAGGGAGCGTCACCGGCGTCCCGGCCTCGTGAGAATTCGCCAGCGTCGTATAGGTAGCGGGACCGTCGGGCATGTGCCGCCGTTCTATTTCGTCTCCTCCATTGAGATACGCAATAAACCCGTCGTCGTAATCGATAACGAGCTCCACAACCGCACAGGGGTCCAATGACGACAACGACACCGAGAACTCCTTTCGGATGTACACCGTAACGTAGTTACCTCGCATGTCGAGGAGTTTGGTCTCATCGTCGTCATCCCCGTAGCTGTTATCCCCGTAGCCAAAGCCACTGGGTCCTGTCTCCCAGTCCAAATCGTTGAAGTCGGGTTCTTTCCAGGCATCAGCCGGAACACTCGGCGGCTCAGTGCCCCGGAAGAATTTCCAGGTATCGCCTGGAGCGATAACTGTCATCGAGTAGGCACTGCTGTGAAAGAGCAACAGCCCCAGGAGCGAAATGAGTACAAGCTTGACATTAACGAGTTTCATAAAAAAGCCCTCCTATAGAACTTAAGTTGACATTCCCATATAACAGTCTGGAAAATACTCCTACGCGTTTCAATTACACATAGTATCAAAGATTTCTTTGAATGTCAACGGCCTTTTCACAAATAACGCCGCCAAAATTACCCAAAATCAAAGAGTCCGACTCAAAAACCGCTTTCTGCCCACTATCCTCACGTATCTCAACCTCTGTCTTCCTCAGAAAACCAACCTCTTTGCCGATTCTTAACGTTTTTGGCCTCGAAACGGCATTTTATCATTCGTCAACGTGGGGATAAGACGGTGGTACTTGACAATGGCGTGCACTTGATTGTGCGTGATTTAGTGGAGCATTTGTTTGCACGAAATGGTGACTCGTTGGTTTATAAAAAACTGTATTTGCCCGGTGTAGAGAAACCGTTGTATGTGGTGGCCCATCGTACAAAAGGCTATGATGAGCCGGTAATGTTACTTACCGATATGATGGCAGAGAATTTCCAGCCGGCCTTGCAAGTCCGTAATAGATTTGCCCAACTTAGCTTCAGTTCGCTGCTTATAGCTGAAAGCGGTCCAAAAATGGGGCATCGCGAGGTATTTGGTACGTATTTAGTACAAAAGGCATTGACTCAAAGGTCCTATATATGTTATAATTACGAACACTACTGTCCCATTATAAGTTGAACAATAACAATTGGTTATGAGATTGGAAATTTTCGTTTTGCAAAAGATTTTTCGTAAGTACTTGTGTAATAGGGACTTTCTCGAAAAGAACGATGCTGAGAA
>Ga0209979_1005101_pt1 | contig 10492 bp, 10 predicted proteins | sample AnhtaG_FD_183114 | JGI IMG/M metagenome (GOLD analysis project Ga0209979, IMG submission 183114) | Deep subsurface microbial communities from Anholt, Denmark to uncover new lineages of life (NeLLi) - Anholt_01485 metaG (SPAdes) (version 2) | ecosystem: Environmental > Aquatic > Marine > Oceanic...
AGCCCACATCAACTGTGCTCAGGGCTATTGCTGAGCAAGAGGACAGGGTCAGGGATACCATAGTCCGACTAAACATTAGCCTGCCCGCCGAGACTGAGGGTCAGCTCAGGGACAACGACATCAGGAATATGCTGAAAGAGGCTTATTATTTTACCATTGCCAAGGATATACAGCGAGAGACCCGCCTCAGACTGGGGAAGTGGACCGCCGAAGAAATACCGCCTCTTGACGCATTAAAAGCCTATTTAGAATCAAAGAAGGTATCCCCAGAGCGAGCCAAGCTCCTGCTTGAGTATGGTGAGAAGCTGATGCAGGAGCAGAGGACTAGGCAAGGATAGAAAGTCTTTTTAAGGGGGTGTCTAAGAGGGGCGAAGCCCCTCTCTTTAATATACTTCCCCCTCAGCCTTCAGGAGATATTGCTCAAGCCATAGCCTTACAAAGGGAAAAAGAGCACAAGGTATTGACAAAAAGCAATATAGGTACTATAATATGGACTCTTGGCAACCATTGAAAAGCAGTTGAGGTGCCAGACATCTATAATTGAGCAAAGGGCATTGCCTAAGTCCTTCGCTAGGGATGTAAAGGTTGACATTGAAGGAGCTTCAGTAGTAGCATCTATGAAATTAGTATTACATCGCCTGCTGGAGAATGCTATCTAAATGAAATTCCTTAAGGGCGTGGCTATCGGTCTTTTAAGTTTCCTTCTTTTTCTGTCTCTATCCATTTTCGGTATTGCCTTCCTGATAAATCAAACAGTCCTCAACCCAAACTTTGTCACCTCTCAACTGGATAAGTTCGATGTGGCCGCATTAGTAGAAGAAATTATTAGTGAGCAAGAGGACGAAGAAGCTTTCTCAGAAGAACTGGAAACTGCCCTAGTTGATACTATCGGCGATCTTGAGCCCGCCATCAGAGAGCAATTATATACTACCCTTAATGAGACCTATGATTACCTGCTGGGGAAAAGGGAGGAACCAGACCTTAAGACTACGTTGGGTAATACTTTCTTTAACTCGGATTTCGTCAGCTCTATGCTAGATAATCTCGACCTACCCCTGCTATTAGAAGAATCCCTTCCGGCGCAAACGGACCAGGAAGACTTCTCTGAAGATTTCGTCGATGCTATTGTTAATACGGTTACCGAACTCGAATCCGATATAAAACAGAAGATTGCCGCCGCCTCTGACCCCGTCTTTGACTATCTGCTAGGAGAAACAGAAAGCATAGATTTAGCATCCACGCTACGAAATACCGTCCTCACCTCGGACATCACCCTCTCCCTAATCGACAAGATAGCCGTATTTTTCCTAGCGTCCGAATCCCTCGGCGGGGAGCTTACCGAACAAATCCCCGAAGAGATGGACTTCCTTGCCGACCAGCTAGATGACCTCATGCCTGAACTTACCGCCAAGATTGAGCAACAGATAAGTGCTAATGTTGACCAATTGTTAGACTATCTCCTGGGGCAAAGACAGACTATAAACATAGCAATCTCTCTACAAGGCATAACCGAAACTCTGGAAGACAGCCTCAGGGAACATTTGATGGAAATGTCCCCGGATGTACTCAAGCCACGCTTTGAAGAAATTCTCACCGAGCAGATTACTCAGCTTATTCCTGCTGAGGCGGCACACCTTTCTGAGGTTGCCATCACCGATGAATGGGTAGACCAACAAACAAACATTGCCCTTAATCCCGTACTCAGTTACATGCTGGGAGAAAGCTCAAGTCTCAACGTGACAATCTCACTGGACCCGGTATTAGCAAACTTGGAAGAGCCTCTTGAGCAGGAATTCATGGAATCACCACCACCCGAACTTGCCGGGTTACCCTCCTCCGAGATAGAGCAGTACTTTGACGACTACTATCAAGAGTTAATTCAGGATATTCCCTCAACTATTGTAATCGACGAAAACATGCTGGGGGCTGACTTGCCAGCCCAAGTAGACGAGCTCTTCAGCGACCTGGCTCAAATGATGCCCGCATCCTTTAATATTGGCGAAATGTTAGCGGAAATAATACCAGCCGGTCAGATTACTGATGCATTAACAGAAGCTGAAGGTAAACTCGCTGAAGTAAGACAAGACATTGATGAGGCACTGGCCGAGGCTGAGGAGGGACTTGAGCAAGCAAGAAAGTATATTGGCTATTTCCAACTCGGATACAAAATTCTAATTGGCTTTATTGTGCTGCTAATCCTAGGCATTATCTTCACAAATCGCCAGGTGAAGGGTGCTACTCGCAAGTTAGGCACTATCTTCTTGACTTGTGGAGTTCCATGGTTTGCGGGCATTTTCGTAGGCAAATACTTCGCCGGGAAACAGATAGCGCAACTTGATATCCCATCTTACTTCCAGGAGTTGTTACCACGGCTAGTTAACGACTTTCTGGCTCCGCTGCAATGGTTCAGTCTTGGTCTTTTGATTGGAGGAGTAGTTCTAATCGTAGTCTCTTTTGTCTACCCAAGGTGGCGCCAACCTTCACCCTGAACCACTAACTATTCCTTCTAGCACCACTAACGGAGATGCTAGTTAGTTATGCTACTAGTCGGGTAGTAACCTATGCCCTGAATTTTCACCAGATTTTTATTAACCTCGGCCTTAACTCCCAGTATGCTCTCCACAAGCCATAGATTGGTCTCTATATGCTCAGTCAGCCTTGGTATCCTGTATTGGCTAACCCCATCAGCTAAAGCAGCATAAAAAATAAGCTGGTCAGCTAAATAGCGGTCAACCGTAGCTCCTGTTGCCAAATCCTCTATCAAGTTCCCAGCTACATATCTACCAATGTCTTCTGAGGTTCGTCTTGGCTCGCCTGCCCTATCAGCACCAATAATGCACCCCGAACTAGTTTGAGCATATATGGCAAGAGCGGCTCCCCTCTGGAGTGCCAGCGTGTCATAGACAATCTCTATTTGTGCACTATATCCATTCGATTTAAGCACTTCACTACACTTCTTCATCATTCGCTCACTCACCCTCTTCTCCTTAAGATGAGATGAAAGAGCAATCCCCCCAATCCTGACCACATCCCCCTGATTGGGTAACCTGATTGGTTTTATTTTCCCTGTCACCGGTTCCACCGCCACCTCGATAACTCCACCTCCACGGGGGACATAGCCGGGACGAATAATGCTAAATTTAGCGGTTATACCCATCTTACTCAGCATCGGGGAAAGGACATATTGCATATGGTAGGCAGAAGGAGCAAAGTCTTGAAACAACCCCCCAGATATCTTAAAGCTCATCGCTCCCGTGGAGAAACAGGCAACAGGTAAAAGGGTTATAGCTAGTAAAGTAGTAGACCCGGCGGTGCCTATATCCCAATCATAGGAGCCACTTTTAATCCCTCCCCCAGGTTTAAACCTTATCTCCTTAGAACCAATTTCCCCACCATCCAGACTACCCTGGCATATCTGCTGCAATGCCTGGACGGCTTTAAGATGCTGAGGTCTTAATCCTGGCTTTTCTCTCTTGGCTCTAATATTGATAAGGTGGAGCTCCTCACCAAGCAGAGTAGCTAAGCCAACAGCAAAACGAACTATAGTGCCACTCCCCGATTTCTGAGCCCCATCAACATATATCAATTAGTCCCCTCTAAATCACCAGGGCTGCTCTTACGCACAATGAGCTTAAGCCCATCTTGCCTCACCACAGTAACTTCCTCACCGGTGTCCATTCTCCCGCTTGCTGATTTTGCCACCCAAAGCTCACCCTTAATTCTAACCATACCCTTCGGGGCTAAAGGACTCACTACCTTGCCTTCGCTGCCGAGCATAGCTGTCAGACCATGCACTGGCTTTCTTCTCAGGGCTCGGCTACCCATCCGATAAGTAATAATAGTATAGGCACCCCAGGCCAACATCACAATAATAAGAATCCATAAGGGTATGTGAATGCCTAACTTAGGCAAACCCCAAAGCACGCCTACTGCCAGAGCTGCTTCCTCCAGCACAGTACTAACAATAGCTATTATAAGTCTACCGCTCATCTTCTTGTTCATTTTATTATAGCAGGACAGCTCTGTTGCCGATACCCAGATATAGGTGTTATAATTGGCACATAATGAAGCTAAGTCGTGAAGAGGTATTACATATTGCTCTCCTGGCTCGACTGGGTTTAACTGAGACCGAGGTAAACAGGCTCAGTGAGCAATTATCTAACATCCTAGAAAACTTCGAGGTGTTACAGCAGGTAGATACCAGTGGCATCCCACCTACCGCCCAATCCATTCCTCTCCAGAATGTAGTGAAGGAGGACAAAGTAACACCCTGCCTACCCCAAAGTCAGATTCTGGCTAATGCCCCCCGAAAGGAAGAGAACTTCTTCAGGGTAAAAGCCGTGCTAGAGTGATATATCTAGTGAGGGGATAAGGTTGATAAACAACCATAACCGATTGACCATCCATGAGGCACACCGGCTACTTAAGGCCAAGCAGCTATCCTCAGTAGAACTAACCAAAGCCTGCCTAGAGCGTATTCACCGGGTAGAACCAAAGGTTCACGCTTTGGTTACCATCACCGATGAGCTGGCTTTAAAGCAAGCCCAGAAGGCTGATGAGCTGATTGCTGTCGGCAATGCCAATCCCCTCACTGGCATCCCGGTGCTAATCAAGGACAATATATGCACCAAAGGGATACCAACCACCTGCTCATCAAAGATGTTGGAAAATTTTGTGCCGCCTTATGATGCCGCCGTGGTGGAAAGATTAAATAACTGCGGTGCCGTAGTTCTGGGCAAAGCCAATATGGATGAATTCGCTATGGGCTCGTCCACGGAGAACTCGGCTCTGTTCACTACTCATAACCCCTGGGATTTAAGTCGTGTCCCCGGGGGGAGTAGCGGCGGTTCAGCGGCGGCCGTAGCTGCCGGTGAGGCTATCTACGCCTTAGGCTCAGATACGGGGGGTAGTATCCGTCAGCCGGCTGGCTTCTGCAGCGTCACCGGTTTAAAGCCTACCTACAGCAGGGTGAGTCGATATGGGCTGGTCGCCTTCGCCAGCTCTCTTGACCAGATTGGTCCCTTAACCCAGGATGTTACCGACTGTGCCCTAGTGTTAAATGCCATCGCCAGCTTTGACAGTAGAGACTCCACATCAGTCCCCTACCCCACACCTGATTACACCCAGTGCCTTAATACTGACATCAAAGAGCTTAGAGTTGGTGTCCCCAAGGAGTATTTCGTTGAGGGAATGCAAACTGAAGTGGAAACAGCTATACGAACCGCTATCAATAAACTCGAGGAGCTGGGGGCAAGGGTAGAATGGGAGGTATCACTGCCCCACACCCCCTATGCCCTGGCAGTATACTACATTATTGCTCCATCAGAGGCTTCGGCTAACCTGGCTCGCTATGACGGGGTAAAGTATGGCTTCTCCTATCAAGACGCTGACAGTATGTGGGAGGCTATGGAAAAGACCCGCCAGTATGGCTTTGGTGCTGAGGTAAAAAGACGCATTATGCTGGGCACCTATGCCCTATCAGCCGGTTATTACGACGCCTATTACCTCAAAGCCCAGAAGGTTCGCACTTTAATCAGGCAAGAATTTGACCAAGCCTTTGACAAATTTGATGCGCTGGTAACCCCAACCTCCCCTACCGTCCCCTTCAAGATTGGTGAGAGGGTGGATGACCCGCTTCAGATGTATCTATCTGATGTCTGCACCCTACCCATAAATATTGCTGGCTTACCGGCTATTTCCATTCCGGCTGGCTTTACCGATGGGCTGCCCATCGGTCTGCAGATTATCGGCAAGCCGTTTGCTGAGGAAACCATCCTCAAAATCGCCTATGCCTACCAGCAGGCAACCGACTGGCATAAGAGGAGACCGAAAATCTAAAGTATTAGAGAGAGGATTAAGATGGCAAGGACTAAAGATGAGTTACCACGATGGGCTAAAATTCCCCTAGCTCTTATATTTGCAGGCATAATAATATGGGCGATTGTTCCAGGGGAAGTGCTCTACATTAGTCTAGGCATTGCACTTGCTGTCATCGGTGGGGTATCTTATCTCATTTATAGGAAGTGGGGCACTCGGCCTTTTAAGACATTAGCGAAAAGAACTTATGGGTGGTTGACGGAGAGCAGAAAGCAAACAAGTATCGAAAAAGTTCCTTCGCTATCTGGAAGCGAAAGAGGGCTTTTTATTAACGCAATCGGTAACAGGTGTGAAAATCCCAACTGTAATAAGACACAGTTTCTAGAAGTCCATCACATAATTCCACGAGGTGAGGGGGGTTCAAACAGAAGAAATAACCTGATAGTTCTATGTCCAACTTGTCACCGAGCAGCGGGACACGCATATGGTCGAGGACAATTACAATCTTGGATTCGGCGACCTAGAAGATTTAGGTTTAATTTCTATTGGCAATATAAGTAAAAACTGGGAGAGGCAAAGCCTCTATTATATAATAACCTCTCCCTCATCAAAGGTAGAGGGATAAAGAGGATTAATTTCCCTATGATAAGGTTATTTATTGCTCAAGGTAGAGGCACCGGACGTCTTTATATGCTTTCTTAGCTACAGAGCGTTCTTTACGCATTCTAATCTCCCTGACATCAATGTTTCCCTGGTCGCTCATTTAAGAGTGAGTCGAAAAGCTCGATGTACCGCTCGGCTATACTCTCAGGATGGTATTCGTGGGCGTATCTAGATGCTGCCTGTCGAGCTTTCTTTGACTTTGGACTGCCTTCAAGGACATTAACCAGGTTTGCCCGTAGCTCTTCACGCTCAGCATACCTCAAAACCTCCGAACTTAACGGGCGGAAGAAGTCCGATACTCGCGGCACAAGGATAGGGCACTCGGCGCCCAGAGCTTGAAACACTGTGCTGGAGACGACAGCAGTGCGTCGGCTCTGAAACTTGTGAAATATTACAGCGTCTGAGGCAAAGAGGTAGTCATCAAACCTCTCTTTGGAGAGTACCTCCTCTTCCCTGACCACAGTATTTGGGTCTGGAGAGAATTTTTCTAGAACATCGAGATACTCCGGGCCAAGGACGAGGAAAATAACCCCCTCCAGTTCGTGGTCACGTTCAGGGAGGAAGAGAGAGTACCCCCTCTGGCAGAAAGATAGGACTATCTTCCTATCAAGTGACAGGTCGAGTTTTCGCCTGGCTTTTTCTTTGTTACCCGGGCGGGGCGGAAAACAAGGGAAAGGTATGTAATGCACGTTGCGGTAGACATCGCGTAAGAAGGCTTGCCTTTCGTCAAAATAGACCACGGCATCCCAGTCAAACTGGTAAAAAGCAGGATCCTCGGGCAAGGCATTCTCATGTACAATATGAACGGTCTTTGCTCTTTGCTTGATGAGGCCGAATACCTTCGCCAGAGGGTCTTTAGGAAGCATCCCGAGGTCCTCAACGACGAAGAGGTCATAGGTTGAGGTCAAGAAGGGCCTCGCATCGAGATACTTAGTTCCTTCCTCAGTTCCAAAGCACCTGACGACGAAATCTTCGTCCTCACCGGTGAAACCATCGCCGTGGAAATCGTCCTTTATGAAGCTGAATACGGTGAGCTTGTGCCCCATCTCAATCCATGCTTTGCCTAAGGGCTCGGCATGAACTGCTACCCCTGAGTCAGTATTCCAGGCTGACATTAAGGCTATGTTCATCTTTCCTCCCATATAGCGAGGCAGCAGGCTCTGTCAGCTGCCCCGTAGTAAAGAAGCCAGCGGTTTTTGTCTTTTACCAAGCCCTCTGCTACTGTGTGGTTGTCAATTCCTCCAAAGGTCTTGCCCCAATCCTTAGCGTTAAGTATAGGCTCATCAGACCTCTCTAGAATTACGGATGGGTCTTCATTAGAGAACAGCACAGCCCCTACCTTATAGACGCAATCTTCAGCCCAACCACAGTAGATAAGCCATATCCCCTCCTCCGTGAGCAAAGGAGGGGGCCCAGGCTCTACTCCCTGGCTATCAAAGTAGCCCTCTCGTGGCAGAAGCACCGGTTCGTTCAGAAGCTCATCCCAATTAACAAGGTCGTTTGAATAGGCGAGCCCAATTGCCGTCTTCCATGGTTCCGTTTCACCCATAAAATACATAATGTATTTCTCATTTATCCTCTCTGGCAAGATAGCCCCTGATTTCACCTGTCCTCGATCCCAGTCCTTTTGTGGTTTGAAGATTAGGCCGTGTTTCTCCCAGTGCATTAAATCCTTGGAGGTTGCCAGGCAAATGTTTGTTGCCCAGCCCCAGCTATGACTTCTATGCCCTCCCCTATTACCTACATAGGTTAGGTAATAGGTATCATCGATTTTTATCAACCTCGGGTCCTCACAGCCACTCCTATCGAAATCCCTATCTGGGACTATTACTGGCTCAGGATACCTTATAAAGTTAATGCCGTCCTGGCTTCGGGCAAGCCCTATCTTCCCAGTCAAGGCATCCTCTAGGCTCTCAGCCCGGTAGAGCATAAAGTAATCATTGCCTTCCTTTATTACTGCAGGGTTAAAGGCTCCTTTTGATTCAAAGCCTGTGCTAGGCAGCAAGACTGGATTTTCTTTGTAATCACGAAATGGACCAATCATGATGAAACTGGCTCCACTGGCGCAGGGCCTTCGGGAAGGGGAACACTTGTTGTTTCTAGAACATTGAGCGGTAGCCCCACTTCTAGATCCAAGGCAGGGATCTTCGCTTCGGCACCGGCCCCTATAGACTCAAAGAGAGCGATAAATCTCTTCCCTATCTCCCCGCCCGAGTTCTCGCTAACATATTTCTCCGCTATCTCCAGCGTCCGACCTACATTTTCTTTGCCCTCGAATACATCCTCCAGCCGCTGCGCTAGTTCATCAAGGCTTCGGTATTTGATAACTTCCTCGCCTAGCGTCTCGAAGAAGTTGGTATCATGGGCCAATATAGGGCAGCCTGACCCCAGGCAGAGGTAGGCAGTTGACGAGACTACAACAGCAGCCGCCGTATCCTTGTGGATGACTAGAGCATCTGAGGCGTGGAGGTAAGTATAGAGCTCTTGGATGGAAACTGACCCCTTTCTGGTTTCTAGGAAACTATATCTACTCTCAAGCCCAGCAAATAGCTCGAACCAATCCCCAACATCTGTCAGAGTAAGGAAATGTATGGGGTATTTCTTAGACAGGCATTCCATAGTCGGCAGGAGATGGAGGTGGCGAAATACCCCCAGGCCATAGTTAAAGACTATCTTCTTATCTTGTGGTAGGTTGAGCCTGAGCCTTGCCTCATATTTGTCACCCTTGCTCAGTGGGTGGCAGGGGTAGGGGACTATCTCTATTCGCTCTCCCGGGAACAGAGGTGAGAGAAACTTCCTATACCTATCATCAAAGCAGATGATAGCATCCCACCGAAACTTGTAGAAATTGGGGTCTTTAGGCGGACCACCCTCGTGCACAACCATAACAGTCTTTGCCTTTTCCCTTATTATGGGATATATCTGAAGTAGCTCTGGCATAGGCATCAACTCCGGGTTCTGCACGACAAAGACATCGAAGCTATCCTCCAGAAAGGGAGTGGCATCAAAGAAGAAGCCCTCTTTTTCCCTCCGGCCTGAATTCAACCGGTAACATCGCACAACATAAGGCTCATCCTCCTGAGTTTGAGGCGCATCCCACTCCACCGGGGCAAAGACCTTGAGTTCGTGTCCCATTTCTACCCAAGCCCTTCCCAGTGGCTCAGCGTGGACAGCAACGCCACAGGAAACATTCCAGCGGGTCATCATGCCTACCTTCATCTTTTTTCCTCCTTGCATCAGGTGAAGTTTCTTTCTTGGCTCTCTCTCATCCCCGTACTGTAAGATGTACCAGGGTAATATAAATATTCTTAAGGAATTAACCCCGGACCTCGTTAGTCCCGTCTAAATGTCAGGTGAACGATTACTCTCATACCTTATCCACCCCCTCTCCTCAGGCGGTATCGGGTCGCCCATAGGTTCATAATCAATGCAGCCCTCGCACATGCTGAAGACCAGCGATACGCCCCTAGCCAGTCCGTCTATACTCAGCGTCCTCTTCCCCTTCCACCGACTCTCGAATCGGTGCCCCTTCTCGCAGTAGATTCGGCTGCCTTTGACCTTGGCATGGAAGCACTGATATAACGACCTCTTTTCTACCATCTCCACTCTAATCAGCCCCGGTAAGTGGTTGAGAAACCTCCTCCCTTGGGAGTGGGGAAAATGATTCATTTCACCTCCCCCTGACACTTTGGGCATCTAACCTTTGAGGTCTGAATAAATTGCTTTCGTTCAAATCTAAACATATACCGTTGGCAACGATATTTGTAGACTGGCATAGGTATCCCCCATTTCTTAGCTTAAAAGAGCAAAAAGTACCACCAACCTGCGTTCCCTCCAAACCGAAGCTTACTTTTGCCCTATACTTCTTTGTTGCTACTTTTTCGAAGGCTTTGATGGTTGTGGTGGAGAAGCTTCTTTTGCCGCCCTAGCCTCTTGCCTTATCTCCTTTTTTCCCTTTTGCTTCTTCTTTTTCTTTTCCCTCGATGTTTTCTTAGCCATTCTTGTCCTCCTT
>Ga0209979_1005102_pt1 | contig 10492 bp, 9 predicted proteins | sample AnhtaG_FD_183114 | JGI IMG/M metagenome (GOLD analysis project Ga0209979, IMG submission 183114) | Deep subsurface microbial communities from Anholt, Denmark to uncover new lineages of life (NeLLi) - Anholt_01485 metaG (SPAdes) (version 2) | ecosystem: Environmental > Aquatic > Marine > Oceanic >...
AACTTCGTCATCTTGTGGTGTTCTACGGTTTCAATCCCCTATTCATCGGGTCTGGGTTTCTAACTTCTTGCTTTTGTGACTTTCGGGCAGGAGCTCGTCGGGTTTCAATCCCCCTTCATCGGGTCTGGGTTTCTAACTAATCAATGCCCTCCAAGCTGCGCAAAGAGTCGGTTAGTTTCAATCCCCTATTCATCGGGTCTGGGTTTCTAACTCATCGGCAACGTAGATTGCAAGAACGGCACAGTCACGTTTCAATCCCCTATTCATCGGGTCTGGGTTTCTAAGGAGCCACACCCCGACTGGGTCAAGTCCAAGATGTTCGCGTTTCAATCCCCTATTCATCGGGTCTGGGTTTCTAACTTCTTGCTTTTGTGACTTTCGGGCAGGAGCTCGTCGGGTTTCAATCCCCCTTCATCGGGTCTGGGTTTCTAAGCCAAGCGCATACTGATCGATCACCCTGAATTCATAGAGTTTCAATCCCCTATTCATCGGGTCTGGGTTTCTAAGTCGCTCCACTGCCTTCCATGTTGCATGCGATTAGCACGCGGGTTTCAATCCCCTATTCATCGGGTCTGGGTTTCTAACCTGAGGAATCAAGGGAGGATCTGAGGGACTGTGCCAAGGTTTCAATCCCCTATTCATCGGGTCTGGGTTTCTAACTCCTGCATCAGCTTTCTGAATGGCGACGCTGTGCCACGTTTCAATCCCCTATTCATCGGGTCTGGGTTTCTAACCGCACTACACCATCAGGGAGGCGGCGGGTAACTATGGTTTCAATCCCCTATTCATCGGGTCTGGGTTTCTAACCTGTCTCGTGGGAGCTTACTACCTTGCGTGGGCTAAAGTTTCAATCCCCTATTCATCGGGTCTGGGTTTCTAAGGAAAGAACATCGACATAAACACTGGGAAGTTCAAGTTTCAATCCCCTATTCATCGGGTCTGGGTTTCTAAGTATCAAAACCCAAATTCAAGTCCAAAAAGGAGGACAAGTTTCAATCCCCTATTCATCGGGTCTGGGTTTCTAACCTCAAGGTCGTGATACAAGGGCGGCGTCGGTTTAAGGTTTCAATCCCCTATTCATCGGGTCTGGGTTTCTAACGGCTCTGGGACAGATACGCCAAGGCGGGGTACGAGAAGTTTCAATCCCCTATTCATCGGGTCTGGGTTTCTAACGTGGGATCCGCGGGAATAGCCACCCTGATCCCTTGTTTCAATCCCCTATTCATCGGGTCTGGGTTTCCAACGGACCTGGAGTACCAGCACTGGTTGGAGCGATACGAGTTTCAATCCCCTATTCATCGGGTCTGGGTTTCTAACTTCGCCTCCCGGTCAACGGGGTGATGTTGAAGTTCAAGTTTCAATCCCCTATTCATCGGGTCTGGGTTTCTAACTTCTTGCTTTTGTGACTTTCGGGCAGGAGCTCGTCGGGTTTCAAATCCCCCTTCATCGGGTCTGGGTTTCTAACGCTTCAGCTCCAAGAAATCCAGGGTCGGGTGGCTCTGATGTTTCAATCCCCTATTCATCGGGTCTGGGTTTCTAACGATAACGCTTGGATCGCAATCGACGGTGAGAACAAGTTTCAATCCCCTATTCATCGGGTCTGGGTTTCTAAGGAAAATAGGAGGTGTGACATGACAGAAGAATTAACCGAGTTTCAATCCCCTATTCATCGGGTCTGGGTTTCTAAGGAGAACCCGCACTACTGTTATTACAACAATCCTCATGTGTTTCAATCCCCTATTCATCGGGTGTGGGTTTCTAAGGGGTCACAGACAACTCAACGAAGACCAGTTGGTAAGGTTTCAATCCCCTATTCATCGGGTCTGGGTTTCTAAGTTGTGCGGAAGGCATAGGGTGTTACGAATATGAGGAAATGGTTTCAATCCCCTATTCATCGGGTCTGGGTTTCTAACTCCTCTCAAAATACCTCCCGTTTCCTCGCCTTTCCTCTCTTCTCCTCTCGTTTCCTCTCATCTGTACCAACCTCCCGAGCATCTCATTTTTGGACCACTCTGAACCCTGAATCAGCCCCTTTTGGTGAGCAAAAGAACTCCCCTTAGCTCTCGTTTCCTCCCGTCTCCTCTTGTCTCCTCGATTTCCGAGCATCTCGGCCCTTTTGAGTCACTTTGAGGCCCCAAAAGGCCACTTTTTCGGAATTAGTTATGTCGAATCCGCCCCCCGCTGGCTCCGCAATCGCTCAACTATCTCCTCCGGCCGAGAGGGAGCTAACACGATGTGACCGCTGTCTAGAAAGATCACAGCTTCAATCTTCCGTCCATAAGTCATGTTGATGACCAAACCCTCCTCGCCAGCCCGGCTGACAACCCGCCTGATGGGCGCTGAATCGGGGTTGGCAATGGCTAAGACGCGATTCACGGCTATGACCCCACTAACTCCCTCTACCTCCCCCTCTCCCTCTTCCCTCTAGCTCTAGCTCGTACCACCCGTTGCCGAAAACGCAGGCCTTGCCCACGTGCACCAGTTCCCCCAGGACCAGCAGGGGCAGGAAGGGCCTCAGCCCTGTGCTGAGCTCAGTCGAAGCGCCTGTGCTGAGCCCAGTCGAAGCATCCCCCTCATAGGTCGCCTGGCCCACCAGCCCGCCCAGGTTCATCCGCTGCCGCTGGCGACGGGAGTAACGCTCCCAATCCACCCACCCCGTCCGCGCCTCGGCCAGCCGCACCCCCTTGGCCGCCTCGATGATTCCCCGGTAGTCCGTCTCCCACCGCTCCGCGCAGTGGAAATACGAGAGGGAGGAGACGCGGCGCAGAATGGCCCGGATGAGAACGTGGAAGGGCGGGCCTTCCTTGGCAAGGCGGCCGCTGTGCTTGAGGCGGGTGGGGGTGAGGAAACGCACGGTGACCGTATCACCGCCGTCGGCGCACAGCGCCTCAGCCCGCTCGGCCACCGTGCTGTAATCCACCGCCAGCCCGCCAGCCCCCCGCACCAGCGCCCCATCTTCGTACAGGGCCACAGCTTCCCCGCTCCACGGCCTCAGCGCCTCCACCCGCTCCAGCGCGTACTTGGCCCGCCGCGAGCCGAGGCCCACTGCCCCCAACTGCTGGAAGACGACGACAAAGTAGGCCAGCCGCGCCATGGCCTGCCCGATGAGCACCAGCCTAAAGCTCAACGTCTCCCCCGGCCCGTAGCGAGTGCGACGGTCAAACGGCGGCTCGATGACGAAAGGCAGCGGGATGCTCGAGTAGGTACGCAGCACTTCGGCGTCGGGCGGCGGGCTGGGCTCGAACAGCGCCGGGTAGGGGCAGTCGTGCTGCAGCATACAGTCCCGGCAACTCTTCGTCTGCGGCTGAAAGCAGACCGTGCGTTTGAAGACGTGGCCGAAGCCGCCCCGCAGGACCGCGCCCTTGTAGACGGGCAGGATCATCTCCTCCCGCGGCCGCAGCGTGAAGCGATAGACGGCAAGGCGGAATAGATCGAGCATGGTACTCCTGTGCTCAATGAAACCAGTATTCTGCTGACCGCGCCTCGAAAGACGCACAAAGCAAGATGCCCACCCAGACATGGAGTGTCCGGGCTACAAAGCGACGCCGGATCAATCCGGCTAGCCCCGTTCACGGAGCGCTGTTCCGTAGCCCGGCGACGCCTGTCCTGAGCCGAGCCGAAGGGCGCAGTCGAAGGATCATCGCCGGGCGGCAGCGGCACCTTGAAGCTGCACTATGCGCCCTGTTCGAGACCAAAACGCCCGAAGCCCCAGTGGTTCCATTCACCGATGCCCAGAACGGCGGCTATCGCCAGCGCATCCCCGTCCACCGTTTCCGGCCACTCGAAGCCCAGGCTGCTGCCCGGCCAGGCCACCAACTGATTCTCGCGCAGGCCGCGCTCGAAAGAGAAGCGCCCTACAAACTCCGGCCTCAACCGAACATCCACCCGTTCCAACGGCAAGGCCCCGTCCTCCTCGTAGCCAGCCTCGGCCGCTACCCGGTCTATCGCCTGAGCGATCCGGCGGGCCATCACCTCCCCTTGCAGAGCCTGCGGCCCCATCTCGCTACCCAGGACAAAGGGGGTGGTGAAAGTCATCTGGGCCCATTCCCCTGCCTGTGGCCATCCAACCATGGCTTCGTAGAGCCACTCGTCGAGCGTCGTGCGCTCTGGCTCATCCACCAATTCAAATCGCCCCAGGCCGATGCTGCGAAAGCCTCCGACACCGCCCACCTCCGCCACCTGCTTCACTGCTGTGACGATGTCCTCTGTGACGGTCTGGGCCATCCCTAGCAGGATAATCTCGAAGGTGAACGGGATACCCGGAACGATGGCCTCAATGGTGAAGATGGCCCCCTCGCTCACCGAGTGTGTCTCTCGTGACAGCCCGATACGAGTCATCATGTGGTAGTCTACCTTCTCAAACTCGCCGAAGGAGAACCAGACGGTGAGCGGCTGGGCGAAGAAGGATTTGACAGGGCACACCTCCGGGCAACCCCGGTGCAACTCGGCGATGGCCTCCGGATCATCTAACATCTGTAGGCGGCCGATCAGTTCCTGCGGACAGCGCGTGCGAATCAGCGCGTCGAGCAATGCGCCGCGCAGCGTGCTGCCCATGATGAATGGCGCGCACTTGACCAGGTTGGCGTATCGCTGCCGCGTCGTGTGGAAGGGACTGGTTGTCAGGCAGTGAAAGCGCAGGATTGTCCCTTCAAGCATCGTCTAGGCTCCGAATCTCTGGGCGAAGGCTTCCAGGTATGGTTCCTTCTCGGCGGATGTGGGCTGCCAAACCGTGCCATCGAAGCGCACCACCTCGATCCGCTCGACCTTGATCTTCAGGTCACCGTAACCGGCGGTCTTCTTGGCCCCCATGCCCAGCAGTTCGACGCCCTCCAGGGCGCGGAGGATGGCCCCGACCTCCCACGGCTCGGCGTTGATCACCCGGATGTCCCCCCGGAAAGTCGCGCCGGCGTCCACCGCCTGTAGCGACATCAGCGAACCCTCGGACTGGGATTTGGTGTCGCGGGTGATGGCAACGTGGCTGCGCTCGATTAGTTCGTAGTCTCCCTCGACGATGGCATCGAGAAAGAGCGCCTTGCCCGAAAGCCCCGCCTGCCCGCCGACGGTGCCGAAGATACTGCACACCGGACAGGGATGCTCTATGTCATCGCAGGGCGCCCGCCGGCCCAAACTGCTCACGTACCGCTTTATCTTCTGCTTCTGCTCCTCCTTCCTTCCACGCCGATAGCGGCGAGGAATGGCGGCGAAGGGGATGCAGACCTCGTGGCCCAACTCGGCCAGCATGGCCTCCAGCGTGCTGCGCAGCGCCCCCTTGAGGCTGGAGCCGGGGATGACCGGCTTACCGCCCAATTTGATGACCGGCGACTCCATAATCTCCGCCGGCTGGTCCCCGGCCGAGATAGCCAGGGCGCTGTCGGTCGTGTAGGCGACTTTGAGCATGGTAATGTCTTGCAATCGTTCAAACGTCATCATGACCTCCCTTTCTTCCCGCCGCGTCGCTGTGGGCGGGCCATCTTAGCTATATAGTCAATGAATTTAGCCCGCTTCGTCTGAGCCTTGTGCTCGTCGTCGGGCACCTCCAGATTCCCCAGTGCCTTCTTCAGCGGTTCGATCAGCCGCCGGGGCAGCTTGTCCTGCCTTGCGCGCACATCAACCTCCAGCAGCAACTCCGCCAGGTTGTGCGCCAGCGCAAAGCGCGAGAGCGCAATCAATTGCGCCGATGAGCGCCAGTCCTGTTCGGCGGTGCCTGCCAGATCTCGGATGCTTTGTACCTCATCAGACGTGAACATGACAATACTCCCTTCTGCTTCATCGTAATAGAGATCCTGTCCATCATAGATCAGAAAACCATCCATCAGGCTCCAGAACGGCGTTTTTGGCCCACACAGCACGGCCCTCAGGCTGGTTGGAAAACGCAGCCTTTTGCGCTCCTCGTTCAGGAAGCCCAGGAAACGCCAGTAGAAATCCTCGTGCACCAGGTAGACCATCTTCGTCGGCAGGCGGAGGAGAGTATGAGCCCGGGCCCCCTTCATCATCTCCTCCACCCGTCCCTGGAACTCGCCCATAGCGATGACGGCCTGGAGGTATTCCAGCAGCCCGGTCCGGGTCGGCTCCAGGATACGTGACTCGACCATGCGCTGGTTCATAAACTTGCCCAACAAGTCCGTCGCCACCTCCTGCGCCTGCTTAGAGAGCGGCTCCTTCACCGTCAGGAAGATGAAGCCAACCTTGTCCTTCCCCCCATCGCTGACCTTGTGGATGTCCACGACCTTGTCCCGCCTTTGCCGTCGCTCCTTCAGGCAGGAGGGACACAGCAAGTCGCCGGTGACGTCTTCTGTGAGCGCCTCCTCCGGCTGGCCGCACATCTGGCACCGGTCCAGGGAGAGGACGGGATAGTCCATCACTGATTCGGAGAGGAGTCCCCACATGCGAGAACTGGTCTCCACGTCGTCCGGATCAGCCCAGAAGTCATGTCCTCCTTTCTTTGGACTCCACTTCCATTTGCCGGTCAAGCAGAAGTCTGTCTGTTCCACCAGCAACGAGCGGAGAAACGGTTCCTCGTCCAAAACCTCCTGGAGGGCATGGATGATCTTCTTCGGCTGGTCGTAGACGAGCACCAGGCCGCTGCCACCGTCGAAAAACTCGAACGGGTTGAGGGTGGGTTCAAGGTCAGACAGGCCACCTTTCTTGTCGGCCAGAAAGACACGGTGGAACAACGCTTTGCGCAGCCTATCCACCACTCGCTTGTGGGTGTCCACATCCCGCATACGGTAGAAGAGCACCATCGGTTCCGGGCTGACGGTCAGTACGGAGAACTCCAACTCGGCCGGCGGAGGGCCACCGTCCATCTGGCGCCGCAGAAAGTAAAGAAGGAGCGCCGTGAAGCGATGGTGCAGCGCCAGCGAGAGATGGGGAAGGTAGGAAGCATAAGGATAGTGAGTGAGTTCCTTCTGCAATTCCAGAAGATGTTTAACGGAGAGATCTTCCAAGGAGGGCCATTTCTGCAACACGCCGGTGATACGGGAGACGAGAGGTTGGACCTTGTACTGATCGTATCCTGTCTCAACCAATCCGTAATAAGGGTAGAAGGCCGGATGTTGCCGCAGTTCGTCCGGTCCTCGTGGGACCTGGCCCATCGCTTGTTGAAACCCGTCCACCATGATAAGGGCCAGTTCCTCAGCAGAATGTGAGCCGGCCTGAAGGTCGACCGGATCGTGGTGGATTTTGGCCTTGTCCACGATGCTCGCTGGCAACAGTTTGCCAAAAGGTTTCTTGTCTAGTTGCTCGTGGTACGTGAACTGCCCACTTGCATCCAGGACCGTCTTGCCCAGATCGTGCAACAGGGCAGCAGCGAACCATTCCCAGATTGAAGACGTGCTCATGAGTAAGCCTCCCCACGTTTGGCAGAACAGTCTATACCTTTTCTAGGACGTAGTCCAGGAGTCAAGCTCTCCCTCCTTTCCACGACGCTTCATCTGCCTGCGAAGCCAACTTCTATCAGTGTCGTCCAAGCGTTGATGGATTCTCCGACACAATACCCGAGCGAGTTCCATCCACTCCTGCCCCTCACTACTTAGTCTACCTTTATCGCTCTGTAAATCTCTTATCTCATTGAGCCACTCTTTCTCAACCTCCTTGCGCTCTCGTTGCAGTTGTGCTATGGCGTCTCGTAGCTCCTCATCAGCGTTTTGCTTTGCATCTTCCAATTCCATCTCAAGGCTCTCAATATGCTGCTCCTGAGCATGGTTCACCAGCAATCGAATGTCAGTCCAATTCGCTGGCTCGGACACACCACCGATGCGACGGACAAATATCTGACTCGTACTTAGTTTGTCGATGCCTTCGGCAATGATATATGGCCTTTCGTCCCATCCTCCTAACCACCCCTGAATCTCTAGAACCCCCAATTTTCTATTCAACTCCGGATGCTGGATTTCGATATAGCGAACACCAAAAGGAGGGTCCACGTATTTGCTCACGACGTGACTGATTGTCTGATTGATTGTATCCACATCGCCAGGTTGCACACCCTTTATGTAGCTGGCAGCGTAAGTCCTATCTTGGCAATGCCTTGCGTCCCACGCACCACATACGATGTAACGCCTGTCCCCATGTCCCGATAAGCTGTTTGCCATGGCACAGACATCTTTCAGGAAATCCGCCTTTCCAGGCTTATGATCCAGATTATACCATTCGGACTTGAGGTCAACCTCGTTGTTCTCGTTGCCGGACTCGACGACGTCTCGGATGGCCTCCCAAATCTGCGCACTGTCCATAGGTCGCTCCCTCACGCAGCATTCCAACTGCTTGGAGCCTGGCTGAGCGAGCAATCAGCTCAAACCGAACTGGCCCAACCGCCGCTCACTCAACAGCCCGACTCTGCTGGCTTGCAGCCAAGGCATCTACCTTTTCCTCCAACCTTATCAGTGCCCGGTCCCGATCAATGACCAGGAATCTATCCCAACCCAGGTGATTGCGCAAATAGTCCACCAAACCCATCAGCCATAACACGCGAGTGCGCAGTTCCTTGCGCCAGGGCGGCCACAAGAAACGCCAGGTCTCGAACTCGGTCTTCAACTGCACCCGGAGCAGAGCAGCCACCAAGTGCTCGTCTGCAGTCAGCTCAATCCGCTTGGCCAGAACACGCCCCGTTTGAGAAAACCGGTCTGGTTCCCGCCAAATCTGAGACGGGGTGATGGTGAGCTCTCCGTAGCGCCTGGTTTTGAGGCGTAGACGCCGGACAGGCCGCCCCTCATCCTCTGCCACAAAGCCTTTCTTCGGCAATGGCTCCACGCTTATCTCCACATCGAGGGGGAAATGGAACAGCCAGTCCTTGGATAGTGAGTCATGCCGGCGGAAGACGAAATTCTCGGCCAGCACAGTCTCAGCGATCTCAGCCAATGTGCGGCGCTGACCCGAGATCGGTTCCGCCAAGTCACTCCCCAGCGCAAACTTGGCCTTACTGCCCAATGTGAGTTGGCCATACCTCCTGATGTAATGCAGGATCAATCGTTCGACGATGTCATACGTGCAATCGAGAGCAAAACCGGTCAATGGCCGCCGCCCGCAATCTCCCTGAGATGCCTCCCACGAGGCACGAAAACGCTGCGGGCTCCCCTCCTCGCGACGAAAGGCTAAAGCCAACGGAGCAGCAGCCAATCTCGTGGGGTGATAGCGTTCAACGTACGGGACGTTCACAGCGCTGGCGCCGATGACGTACGGCAGCAACACATCGAAATCCACCGTTTCCTCGGTCAGCATCTCCTGCACGAAGTAGACACCGACACCAGCCGAGGCAATGATCACGACCAAGGTAACTATCGCCTGAAACACCTGCCAACCGATTTGATCTTCAGGCCAAAGCCACTCGAACAGGATACTGCTGAGGTAGTTGACTGCCAATCCCAAAAAGACTGCCGTGATCAACAAACCGATGAAGAGCACAAATGGACTATTCTGTTGGATATGCCGCCACATCTGGCGTGCAGAGTCTCGCTCAATGCTCATTTCTGTAAACAAAAACGCCAACGCAGGGACACGCCATCCCCTCACGTTGGCGTAGGCAAGTCAAGAAGCGAAATGCTCTTGAACCGGGGTCCGGGATGTAAACAGTCCCCACAATTGTTATTATCGCACAGAATTCAGAAAAGTCAAATCGCTAGACCACTTCCCAGACATTTTGAAAGGACCGCATTTTCTAGTAGGGGCATACGTTGCGGTCGCCCTCAACCTCCTCGGAGACGGCGATGGCCAGGTCTGGGCAGAGCAGCTCACAAAGACGACAGACGGTGCAGTCCTCCGGACGGACAACCACCACGGGGTGAAACCCGCGCACGAAAACGGTCTCGTCCCTCTCCAACACTTCCCTGGGACAGAGCTCAACACAGATGTAGCAGCCCTTACACCAATCTTGCTTGATCTCGATCTTCGGCATTGATACTACCCACCTAAAAACAAACTGAGGGGACTGTGAGCCCCCAACTCCTTCAGTCCCCTCAGCCCCTTTGCTGCTTATGTAACCTCTGCCTGAACTGCTCGGCCAGGGCCGGCACTACCTCCAAGAGGTCCCCCACAATGCCATAATGGGCAAGCTGGAAGATGGGAGCCTCAGGATCTTTGTTGATGGCTACGATGAGACGCGAGGTCTTCATCCCCGCCAGGTGCTGGATGGCACCCGAGATCCCACAGGCGATGTATAGATCTGGCCGCACGGTGCGGCCCGTCTGACCCACCTGATGGGCGTAGGCGATCCAGCCAGCATCAACAGCGGCGCGTGAGGAGCCCACCGCACCACCCAAAACCTCCGCCAGCTCGCGAATGGGGGCAAAACCCTCAGGCCCTCCCACCCCCCGGCCGCCGGAAACGATGACCCGAGCGTCAGCCAGGTTCACCACGCCTTCTTGGGTAATGAAATCCACCACTTTGCTGGCGATCTCATCCTCGCTCACGACGGGCCTCTCGCGGACGATCTGGCCCTTCGACAGGCCCATCCTGAGCGAAGCCGAAGGGCTCAGGACACGGCCCTGGCGGCTGG
>Ga0209979_1005103_pt1 | contig 10492 bp, 5 predicted proteins | sample AnhtaG_FD_183114 | JGI IMG/M metagenome (GOLD analysis project Ga0209979, IMG submission 183114) | Deep subsurface microbial communities from Anholt, Denmark to uncover new lineages of life (NeLLi) - Anholt_01485 metaG (SPAdes) (version 2) | ecosystem: Environmental > Aquatic > Marine > Oceanic >...
AGTATATGGAGCGTCAAATTCAACGCCTAGCCTTGCCATCCGAGGAGAAAAGGCCCCAATTTGTCAGTATCGTTGGTAAGAGTAAACCGATAAAGCAGGTTTTTGGCATAATCCGAATGGTGGCACGAGCTGATTGTACGGTTCTCCTCCGGGGGGAGAGTGGTACTGGTAAAGAACTCGTGGCTCGCGCTATTCACTCTACTAGCCGAAGGGCCGGAGGTCCTTTTGTTGCAATAAACTGCGCCGCTATACCTGAAAGCCTTCTGGAGAGCGAGCTTTTTGGGTACGAGAAGGGGGCCTTCACCGGGGCAACCACCAGAAAACTGGGGAAACTTGAGTTAGCCTCTAGGGGGACGATTCTCCTTGACGAGATTGCGGATATGAGCTTGGCCATGCAAGCTAAGATGTTAAGGGTCATTCAAGAGCGCACCGTTGAGAGATTAGGGGACACTAGGTTGACACAGATCGATACTCGTGTTATCACCGCTACCAACAAGAATCTGGAAGAACTTACGATGAAGAAAGCCTTCAGAAATGACCTATACTATCGTCTGAATGTGGTTTCTGTTTATCTTCCTGCTTTGCGTGAGAGAAAGGAGGATATCTCCCTATTGGTAAGTCATTTCATAAGAAAGTACAATGGGGTGAATAATAAGAAGACAAAAGGGATCTCAACCCGGGCTCTGAATCTCTTGATGGATTATGACTGGCCGGGTAATGTCAGGGAACTGGAAAACTGCATTGAAAGAGCTGTTGTCTTGGGACAGGGAGACATACTCCACCCGAGTGACATTTGTTTGGAGCCAAGGGAAAAGCCCTTAGGATCAAGGGTTACTCCGAGTTCTATGGCTATTTCACTGGCTGAGGCGGAAAGAAAACTGATCCTGGAGACCTTAAGGCTGACCCACTCGAATCAGACCAAAGCGGCAAAGTCATTAGGAATCCATCGGAACACTCTGCGAAAGAAAATCAGGCGTCTCAAGATTTGCCAAGATGTATGAATTGGTGGGTTCGGATACTGTCACACCTGGCCGTTTTTCTGCGTCCGAGCGCAGGATGGAGGCCATCGATATCTCCCGAAAAATAGAAAACCCGACCAGGCAGATTTAGCATCCCTTGCTACTTGAATTAATACCGCCCTTAATCGAATATTTATTGAACAAATTGAACATGAGCGCGGTAGAGGTTGTTTCACCCGACCGGGCTTCGAGGGATATACTTCATTGGGCACCAGGTTCTCAAGAATAGTTCAAAATCAAGAAGAGAGAAAGCTTTGACAAATGAAGCTTCGAGCTAAATTCACGTTCCTGTTCATTGGTTTAGTGGTCCTAATGGCGCTCATCACGGGATTTATTAACCTCAGCTGGCAGAGGAAAGCCATTGAGGAGAAGATGAGAGTAAGAGTTGCTGGTAACGCCAGAGCTTTAGGGATAGCGGCCACTGAAGCCATCCTCACCCAGGATTTTACTAAGTTGCGGAACTACATTGACGAGATAAAGAAGAATCCGGGGGTAGCTTACCTTGTAGTAATGGATACCACGGGAAGGATAACGGCTCACAGCGACCACGCCCGAGAAGGCAGCATGTTGCGTAGTCTCCCCGACATCAAAGCCGCCTGGGCTGAAAGACCCGTTGAGCAGAGATATGTGGGCGAAAAGAGCGAGCCTTTGTATGAGATAGCCTTGCCTATCAATTTTGCTTCCCAGAAATGGGGGGTAGTAAGAGTGGGGTTTTTCTTGGATAGTCTCGACGAGGAACTGGCTCAAGCAGCGAGGAACACCACTCTCCTCATGATAGGGGCCGTTTTGAGCGCAGTAATGGTGGTAGTCATTGCCGGCAAGAAGATCACTCATCCAGACCAGAAGCTTACCAGCAGCATTGCCAGCACATCAAGTGTCGATCTTACTCGGAAAGTTCGGGTCAACAGTAGGCACGAGATTGCCGAAATGATCGATACTCTTAGGCAAGAGCGGGGTGATATCCACAAGAATAGAAAGGAACTGGAAGAGATCAAGCAGAAGCTCAGGGCCTCTACGGAGGAGTTGAAAAAGAAGGTATCGAGCCTATCCGCCTTGAACAAGGGGAGCAGAGTCTTGATCTCCACTCTGGGATTGGAAAAGAAACTGGGTTTGATTGTTGACATCGCTACTTCCCTAACTAATGCCAAAAAGGGTCTCCTCATCTTGACTGATAAGAGAGGAAAGAAGTTATACCTCAAGGCATCTCAGGGAGGAGATATTAACATGAACCTGCATGAGAAAATTACCCGATGGGTTATGACAAACGATAAACCCATTTCGATAGGGGAAGGAATCGATGGTTTGTGGTTACAAAAGCTGGGGGAAGAGGCTGCTGCCGCCGACCCCATTATGTGTGCCCCCCTGAAGGCCAAGAATAGGCTTTTGGGAGCCATGGCGGTGGAGAGCCCGATATCCGGGAAAAATTTTGCTGAGGCTGATTTAGACTTATTTTCCACCTTTGCTAACGAGGTAGCTTTAGCTTTGGAAAATGTTTCGCTAACGGAGAGTCTGATTGAGTCCCGGCAGTTAGACTCCTTCAATAGAATGACTTCCATAATTATTCACGATCTCAAGGGCTCTATTAGTGGTCTGTCTCTTCTTCTTGACAACGTCAAGGACAACTATGAGGATCCCCAGTTTCGGGCCGATTTGATGGCCACCATCGCCGATACCATTAACAAGACCGAGGACTTAGTAGCCCGGCTAACCAGCCGGCCCCATCTCCTGGAGCTACGATCGGAGTCGCTAAACCTTCTCCTTCGGCGGGTCGCGGAAAAATTATGTCTGAGAAACCTTCCGGACGTGGTATTTATCGAGGAATACGGCGAGCTGCCAAAAATGATGATAGACGCGAAGAACATGGAGAGAGTATTTGAAAACCTAATTCTTAATGCTCTAGAAGCTATGCCCAATGGGGGACAGCTCACCATAGTGACCAGAAAAACAAATAAACCATTAGCCGCGGCTGTCCAAATCACTGACACCGGCCAGGGTATGACCAAGGAATTCATAGATCATAGTTTATTTAAGCCCTTCAGGACCACCAAAAGGAAAGGGATGGGTTTAGGCCTATTTTCCTGCAAGGAAATCGTCTCCTTACACGGGGGAAAAATAGAGGTGAAGAGTGAGCCCAACATGGGGGCCAGCTTTACGGTGAAGTTGCCCATTCTGGCTGTAGATGGAAGGCTCAGAGCGATAAGAAAGTCCTTGGGGGAGTATCTGTTGGAGACAAAGTCGATAAACAAAGAACAATTAGAAAAAGCTCTGAAAGTCCAAGTCAGCGACCAACAGAAGATAGGGAGAATTCTGGTCGATCTGGGATTCGTGAGAGAGCAAGAGGTAGAATTAGCCTTGGAGAGACAACAGACGGCCGAAAGGTACCTATGCGATCTACTACAAAGAATAGGGTTGGATCACGAAGACGATCCTGATGAGGGAAGATGAACAGCGGTTCTTCCTTTCCACTCAGCTTTCCTTACCTAACTCACCTTATTCCTACTTTCCTCAGTATGATGAGGTTCAACTGTTCCACATTATTCATGAAGAGCAGCTTCACGTAGTCTGCGGCGCCACTGCCGCCACCGTTAACCCATTACTCCCGGAAGTTGTCGATCACGCAGAATCTCGTCGCAATCCTGCCATCAGGGCAACCTCCCCTATTTTCCTATCCTCCCTAAGTCAGAAACTTACTTCACTCTCGACAATAACCGTTTAAGACACCACGAGGCAATTGGGGCTGCCCCATTTTGGTGCAGCTGCGGTGCAAAATAACAAGCCATAGAGGCATCGTGTCCTCGACGAACTGCCTCGCTCTGGTGCACAACTTGCACCCGAATAGGGCAAATAGGTCAATGGGTCCCACCTTTTTAGACAAGCATTTTTACCTAGCCAATTCTTGATAGACGGAATAGATCAACTTATTAGATAACTCCACCCCGTCTTTTCTCCCACTTACAGGGCTTGGCATGAAAGTTGCTGTAAGTAAATCGGTGAGAGTTGGAAATGGATTCTAACCTTGAGCAAGTTATGGGCATTGATTTGAGTCTCGCCATCAGGAGATCCTCATGAATTCTATCCTCATCGTAGATGATGATGAGCGCCAGAGAAGGCAAATCCATTGGGCTCTCAAGCAGTACTACGAGCTCTTTGAGGCGGCGAACGGGTCAGAGACTCTTCAAATCATAAGCGAAAATCCGATAGATTTGGTGCTTCTAGATCTCCGTCTTCCTCCCAAAGAAGACAACGCCGAGGAGGGAATGAAACTCTTGAGAGAGATCAAGCGGGTTCACTCTGAGATCTTAGTAATGGTGATCAGCGCCGATGGTGACAAGAAGACCTGCCGGGAGGCTGTCAGACACGGAGCCTATGATTATTTTACCAAGCCTTTTGACCTGAAGGAGATGAAAGTTGTTCTAAAACGAGCTCTTTACATGAAAAGCCTGGAGCAGGAGAATGAGCGTCTACAACGAGAATTAGAAAACCGATATGTCTTTGCCAATATTGTAGGAAAGAGTAAGCAAATAGGCAAGGTCTTCAGATTAATCAAAAAAGTAGCCGTAAGTGATTGCCCGGTTCTTCTCAGGGGAGAAAGCGGAACGGGGAAGGAGCTGGTGGCGAGAGCCATTCACTACCATAGCTTAAGAAAGCAAAAACCCTTTGTGCCGGTGAACTGCGCCGCTTTACCGGAAGCGCTCCTAGAAAGTGAACTGTTTGGATACGAAAAAAGTGCCTTCACGGGAGCTGCTACCAGAAAGCTGGGCAAATTTGAGATCGCTTCGGGAGGAACCATTTTTATGGATGAGATTGGTGATATGAGCCTCCCCATGCAGGCCAAGATATTGAGGGTAACTCAGGAGCAGTTTATTGAAAGAGTCGGGGGAATCAAACCGATCAAAGTGGACTTCCGCCTCATTACCGCCACTAATAAGGATCTAGAGAAGGCAATAGTTGAGAACCTCTTCAGAGAGGACCTCTATCATCGCTTAAATGTAGTCACTATCTCCCTTCCTCCTTTGCGTGAAAGGAAGAAAGATATTCCCCTTTTGACAAACTATTTCCTAAAAAAATACAATCGGCTAAATGGCAGGAAAATAAAGACCATCTCAGCTGAGGCTATGGATTTATTAATGGATTATGAGTGGTGGGGTAATGTGAGAGAGCTCGAGAATGTTATTGAAAGAGCAGTGGTTCTGAGCGACAGTAACCTTATTTCGCCGGATGACATTTTCTTAGGATCCGGGGAGAAGACCTCGGATTCAAAGAATATTTCCTCCACCCAGGCTGTTTCGCTCCTTGAAGGGCAAAAAGCACTCATCCAAAGAGCCTTAAAGAGCGCCTCCTGGAACCAAAGCAAGGCCGCAAAGCTATTGGGAATCCATCGAAATACCCTGCGACGAAAAATAAACCATCTCGAGATTGGTCAGGAACAGGAAGAATTATCAATCGGGCAACTATTTTCCCAGGAGAAGGCGATTCCAAGCCCCGAGGTCTAATTAGGGGAGAGGTTAATCAATCCCTGGAAGCTAATAAAATGGGGAGAATCTCCAAAGTGACTCAAAAAAATATCTTGGTGGTTGATGACGATATGAGTGTGCGAACTATATTTTCAAGTATCTTAAGAAAAGAGGGCTATCGAGTAACTGCAGTGAAAGATGGTTATGAGGCGATAAAGGCCGTAAATCAGGAAAGTTTCAATCTTGCTCTGGTAGATCTTAGGATGCCAGGGCTCGATGGAATTCAAGTTTTGGAAAAGATAAAGAGTACAAGACCACAAACCCGAGTGATTATTTATACTGGATTTGGTTCCCTAGAAGATGAGACGGAGGCCATTAGCAAAGGAGCCGCCGATTATCTTACCAAGCCATTTTCTGCCAATGAGCTCAGGGTTGGGGTTAAGAAGGCATTAGAAAATGACAAAGAATAAGAGCTCCTAGGATCCTCTCAATCCATGATTTGGCATTGGGAGGACTTGCCGTCGTTCAATTTGGGTAAGCTGGCTCTGACAACCAGTTAGGTGAAATTACTGCCGAATTGAGAGGTGAACGAGATGAATGACCAACACAAGACAAATGATGAGTCTATGAGTGGACCGGGAATTCTGCGCCAACCAGTTCCTGATTTGAAGGCGTCAGAAAGCGATCGCAAGCAGCCGGAGAAGGAGGAAGGTGTTCGGAGGACGGGGAGAAGTTCCGCAGACTTGCCTAGGCGTCTTGCCTCAATACCGGTTCCTGCGTTCATAGCCCTCATCGCAACCCTGGCCGTATTGGACATTAGAGTAATGGTCGAACCATACGTGCTACTTCTCGTACTAAACACGGTGTTCGTCTCCGTCATGGCCTTCCTTGTAGCCTACCTCTCCGCAAGAAGCTATGTGGCGACCGGTTCACTCAACCTGCTGTTACTAGGCAGCGCAGTGTTGGCGTTTGGTTCCACCAATCAAGTTGCTGGCTGGTTGTTGGGCGCTCCGGGTGGAGCAAACGCTTTTATGACTATAGCCAATACCGGAGCTTTATTCGCGTCAGTCCTTCATCTCGTGAGTGCCGCATCAACCTCGGTGGCACTAACCTCGGAGAAGGTATCGAGGCGGAGGAAATCAAAAGTAATGCTTGCTTACCTTGGAGTGCTGGCCTTCACGGCCGTGCTCACTATGGCAGTTTTTCAGGGCGCGCTCCCGCCCTTCTTTATTCAGGGAATAGGTCCTACGCTGTTCAGGCAGGGGGTATTGGGAACTGCGGTGGCTCTATTCGCTATTTCCTCCTTCCTGTTCATGAGACTGTTCTTCAAATCGAAGTCAGATTCTCTGTACTGGTATTCGCTGGCCCTCGCACTGATCGCCATAGGCTCATGCGGCGTGTTCCTTCAGAAGGGTGTTGGCAGCCCCATCGAATGGGCAGGAAGATTAGCTCAGTACGTCGGCACTATCTACTTCCTCACCGCCGTGTTAACTGCTATGAGGGAGGCACCTACCAAGGTAATACCACTGGAGAAAAAATATCAGGACTTGCTGGAGCACACAAATCTTGTCATCTATACTGTTGACAAGGACGGAGTGATTACCTATGTCAGCCCCGCCATAGAATCCCTAATTGGGTATACTCCATCAGAAGTTACAGGTCGACATTTTACTGAGTTCGTCTATCAAGACGACCTGCAACGCAGCACCGACAGTTTTCGAAGAATCCTTTTCGGGTATACCGAAAAGAATGAGTATCGGGTTCGGACCAAGTCTGGTGAAATCCGCTGGGTTTCTACTTCCAGCCGACCGCTGTTCAGTGGAAGTTCGGTTGTTGGGACGCAAGGAGTGCTGATGGACATTACCGAGGGCAAGAAGAGAGAGGAGACGCTGGTTCAGGAGCGTGATTTGCTGCGGTCGCTTATAGATAATATTCCCGATCTCGTCTACTTTAAAGATGACAAAAATCGATTTATTAGGGTAAATAAAGCAACGGCTGAGTTTGCAGGCACCACTCCTGAGAATATGATTGGGAAAACTGAGTTCGACTTTTTCCCCCGAGAACAAGCGGAAGCGGCCTCAGCCGATGATAAGTGGATAACAAAGTTCAATAGACCCCTGGTTGACAAAATAGAGAAGATTACTGGTGCCGATGGCACTGAACATTGGGTCTCTGTTGCCAAAATACCTCAACATAATGGGAAGGGGCAGGTGATTGGTACCATGGGGATTTCTCGGGACTTCACCGAGCGGAAGAAAACCGAGGAGGAACTGAGAGATTCCGTTGAACGACTAAAGACATCATTCGAAATTGCCCCGGATGGTATTTATTTGACCGACCTAGAAGGAACCTTTATCGATGTTAATAAAGCAGCCGAGCAACTACTCGGTTATAAAAGGGAAGAATTAATCGGAAAGAATTTTTTGAAACTGCAACTTCTACCTCCGGATCAAGTCCGGAAGGTGACTGTCAATCTGGCCAAAAGTGCTCAGGGGAAGCCCACCGGGCCGGACGAGATTATCTTAAGACGGAAAGACAGCACCCAGGTCACAGTGGAGATAAGAACACACCCAGTAAAGATCAAAGGTAAATCTTCGGTGTTGGTCATTGCCCGCGACATTAGCGAGCGCAAGAGTACAGAGGACGCCCGCATCGGATCAGAAAGACTCAAAGCTCTAAGAGAGATGGCGAGAGGACTAGCTCATAGTTTTAACAACCTCTTGGCTATTATTCTGGGAAATGCTCAGCTTTTAGAGATGGGAGTAGAAAGCTATAAGAGCGAGGAAATCAAAGAGCGCCTCAAGGTCATTGTTCGAACAACCCATGAGGCAGGAGAAACAGTAAGAAGAATGCAACTTTTCACCCGTACCGAACTCTCAACCCGCGATTTTACCAAAATTGACTTAAATGAGATCGTAAGATCCGCTGTCGCCTCTACTTCTCCTCGCTGGAGGAATAACGCCGGAGCAATGAGAAGGGGAGCTAGGATTAAGATAAAGGGGCAGCTAGGAGAGCTACCACCTTTTTTAGGCAGTAGATCTGAGCTAATAGAAGTTTTGACTAACCTTATCTTCAACGCCTTAGAGGCGATGCCGGAAGGAGGAGAAATTACCATCCGCACCGAGGTTAGAGAAAATAAAATCTTGCTTTACTTCACTGACACTGGCAAGGGTATCCCCGATAGCATAAAGGATAGGATCTTCGATCCCTTCTTTACCACTAAAGGCCCCCGGGCTTCAGGTCTTGGTCTTTCGGTCTCCTACGGGATTATCAAACGCCATCAAGGAAAGATAAAGGTGGAAAGCACCAAAGGGAAAGGAACCACAGTTACCATCAGTATCCCCATTCGCCGAAAGGGTCCCCTAAATGAGAAAGAGGATAGGAATCCCGGAAACGTTTCTTCTCAAACGATTCTGGTTATCGATGATGAGGAGGGTGTAAGAGACGTGCTGGGAAAGATCTGTCAGGAGGAAGGTTACCGGGTAGTTCTGGCAGAAACTGCCAGACAGGGGCTAGCAGAGTTCAACCGATCTCATTTTGATTTAGTTCTCACGGATCTCGCAATGCCAGAGATGTCCGGCTGGGATCTCGCCAAGAGACTAAAAGGAATAGATCCGAGTGTGTCCGTAGGACTGATTACTGGTCGGAGCGTGGTAATCACCAAAGAAGAGACGAAGGAAAGAGGAGTAGATTTTATCGTATCCAAGCCTTTTGACTACACTAAGGTATTAAGAGAGGTAAATGCTCTCCTTAAGTCTAAGAAAAGATAGCCGCCTACTTTCTAAAACAGGGAAAGGCTATTCTTGGGCTGATACCAAATAGTTGGCTCGGAACTCAAATAAGAATTCTTAGAACATTACGAAGAAAGGAGATGGTAGAAATGCGGATAAAGAAAACTGTGATGTGTGTAGCGGTGCTCGCCTGCCTCCTCTTACCTGCAACCGCTTTTGGTCAGACACAAGAGGAGGTTTACCCGGCAGATATCCTTCAGCAGATAATCCAACTGGTAGAGGAGAATAACCCGATCCTGAAATCCCAGAGGAGCTTGATCAGTACCATTCAGCAAGCCCCTGAGCCCGGTGCAGGTTTTATTAATCTTGAGGAGCTGCAATCCAGCGCCCGCCGGATAGGTGAGGAAGGAGCGGAAACTCCCCTTTTGAGTCTCAGTGAGGTGATACAAGTGGAGCAATTCGTACAAACAAAACTAGATCGGGAAAAAACCCTGGCTGAAGCCGAACAGATCTATGAGAATCTGAAGCAGGTCCTGATATCCAATCTCATGGAGAAGACGACCGAAATTGCAAAGTTAAAAAACAAACAAGAAAACTTAGACGAGCTCAAATCCCTCTTTGAAGGAAGACTGGATTCTTTAGAGAAACAGGTGAAGGCGGGGATAAAGCCCCCAGATGTTCTATTCGATCTCACGGAACGACTTATGCAAACTAAGCTTGAGGTAAGAAACGCCGCCAGGGAACAGGAGATCTTGAAGGTGGAAGTAGCCATAACTCTAGGGGGGGACAAGTGGGAGGATCTTCTGAATCTGTTGAATAGAGTATAGAGAGGAAAACGACAATGATAATAAAAAAGGCCCTAGCCATCTTTTTGGTGCTGACGGGGGCTACTCTTTTTCTCGTAGCGTGTGGAAACGCTCAAGGATCTGCAGCAGATGGGGATCTTCTCCAGCAGATTATCGATCTGGTGGTGGAAAACAACCCCACTCTTCAGTCTCAAAGGAGGCTCTTAGATCAAATCCAGGCTTTACCTGATCCGGGTAAGGGTCTTGACATCCAGCTCAGCGTGCGAGGAGGGCTGACTACCTATGCCGACGAGGACGATCAAGCAATTTGGTTTGGTCCCACAGGGGGTGTGGGTCTAGAAATCCCTCTATTCAGTCCCTCCAGACGAAGGGAGCGCATAATGGACCAAATAACCTACGCCAAGGAAGTGGAAGAAGCTAAGCAGGATTATTTCGACCTTAAGAATTCCATTGTTTCGGAACTTCTCAGGAAGCTCAGACAG
>Ga0209979_1005104_pt1 | contig 10491 bp, 11 predicted proteins | sample AnhtaG_FD_183114 | JGI IMG/M metagenome (GOLD analysis project Ga0209979, IMG submission 183114) | Deep subsurface microbial communities from Anholt, Denmark to uncover new lineages of life (NeLLi) - Anholt_01485 metaG (SPAdes) (version 2) | ecosystem: Environmental > Aquatic > Marine > Oceanic...
TTCGGCAGGTTTTTCGTCTATAACTTGCAAAAGGAATTTTATGAACCGCGAAGCAGAAGGAGACTATGGGTACATGACCAATCGGATGATTGTAACAGCAAAAAGGAAATAAGAAACACTAACCGCAACTAATGTAAACTACTCGACGATCCAACAATTAGCCACAATGTACAACAACCGAGAGCCGATCTATCTTCACATTTTGGCTTCAGCATACTCGGAGACGAATGCATTCAAGCCTTCTTCATAACGTTTGCCTGAAGTGATGAATCCCTCATTGTGGCTGCCAGCAATTTCGAGAAATCTCTTGGGCTCCCTCGCCATTTCAAATAGTCGCCGCCCGTGAGTAAAGGGCATTATTTCATCGTCGCGGCTGTGAACAATCAGAACGGGGCAATTTACTCCACCTAGGTACTCCGCCGTATTGTATTCAAAACGTAACAACAGTCTAACCGGAAGGTAACGATACAGTGTCGCAGCAATATCGGGAAGAGACGTGAATGTTGACTCTAGGATAAGCGCCCCTGGCGTGTGGCTCTGAGCCAGCCATGAGGCAACCGCACCCCCGAGTGACCGACCAAAAACAATGATCTTGTTTGGGGACACTTGTCGTTCCTCAATTAAGTACCGCCACGCAGCCTCTGCATCTTTGTATGTGCCCTGCTCGGTGGGCTTCCCCTCGCTTTGGCCATAACCTCGGTAGTCGAAGATGAAAACGTCTAGCCCAAGTTGATGAAATATTTGAATGGAATCCAGACGGTGCGATATATTGCCCGCGTTGCCATGACAAAATAGAATTACACCTCTGGCGCTCTCACTGGGAACAAACCAGCCGGAGAGCTTGACTCTATCCGTAGTTTCAAATGAGACGCTCTCGAAGTAAAGCCCGATGCTACTTGGATCGGCTGATAGAATCCGTTCAGGATAGTAAATATAGTGGGACTGAAAAATGAAGAGAAAGCCGATAAAGATGATATAGGCGCCAGTGATAATAATAACAATCCAGATACCTAACAAAAAAAGACCTTTCAATTCTACCACACTTTGCCCAAGTGACCTCATTTCTGTGTCCGCCTAGCCAATGAGCGATGACTGAGCGCTTTCTGTTACACGGCATAGACTCAATTTATTGTAATGGCGCGACGATAACAGTTGCCCAGAAATCACCCTTCGAATAATGTGTACCGCCTTCGCCTTTCAGTTCCCCGGTTACGATAATCTTATCACCGTTGTTAATTCCTTGGACATCGACTGGAGCTCTTTGGATCCCACCATTCTCCACCATTAAATCGTACCACACCTGTACCGTTGCCCCGCCAGAAGTCAATTCAAAGCACGGGCAAAAAAGTTCCCCTAACAAACTTACATTCCCGTAGATTGTAACTTCTGTATCATATACTGGATTCTCCAATAACTCAGCAACACTCAGCGCCTCCTCGGGTTCTTCTTCACTAACCATCGCCTGCCTAATCATGTCCCACTTATCGTCCATCACCGCAGATGTAATCTCAAGTTGCTCAACACCAATTACGGCTCGGTGATGCGTTATTACCTGAGCAAGCGCTTGCCCTGTCCTGTCACCATAACCAGCATGTCTGCTATCAAACTCGAAGATGAATACCCAACAGTAGGGACACCGTGCCGTTAAAGTATCGGTGAGTATCAGAGTGCCTTCCAGGCCATCATAGACGAATGTTGGGCTGTTCCTTACAAACTCTTCAGCAATTGTCTGGCTTTCCTCTTTGGACATCTGCTTGAAGGCACTAAGCTCCGTCACACTACCATCAGCCTTGACACTACCCTTCCAATGCCAACCTAGCTTGATGCTGAAAAGAATAATCTCGTACACAGTATTCTCTGGAGGCACTACTGGATAAGACACTTTAATCGTCCACTCATCTGAGGTAAACTCTTTGAATACTTGCCCTACCCACCCTGGAGGAGTGACATCTTCTTCTTGCCATACGATATCTGGACTTGGCGCATTCTGCCCCTCACTCTCTCGCAAATAGGCAAGGGCTGCATCACAAGCATCGGCAGCATTTTCTACCGCCAAAGGTGATTCACTGACACAAGAACCCAGTAGAAGAGCTAATACGCTCAAAACTATGACTCCGATATAGGATTTCGCTTTAACCATCTTTACCTCCTTGTTAAAAACCATTTTTATTATTATAACGAAGACAACACCGATTTGTTAGTAGCCACACTGTAGGTAGATTACTAGGTGCGGAATGTAATTACAACTCTGAAGAGGAGAGCAGTTTTGGCAACAAAGATCAGCAGCCTAATCTGGTAAGGGCTAGGTATCTGCGAATAGGTGTCCAGCCTTTTTGTTGTCCATGACACATTATGGACTTTTGTTACCGTGCGAGGCATTCAGATAAGCGACAGTGAACAGCTAAGACGATGTCACACGTCTGTTTTTACAGATTTACGTCGACTTCGTTTGTTTTTTATCAACGGGCAAATGCTATGTGGGAAAAGGTCAATAGAAGCCCTAAGCCAGTTATTCTACAAAGTTTACGTAGAATTCACACACGTTATCACCAAAGCCTACAGCCTTAACAATTTCCACGCTGACCGACCCCTTGCAGACTGCAGAAAAAATGCTCTCCATCATCCCTGCCGAACATAGGCAATGAACCGGATTGGGCTTGGCAAGCCCAGCTCTTACCAGGGTACAGGCACATTGATCGATTTTCAGATAGGCTTTGTTGCCCTGTTTTTCCCAAAGACTAGCGAGGTTGTGTCTTTGTAACCGCAGCTTATTCGTAGCATCGAGAAGCTCGTCTACAGTTTCCGATTCCTTGCCAAGTATTTCTCTACAATCATCAAGGATTTGTCGAGCACACTTCTTTCCAGCGGCTTTCATCACTTCTTTAGTCAAGGCCATATTGCCACAATCGGCGAGGGCCTTTTCCACTGCTTCAATCCAGGTAACATTTCGCGTAATAGCCGCTTCTGAGATTTCCGTTCTCTTCATTTTTCTCCCCCCCAACATGGCGTCTGACACCTGCGTAGCCGAACTCAGGGTTCACTTATTTACTGAGTAAACCGCATTCGCCTCACTTCTGAAAGGTATTCCCTTGCTGCCCTAACCGCCAAGATTCCTAATCTCTTGCATAACTGTCTTAGCTAGCTCAGGGTCTTTAGTAAGGAGCACAACTTTTCGAAAGTCGGTGATAGCTAAGTCGTTTTTCCTTCTGTCTTTGTAGACAAGGCCTCGTCCGTAGTAGGCTGCAGCAGAGTCAGGATCTAATTCGATAGCTTTAGTCAAATCAGCTATAGCCAAATCATATTCCCTCTTGTTCCGGTAGGCAATACTCCGATCGGTGTACGCATTTGCGTCCTCCGGTTTCATCTTTATAGTCTCACTAAAATCAGCTATAGCCAAATCATATTCCTGCTTGGCCCGATATATAATACCCCGTTTGTAGTAGGCTTCTGCACTCTTGGGGTTAAGCTCGATAGCTTTATTAAGGTCAGTAATAGCCGGTTCATATTCTTGTTTATTAAAGCGAGCAATACCACGGGTATAGTAGGCCACAGCCATATTAGGTTTAAGCTCGATAGCTTTACTAAGGTCGGCAATAGCCAGTTCATATTTGTCTCCAAGATAGTAGATAATACCCCGGTCGTAGTAGGCCTCAGTCATTTCCGGCTCTAATTCAATGGCACGGCTAAAATCATCAATGGCCAAGTCGTATTCGCCCCTGCCATGGTAGGCGAAGCCACGGTTGTAGTAGGCCTCAGCGCAATTGGGGTTCAGTTCGATGGCTCTACTAAGGTCGAGGATAGCTGGTTCATATTCTTCTTTTTTGCGGTAGGCAACACCTCGGCTGTAATAAGTCTCTGCGTTCTTCGGGTCGATGTCGATGGCTTTACTAAAGTCGGCAATAGCCAGGTCATATTGTTCTTTCCTTTGGTAAGTAATGCCTCGGTTACAGTAAGCCTCAGCGTAGTGTGGGTTTATTTCGATCGCCTTAGTGGCGTCAGCTATCGCCTTGTCTAGTTCCCCTTTTTTGCGCTGGGCAAGACCACGATAGTAATAGGCCTGGGCATCGTTGTGGGCTAACCCTATGGTTCTGTTAAAATCACTAATAGCTAGTTCATATTCCCCTTTATCACAATAGGCAATACCCCGGTTACGGTAACCCTCAGCGTAGTGAGGATTTAATTCGATGGCTCTACCAAAGTCGGCAATAGCCAGTTCGTATTGTTCTTTCCTTTGGTAGGCAATGCTCCGGCTGTAGTAGGCCTCGGCACAGTTAGGATTTATTTGGATCGCCCTAGTGGCATCAGCTATCGCCTCGTCGTATTCCCCCTTACTATAGTAGGTAATACCTCGATGATAATAGGCTTCAAAGGAAGCAGTGTTTAGGCTAATGGTTCTACTAAAGTCAATAATAGCCATTTCGTATTCTTCCTTGTTACGGTAGGCAATACCTCGGTTGTAGTAAGCCTCAGCGTAGGATGGGTTTAATTCGATGGCTTTACTAAGGTCGGCAATAGCCGGTTCATATTGTTCTTTTCTTTGGTAGGCAAAGCCTCGGTTGTAGTAAGCCTCGACATGGTTAGGATTTGCTTCGATCGCCTTAGTGGCATCAGCTATCGCCAAGTCGTATTCGCCCTTATGGCAGTAGGCAAGACTACGTTTGTAGTGGGCATCAGCAAAGCGGGGGAGTATGCTTAAAATCGCCTTCGTGAACTCTGAGATGGCTTCGTCATACTCACCTTTTTCCAGTCGGGCTGTACCAAGCTCGTTGTGATCGTCAGTTGTCATTGTCCCTTCTTAGCTGTATTGTAGCTTGCAAAGTGGAAGGATATCTTCTTCTCCTTGGCCTCCGGTAAACTACTTGTCTATATTATACCACGTATATCTGGATATTGAAGAGTTCTCATTCCCTGGCACGTACAACCCGCAGGGCATTGGTTCGAATCCAACCCCTCATTCTGTAACGGACTCGCGAACTGTCCAAGAAAGGTAGATATACCCCTCTCCAAGCTGCACCTTACGCCCTATTGTGACTTCTTTCCGTGGTTGGCTAATACTAACTCTTGCCAAACCTATCAATTGAGGATTAATCAACCCAACTAGGGCCGCACCAGTAATAGGAGCACTTCCTAAATCAAGGGGATGCCCCACGAAAGTAGGGTTATTAGAGGTACTAATGGGGGATTCGCCATATGGCGAACACATGTTAGACTCTATCTGAATGGCGTTGGAGGTTCTCACATATGCCTGTAACAATAAATGGTCAAATCTATTATAGGACCGCTGAAGTTTGCCGAATGGTTTGCATAGGCAAGAGCACTCTCTTCCGTTGGATTAAGGAAGGCATCATAAAGGAAGCTGAACACAGGGACAGGAGAGGATGGAGGCTATTTACTGAGGATGAAATAGATAGATTGAGCGTGGAGGTCAACGGAATTCGAAAGAGCCATATAGCCAAGAGCAAGAAGATGCCTGTGAGTCTGAGGTAAGTCAGCGATAGTGAGTGTTAATAGTTATTCTGAGGTGGCACAGTTTTTGAAGTCTGAGTGTTATTTTGGGATTTGTATTTGGCTATGATAGAGGCGTGTGTCATTTGTATCTTGCAAAAGCTTCAATATAGTTCCAGAGAGCAAATCGAAGGAGGTGCATTTTGACGACTATGATAAATCAGCGTCAGCAACCCAAGAAGGCCGTTGAGAAAGCTGAAGAGCAAGCCGCAGAGCCTGCCCCTGAGGTCTCTAAGGAGGCTGCGGATCCCCTCGACGAGGTTCTGCGCCGAGCTGAGATAGCCTATGCGGCCTATCTGGAGGCTCAGAGGAAAGTGGCAACGGCGTATAAGGAACGGGAACGACAAGAGGTAAAGGTCTATAAAGAGATTGAACAGCAAGCTAATAATGCTTGTGAGGAGGCCATAGAACGAGCCCTGAGAGTCCGTAAAAAGGCTGAACAGGAGGCCGATGAGGCATATAAGAAAGCTAGAGAGAAAGCCGTGGAGGCTTATCAGGAGAGTGTCAGGCAAGCGTTAAGAGTGTCTAGGGAGACCATAGAGCAAGCTTGGAAAGCCTCTAGGGAAACTTCAGAGCAAATCTGGAAAATCTTCCAAGGGGATAAGGCAAGAGAGAGAAAACCAAGCTAACTAATATGTTATTTACCGTAGGCTTATTCAACGTTAACACAGAGTGAGAAATGAAACCGGTAGTCGTAGGTTTTAGACAATGTGGTGTCAGACCTGGGGTCATCCTTGAACGAAGTATGTTGCCAGCCACTAGAGTTCCTTGAAGCATTGGTTGCTTAAAAGGATTGACTACTATGATAGGGAGGGGTAGGATATAGTTAGCGCCAAAAAGAGTGCAGGGAGTTTTTCATAAGGTGCTAGCTATGAATCAGCTGGGTACTACTAGGTGCGGGAATACTCAGTTCCGCTGGGGAGAGCGAACCTATGTTATAGGGATACTCAACGTATCCCCGGACTCCTTCTCAGGCGATGGACTTACCAGCCTTGAAGCCGCCGTGACGCAGGCGCATCACTTTGTCAGTCAGGGAGCTGATATCCTGGATATTGGCGGTGAATCCACCCGTCCCGGCTCGACACCAGTCTCAATTGACGAGGAAATTAGACGAGTGGTCCCGGTGATAGAACGGCTGGCTTTAGAAATACCCATCCCTCTGAGCGTTGATACTTATAAGTCGGAGGTAGCACAACAGGCGCTTCAGGCTGGCGCAACCATGATAAACGACCAGTGGGGTTTGAAAAAAGATTACCATCTTGCAGAACTAGCTGCCGAGCGGGGTATTCCTCTTATTTTGATGAGCAACCAGCGTGACAAGGGCGGTTATGACGCTGGAATTCAGCGTGATATTGCCTACTATGATGACCTTATGACTGAAGTAACCTCATCCCTTAAAAGTAGCGTAGAACTGGCATTAAAACTGGGGGTACCGTGGGAGAGTATTATTGTGGACCCTGGGATTGGATTTGGCAAGAGCTGGCGGCAAGAACTGGAGATAATTCGCCGATTGGACGAGCTGCAAAGACTAGGAAGACCTATTCTGATTGGGCCATCTCGTAAATCATTCATCGGCATGGTACTGGACCTCCCTCCTGGTGAACGTTTGGAAGGTACCGCTGCCGCAATAGCAATTGGCATCGCCAAGGGTGCTGACATAGTACGGGTGCATGATGTGCAACAGATGGTAAGAGTCTGCCGGATGAGTGATGCTATCGTTCGTTGGGCCTAGAAGCGAGCACCAGTTTTCTGTAGTCTGCCATAAGTCTCTGAGTAACAGGCCCTGGTCTGCCGGAACCAATAGGTTTCCCATCTACCTCAGTAAGAGGCATAACCTCAATGAGTGAGTTGGTAAGAAAAGCTTCCTGGGCACGGAAAAGCTCATCCAGCCTTATATCCTGCTCAATTGTGTTAATACCTAGCTGGGAAGCTAATTCCAGAATCGTCTCCCTGGTAATGCCGAGAAGAATACCACTCTCCTGTCCTGGCGTCCTTAGTATGCCATCAGTTACCAGAAAGATGTTACTCATACTGGCCTCAGCAAGAAGCCCTTTCTCGTTGAGGCAGAGAGCTTCGTCAACACCAGCCGCTCTCGCCTCTTGCTTAGCGAGCATATTTTCCAGGTAATTGGCTGACTTGAGCCCGGAGAGAGGCGATTGACTGTTGCGGCGGATGGATGAGACAACGGCTCTGAATCCTTTCTGGTAAACTTGTTCGGGGTAAGGCTGGTAATGTCCCGCTATTATCAGTACCGTAGGTTTGTTGCATGTGCTGGGATCAGGGACCATCCCTCCCTCACCCATAGAAATAGTGATACGGATACGAGCGTCACCAAGCTTGTTAGCCTGAATAGTATCCATTACCGCACCTTTTAGCTCTAGTGCCCCGATTGGCAATCCCAGTATTTCAGCAGAACGTGCTAACCGGCTTAAGTGGCTATCCAAACGAAATACTTGCCCTCCATAGGCGCGCATCGTCTCAAAGAGACCATATCCATAGAGAAAACCGTAGTCCAGAACGGATATGCTAGCTTGACTACGGGGTATTAAGCAACCATTCAGGTAAACAATCTCACTCATAAGCCTACTCCTCAAGCCACCTTGGCTGTAAAAAGCTTAAGAAATTCCTTAGTACATCATGGCCTACATCGGTCATTATTGACTCTGGATGGAATTGTACCCCCACGACAACATAGTCCTTGTGCTGAACACCCATAATCACACCGTCACTAGTCCTGGCGGTCGACTTCAATGCCGAAGGGAAAGTGTCCTGTTTTATTACCAAGGAGTGGTAACGACCCCCCTCAAAGGGGTTGGGCAGGCTTTTATATATAGTCTTACCATCATGATAAACGAGGGAACTCTTGCCATGCGTAGGAACAACAGCACGGACAATTTGACCACCATAGACGTAGCCTATGCATTGGTACCCCAGGCAGACACCGAGAATGGGAATCCTCCCGGCAAAGTACCAGATAATATCATTAGAGATACCCGCCTCAAGCGGAGTACAAGGTCCCGGAGAGATAATAATGTGGGATGGACTCAAGCTCTCAATTTCCGCCAGAGTTACCTGGTCATTGCGATAAACTACCGGTTCCCAACCCAGTTCACCCAAATACTGAGCAAGGTTATAAACAAAGGAATCGTAGTTATCAATGACTATAACCATATCTACCCTACACGAGTTGGTGCCATACTGAGGGCATTGATGAGTGCCCTACCCTTGTCCAGTGTTTCCTGATACTCAGCCTCAGGGTCAGAATCATAAACAACGGCGCCACCTACCTGGAAATAAGCCCTTCTCCCTTTGACTAGAAAAGTACGGATAGCGATGTTAAGGTCAAGGTCACCATTAAAGCTCAAATAGCCGATATTTCCAGTATATACACTCCTCTTTGTTGGCTCTAATTCATCTATAATCTCCATGGCTCGTACTTTAGGCGCTCCCGTTATGGAACCACCAGGAAAGGTAGCTTTAAGCAAATCAATGCAGTTCTTGCCCTCTCTGAGCTTTCCCTCAACTGTAGAGGTGAGGTGGAAGACGGTAGGAAACGTCTCTAGTATAGCTAATTCGGTCACCTTGATGGTACCAAAACGACATACGCGACCCAGGTCGTTTCTCTCCAGGTCTACTATCATGATATTCTCTGCTCGGTCCTTGACACTACTCATCAGCTCATTAGCCAACACTTCATCTTCCACAGCAGTCTTTCCCCGCGGGCGGGTGCCTTTGATAGGTCGTGTCTCTACCCAGTCTCCCCGAACGCGAAGAAATCTTTCTGGCGAGGCGCTTACTACTGAGACCTCTTCAAAGTCGAGATAACAGGCAAAGGGCGCCGGGTTTATCTGCCGCAAACGCCGATATAGTTCATAAGGAGTAATGGTAAGCTTAGCTTCAAAGCGCTGAGAGAGGTTCACTTCAAAAATATCACCAGCGATGATATACTGCCGGGCTTTCTCGACAGCATCCACGTATTCTTGATGAGTAAAACCCCCTGCAAGGGTCACCTGCTCCATAGGAAAAGATATAGGCGTAAACGGTGGCTCTGTGCCAGAACTTGATACATCAGCCAGCTTATCTTTCACTTCATTTAGACGCTTGATAGCCCTTGCCATTCTTTCGGTCTCTCTCAATTCAGGGAAACCTGTGGAGATGACATAGGCTTTACCTTGAAGGTTATCAAACGCTAAAACCAGGTCATAGAAGCCAAGATAGCACTCAGGTAGTTTGAGATCATCTACAGCAGTGCTAGGCAGCCGCTCAATAAAATGACAAAGGTCATAGCTGAAGTAACCTACGGCGCCGCCAATGAATGGTGCTGGTGGGGAAGAAGAGTCCAGACGATAGAGTTGCAGGAAATTATTGACCACATCAAAGGGATTGCCACTTAAATTGCTCTTCTCAGTACCCTGGATAAGAGTAATCTCACTACCGCGGGAGCTGAGTACTAGAAAAGGACTACTGCCGATAAAAGAATAGCGTCCTAACTTGCCAGGGTCCATTCCACTATCTAAGAAGAAACTGAAATGCCTGCCCTCGAAGAGGAGTCCGAAAGCATCAAGTGGTGACAGTTGTGTGTCTATTTCTTCTATCAGTGGACAGCGCAACTCTTTGGCCATGATCAAAGCTACGGTGGAGATTCTGTCTTGTCAACAGTTATTTGCATCATATAACAGTGGGAAAGCTTCGTCAATTGAGGAAGAGAGAAGCTGTCAATGCCCACTGGTTCATTTGTATCAGGACTAAATTCTATCTCATATATTACTTTCTAGCTATTTACGCTTCTGCTTGCGCGGGCTACAATTAGATATAACATAGGGTGGAGGATAATCATGGGGAATAACGGTGCTAAGGACGATAAGCATAATACCATTGAGTTGGGGGGGTGTGAGTTTAGGAGAGTTAAACATGGGCTAGATGAGGCCCAGGTAGTGTCTTTCATCAACGAGCTTATTAGCCAGAGGGATACACTCGTCCAGCGTG
>Ga0209979_1005106_pt1 | contig 10489 bp, 9 predicted proteins | sample AnhtaG_FD_183114 | JGI IMG/M metagenome (GOLD analysis project Ga0209979, IMG submission 183114) | Deep subsurface microbial communities from Anholt, Denmark to uncover new lineages of life (NeLLi) - Anholt_01485 metaG (SPAdes) (version 2) | ecosystem: Environmental > Aquatic > Marine > Oceanic >...
AAGGTTTAGCAGGTCTCCTATTTCCCCTTTGCCGTATTCTTGCCTGCCCTGCGATCCAGGATATCCTCTGAAGGTCATGGCTAGGGCAGTATAGCCGGTCTCTGCCAGTTCGATGCACATTTCCTCATATACCCTCTCCATTCCACCTCCCCCGTGATTGACCAATACGGCTGGGAAACGCGCCTTTTCATCCGGCTTAGCCATGAATACCTTCAGCTTTAAACCCTCACTAAGGAACTCGAGATAGGCAGCTTCGATTCTAGCTTCCATTCCTGTGATCCCTCCTATGGTGCCGATAACTCCTCCGAGGCCTCCCTGGCCTGCGCTGGGTCTCGCTGTCCTCAGCTCGCTGGGACGTGACCACCCTCTGCACCCAAAGTTAGGTGGCTCCTAGAACGAATCTCCTGTGTCAGTAGCATATGCGAAACTTGTCTCACTGTCAATTCCAGTGGAACTTCCGCCTTTACCCGAGCGGGCCCTCTATGATATAATCGCCCAAGGAAGAGGATGTTGGCACACAAAGATGTCAAAAACGAAAATCTGGAAGGAAGTAGTTAGATGTGGCTCCAGATGCGCTTATACCTTTTGCTGGGTTTGCTGTTAGCGATTATCTATGGCGTGATCGTGGTGGTGGGCAACGCCATCGGTGCCGGTAGCTTTCTTGTCTATGCCATCCTGGCGATCTTCTTCGTCCTTTTCCAGTACCTCCTCGGCCCCTCCCTGGTCAAGTGGACGATGAAGGTGAAATATGTCTCCGAGCAGGAATATCCTGTGCTGCACGGCATGATTTCAGAGCTGGCTAGGGCTGCTCGCATACGGAAGCCGAGGGTCGGCGTTTCCATGGTCCCCATTCCCAATGCCTTTGCTTTCGGTAGGACTAGACGGGACGCCAGGGTCTGTGTGACAGAGGGCCTGCTCAAATCGCTAAATAGCGATGAGCTGAGAGCCGTCCTGGGGCACGAGATCTCTCACATCAAGCATAACGATATGGCCCTGATCACCATCTTGAGCATCTTCCCCTTGATCATCTACTTCATGGCCTTGGGTCTGCTGTTGACCGGACGCGGCCGAGGGGGGACTCCCCTGCCCCTTATCGGGATTGGTATGTTGGCTCTCTATTTCATCACCTCTCTGCTGGTGCTCTACGGCTCCCGTATTAGAGAGTACTATGCAGACCGGGGGAGTGTGGAGCTAGGAAACCGGCCGCGTCACATGGCCACCGCTCTCTACAAGCTCGCCTATGGCAATGCCAGGGTTCCCAAGGAATCCCTGAAAAGGGTGGAAGGGCTCAAGGCATTCTTCGTCAACGACCCGTCCCGAGCAATGTACGAGGTCAGGGAGCTGAAGGAGATCGATGCCGATATGAGTGGAACCATCGACTATGAGGAGCTGCTGACACTAAGGTCTAAGACTGTTCGTATCAGAACGGCAGATAAGTTAATGGAGCTAATGAGCACCCATCCCAATATGTTGAAGCGGGTCAAACACCTTTCATCCCTAATATAATTGAAGCCTAGATTCCATTGAGGATAGCCATAGCGCTTCCCATCATACGCAGCAAACATTTCGAAAAAGGGAGGGCCGATATTGCCTACCTACGAGTATAGATGCACCCAGTGCTTCTTTCTGTTTGAGTTAAAAAGGGGTTTCAAGGATGACTCGCCGGTTTCCTGCCCCAAATGTCAAGGGCGGACACAGCGCCTGTTCTCCCCCGTGCCCTTCATCCTCAAGGGTTCCGGCTTTTATAGCACGGACAAAGACAAGAAGTCAGGGTGGCGGAAGCCGGGGATGGAGGAAACCATGGCCGATGCAAAGGTAGAGGTAGATAAAACCCTGGAGGATGATTGAAGGATAGTTTGAGGAGTTGCCATGCCGATTTACGAATATCGCTGCTCAAAGTGCGGAAAAGATTTCGAGCTGATGCGCCCCTTCAGCAAAGCGGATGAGCCTGCCCCCTGTCCCGACTGTGGCTCGCCAGGCGAAAAGCTGATCTCCGTCTTCTCCTCCACAGTGGACTTTGGCATCAAGGGGCCCTCAAAGCCTCCCTTCAGGGAACCGGCCAAGAAGCGTAAGAAGCGGTCAAAGCCCTCCAAATAGTGAGCGGATTTGGGAGATGACTTGTGGAAAAAATCGGAGGGAAGCTGCTTATGGTAGGATCCCCAAAGAGTCAAGCCCTCACCGCATAAACTTTCCATTATTTCGGGCATTCCTTGCCCTCCACGCAACCCCTTAGAGGGGTTCGATCCTTCCCTCGCTCACCTGGAAAAGCGCCGCTTGAGCAAGAAATCCTGGGGCGAATCGGTCGAGGTCTGTTGCTGTGATCACCACCTGCTCATAGGAAGAAATGGCCTCAAGCAATTGGTGACGCCGCGTTGAGTCCAGCTCGGAGAGCACGTCGTCCAGAAGCAGGATGGGGTGCTCACCCATCTTCGAGTGAAGGAATCGGGCCTCGGCGAGCTTTAGGGAGAGGGCGATGGTGCGCTGCTGCCCTCGGGAGCCGAAGACGTTCATATCTATGCCATGGACTAAGAACCCTAGGTCATCACGATGAGGGCCGACCAGGGTCATCCCCTGGGCGATCTCCCTCTTTCGAACTTCTATTAGCCGATCCATAAAATCGCCTTTGCCTACGCTTGGTATGTAGCTGATCTTTAATTGCTCCGCTCCTGCGGTGAGCTGGTGGTGGATCGGGTGAATGAGCTCGTCAAGCTCAGCCACCAAAAACTGGCGCTTGAGCGTGAGATAGGAGCCACTCTCCACCAATTCCCGGTCCCAAAAATCGAGCTGGTTCGCTTCAGCACGGCGCTCTTGAATCAACCTGAGGAGGTGATTTCGCTGGAGGAGAACCTTGTTGTATTGCTGGAGGGAACGCAAATAGCGAGGGTCGGTCTGGCAGTGGGTCAGGTCTAGGTAACGGCGGCGAAGAGAGGGGGAACCGCCAATGAGTTCGATGTCCTGGGAGCTAAAGATCACCACATTTACCTGACCAACAAGGTCGATGGCGCGGCGTGGAATGCCATTTATCCTTATCCGCTTTTGAACATGCTCAGCCTCCTCGGATATCCCCCTAATGGCGATCTCCACCTGAACCCTCCCCCTCCCTCTCTCAACCTGGGCAAGAAGGCGAGCCACGGGAATCCCCTCCCTTGGGGTAGACCAATTGATCAGCTCCCTCTCCGTAGCAGCACGGTGAGATTTAGCTGTGGCCAGCAGGTAGATGGCCTCCAAAAGGTTGGTCTTCCCCTGAGCATTATCGCCCCGAAGCACCATCAGGTTTTTGGGCAGGTCAAGCTCCAGGCGTTCATAATTACGGAAGTTGGTCAGGCTCAGGTGCTCGATGTAGATGCCACACCTCCAATAATGCTCCTTTGTTGCCGATTATAGCACAAAGTTTTTGAACGGGCTCCCGTTGACCCAAGGGGGGATCAAATTTATAATGGGGTAGGGTCGGCAAGATAGGCCCTAAGGGCGAAAAGGTGGTGAAATATGAGATTCAGATTTACCGAGGAGCAGGAGAGGCTCAAGCAGGAGATCAAAGATTATTTCCGGAGGGAGATTAGCGGAGAGCTTCTGGAGTGGCTGGAGAGGCAGCGGGAAAAGGACGTATTGCTCGCTGAGTCCCCGGAATTCACCCACAAGCTGGCGGAGAAGGGTTGGTTGGGGCTACAGTATTCCCATGGCTTTCAGGAGGGGTCGATCTTTGAGGAGGGATCGGGCTATTGGAGAGCCCCTGTTGCCTATCACAATGAGCGCATCGTTGGCGCCATCATCCAGCGAGCGGGCACCGAGGAGCAAAAGGAGCATTTCCTTGCCAAGCTTACCAGTGGTGAGATCACCATTTGCCTGGGCTATACCGAGCCCGGGTGTGGCTCCGATCTAGCGGCACTCGTCACCAGGGCGGTGCAAGACGGCGATGAATACGTTATCAACGGGCAAAAAGCCTATACCACCGCCGTGCTAACCGCCAATCATGCCATCGTGGCGGCGAGGACCAATACCGAGGTCCCCAAGCACAAGGGGATCAGCCTCTTCCTCGTCGATATGAAGAGCCCTGGGGTCAGCATCAGACCCCTGCCCATGATGGGGTGGAGCGCTGACACCGGCGAGGTCTTCTTCGACGATGTTAGGGTTCCCGCCTTCAATCTCATCGGGGAGAAGGATCGAGGCTGGTATTACCTGGCGGAGGCCATGGATATTCAGAGGGTGAGAGTTGGCGAGGTTGGCATGCAGCGACGCATGATTGAGGAGCTGGTCAAGTTCGTCAAGGAGACGGAGATCGATGGCGAGCCCCTCAGTAACGACCCATTCATTCGCGATGTGCTGGCGGAGAGGGCGATAGAGGTTGAGGTAGCAAGGCTGTTCAACTATCGCTCCGTCTGGGCGGCGACGAAAGGGCCTGTTCCCCCTCACTATACCTCGATGGGCACAATGTACCTCCGTGAGACCTCGCAGCGGCTAGCCCAAACGGCCACCGAGATCATGGGGTTATACAGCCCCTTAAAGATAGGCTCCAAGTGGGCCTACCTCCGTGGTAGTGCTGAATCGTGGTATCGGGCGGCGCCCGCTTACACCATCGCCGGGGGCACCTCGGAGATCCAGAGAAACGTCATCGCCATAAGGGGACTGGGGCTGCCCACATAATACAAGGAGGTAGTTATGGACCTCGATTTCTCGGAAGAACAGGTGATGTTTAGAACGATGGCCCGCGATTTCATGGTCAAGGAGTGCCCCAGCACCCTGGTCAGGGAGCTGGAGGAGAGCGAGGAGGGCTATTCCCCTCAGCTATGGCGCAGGATCGCCGACCTGGGGTGGCTGGGGTTGACCTTCCCTGAGGAATATGGCGGCGCTGGGGGCGATTTCCTGGATCTGGCGATCCTCTACGATGAAATGGGTAGGGCGATATTCCCCAGCCCTCACCTGGCGACGGTGGTTCTTGGCGGTCATACCATCCTTGAGTGCGGCACCGAGGAGCAGAAGCAGGAGCTCCTGCCAAAGATAGCGAGGGGGGATTTGCTCCTTTCCTTGGCGCTCACCGAGCCCAGCGCCAGGTATGAGCCAATAGCAATCGCCACAAAGGCAAGCGCCCAGGGGGAGGAATATGTAATTAATGGCTCCAAGCTCTTCGTTCCCAACGCCAATATAGCCGATTATCTGGTTTGTGTGGCCAGGACCGGAGATGGAGCGACGCCTGAGGAGGGGATCACCCTATTCTTGGTGGATGCCCACACCCCAGGCATCGCCTGCACCCCTCTCAAGACGATCAGCGAAATCGGCCATGACAAGCAGTGTGAGGTGACTTTTAAGGATGTGAGGGTGCCCAAGAAGAATATTCTGGGCAAGCTAAACCAGGGCTGGGCTCCTTTGGCTAAGATCATAAACCAGGCCACAGTGGCGCTATGCGCCGAGATGGTGGGCGGCGCCCAGGCGGTGCTGGAGATGTCTGTGGAGTACTCCAAGGAGAGGGTAGCCTTCGGGCGCCCCATCGGCAGCTTTCAAAGCCTTCAGCATAAGATGGCCAACATGTTGATCGAGGTCGATGGCGCCTGGCTCCTCACCTACCAGGCGGCATGGATGATCGGCGAGGGGACCCCTTGCGCCAAGCAGGTGGCAATGGCTAAGGCTTGGACCTCAAACGCCTATCGGCGGGTTACCGCCGATGCCATCCAGATCCACGGTGCCTATGGCTTTTGCAGCGAGGTGGATACCACCCTTTACTACAGGAGGGCAAAGGCAGTGGAGTTCGCCCTTGGCGATCCCCGGTTCCAGCGAAGGATCGTGGCCCGAGAGATGGGGCTCTAGCTAAGGGGAAAGTTCATCATAAACCCCACAAAATATATCGGGGCTTCGAAAGCCAAAGAGGGCTTTTAGGAGGGGGCGTGAAGGCTTATCTGGACATTGAGACCTCCTTTTGGGGCGAGATCACCATTATCGGGGTCTATCGCGCCGACCATCAGTTTATTCAGCTGGTGGGTGAGGAGGTAACCAAATCCAACCTGATGAAAATCCTGGAGGGGGTGGAGACCCTCTATACCTACAATGGAAGTCGCTTCGATCTGCCCGTTATCGAAAGAGAGCTTAGGGTTGACCTCACCACGCACCTCCACTCCCACGACCTGATGTACGACTGCTGGCAGCAAAACCTCTTCGGTGGGCTGAAGAGGGTGGAGGAACAGCTAGGCATCCCCCGATTGAGCAAAGGGATCGACGGCTTTGAGGCGATGTACCTCTGGGACAGGTACAAAAGGTGGCAAGACGAGGAGGCACTTAAGACCCTATTGCTTTATAATAAGGAGGACGTGCTCAACCTGCCCATCCTGGAGAGATGCCTGGAGGAGATGAGGAGCACCTGAACGCTTTGACCCACAAAAGAAACGGGCTACAATAAGCAGTTCCACTGTCCCAGGCGCTCTTCAAGCCCGGTGCTCTGCCACAGGGCCCTTATAGCCCTGTTGTGCTACCTCTTTATGACTCTGATGGTATCACTGCCCTCGAACGTGATACCAGCAACTTGCCCGGATATAGTTACCTCTACATCCTCCCCTACCTCGAGCAGGTCTTGCACTTCGGCCCTGTTGAACTTGACCATGAGGTCTGGGATCTCGTCCGCATCGTAGTCACCAAGTTCCGTGGGCTTCGCTAAAGCTGGCACCAGGCCGTTCAGGGTAATGCTCGAGACGTCGATCTCGTGTACATCGTATCCCTCGGGAAGCTCTATGTAGACTGTCACCGGCGCCTTGCTGTGCATCCTCGGGGTAGTCTGCCACGTCACCATCAGTTGACACTCGTACCAAGCAGCGCCTCCCGGTGGGTTGTCATTGAAATCGACTATGAGTGTGTAATCATTGTCAATGGAAGGATATTGGGCTATGCTGAGCGAGTGCCGAGCCTGGATTATGTTTAATTCGACTTCCACATCCAATTTGGGTAAAGCTGGGTCCAGGTCTTCATATATGGAAGAGTTGCAGTTGCACCACCGGTTTTCTGCATCAGGCACATCCGGCCATTGAGGATACCATTCAATACCGTTTATGACAGTGGATAAATCCACGAAATCAAGTCTTCCAGGTGCAGCCCAATCAAGATGGTGCCATTGTACAGTATGCCCAGTGATGATGAGCAGGCTCTTACCATCGATGTACGCTTGAATACTAATCTCGGAACTGCCCACCTTCCCCCCACTCTTTAGGTTCAAGGTATCGGGGTCAAAATCCACTGTAGCCTCTACAGCAGTAGGAGGTGGCACATACTCATATGCCCCCATGTCTGTAGTAGCGGTGCCATCCCCGTCCCCGTCAATAGGCCGGGGATTTCCCTCGATGTCTCCGGTCGGCGCTCCCTCGTCGGTGCCGGCATCTATGCAGGGCGAACCTACCTGCAGGTGATAGTCGCCGCCAGCAGGGTCAACAAACATAGGGTTTTCCGAGATGTTGTGGTCGCCTGGGTAGCCGCCATAAACATCTGAGTAGGAAACTATTGCCGTGCCATACAGCACCAAGATTTCAGGCCCATAATCCCACAGTATGGAGTTAAATGCCGTGACTAACGAGGAACGAAGATAGATGCCGTAACTGCGTCTACCTCCGTAGTTGTTGTAAAAAGTCGAATTCTTTACTGTAGCCGAACAACCCGTAAGTTCAATTGCACCACCCCATGCACTGCCCGAATTTCCTATAAAGATGCTATTGACGATGTCTAGTGTGGCGTTATAGTTCTGTATTCCTCCGCCATACTTAGCAGAGTTGGCAACAAATGTTGAATTCATCACGGTTGCGGAAGATGAATACTGGTTGCTGATTCCGCCGCCATAACCTCCTGAATTATCATTGTTAATGAAGGCACAGCGATCTACTGTCAGGGATGAACGATAATTTGATATTCCCCCGCCTAGGTTATCTACCAACACACAATTGCTAACATATAGGGTAGCGTATAGAATCATTATCCCTCTATGTCCTTTTTCGCCATTTGTAATTGTGAACCCATCCAGCACTGTACCAGAACCAACGCCGTCAGCTATTACCACAGACCCTGCTCCTCCACCATAAATAGTGGTCAGATCTGCCCCGGCCCCCAGAACCTGCACCCCCTTATTCTTCAGGATGATGTTTTCATAGTAGGTTCCCGGAGCCACATGCACAATCCCTGGAGGCGCTACAGCATCAACGCCGTCCTCAATTTTATCAAAGGCATCGTAGCCCCAGGTGTGACCGTCGTTGGGACAGCCGTCGCAGTAGTCATCGTCTACCCAAACTTCAGATCCAGATGACGCTTCAGCGATGGCGTAGAGCTTATTATCATCGGACCCCATATATATGGTGCCGTCAGCCCCTATCGCTGGTGAAGAGCTGATGGAATATCCTGTGCTATAGCTCCACTTAAGTGAGCCATCGGGGTTTATGCCATAGAGCTTCCCATCATTAGAGCCCACATATATGGTGCCGTCAGCCCCTATCGCTGGTGAAGAGACGACGGCGCCTCCTGTGGAATAGCTCCACTTAAGTGAGCCATCGGGGTTTATGGCATAGAAGTTGTAGTCCGCAGAGTTCACATATATAGTGCCATCAGCCCCTATCGCCGGTGAGGATTGGATGGCCCCTCCTGTAGCGTAGCTCCACTTAAGTGAGCCGTCGGGGTTTATGCCATAGAGGTTCCCATCATTAGAGCCCACATATATGGTGCCGTTAGCCCCTATCGCTGGTGAAGAGACGACGGCGCCTCCTGTAGCGTAGCTCCACTTAAGTGAGCCATCGGGGTTTATAGCATAAAGCTTATTATCCCCGGAGCCCACATATATGGTGCCATCAGCCCCTATCGCTGGTGAAGAGCTGATGGAATATCCTGTCCTATAGCTCCACTTAAGTGAGCCATCGGGGTTAATGGCATAGAGCTCATAGCCGTAGGAGCCTATATATATGGTGCCATCAGCCCCTATCGCTGGTGAAGAGACGACGGCGCCTCCTGTAGCGTAGCTCCACTTAAGGGAGCCATTGGGGTTTATAGCATAAAGCTTCCAACCTCCGCCCACATATATAGTGCCATCAGCCCCTATAGCCGGTGAGGAGTGGCCTCCTGCGATGTGAATCCACTTAACGGAACCATCGGGGTTTATGCCATGGAGCTTCCCATCATAAGAGTTCACATATATGGTGCCATCAGCCCCTATAGCTGGTGAGGAGGTGATCGAATCCCCTGTTGGATAACTCCACTTAAACACAGGTGTCTCGGGACCAGTGTAGGGGCTTCTTCCCGTGTGCTGGGAATCATGGCGAAACATCGGCCAGGATGTATCCGCCAATTCGGCCTGTGCAGGCTGGGCAGGCAACATCACGATGAGGGAGCCCAGCGCCAGAACAATGGCCATGAAAACAAATAATAGCTTCCTCATCGCCCCTTCCCCCCACCACGCTTGACATTAGCCCATGCACAGTGAAATGTCAATTCCCATTATCTTGACGTTACTTCACGCTTCCTCCAGGCATGGGCAATTCTGCCCCGGACTTTTATCAAGTAGCAGAAGGAACTGCGCCAGGACGCAGAGAGAAGCATGACTTGATGCGGCGAGATTCAATGGCCAAGTAGGGAAATGGAAGCTCCAGTCCTAGAGATGCTCTGCCAGCTCAACCTAGGCCAAACGCGAGAAATCACCACTGCACGAACATGGGGATGTTTGTCCTCACCTGCGTATAACCAAATTATACCACAAATACCTTTCCGAGTGGTGGTGTAGCAAAGCAATAAGGATTGCATAGTCACAATACCCCCAGTTTTAGCCTTCCGGCTGTGGGTGTGAGCCATAGAGAGCAGTTTACAGCTGGGATACTTTTGATAAGCCGCAAGAAGCTGACACCGTCATGGCGGCTGTGACCGGCACCCCTCCAGATGGGGAGAAAGCTCGCAACGCCCAGGATACCCGGGCCAACAATAATCGCACCCATCGCTATCCTCTATCAACTCCAGTAGACACCGTCAGGGGGCTTGACAAGCCGAGTAGTATATGGTAAAATACCGTCTAAATTAAAGCTAAAAAAGGAGGTTAGTACCAAATGTTTCCCCCCCTTATATTTGAGCGCTGCCCCATCTGCTCCTCCAAGAAGACTGCTTCTAGGTTAGCCTGTAATGAAGAACGCAGTATCCCCAAAGACCCAGCGCTGGCAGTAGGTCTGGCAGCTCCCGCCATTATCAGTCACTTTGATATTTGCGCTAATTGCGGACCTTACTACTGCACCAAGGTAGAGATGGGAAACATCCCAGTCCAGGTAAAACAGACCCCTGGCAGCCTCCCACCATTCTTCCCCAAGGGGAGTTGAAGAGATGATAGACTTTGATGAGATGAAGCAATGTCAGGAGGAGGGACAGAGGGATATCGACTCCCTGGAGGATGATGAGAGGGGCATACTCAAGCATTTCTGCAGCCTGGCCACCGAGGCGTTCTTGAGGCTGGGGGCCCAGCGAAAAGCACCGGTTGATCAGGTCGTTATCAACGCCTTTA
>Ga0209979_1005108_pt1 | contig 10485 bp, 10 predicted proteins | sample AnhtaG_FD_183114 | JGI IMG/M metagenome (GOLD analysis project Ga0209979, IMG submission 183114) | Deep subsurface microbial communities from Anholt, Denmark to uncover new lineages of life (NeLLi) - Anholt_01485 metaG (SPAdes) (version 2) | ecosystem: Environmental > Aquatic > Marine > Oceanic...
TCCTCGAGTGAGCCGTGCAGGGATCGAACCTGCGACCCTCGGATTAAAAGTCCGATGCTCTACCAACTGAGCTAACGGCTCTCGCCTACCAGTGTGACAGACATAGCCGCCCGTCCGGGGGCGGCTAGCGCAAAGCAATGCTACCAAATCCGCCCTCGCGTGTCAACCTGCACGGATGACACATGCGCGTGGTGGGCCGGGCCCCGATATGGCCCTCACCGGATGGCCTACGGCGCCGGCAGCACCCTCGCCCGCCGATCTTCGATCTTCAGACGGCCCTGGGCGAAGAGCTGTACGGCCTGCGGGTAGATCTTGTGCTCCTGCTCCAGGATGCGGGCGGAGAGGGTATCCTCCGTGTCGTCCTCCTCAACGGGGACGGCGGCCTGGATGATGATGGCGCCTGCATCCACGTCCGCGCTCACGAAATGCACCGTGCAGCCGCTCCACTTGACGCCGTAGTCGAGGGCCTGCTTCTGGCCGTGGAGGCCGGGGAAGGAGGGCAGGAGGGCCGGGTGGATGTTGATGATTCGATTCGGGAATGCGTCCAGCAGCGTCTCGTGGACGACGCGCATGTAGCCGGCCAGGCACACGAGATCGACGTCGTGCTCGCGCAGGCAATCCACCATCTTCCGCTCGATCTCCGGCTCCATCTTGGTCTTGAATTGCCCCGGGGCGATGTAGACGGCGTCGATGCCGTGCTTGCGGGCGCGCTCGAGGGCGACGGCGTCCTCGTTGTCGCTGATGACCACGGCGACGTCGGCGTCTATGGTGCCGGCTTCGCTGGCGTCGATGATTGACTGGAGGTTCGACCCGCGGCCGGAGGCCAAGACGCCTACGTTGATGCGGCGCATTGGGATGCCTCCCTCGCAAAGGCAGTGGTTAGCCAAAGACAACGGCGGCAAGGCCAGGCACTGAGGCCCTTGGGTCCTTGAGGACCTCCGGTTCTCTCGCCCTACAACGGCTGGGCTTCGAGGGCGAGTTTGCCGGTCCGCACGTCCTTGGGGATGTCGATGGGATACCGGTTGTTAAAGCACGCAAGGCAGAAGTTGCTGCGGGACAATCCGACGGCCTCAATGAGCCCGTTGATGCTCAGATAGCCGATGGAGTCAGCGCCCAGTTGCTCGCCAATGTCGGGCACACGCATCCGGTGGGCAATGAACTGATCCTGCGTATCCATGTCGATGCCGTAGAAGCACGGGTATCGCAGCGGCGGCGAGCTGATGCGGAGGTGCACCTCTTTGGCGCCGGCCTCGCGCACCATGCCGACGAGCTGCTTGGTCGTCGTGCCACGGACGATGCTATCATCGACGAGGACCACTCGCCGGCCCTCGACCGCTTCGCGCAGGGGGCTGAACTTCATGCGGACACTCTCATCCCGGTCGCTCTGCTCGGGCTGGATGAAGGTGCGCAGGATGTAGCGGTTCTTTATGAGCGCCTCCCCGAAGGGCACTTTCGAGGCTTCTGCGAAGCCGATGGCGTGCGGAACACCACTTTCGGGAACCGGCACTATGATGTCGGCGTCGCATGGATGCTCGCGGGCGAGCACGTGGCCCATGCGTTTGCGCGCGATGTAGATCGACTTGCCGTAGATCAGGCTGTCGGGCCGAGCGAAATAGATGAACTCGAAGATGCAGCACGCCCGGCGCGCCACCGGCACGGCCTGGATTTCGGTCATGCCGCTCTGATCGATGACGACGATCTCGCCGGGCTGCACCTCGCGCACAAGTTTGGCTTGTAGGACGGGCAGTGCGCACGTCTCCGAGGCCAGCACATAGCCGCCCGACTCCAGCCGACCGATGCACAGCGGGCGCACGCCCCACGGGTCGCGAAAGCCGATGAGCTTGTCCCGCGTGAGCAGCGTGATGGAATAGGCGCCCTGCAGACGCTGCATCGCGTCGCCGATGGCATCCTCCAACGTCCGGCCATTGCTGAGCTCGCCGATGGTGACCGCGATCAGCTCGGTATCCGTAGTCGTCTCGAACTGGCGCCCGTTGTCGCGGAGCGCCTCGCGCAGGCTGAGAGAGTTGACCAAGTTTCCGTTGTGGCCGAGAGCGAACTGGCCCTGCTCGGAGTCGCCGGTGAGCGGCTGGGCATTCCTGATGCTCCGAGTGCCCGTCGTGGAGTAGCGCACGTGCCCGATGGCGATGTCGCCCTGCAGTTCCTCGAGTTGACGCTCATCGTTGAACACGCCCTGGACGAGGCCCATGTCCTTGTGTATACGAAGCTGTCGGCCGTCGGCGGCAGCGATACCGGCACTCTCCTGACCGCGATGCTGGAGGGTGAAGAGCCCGAAGTAGGCGAGGCGAGCCACATCCTGTCCGGGCGCGTGGACGCCCAGCACGCCGCAGGCGTCGCGCCACGTGCTCGAGATTGACCCGTGCGCAGTCGGGACCGCCTTCACCGATCAGGCCCCCCATCGTCCGCGCCGGTCGCGCTGGTGAAGCCGTACTTACGCGTCTTGCGTTCGACTTCCGTTGCCAGCTCCTCCTTGTATTCGCGGAGCCGTTGTCGCAGCTTTGGATCGTCCGTGGCCGCTATTTGCATTGCCAGCAGCGCCGCATTCTTGGCAGCATTGATCCCTACGGTCGCCACCGGAACGCCGCTGGGCATCTGCACGATCGAATAGAGCGCATCGATGCCCTGGAGCGGCGATGCATCTATCGGCACCCCGATGACGGGCAGGACGGTATGCGCCGCAATGACGCCGGGCAGGTGGGCCGCGCACCCCGCGGCCGCGATGATGGCCGTCAGCCCCCGCTCCTCAGCGCTCTGGGCGTACTCCGTGACCAGTTTCGGGCTGCGGTGGGCAGAGCGCACCTCCAACTCGAAGGGCACGTCGAACTCCCTCAGGAGCTCGGTGGCCGGCTCCATGGTTGGTAGATCGGACTCGCTGCCGACGACTATGCCGATACGCACTAGCGTCCCTCCGGAGGCAGATTGAACCCAGTGCTTCCTCTAGGCCAGCGCTCGGCTCCCAATGTCCCGCCTGAAGTGCGCGCCGTCGAAGTGTATGCAATCCACGGCGGCGTACGCTCGCCGGATCGCCTCATCGAAGGTATCCCCGAGCGCGGTGACACCAAGCACGCGCCCGCCGTCGGTCACCAGTTTTCCATTGCGATGGGCCGTGCCCGCGTGGAATACCACGACATCTTCTTGCGCGGCCACTTCGTCGGCCCCGCTGATAGGCAGCCCCTTCTCGTAGCTCCCCGGATAGCCGCCGGAGGCCATCACAACGCAGACGCACTTGCGATCGCTCCACTGCACATCGCATTCCTCGAGCCGACCCTCGGCGGTGGCCAGCAAGATGTCTGCCAGGTCCGACTCAAGCAGGGGCAGCACTACCTGGCTCTCCGGGTCTCCGAACCGACAATTGTACTCCAGCACCTTCGGCCCGTCGTCGGTCAGGATGAGGCCGCCGTACAGAACGCCCTTGTACGGCGTTCCCTCCTGCGCCATGGCGTCGATTGTCGGCTCGATGAGGCCGGTGATGATCTGATCGAAGAGGTCGGCATCGACGGCCGGCACGGAGGCGTAGCAGCCCATGCCGCCGGTATTTGGGCCGCGGTCGCCATCCAACGCGCGCTTGTGGTCCTGGGAGGGCACCATGGGCACCGCATGCGCGCCGTCGGTGAAGACCTTGATAGAACACTCTGGCCCGACGAGGCACTCTTCAATAACGACGCGGCTGCCGGCATCGCCATGGATACGCTCCACCATGGTCTGCTCTATGGCCTCCAGCGCCTGCTCTACCTGCTGGGCGACAACGACGCCCTTTCCGGCAGCGTCGCCATCGGCCTTCACGACGATGGGTGCGCCGACGGATTCGACGTAGCGCTTGGCCTCGTCGGCACGGTCGAACACCGCGAACTTGGCCGATGGGACGCCGTACTTCTCCATCAGTCCGTCGGCGAACGCTTTGCTGCCCTCGAGGCGCGCCGCCGCGGCGCTCGGCCCGAAGATGGGCAGTCCGCGCCGTTCGAACTCGTCCACGATGCCGTGTATGAGGGCCCGTTCCGGCCCCACCACCGTCAGATCGATCCCCCGCTCCCGGGCGAATGTGGCCAGGGAGTCGATGTCCTCGGCATCAATGTCCACACACTCGGCCAACGCGGAGATGCCCGCGTTGCCGGGGGCGCAATAGATCTTGTCCACGTTCCTGCCGACAGTCAGCTTCCACACCAGGGCGTGTTCTCGGCCACCGGAGCCCACAACGAGTAGCTTCATAAGCTGCTGTGTCGCCCTTTCACGCACCGGCCGTCGCGGCCGACGGCTCATGACCGGCATATTGGGGTGCTTCGTTCTGGAAGATGCGGTACTTCTCCAAGAAGCGCACGTGGACCGTACCGACGGGGCCGCCACGATGCTTGGAGATAATGATCTCGGCGCGATCACCCTCGACGCCGGTATCGGCAGCGGCCGGGACGGGCTGGCCCGATCTGGCAGTGGCCGTCGCCACCTGACCGCCTTGGAACGAGCGCTTGCGCTCGTAGTAGCTGGCACGATAGATGAAGGCGACGATGTCGGCCTCAGCCTCGATGTTCCCGCTCTCGGCCAAGTCGGAAAGGATCGGTCGCTTGTCCTCGCGGCGCTCGACGGCGCGGCTGAGCTGTGACACGGCCACAACCGGCACGTCAAGCTCTCGGGCCATGCCCTTGAGCGACCGGGCTATCATGGAGATCTCGTGGTAGCGGCTCTCCGGCGAACGTTCGCCCCGCGCCAGTTGCAGATAGTCCAGGATGATGAGCCGAGCGTCGTGCTCCGCCTTGAGGCGGCGGGCCTTCGCGCGCATCTCCAGCACGGAGATGGCCGGGCTATCGTCAATGAAGATGGGGGCCTCGGCCAGCCGGGCGGCCGCGTCACCAATCCGCTGCCAGTCCTGATCCCGAAGCCGCTCCGCCCGTCGGACGCGCCACGAATCGACGCGAGCAAGTGAGCATAGCAGCCCCTCGGCGAGCTGTTCCTTGGACATCTCGAGGCTGAATATGCCCACCGGCACGTTCAGGTTCACGGCCGCGTGGAGGGCGAAGTTGTTCACCGCCAGCGACGTCTTGCCCATCGAGGGGCGCCCGGCGATGATTATCAGATTGGAGCGCTGCAGCCCGGCGGTCCTTTCGTCGAAGAGGTCAACGCCCGTTGGGATGCCGGTCACGGACTCGCCCGTGTTGTAGCGTTCATCCATGACGTCGAAGGTGGCTTTGATGACGGGTTTGATCTCGACAAAGTCGCGTTCGATGCGCCGCTGCGCGACGTCGAAGATGATGCGCTCCGCCTGATCCACCGCGTCGTCCACGTCCGAGGGGTTGGAATAGCCGATAGCCCCGATCTCCGCGCCGGCGCTAATGAGCCGGCGCAGAGCTGCCTTCTCTGCGACTATCTTCGCATATCGTACAACGTGTGCTGCCGTCGGTGTTTCGCGAATGAGGGCCGCCAGATAGGCGGGCCCGCCAACGGCGTCCAGCTTCTCCAGGCGCCGCAGCTCGGCGCTGACGGTGACGATATCCACCGGCTCCTCGCGCTCGTGGACGGCGCCGATGGCCTTGAAGATGACCGTATGGGCCTCGCGGTAGAAGTCCTCCGCAGCCACCGCGGCGAGGGCGCGTGTGGCGGCGCCGGGCTCCACCAGCATGGCGCCGAGCGTTGCTTGTTCTGCGTGCAGATCCTGTGGGGGAAGCTCCACGGCTTCTGTGTCTCGTACCGCCTGCGATGCCACTGTCATTCCTCCGTCTCTGGCTCTGGCTCTGACTCTGGCACTACGTCCACCGGCAGCTCTACGTGAACTTCAGGGGCGATGCGCAGCGTGACCAGATGTGCGCCGGTTCGGCGCAGTGGCTCAGGAAGCTCGATTTGGTGCCGGTCCATCTCGAGATCGCCTTGCTCCCCGACCGCCTCCGCGATGTCCTGGGCGGTGACGGCGCCGTGCAGTCGGCCATCCTCGCCCGCTTTACACACTATCCTCAGGGTGAGCTCCTTCAGCTTGTCCGCTGCCGCCTGCGCATCGAATGCGTGTTTCGCCTGGCGCCGCTCTATGGCGCTTCTACGGAGCTCGAGGTCTTTGAGCGCGCCCTTGGTGGCGGCACTGGCCAGCCCGCGTCCGAATAGGAAGTTGCGGGCGTAACCGCTGGAAACATCGACCACGTCACCTTCGCGACCGAGTCGATCGACGTCGGCCGTCAGGATCACTCGCATCAGTGTGCCTCCTCAGCAACCGGCGCACGTTGCCGCGCCGCGCGTTCCTGTCTTTTCCCGCAGTTGCGGCACTCTTGAGCCGGTCCCATCGCCTACCATTCGTAGCGCGAACCCAAGAACGGATCGACTTCGCCCAGAACGTCGTCGAAGCCGAAGAGCCCGCTCAGGCCGCTGCCGAAGTCGTACGAGCCGGTGAAGTCCAGCCGCCACTGCTCGCCGCGCTCGTATGCCTCTGTCGTCAGGCCCCACGGCCCGCCGAAGTGCAGGTCCACAGCACCCCCGACATCGCCGGCGATCAGCCCGCCGCGAATGCGTACATCGTCCGAGACGCGGCGAGCGAACTGGAGGTTGATCTCGCTCGCACCGCCAAAATCGCGCATGCCGAGGATGATCTGCGACGGCGAGCCGCGCTTGCCGAAGAACACGTCGGCGTCGAGCTGCAGGTCGCCGGTGCTCGCACCCAAGGTCAGTTCGGCACGCGGGTCCACGACGATCTTCCTGAGTGGTCTCACGGGGCGCTGAAAGCGGTCCTCGAACCTGGTGGCAATCCGCTGAGCACTTGCCACCGCCTCCTTGCCAGTGATAACTGCCTCAGCGAGGTCTTCGGAGATGTCCAGCCCGCGCACTGTCAGCTCGCGAGCGTTGGCCAAGATCTCATCCACGTCCTTGAGCATCTCAGCGTCCGTTAGCTGCTCCCTCATGTATTTCGCCGTCGCTTCGATATCGGTACTGATGCGCCGCATGGAGGCCATGGTGAGTTGGGCATCGCGGACCAAGTCCGAATCCACCACGCTGTGTCGGAACTCCTCGGAGGCAGCCTGCAGATTCTCGGTCATGGCGCGTACGTTCGCGATAGCGCTCCGGATGTCGTCCTCTGAGATGGCGGCGAGGAGCTGCCGCCCCTCCTCGGCCGTGCGGTCCAGCTTCTCAATGACGCCCTCGATGTCGGCCTCAGCAAGCTTCGTGCGCAGCGTGGCGGCGGCTCTGGCGAGGTCATTCAGGATGCGGTCGATGCGTCCCTCCGCGAGCTGCGCCCTCACGTCCGCCGTCAGGCCGCGCAGCTCGCTTACGGTGTATCTGATATCCTCCAGCATCTGCGGATCGGCAGCGACGTCGCCGACGCTAACGATGACGTCGTTGAGCGTGCGGACCAATTGCGAGCTCTCCGAGACCAGTTGCGACACTCCCGGGCTCGTCTCGCCGGCCACTGGCTCGCCCGGCGGCAGCAGCTCCCTGGGCACTGACGGCGTTCTGATGACGTTGATGAACTTCTCTCCGAGAATGCCGCCGGCCTCAATGCGGAATCTGTCCCTCTTGTACAACTGCACGCCGCCGGCGCGCTCGGGGCGCTGGATGTACATGTGTACCGCCGCCGGGCGACCGGGAAAGTCAGGGATTTCTTCCAGCCGGATCGCCGTCACGCGGCCGATCGTCACGCCGGCCAGACGCACGGAGGTGCCTGGTGTAATGCCCTGGGAGTCCTCGAAGTACGCGATCATCTCATGCGCGCCCCACACCCCCCAGTAGTCGCTCAGGAAGGCCGCTCCCAGGATGAGCATCGCCACGCCCAGTATGACCACGATTCCAACTTTTGTGTCGGCAGACACCGAGGCTCCCTCCGATCCATGGCGCGCTGGCAGCCAGCATGTGATGACGGCACGCTCATCGCAAACCAACGCGGCCCCGGCGCCCCACGCTGCGCTCCACCACGCGTCACCCGGTGAGCGGGCCCGCCGCCGATCCGCTTATGAATTGCTGAACGAAGCCGTCGTCGGAGCGCCGAAGGCTCTCCGGGGCCCCCTCTGCGATGATGCTGCCTTCGTGCAGCATCACGGCTCGGTCGGCTATACCAAATACGTGCATGACGTCGTGAGAAACAATGATCGACGTCACATCGAGCTCGTCACGCAGGCGCACGATGAGCTCATCGATGACACCGGCCATGATCGGGTCCAATCCGCTCGAGGGCTCGTCGTACAGCATGATCGACGGCTCAAGCGCCAGGGCCCGGGCTATGCCGACACGCTTGCGCTCGCCGCCGCTCAGGTCGGCCGGCATCATGCTCTCCCTGCCGCTCATGCCGACGGTGGCCAGTTTCTCGGACACGACGGCGTGGATCTCGTCATCGGAAAGCCTCGTGTGGTGCCGGAGTGCAAAGGCAACGTTGTCGCCCACACTGAGCGAGTCGAACAGCGCCGAGTACTGAAAAGACATCCCCATCTTTCGACGCACGCCGCCAAGCTCCCTCTCCGACAGGTGGCCGATCGCTTGCCCATCAATAAGCACGTCCCCCGATGTTGGCCGCACGAGCCCGATGATGTGCCGGAGCAGCGTGGTCTTGCCGCTGCCGGACATGCCCATCACCGCGAATACCTCCCGCTCAGCCACGTGAAAGCGTATATCACGGAGTATCGCCCGGCCGTCAATCACATAGCTCAGGTCACGGGCTTCGACCCGGGAGACTGGATCGCTCTCACCAGCACGCACTGACATCGTATCGGGACCAACTCTCTCGCGCTGAGCAGGCCAACGCTGCCCACAGCAGTTATAGGAGCGGCGCGGTGGGCCCATTATGGGTTCCGTCCGGTGAGACGCTGGCCTCAGACCGCCGGTGATGTGTAAGCAAACTAGAAGGGATACAGCGCCAAAGTCAAGAAGAAGTTGGTGATGTAGATAAGGATAATGCAGACGACCACGGCCTTGGTGACGCATCGGCCCAGCCCGGCGGCGCCACGTTCGCAGCGCAGGCCGTAATGGCAGCTCACGGTGGCGATTATCGCACCAAACACCACGGTCTTGATGAGGCCGCGGGCAAGCACCCAGAAGGGGATGTTCGCCGAGATGGCCGCGAAGAACGATTGCGGATCGATGTGCGCCCTGTGCCATGCCACGGCCAGCCCCCCCACCAGCCCCGTGTAATCGCTGAAGATCGTGAGTATCGGAAGCACCAACACCGTAGCCAGCAGGCGCGGGGCGACCAGATGCTTCACCGGATCCACGGCCAGAGCGCGCAAGGCGTCCACTTGCTCCGTAATCGTCATAGAGCCGATCTCCGCCGTCATGGCCGATCCGGCCCTCGCGGCCACCACGACGGCCGTGAGCACCGGAGCCAACTCACGGAAAATGGCCTCACCCAATAGCACCCCGACGAAGCCGCCCTGGAAATAGCGCAGCGACTGCCCGACGATGTAGTACGACATGACCATGCTGCTGAAGACGATGGTGACGGTAGCAATGAGCAGGGAGCTGACGCCCCCATCGGCCATCTCGTGCAGCGTCTCTCTCAGTCCGGCTCGGCCGCTTACTATATATCGACATGCCGCGAAAAACAGCCGGCTTGTCTGTCCCACGAATGAGAGTAGCCCGAGGGCCTGCCGTCCCACGGTGCCAATGATCCACATGATGGTGTTCACGCCCGCTCGCCGACTCCTGGCCGATGGCCGTTGGGGCAATTATAGGCGGGGGATGGAGCGGTGTCAAACTTGTCGCTGAGAGAGGCATAAGGCGGGAACAGGAACGACAAAAACAGTCTGCAGAAGACGTGGAGTACAAGCGCTTCGCGATGAATCGGTGAAGACAGGTGTCCGCCCACCTCACTGGCGTGCCATGCTGGGGAACACGTACCACTCCTCCCCCCCTCGCTCTTCCCGGCGGCAGACCTCATCGCCGACGAGGCACTCGAGGGCGGCGCGCGCGTGCTGCTCCGGCACGCGCAGGCCGCTTACGATGCGGGTGAGCGGAACCTCGCCGCCGAGAGCACGTGCGAGTTTGATGATTCGCACGGCCAAGATCTCCGGATGGGGAGAGCGGAATGGCTGCAGCACCGTCCGCGCGCCGGCTACGAGAGCGGCTCCCCCGGCGACAGACAGGGCGAGTCCGATCACCGGACGCAGCCGATGCGCTTCATCCGCGCCGGCGATGATGCATCCGACTCCGCACACGACCAGCCCGAGGCCGATGGCCAACGCTATGCCGGCAGAGAAGTAGTAGCCAAACATGCGCATCGGCACCGCCCCCGACAGCCTCTCGCCAGTCACCTCAGCCAATATGCAGGCAGAGGATCGGTGCAGCCCTTCGGGTCAACGCCGCATCGTTGGGAACACTGCGGACGCAACTCTCGCAAACACGCTCCGCCGCAAGCTGCTATCAGGGAGTTGCCGGCACTGGGCGCCTGCTAAGTGCCGGGCCGCATCCGTCATCATCAGTGTCCGCCGTGGGGTGCACCCAGACCACGCTCCGCACCGTGGAGCTCCAAATGGCGCTCGTAGAGACGCTGCAATTGCTCCTTCTTCAGGCGCT
>Ga0209979_1005109_pt1 | contig 10484 bp, 10 predicted proteins | sample AnhtaG_FD_183114 | JGI IMG/M metagenome (GOLD analysis project Ga0209979, IMG submission 183114) | Deep subsurface microbial communities from Anholt, Denmark to uncover new lineages of life (NeLLi) - Anholt_01485 metaG (SPAdes) (version 2) | ecosystem: Environmental > Aquatic > Marine > Oceanic...
AGAACCGAATGAACTGGTCACACTGTTATCTATACACCAGGGCACACGTGAAAATATTATCACCGTCGAGCCCGGGCATTTACCGTCTGCTGATCCGCAACAGGATTTTTTATATCGGTCAATGCCGGAATATTCGACGCCGGCTGATCGAGCACCTGGGCGGCCGTAATACGAATCATCTTATCACCCGATACCTGCAGAAATACCGCTGCTTTTTTCGATTCGCCGAGCTCGAATCCACCGAGGACCTCTTGACGGCAGAGCGCGAACAAATCCGCAAATACAAACCCCCCTGCAATATGGACATCCGCACAATCGAGGAAAACGCAAGAGCACCCAAACCGTTAAGGAGTTAAACGAATGTCACCAGCCCCCAAAACTTTAGCCGATACTGAATGTCAACTGCTCTTAGAGGCCCTGCTTTCCAGGGACGGAACGCCCAAACAGAAGCGCAGAGGAATCCGCAACCATACGATCGCCCTGTGTATGCTCGATGCCGGCCTGCGAGTCGGCGAAGTCGTCCGGCTGTTAGTGTCCGATCTGTGGTTCAAGGATGCGCCCGTTGTCTCTATCCTGGTCGGGCCCGACGTCGCCGAGAAAGGCTGCGAGCGCCAGGTCCCGGTCACGAACAGGTTATCTGCAGCAATAGAACAGGCCGCGAGTTTTTACTGGGATAAAAAGCAGCTGCAGCCAGACGGCAGCCAGGCCCGGCCTTGCGGCCCGGCATTTCGCCTGAGCACCAGGCAGATCGAACGGTTCATCAGCTCAGCTGCTATAAAATCTCTGGGCCGGCCGATACACCCTCACATCCTGCGTCACACGTTCGCCACCAGGCTAATGAGAAAAACCAACGCCCGGATCGTTCAACAGCTGCTCGGTCATAAGCGGCTCAGCAGCACGCAGATATACACGCACCCAAACCAGCAGGACCTCACCAGCGCGATCGATACACTTAACGATCCCGAGCAAAGCGAAAACTCATAGCCGTCTCAAGACAACAACCCGGAACGCCGATATAGAAAAAAGAATCTACTACGAATCAGAAAGTCCAAACAAGAAAGGATAAAACTATGAAGATGAAACCACTTATCAGACAATGCAAAATCGAGCTCCTATACGCCGAGCACGAGCTCAACGAAGGTCATCCAGATAAAGCCGACACCCACCTTTGCAAGATATACAGATTTATCCATTACGGCTCTGTCAGTGCCGGCTATTCTAACAAAGAACCCAAACCCCCAAACAGATGAAAACATTCACGCCCTAAGCACAAAGCATAACTAACTTCGCCGGCAGCTTTTGCCGGCAGCCGGCGGTTTAATCTCCTACATTTTCACACTTCATCTCATCTGCCGCCGGCTTTATAGACAGTCACCGTTTTACAATCTGTTTGTTCAATAGAGCCTGGCAATTCTCACAAAGCCTGGCCTCTGTGTTGTCGCTCTTTCTGAACATCCGCAGCGGGACCTCGTTTTCTCCGATCACAAATCCGCAATACGAGCAGACACAATCCGGTGTCCCGGTGTCCGGGCTGTTGTTAAAATAAGCCAGCTCAATCTTGGCGATCGATAATGCCACGTTCATTCTTGCCACGTCATTACCTTTTTCGTCTATGCTGTTGGTGATCTCCGCAATGATTTTTTTCTCGACCATATTTTTTTGCAAAGTTGACATTGTTCAATAACTTCAGGAGTTGTGTTATTCTTAAAAAAATTCCGGGCAGACGTGCAACGATGTCCAACGACAGGTAAGCCGCATAAAGTGCGGCGTCGAGATAGGCTCGAACCCGAGATCCGCCCTTTGGCGCACCGATAAATGAAAATTCCCTCGCGAGGAACTTTTGCCCCTACGACTATATGAGTTTTCAACTTATTCATCAAACGGGCCATTTCCTTAATTTATTTTTTTTTCATCTCACGACAGAACAGACCAATTGGTATCTTTGCACCAAAAAGCCAATTGCACGTCCATTCTTGTATGTAGCGTTTATCCTTTGCTGGCTTTCTCTCATAGCAAAAAGAATATCCGTAAGGACATTTTCTGTTTAAAATTCGATTTGGAGTTAATATGAATTCGTCTTTACAATTTGACAATTTCAAATCTCTCTTTGTCATCTTCTCACACGATCCCCGGACCTGGCCCTCAGCGCAGAGCTATCGGCTTTCGCCCTGCAGCGCCGCTGCCGGCGATCCCTGGACCTCACCACGTCAACGATTCTCTCGGGCGCTGCCGGCCGTCGATATTCCGGGCCTTGCTTACCAAAAATCAGCTTGACTTTTTTCTCGATTATTTTTTAATCTTTTTTAAAATAGGATAGACAACAAGCTCGCTCGGATCACGCTCCAGCAATAACTCAATCAGGTCAATAATCTTGATCTTTTGAAGTTTGCCAAAATGCTCTGGTGATTTGTTAGACTTTATTTCGCTCATTCTTTGAATAACAAGCTGGCGTTTTGCTTTTGGAGTCGCGAGAAGTTTACTTGCTTCAATCAATCCTGGGCGAAGAAAATCGTTAATTAGTTCTATGCAAGCGACATCCGCTTTCTGTAATGGTTCGCGATTTTTACTATCCCAAACAAAACTGGACAATGTACCTCTGAATTTTTGTGTTCTCTCTATCGCCTGTAAAAAGTGATTGTAATTTTCTCGTAATTGACTACGCTCAAAAGAGTCCATTTTTTTGCCCTCAGATTTTCGCCGATGTTTTCATAATGTCACCCTCTTTTATGTCCAATTTTTCATTAGTTTCGCCTTTCAATGTTAATTTAGGCAAATTTTGCATCGGTTGTCCGATAAAAGCAAAAAAAGAACATAAAATAAGTCAGGTTGCGCAGGTTGCGCAACTACTGAACAACGTTGCGCAACTAAACGCAAAATCTGTATTTTTGGCCCAAAAACGCAATCTGCCACTTTTGGTTGCGCAGCAGGTTGCTCAAACAAATATATTTAAAAAAAAACACACACACACTTTTACACTTTTACGCCTGTCCATAAGGTTGCGCAACCTGCGCAACCTGCCTTAACTTATTTATTTTCATATGCTTGCGCTGCGCAAATGCTTGCGCAACCTGCTGCGCAACCAGATTTTCTCCAGTAATTTATTGTGTCGGTCAACCGACACACAGTTTGCCTAAATTAACCTTGATTTTTACTACCAACACAGAGCTTACAATCACAATCTGATTTGTGTAAGCGATATTCACCGGAAGGATGTTTTCTTGATATAAGTCCAAGAGTATTTTTTGCCCTTCTATAAGTCCCATAAGATATGTTAGCTTTCGTTGCTGCTGTTTGAACATCAAGTGACTTTGGAGCCATTGGAGCGGTCGTAATAATCTCGTCTATAAATTCCATAGCATCTTTAACTCTTGGCCCGTGTTCGCTTTCATCTCGAAATAAATCATCTGCCGTTTCAGTGATAATGCCTGGTTCATATTCGACCCGTCCATCCCTGATCTCAAATGCCAGGCCGGTTTTTTCGCGGGACAGATTATTTTTGAGGCACGTAAAAAGCCTGCGATCCTGGTTTTCTTTGTCGAGATGTATCAGCCAGGCCAGCCTTGCCTGAGCTGTTTGTCCGATACTACCCGTCACTCGATAGATCGCTGCTTCACTTATTGATTTTCGCAAATGAGTAATGCCGACTATGCAAATATTATAACGTTCTGCGGTTTCTGCTATCGGTGTAAGAACCGAACGGATTGCTGCGTTCCGGTGCGTGTCAACTTTAGCCCCGTAATAAGCAGATAACGGGTCAATGATTATCAGTTTAACATCGGTAATTTGTTTGAGTTTTTTTTCGAGCAGCTCGATGTCACGCGATAGACAAAAAGAGTCTGTTATTAAAGGCTCGTCACCAGACCAAAATTTTAGCTGTTCTTCATCTTCGCGATGAACGCCCTTGATGATGTGTATTTTATTACAATCGGCCCCCGCCTTGTCCAGCCTGGGACGCACCGTATCGGCCAGGCCATCTTCGGAAGTCAAAATAAGAACAGAACCCTTGGGAGCATCGTTCGCCCCATCCGGCAAATTATCACTGGCCGGCCAGGGACTCCCTTTACTGATCCTCGCTGCGATGTCCAGACTTGTAAAAGATTTTCCTACACCGGGATTGCCTACAAGCAAGCAAAGTTTGGCCAGGGCAAAACGGGGGAACCACAACCATTGTACCGGCACAGGTTCTATATCGCTTATTCTTACAGTAACAAGCTGGTTGCCTGTTTGTCTCGCTTTGAATTCGATAGTGTTTTCGATGATGTGATTTAGCTCTTTTACATTGTGTCCTTGATTAAGCCAATTGGTTATGTCCCCACCTTCGGACAAATTTGGAAGTAAAATGATTTTGGTAATACGATCCGGCTTTTCAGCTTTGAGACTACTGGCAGCGATTCGGCTTCGCTTATTACCCGCTTCATCGTTATCAGTCAAAATCATAATCGGTCGGGCTGGATCAAACCAGGCATTGTATTCTTTTTGCCACACGTTCGCTCCACCACTAAAAGTCACAGCAAATAAACCTTCATTCCAACAGGTTTCGTAGTCGTGTTCACCTTCAACGAAAATGATAGGTTCGGTCACTGGCCGATCATTTAGGGCCCTGTAATGTTCCTGGACTCGATATGGCATTTCTTTGACACGTGCTGCTTTAGGATCATCGAGATTATAAATCCAGTATTTCTTATCATCGGGATCGTTTAGGTCGGCTCGATTTTCTAAGTTGGGGGGATTGTCTGGATTTGGCCTACGCCAGCCAAATCTTTTCGGCTCATATCTCAAATGTTGAGCAAGCAAATTGCCTTCCTCATCCGGCCAATCAAAGGCATTGACTACCCGTTCTTTTTCTTTGGCCGATTGCTTTTCCGACTGTTTTTTTGTGGACTTTGCCTTTCTCGATTTGCTTTGTTTTTTTTGCGGCCGTTGGAGAGATGTCACTTCCCCCGCTGTACTTAACATATATTCTCGGACGTTTGATGTTTTCGGACTCAAACCAGACTTTGAGGTTATTTGTTTGGTTTCCTTCCGGTTTTTATCGGCCTTTGCCTTCCTGGGCCGTTTTTGGGTTTTTTTTGTCTTAGCCATATCAATCTTCCTTGAAAAAAAATTTTATTTTCCGTGAAAAAAGCCTTGACAGGATTTGCCGAATTGCCGATGATATGAACAAACAACGTTGTTATTCAGGGGCCTCGGCACTTATCCTGTCGGGGCTTTCTTATTTTCTACCCAAACGCCTTGTAGCATTATCACCCCGGCCGGCATTAGTCAACACCTTTCACAGAATATTCTCTGCCCTCGATGGATTTTAACAATGATCGACCGTCGAATTCTCGCTTGATGATCTCAACTGCTCTATTTTTTTCAGCGTTACGACCAGGCCCGGACCCTGGGGGGAATCGCCGGCGAGCTCAGCTCCCTGGTATTCGATTTCAGCCCAATAATGACGATGTGACATTTTTGGCCGTTCGCCGGCCGTTCCGAGCTGATTTTGTCCGTAACGCTGTGTCACGATATAAAATCATTCGATTGTCTTCGCCGGCGGTCGATTAAAGCCACAAAAAATTAACGCATATCATCCAAAAAAAACTGCGAATCCCTGAATTCAGATCAACAATTCTACCCCGGTCAACATTATATACAGTGAACGCCACACAAAAGCGCCTCGCTGAAAAAGCCTCTCTACTTGCCAAAATATACTTTGATATGATTTGCCGGCTTGCCCATAATACATAATGCGTCTCAGAAAAACCTTCCGGGCCCCGGTGCCTCGCTGCCGGGGCCTCTTGCCTTGCTTGGTGGTTTGTTTTTTCTTTATTCCGTCAGCCCGCTGTTAAACTGCAACCCGCTTTTGACAGCGGGCCTGGTTTTTTCGATCGAGCAGCCACTTGATTTTGATTCTCTTGATTCTTTTTTGCGGCAATCGGTTTAGGTAAAAATCGTCAATATTTGACGTATTTTTGCCAGCTTGACAAATGATTTGTGATATAATACAGTGTTTTAGAGATACCCCCTGGGATACCCCTTGGGATACCCCCTCGGGGGCATTAAAAATGCGTTTTTGACGAATAATTAAGGTTTTTGTGTGGGGATACTCCCCCCGAAAAACAATTTAGGAAAAGACTATGACAGAACAACATTATTTGAGGAAACTGCAGAGGCACGGGACCGGCCGGGAATCCCACTATCCACCAGAAGTCTGTGAAGCACTCGGAATAGATGCGGGCGATGATGTAGATTTTGTGATTGGGCCGGGTAATAATGTGGTGACACTGAGAAAACCAGGCAACTCTGCTACGATCAAGCAGGATCAGCAACAAGTCAATTCGCCGATGGACCCTGAAAAGATGATTACGCTTTTCTATAGTAAGCACGGCTGCATAATCTCTGGAAGGCGCGGCTGTGGGAAAACGAGACTTGCTAAAAAATTTATCCGGGACCGCTGGCGCATAATCTTTTACGATCCGTTAGGCGAATATACAGAAGGCGTCGTCTTTGAAGACCTGCAGGAACTCAAAGACTTTTGGGCCGACGTCCAACACAAAAATTTTCGGATCATATATCGAAATCTCCATCCAGAACGTATGTTCGATTGTGAATTCGATTCGATATGCGAGCTGGTCAATGAGTCTGAAGACCTGACTTTTTTGGTTGAACATTTAGATCAACATTGCGAGCCATCAATGAGCCTGCCATTGAAGGAGCTCATCCGGGACGGCTGCGATCAACGAATCGAACTGATAGGCACAACGCGAAAACCGCAGGCGATTGATAAGCGGCTGATTATCGACGCCGAGGAGATAAACTTGCAGGTATCTTTGCCGACGTGAAGCAGCCCGCGTTGATGTCACTCAGTCACGGTGATATTTTAAGCCAGGCCCCGAGGTATTGGCCGAGGCTATTCTTTGGGAGATTAGCTAATGTTGAACTTTACAGATCATATGAAACGGATTTCGTATCTTTCTGATCAGGTTTTGGTCCACGTGCAGGCCGAAAGATTCGATTCTGCACGCGATGATTTAATCAAAATATCGGTCAACGCAAACGAAGCTATGCAGCAGCTTGATGAACTGATTGTGATGCAACACCAGGGCAGCGATCCTTCTAAGAATCTTAATTGATGATTGATAGAGAATATCTCAAGCAAGTGATCACCATCATTGTGCTGCGAAGATATCGGGTCCGTGGGCACAATAAAACTGTTCAATACGACCCAAACTATAGACGGCTTTCGCGTGCCCCGGACTTCGCAGCGCTTAGAACAGCGGGCGGTTACTGAGGGGCCTTTGAAAATCTCGTCCGTGTGGTGCCGTCCGCTGTTTTCTCTTTTTCTTTGATCCCCCCTGTCCCGTATCCGTTCTGCGCAGCAGCAGCAGCTCTGCTGGCAAAAGGCGGTACGACGGGTACTACGATACCCCTTTTTCCGAATTTGGGCCTCTCAGGGCCTCGGCCCGGAATCCGCATAATGAGATCGCGTGACCACGTATTCATCACAAACCCCGATTTTTGGGCCAGAATCAGGGACCCTGGGCGAAACAGTCGCTTTTGTGGTCTAATCCGACCAATTTGGGACCGGCCGGCGGTGCGATCGCAGAGGACCATCACATAAAAGACGTCGGTTTTGCCGTCAATATACCCGCCGTTGCTGGACCAGCTTGGCGCCCTGGACAAACGCCTGCAGGATCATCGGTGCTGACGTCAGCCTGGGAAGCTGACGCCCTTCGGCTGACAGGATCGACAGGATCATCGGCGCTGACGTCAGCCTGCAAGCTGACATCCTTCGGCCGGCAGGATCATCGGCGCCTCTGCAGATCGAGGTCCGGGCGAATCGCCGGCGGTCCAGGTCCCGGCGATACTTTCGGCCGGGCCCCGCTGCGAGCTCCGATGTCACTCAATCCCGATGGCGATCTCTATCCAGAACGGAACGGCCGCCTGCAGGACGATCGCAGCTGACATAAACGCGACGAAAAGTACGAAATATTCGATTTAACCGCCAATAACAGGCTAAAAGCAGGGTAGGTTCTCCACTGATTAAGTGCTATAGGACTAATCCGATCGGGATCGTCGCTTACAGAGGACGTCACATCGAGAATGTCACCGGCTCAGCTATGCTGCAGCACTATAGCCGGCCCCACGTGGACCGCCGGCGGTCCAGAGACCAGGGCGATCAACTGCAGGACTATCGCGGCCGCTGTGAGCTCGGGGCCCGGGCGAATCGCCGGCCAGGTCCTCAGCTGTGCCGGACCAGTTCAGGGACCAGGGCGATCGCTGGCCGGACCGCCGGCGCCGCTGTTGCGAGCTCGGGTATTAGGGAAATCACCTAACAGTACCAGGGTAATCACCGTCCTATAACAGGCATAAAATGTCGCAAATAAAATCCTGGTTTTACCTTTGACAAAATGTCGGTTTTGTGTATAATCAAGAGCAGAATCAGTCGCTTTTGTGTCGGTGCTGTGAATTTACCCCCCGGTACAATAAGACGCACAGCAAAGCGAAGGCAGCGCAAGGCTTCGCAAGGCTCGGCATTGCGTAGCAAAGCAAAGGCGCAGCAAGGCCAAGCAGCGCAGAGCGCAGCAAGGCAAAGGCACAGCCAGGCCAAGCCGGGCTAAGCTAAGCACAGCGCAGCAAAGGCGGTGCCGGGATTATACCCCCGGGTACAATAAGACGTCCCGCATATACCCACGATCTTAGACGTCCTTAGCGTGCCCGGGGCTTTTTATAAATATCACTTTGTATTATCGAAATGAGCTGAATATGTCACCATACGAATCGGCTTTACTAATCCAGCGCTATGCTGCCGAGGCCATCAAGGGACTACACACACAAGGGGCAACCGCCGACACCGAAAATCGCCTGACCGATATTATTGCCCTTGCCCGCGATATTTTTAACGTCTTAGACAAATACAGTGTCCGGCCAGCAATCAGCAAAGCAAGAATCGCCACAGCACAGCGTAGAGCAATACCAGGCATAGCAGAAATCAAAGACGATGAACCCACCACAGAATCAGAAATAGACACCGTAGATCAGAGCACCGAAAAAAACGACAGCGCAGATCTGAACACCGAAAAATCGGAAAGCAAGGACGGGCCCGGTGTAGTATCAGGGCCAGACAAATCTGAAAGCAAGCCCGGGGCCGAATCGTCCGAACCAACTGAATCATAAAAACCGGCCGGCCAGAGAAAAGAGCTGAGTATGATCAAGATAAATATACCAAGGCGCAAACGCGGCCGGCAGACGTCGGAAGCTGAGGATCGGTATTTTTACGAATTACGGGAATTTGCTGAAGCCATACTTGAAATCGAATCAACATTGGATTTTAAGGTATCGAGCCGGGGCTGGTGTTACATCTTGGAGAATGAGTCGGGCCTGGTGAAAAGCGATTTTGACAAAGCGCAAGTCAAGATCAACGAATGTAGAAAAGCAGGATTGCTGCCGATGGATATTTGTGCGACGGACGAAGCGAGAGAGTTTTCCTGCCTTGAGGAAGTCGGGGACGAGCCTAAAGAGGAAGCCGGCAGTTTGATCCAGCGAGTTCTTGCAACGATCAAAGATTATAGCCCTATTTCATTTTGGCAAGGCCAGGAATATTATGTGCAGATGTTAGTCGAGAAGATTGACCTGCGTACCTTGTTCGAGCCAATTTGCCAGAAATATCATATCCCCATTGCGAACACAAAAGGCTGGAGCGATCTAAACCAGCGGTATGATATGATGTGCCGGTTTAAATATTGGGAGGGCCAGGGCAAGCAATGCGTCCTACTCTATTGTGGTGACTTTGATCCTGATGGGAAACTCATATCTGATACGCTGATGAAAAATATGGTTGATGTTATGGACGCGGTGGGATGGTCGCCGGCGTCTGTGCAGATCGACAGGTTTGGTTTGAATGAAGATTTTATCATTAGTTTCGGCTTGAGCTGGATAGACGGCCTGATCACGGGGGGCGGCAAGGATTTAGCAGACACAGGACACAAAAGGCATTATGCCGATTACATACAAGACTGGCTGAAAAGATACGGCGAAAGAAAAGTCGAGTCTAACGCCCTGGTAGTCAGACCGAAGGAAGGCAGGAACCTCTGCGAGAAATCTATTTGTCAATATGTTCGGGCGTCGGCGCCAAATAAATTCCAGACACAGATCGAACCCTACAGAGAAAAGCTGCTGAATCAATTCAAGATTCGATTTAAGGAATTAGGCAAACAATGAGACGAATCGGACGAATCATCCAGTGGATTATAGTGCTGCTCTGCAGCGCCTGGATTTTATACGTGGCAATAACCGAATTGCCCTGGGCCCCCGAATGAGCTCTTATCGAATCCAGAGAAAGGACCCGGGCCCCGGCCTGATACCCGTTAAGGAAAGAACCGAATGAACTGGTCACACTGTTATCTATACACCAGGGCACACGTGAAAATATTATCACCGTCGAGCCCGGGCATTTACCGTCTGCTGATCCGCAACAGGATTTTTTATATCGGTCAATGCCG
>Ga0209979_1005110_pt1 | contig 10481 bp, 11 predicted proteins | sample AnhtaG_FD_183114 | JGI IMG/M metagenome (GOLD analysis project Ga0209979, IMG submission 183114) | Deep subsurface microbial communities from Anholt, Denmark to uncover new lineages of life (NeLLi) - Anholt_01485 metaG (SPAdes) (version 2) | ecosystem: Environmental > Aquatic > Marine > Oceanic...
GATAGAAATAATTAAGAGCAACTCAATCAGGAGAGACCGCACCAGTCACTGAACTATAAAACACCAGCTGAGATGTACTTTGGTATTGATAAAGAGAATAATGAGACCTCACGGTATCTTAAACATGGCAATTTGGTGTCTTGACAATGGGGTCCACTTTATCTTTTCCCCGACTGTGTTCAGCAAAAATTTCTTTAAATTCTAATATCTTCTGGAACCATTTATTCTCAGGAGAAAAGTTTATCTCATCAATCTTTTCCCAGCCATCTATACAAGGAGTAGCCCAAAAGTTATCTGAAGAAGCGCGAATAGAGCACCCAACAATGGCTTCCATCCAAGGAAACCCAATCAAAGGTGTTGCTGCCCAAATTAAATCGTCCCCTACCTGCTCATGTTCCCAAAAGAGTCTATCAATATCATCTAAGAAACCTTTAGGATTAAGAGCCTCTGGTGTTATGAGCGATTGATTGGAAAAAGATAATTTCTCAGATGCTTTATTGCATATTTGAAATGGCATATAACTACCAACCCATATTCCAAAAAGGGGTCTCTCCACTTCTTCCATATTTATAGAAGCTCTGTTTCTTCGTATTATCTCATCATAATCACGCATGCGAGACATCAAATTATCCTAAGACTTTTGGATTGATTGAGTTGGACAGCTTTCCCTCTTAGCCCAACTTCCGCATTCTCAATGAAAGAATCCAATGTTTATGGTATTTTGCGGGTTTATTCAGTCACTATTTTATGTCGTCACTATTTTGAACTTGCTAAAAGAACAAAGCTCATAAATAAAGGGTTTCGTTCACCAAAGTTTCCTAAAAACCCTTATTTTCCCCTTTTTCGTGCGGAAGTCGGGTTAGCATGGCGGTACAATTTTCCACTTCATAATAGACGAAAAATCTCGACAGCCTCACTATTTTTCCTTAATTTACGAGATTATAAGTATTTTAGTGGATGCGCGATTTGGGCTGAGACTCGTACATATCGGCGCTAGAACCAAGTTTTTTCTTCAATTTTTCAGTAATATTCGTTAATTTGCTGACGATATCGGGAGATAATTCTAAATCTGCAGCTTGGGCATTTTGCCGGATTTGACTGGGATTTCGTGCTCCAACAATCACAGAGGTCACACTCTTCCTGGTTAGAAGCCAACCCAGAGTCATTTTAGCCATTGGAATACTGGTTTGCTTCGAGAGGCTCCGGATGGCTTCCACAGTAGAAAAAGTTTCGGACTCTGCGCCTTCCTCGCCATGGCGGGCCAAGGGCCTTTGGCCTGAAAAGTGTCTTGTACGAGCTCGTCCCTGCGGTACTTCCTCGGAAGAATGAAATTTTCCGGTCAGCAAGCCTTGAGCCAGAGGGCTATAACAAGTGATTGCAATGTCGTTTTGTATACAAATGGGCAGGATTTCGTACTCGATAGCTCGCCACAGGAGACTGTAGGGTAGTTGATTAACCTCGACCCGGCCGTAGGTTAGCAGCTCTTGGAGATCCTGTCGCCCAAAATTAGACACTCCAATAGCCCGTATCTTTCCCTCATCCTGTAATTTTTCGAGTGTTTCGAGAGTTTCAATGATAGAAACTTCAGGATTAGCAAAGTGTATATGGTACAGATCAATGTAGTCGGTTCTAAGTCGATATAGGCTAGCCTCACATGCCCTCATAAGCTTTGGCCGGGATAGGTGTTCGGGATTCACCTTGGTTCCAATTACTACGTCCCCCCGCCGACCAGAAAGTGCTTTACCTAGGATCTCCTCTGAATGTCCGTTACCGTAGATCTCTGCAGTGTCGAAAAAGTTAATCCCCATCTCTATAGCCGCATGAACAGTTCGAATGGAGTCAGAATCCTTCTGCGGGCCCCATGCTTTGTCTCCTGCAAAAGCCCAGCACCCCAAGCAGATTCGTGAGACTCTCATATCAGTTTTCCCCAGCCTTTGGTATTTCATAATCTCACCACATTATTTGTTGTAGTTTTCCTGGAGGATACTCCCCATATTTTCTTGCTGCCTCAAACATAGCAACAATGTTCTCCGGTGGCACATTCGCCTGAATATTATGGACTGAGCTAAGGATATATCCACCTCCAGAAGCAAGGTCAGCTATCCTTTTTTTCACCTCTTCTTCGACATCTTCTGGTTTTCCAAAGGGTAAAATCCTCTGGGTATCAACAGCACCCCAAAAGGAAAGCCTGTCCCCGAATTCCTGCTTAAGTCTTCTAGTGTCCATATCCCTAGCCGAGACCTGTATTGGATTCAATACATCCACTCCCAATTCAATAATGTCCGGGATAAACTCATATACGGACCCACAGGAATGAAAGTATAATTTAGCATTGGTTCTCTTTTTGATGAAGGAAAAAATTTCCCTCTGCCGGGGCTTTATCATTTTTCTATATACTTCAGGATTTATAAGAGGACCATTTTGACCTCCTAAATCATCTCCCATTTTTACCACCTGGACATACTTACCAACGAGAGGGAGCATTTCCTCCCAGTATCCGAGATAAAACTCAACCATTTTATCCAGAATCGCCCCGGCAAATTTTGGATCTGCAATTAAATCCACATAAAAATTCTCAGTACCTCTGAGGGCACAGGATTTTTCGAATATTCCGGATGTAGCCGCATTAAAAAATAAAGCATAGTCCGTATTTTCATATAAATCTTTTACCTTCTCTTCCAGCCCCTCGGTTCTCCCAGGATCGTGAGGATCTGGCCACTGGTAATTCTTTAAACTTTCTCTACCGAGACCAGCAAGTGGATATTCTACTATATCGAAATAATATCCGTGTTTTTTGGGCATTCTATACTTTATACCCCACTCGTCTGTATAATGATAATTATCTTTGTCCTCCTTTATAATTAACTCCCAGCTTTTTGGTGGTTTTGTACCAATCCCGTACACGTCTATCTCAAATCTTTTTAATAGCCGCTCATCCGGTCTGACAAGCTGCTGATATACATCGACAACTTCAGCTTCATTTTCCTTTGAACTAAGGTATTTCATGAGCTCACTATGAGCTTTTTTGGCTATACCAGCATTTGTTAGCGAACCACCCAAATCAACCGGGACCTTATCAGGTTCTTCGTGATTTAAAGCTTTTACTACTCGTTCTCGGGGTGTCATTTCTTGCTCCAATATTGTTCATCCTTTCCTTTGTCTTAGCAACCTTCATCCAGACCTCATCCATTAAGCAATGACAAAGATTTACCAGAAGGTAGTTTAAGTATTACTTTTCCTTTAATTTCCCATCTTTCCGGCTTTTCTTATCTCCCTTTCAACCCTGTAGTATAATAATATAATGAGAATATCTAAGCCTTGGGATAGGACTGTTTCAACCCCGCACCTTGAGTACTAATCTGGGCTGTCCATCCCAAGAACCACCGTGGTGGTGACAGTTAGTAGGGAGCCGTACCTCGAGTACTTCCCCTACAGGGTCACATGCGCCGCCCAGAAAAGACAAGGAGGATAAAAATGCATTATGTCAGAATTGATGGGTCTTGCTCAAGTTTGTTGCAAGATTATAGAATAATGTAAGATTCTGTTTCATCTCCCGCTCTTTGAAAATAGATGGTAGACTTCCTCTAAAAAGGAGGAAACTACCAGATGTCAAAAGATTCGGCTAAACCTAGGATTAAAATCATTAGGCCTCGAATTCCGAAGTTCTGTATTTGCCCATTCTGTAAGACAAAACAGCGTTTTAAGAAAGTAAAAGAACACTGGAAAACTGTTAAAGAAATTAATATAGATGGGTCGGTTTTACTTAAAGTCCAGATAGTCTACGCTAAGTGTCTAAATCCACAGTGTGAAAGAGCTTCTTTCCCTTTACCTATAAAAGGTGTCAGTAAATATCAGAAAGCAACTGCTCGGCTCATCAAAGACGCGATAGCCAGCAATATCTTAGATAATATCCCTCAAGAGAAGATAAGAGGACGCTTTGCCCGTTCTTTCAACGTTACCGGTTCCAGGCCCACTCTTGATCGCTGGAAACACAAAGAAGCTAATAAGCTAAACTTCAAGGATCTTGTAGAGAAGCTGAAACCTTCAAAAGTGCTCTGCCTTGATGATCTTGATCCTGAAAGATCTACCCATAAACACCTTATAACCTCTAACCAATTTAAGAACTAATTTTGCTTATTATGAGCGAGTTTTCAACTCACCCAAAATTCATTTCAATTCCTAAGCTTGTCAGTTCGTTAAACCCGTATCTAGCTTGCCTTCTCCCCCTACGTGCGTATAATGGCCCAAAAACCTATAAAGGAGGCCAAAATGACACCATAGGGGGACAAAATGTACATTTCCAGAAGACCTGCCGATTTTTCCATAAGAGAGATCTTCCGGAAAATGCGAAAGATCAATCTTCAGATTAATTTAAGATCTCAAAGACCATTCCCTAAACCGAGAGAAAGGCTTTTATCCTTCTATGAGTACAGAAGAGCAAAGATCCGGATTAAAAAAATAAAACTTGTAGTTGGTCTTCCCCGTCTTATCTGGTGCCTTATTGATTTTACCATTATCCGCTCCGTTGTAGCTGATGCTTACTCTCCCGAGGGAGGCCCCTGTATTGAACCATGTCCCCTGTGAAATATTTGTCCGTTCACTCATCCGTCAGTTTTCACCCCTATTATTTCACGGGGTGAACTCGTGTAAATTCGTGGCTAAACAGTTACTTTTTTCTTTTATAAGAGATTGAGTAATATCAGCCCAGAGTTTTATCCTGGGAAGATCTTCTTCCAGGGCATGAACAGGCTGAAATCCATCCGCGCGGATGCAAAAAGGAACATCTCTTTCTGTGCATATATCTATTATCTTTCTTATTCTCGAGCTCATTTTCTCTTTATCCGCTTCCAGGACATCCCTGAAAGGGTCTAAATTCACATCAAGAGAAACATCCGGCCCAAGTGCTACAGCTGCCTCTGAAACGTCTGTCCTCGGCCCAACGTGAAACATTTTTAATCCAGGGATCTTTTTTATCAAGTTGACAAAATTACTTGCATTCCCACAACTATGCCAGTAAAGGATGCCACCGTAAAAATTGGATAGCTCTATCTCATAAGGAAGGACAAACTCCTCATACATTTCAGGAGTTATGAGGGGAAGGCCGACTTCGTCGTTAAAAAGAAAGGTCTTCTCAATAGGGGAGTGTAGAAATTTTGCTCTTTCCTTAGCCCATTTCTTCTCAGAATCAGTTATAAATCGCATAAGTCTGTGGACAAATTTTGGATCCTCAAGCATATCCATTATAATATTCTCCAGTCCCCTCAAGTGAGCGGCAATGCAAAAAGGGCCTCTGACCCACATAGGAAAGAGTACCCTAAATCTTCCACCTACAAGCTCGCTCATCCCTTCGTAAAATTCATGAATTTTTGGCATAAGTCCATTTTTATAAAAACCAGGGCGCTTTAAAGACCCTAAATCTCCCTTTTTCTCCAATAAAGGCGGACTTTCAATCCAACTTTCTCGGTTAGAGAAAAATATAATTTTTCGCCCGAAGAAGCTAAGCTCGGTGACTACTCCGAACCAAATAAACAAATCCTTAGTATAATAAGTATTATCTTTCCAATGATTAAAATGATAAATATTCATTCTCAGTTGTGTTTTCAGATGAACCTCAAGGTCAGAATAATACTCCCGCAAATCCACCTTTAAAATCCTTGCCCATAAGGCATTATCGGGAAATACAAGAAAGGGAATGCCCTGAGAGGGCTTAAGTTTTGGAAAGCCACGCCACATATCCCTCGGCCAGATTTGGGATTCCCAGAATCTCTTGTTGGCTAAATTCCGAGGACTTTCGAGGATTTCCTTCATCTGGTCGATTAGACACTTCAACTCATTGCTCATAAATTTCTCTCTTTTTATGATCAGATCAATAATTATATATTGAAATATCTATTAAAACGTAAATGCCAACCACCATCTAAACTGATAACTACACCGTTGACATAATTGTCAGTCACAAGATATTGAACTGCTGCCACAACGGCTGTGGGGTCCATAAAGTTAGGTTTGAGAGGGACATGTTTGTCGATATCAGCACGTATATTAGGAAATCTATTATAAAATTTCTTAGGTCCAGCGGTATTGGCGTAGCCCGGTGCTATCGCATTGACACGGATATTGTATTGACCTAATACACCAGCAAGTGTCTCCATAGTTGAAAGACTTGCCCGCTTAGCGGCACTATAAGCCAGCAGGTCATCTCTGATGGGCTGAAGTGCAGATTGGGACAAATTGTAAATGATACAACCCGTATCCTTGAGAAGTCCAAATTCATCATAACCAATGTTGACATATTTTTCTGCCATCACTTTAGCGGCAGCAATCGAAAGCTGTACCGGAGCAACCGCAAACTGCTTGAACTGATCAAGCATATACTCGGAGAACTTCTCGAGTGGAAAATTAAAATACGGTTTCTCTATTCGCTTTGCTGAACCCGCATTGTTTACGACAATATCTATAGTGCCAAACTTCTTAACTGTTGCCTCAACCATTTTTTCCGCAGCGTCTTCAGCTGTAATGTCTTGCTTTAGACAAATTACCTTACCTTCTCCCTCTGAGACAAGCGTTTGTTTTATTTCTTCCAGATCGGATGTTTGGCTTCTTGCGGAGATAACGACATTTATTCCTTGTTTTACAAATGCCTTAGAAATTGCAAACCCAAATCCGCTTGTTCCTCCAGTTACTATCGCAACTTTGCCTTTTTGTTTGTCCATTCTTGTCATAATCTTTCTCCCTTTTGTTTTTCTAGTAATGTCAAAAGTTTCTTAGTAGTTTTCTCTTAAATCCTTTATTATCAAGTGTTTTAGTGAAAGTGACTTGCCTCCCCCTTTACTCTATGCCAAGTGGAAAGTCCTCTCATAGTAAAACATTAGAGATTTTTTCATAACTTTCCCCTTCTTTCCTCCCTCTTTTGCCTGTCTGGACGGGGCTCCTATGAAAGCCTAAGTCCAGACAGGCAGGCAATTAGAGGAAACTTTACATTTGGCAATCTTTCATAAAACTTTTGACATTACCGTTTTTCTCATCAGGGCTTAAGAATGACCTTCAGCAGTCCAGATTTACCTTCAAGCAATTCTTTGAAAACCTTAGGACCTTCAGATAGCGGCAAGATTTTGCTCAAAATAGGAGCAGGATTTATTTTCCCACTGGCAAATAAGGTGATACAATCCCGATGCTCACCGGCTGAGGCACAGGTTCCACGAATGTTTATCTCTCGGGTGACAATTTTCTGAAGGCTGAGTTCTATCCGTGGCGTTACATTCCCAATGAGTGCAACCTGGCCATTATTACGGACAATGTCAATAGCCTGATTAATGGTCTCAGGGATGCCAACAGCTTCTAAAACGGTATCCGCCCCCAGTGAATCGGTTAGCTCTTTTATGGTTCTTGGAATATTATCGTTTTTGGGATTAAGGACTAAATTTGCCCCCATTTGAGATGCTATTTTTAGTCGGGCAGAATCAAGATCTATTGCAATAATGCAGCGGGGATTCTTTAGCTTTGCACAGGCAATCGTGAATAAACCAATTGTGCCAGAACCTATAATAACAACTGTATCCTCGAGACGAATAGGAGTTCGGTTAATTGCGTGTAATCCCACTGCAGCAGGTTCAAGCATTGCTGCATATTCAAAGGAAAGTTCATCAGGTATTGGATAAACCACCCACCAAGGAGGAGCCACATATTCAGCAAAAGCGCCGTGAAGTTTGTAACTGTCAGTTGAGACGCCAAAAACCCGTCGGTTGATACAATGATTAATCATCCCTGTGCAACAAAATGAGCAATTATTGCAGAATATGCTAGAGTCAAATGTTATACGCTGGCCAACTTTTAGCTTGTCTTTAACAGCGGATCCGATTTTTTCTATTACTCCCGATGCCTCATGGCCCATAATTAACGGTGGAATACGTCTGCCCGTCTTTCCAGTGTAGCCGTGAACATCGCTACCACAAATTCCACAGGCCTTGACCCTTATGAGGACCTCAGTCTCGCCCATTTGTGGTACTGGGACATCAACAATGCTTAATTTGCAAGGCTTAGTGTATAATAAAGCTTTCATTTTACTTCTTTCCTTATAGATTTTTATTCTTCATCTTGACTTTCGCCAATAGCAAAGTTAAAAAAACGGAAATGTAAGACTAATCAGACTTTCAAAGATTGCAGAATGTATTACCCAATTTCTTCAGGGCTGAATTCACCAAGATTGAGAATCTGGTAGAGTTTCTCTTGAATATCAACCCTTCTAGAAAGCTTTCTACCTGGTTTCATTGTATCAGGATAGAAAAGAAGAATTTCTTTGATATCACTGAGTTTATCAGGAATTTTCTCAAGACTCATTTTCTGGTACTTTTTGGCAACTTCTCTTTGCAAAAGATTTAGGAGCATCAAGGATATAACACAACAGAAGGCATGAACCCTGATCTTCTGATCGGTCCAGCACCACATAGGTATAAAGCTAACAGTTGAGTGATTCTTCATCTTTTTGAAGTTATCCTCGATGATGTTTTTGTCCTTGTAGACCTGAATTATTTCTTCAGATGACCAGTTGTGATTGTCGGTGAAAATGATATTTTTGCCAAACTTTTTCGTTCTTTGACAGATCTCTTTTCGGTTGCCTCTTACCGAAAGGGAAATCTTATTATCTTTTTTTGTTAGGGTTATAGTAAGTAGCTTCTTTCCCTTCCTCTGTTACGACTGGCTAAATAGAGAAGCTCGGCGATCTTGTCTACTTCTATCCCCTTTAACATCTCTGGGATAGGATAGGTGGCAAAAAACTCTAAGGCGTAATTAGAAAGGAGACTCCTAGCGAAATCCTTATAAGCACCCATCCAGGTCCGGGTTAAGTAGAAGTAGAGGCGATTGATATTCGGGGTCTTGGTCTTAACCAAAATCTCTCTAAATCGCTCTGCCTCTTTGATAGTTTCATATACGAAGATAGACTTGGTAAGAGGGGTAACTCATCATGGGAACGTAGGATTATGCTGGTCACACACCTAGCATCAATTTGATCAGACTTTTCCTGGCCATGAAAGTCCTTCTGTCGGCTAGTCTTTAACGGATTTACTTCCAAAACCATACGTCCCTTTTCCAACAGGAATTCCTTGAATGGTTTCCCACAAGCACCTGAGTCTTCAAGGCCATACATGAGATGAAGACCTTTTTCCTTAGCTATCTTTTTTACGAGGCAGTCGAAGTCCATAATCGCTTGATAGTTATTCTCGATCTTCTTTGAGATAAGCCTTACTTCCGGATAGACGATAGCCACTCCATGATGTGACCTCTTAGCAGGGTTTATCCCCACAGTAAGATATCAGTTGGTGGCACTTTCATTAACACCTCCTGGTATAATCTTCACTATAGGTGAAGATTGTTATTTGACTTTCTGTAGTTTCAAGATTAAGGTTTTATTAGTTCTTTAAAAAACGCTTTCAAAGAAACCAGGAAGAGGGCTTGCTTCCTCCTTATGGCCTCTTTTCGCAAAAGTGGACCATTTGCCTAAAGACTGCCCCTTCCTTTATCTCTTCGAGTGTAAACATTTATTTAGTATGCTACGAGCCTAAGAAGGCATCGTTTATCAGATTTTCCAGGCTATGTGCTCGATAAGGATAAGGAAGCCTGTTTTCTTTCAAAGTAAAAATTCAAGGAGGTACTCATGTATTACCTAGGTATTGATATTTCCAAGAAGTCGTTCACAGTCTCGGTCCTGGATGAAGAAGGTGAAGCTATTACCAAGATCCTCACCTTTCCTTGCACTGGTAAAGGGTTCGAGAAACTGGTAGATAAGATTTCTTTTCTAAAGCTTGAGAAAGATAAGACTGTGATAGGGATTGAGGCCACAGGAAACCTGTGGGAGAATCTCTATTCCTTCTTAAAAGGATATAGAGTTGTCATTCTCAACCCCTATCAAACAAGAAAGTATCACCAGGTACTTTCTAAGAAAGCCAAGACTGATAAGGTTGACTCTCTGGTAATAGCCGGCCTACTTCGCTCCAAAGAAGCCTTAGCTTCTTTTGTTCCTGAAGAAGAAGTTCAGGCTCTGAGAGAACTAGTAAGACTGCGTCATCACCTTCAAAAAGATAAGAAGAACTATCTCAGAAAGGCCTATAGCCTTTTGAATTTAGTATTTCCTGAGTATACCGATTTGGTTAAGAGTCCCTTTAAGAAAGTCTCCTCGATGATTCTTAAGAAATACCCTACAGCAATTCATATGGCCCGAGCAAGGAGAACCGATCTGGTAAAGATGGCCAGGAGAATTAAGGGTAACAACTACTCCTCTGAGCTGGCTGAGAAACTCATTGAAGCAGCGAAAGAATCTATCTACTCTGGTAAAGCTTCTGAAGTACGAGGAATGGCCTTAAGAATCATCATTGATGAGATTGAGTCTTTAACGTAAGTTTTGTACAAATACTGGGCAAAACATTAAAAAAATGAAATAAGGGCAGTCATGTTTAAGTACAATGCTTGTGTTTATGAGATTTACA
>Ga0209979_1005111_pt1 | contig 10479 bp, 6 predicted proteins | sample AnhtaG_FD_183114 | JGI IMG/M metagenome (GOLD analysis project Ga0209979, IMG submission 183114) | Deep subsurface microbial communities from Anholt, Denmark to uncover new lineages of life (NeLLi) - Anholt_01485 metaG (SPAdes) (version 2) | ecosystem: Environmental > Aquatic > Marine > Oceanic >...
CGGGCGCTTCCCCCCGCGATACGAACGCCTTCAGCCTCTTCTCGAAGGTACGCCGGTCCAGCAGCACCCGACGCCGGCACGTCTGACAGCGGATGCCGATGTCGGCGCCCAGGCGCACCACCTCCCACTCGAACCCGCCGCACGGATGAGGCTTGCGCAGGCGCACTACGTCGCCCATCCGGATCTCCAGGACCACCGCTAGGAGCCCCCCTTAGCCGGAGCAGCCTCCCGCTGCTCCTGGATCTGATCGCGCAGCGATTCGGCGGCGTCCCGCGCCGCCCGCGCGAAGTCCTCGCCCCGCGAGGCGTACAGCACCCCTCGCGCCGCCACCACCAGGATGCCGCCGCCGTGCGCGTCCAGGCCCGCGCGTACGGCCGCCGCCAGGTCGCCCGCCTGCGCGCCCACCCCGGGGATCAGGAGAAGCATCTCCGGGCACAGCTCGCGCACCCGGCCCAGCTCCTCCGGATAGGTAGCGCCCGTCACCAGCCCCACGTTCCCCCGCGTGTTCCACGAGCGGGCCCGCTCCGCCACCAGCTCGTAGAGCGGCCGGACCCCCTTCTCGCTGCTTACCTCCAGGTCCTGGAAATCAGCCGCACCGGGGTTGGAGGTGCGGCAGAGCACGAACACCCCCCGGTCCTCCCGCTCGATGAACGGAGCCAGCGAGTCGCCGCCCAGGTAGGGGCTCACCGTCACCGCGTCGAAACCCAGCACGTCGAACACCGCGCTCGCGTAGGCGCGCGCCGTATTCCCGATATCGCCCCGCTTGGCATCCGCGATAGTAGGTATGTGAGGCGGGATGGCCGCCAGCGTCTCCCGCAGCGCCGCGTACCCCGCTTCGCCCAGCGCCTCGTAGAACGCCAGGTTGGGCTTGTACGCGCACACCAGGTCGGCGGTAGCCTCGATGATGGCCCGATTGAACTCCCCCACGCTCTCGATGGGAAGCCGCGCCGGGTCCGGGTCCAGCCCCACGCAGAGCAGGCTGCCGTTCCTCGTCGCGGCCGACTCCAGCTTCTCCCGAAACATCGCGCCCTCTCCATTCTAAGCCATCCCCGCCCAGGGGAGCCCCTCTCGCCCGCCCACACCCCGGCTGCGCCCGATGGTAGACCCGCTCTCGGGGGCCGTCAAGCAAGCCCCAGCTCACCGTAAAGGGGGAGTGCAGAGGGGCACAGCCCCGAAGGTTTCCGCCCTCAGCCTTCCCCGTCCGAGCATTCCGCCCCCGCGCAGCGGAACGTCTTTGCCCTCAGCCTTCCCCGTCCGAGCATTCCGCTCCCGCGCAGCGGGCCGGGGGTCTGGGCGTGTCCCCCAGATCCCAAAATACATCTCGAGGGCGGGCGGATGGGCAGAACCACCTGACTTCTGCAACAGGCCCTTCAACCCGCACTCTCCAACAGAGGATGTAGGGGCGATTCGCGAATCGCCCCTACTTGGCTACGGCGGCGTTGGGCCGCAGCTCTGGCCGGACTGGGCCAGCACCAGCAGCACATCCACGATGATGGTCACCGCGCCGTCTGGCCCACCCGAGCGCGTGGCGCCCACCGAGCGGTCGTAGGCGATGCCGTCGTCCACGCCGTCCCCGTTTATGTCCTGGTCGTAGTCCCTGCCCGCACCGTTGGCCGGGCCGCCGTCAGAGGTACCGGAATACTCCAGGACCGCCAGCACGTCGTTGAGGATACTAATGGCGTGGTCCCTATCGTCGGTGCCGCTGGGGTCGCCGCTGATGTGGCCGCCGCTATACAGCGTGGGCACGGGCACGTCGTACCAGTCCCAGGGGTCAATGGGGCCGGCCGGCGGGCTGAGGGTGGGCTCCACGCTGTCCCAGCAGGCGTCGCAGTCGGCGTCGTTGGGGAACACGCACTCAGTGGGGGGCGTCGCCTGCCCGTCGTCGTTCAACCCCCAGCAGGCGAGGGTGCCGTCCGTCCTCACCCCGCAGTTGTGGAGACTGCCGGCGCTCACCCGGCCGAAGGTGCCGGCGGGAGGCGTCGACTGCCCGTCGGCGTCGTTTCCCCAGCAGGCCAGGGTGCCGTCCGTCCTCACCCCGCAGCTGTGAAGAAAGCCCCCACTGACCTGGGTGAAGGCGCCGGCGGGGGGCACCGCCTGCCCGTCCCAGTTCCACCCCCAGCAGGCCAGGGCGCCGTCCGTCCTCACCGCGCAGTTGTGATAGTAGCCCGCGCTGACCTGGCTGAAGGTGCCGGCGGGTGGCGTCGGCGGCCCGAAGGTGTCCCCCCAGCAGGCGAGGGTGCCGTCCGTCCTCACCCCGCAGGTGTGACAACCGCCCGCGCTGACCTGGCTGAAGGTGCCGGCGGGGGGCGTGGCCTGCCCGTAGTCGTCCAACCCCCAGCAGGCCAGGGCGCCGTCCGTCCTCACCCCGCAGGTGTGAGCATAGCCCGCGCTGACTTGGCGCGGGCTGAAGGTGCCGGCGGGGGGCGTCGCCTGCCCGTCGCCGTTCGACCCCCAGCAGGCTACGGTGCCGTTCGTCTTCACCCCGCAGCTGTGAGCATAGCCCCCACCCACCTGGCTGAAGGTGCCGGCGGGGGGCTCCGCCTGCCCACTGCCGCTGTCCCCCCAGCAGGCCAGGGTGCCGTCGGTCCTCACCCCGCAGTTGTGAGCACCGCCCGCGCTGACCTGAGTGAAGGTGATGCCGGGCGGAGGCGTCGCCTGCCCGAAGTCGTTGTTCCCCCAGCAGTCCAGGGTGCCGTCCGTCATCACCCCGCAGGTGTGACCTTGGCCCGCGCTGACCTGGGTGAAGGTGATGCCGGGCGGAGCCGTCGCCTGCCCGTGGCCGTCGTGCCCCCAGCAGGCCAGGGTGCCGTCCGTCTTCACCCCGCAGGTGTGATTAGCGCCCCCGCTGATCTGGGTGAAGGTGCCGGCGGGGGGATCCGCCTGCCCCTCGTAGTCCCTCCCCCAGCAGGCGAGGGTGCCGTCCGTCCTCAGCCCGCAGGTGTGATAACCGCCCGCGCTGACCTGGGTGAAGGTGCCAGCGGGCGGCGTCGCCTGCCCGTAAAAATCGTCCCCCCAGCAGGCCAGGGTGCCGTCCGTCCTCAGCCCGCAGGTGTGATACTGGCCGGCGCTGACCTGGCTGAAGGTGCCGGTGGGAGGCGTCGCCTGCCCGTAAAAATCGTCCCCCCAGCAGGCCAGGGTGCCGTCCGTCCTCAGCCCGCAGGTGTGACCACCGCCCGCGCTGACGGTGGGGAAGAGGAGAGTGGGGTCATCCGAGAGGGAGCGCGCCTCGCCATGCGAGGCCGCCGGGGCGAAGACGAAGGCCAGCACCAGCACCGCAACGATGGCGAGACAGCGCCACCGGCTAGCACACGCGCACATCAGTTTTCTGCTTCTCATGGCAGGCTCTCCTTGTCTGAGGCCGCCGTCGAACGTCAGCCTAAAGAGATTCTACCACCTCCAGGCGCTCTTGCCGCCATCGTGCCTCCTCCTTTCGCCCGCCCCCTGTCATTCCCAGCGAAGCGAAGAATCTCTGCTACGAACCGGCTAACCTGCTCCTCGACGCGTCCCTCTTTGACTAGGTCGCCGCAGGCAAAGACCAGGCGGCGGCCCTGGCGACCGCCCCCTCATGCTTCGACTCTGACCGCCGGAGCCTTGCCGCCCCTCCCCCGCCGCCGGCTTGACACAGCCCCCCGCCGAAGATACAGCTTGACCCGTGAACATCGAGGTCGCCTTCGTCCCCGCTCTCCTCACCGACGCCTCCACCAAGGTATGCCTCGTGGTAGACCTGCTCCGCGCCTCCTCCACCATCGTCACCCTGCTGGACCGGGGCGCCTCCGAGGTGCTGGTCTGTGCCACCGTCGAGGAGGCCCGCCGCCTCGCCCGCGCCCGGCCCGGCCGCTATCTCCTCTGCGGCGAGGTAGGCAGCCTGCCCCCGGACGACTTCGACTACGGGAACTCCCCCAGCGAGTTCTCCACCCTGGACCTCCGCGGCCGCCGGATCATCCTGGCCACCACCAACGGCACCGCTGCCCTGGCCGCTGCCGCCGACGCCCCGGCCGTCCTGGTGGGCTCCCTCCTGAACCTCTCGACCGCCGCCGAGGCCGCCCTCCGCGAGGCCCGCCCTCGTGCGCTCGACATCACCATCGTCTGCGCTGGCAGGAACCACGGCCGCTACTTCAGCATGGAGGACACCTTCTGCGCGGGCGCCATCGTAGAGCGTATGCTGGCCATCTCCTCCAAGCGCCCCCACCTCTGGAACGACGCCCTCGCCGCCCGCCGCCTCTACCGATCCTACCGCCGCTCCCCCCTGGCCGCCCTCAACGAGGCCGACCACCGCCGCTCCCTCCTCGACGTCGGCCTCGGCCACGACATCGAGTTCTGCGCCCGGGTGGACACCTCCCGCCGGCTGCCCCGCCTCTACCGCGACCAGGAGGGCCACCTCGTCCTGCGAGCGCCTTGACTCGCCTCCCGCCCTGCCCTATCCTGCGGGCGCCCCAATGAAAGCCGAGATCGTCTCCATCGGCACCGAGATCCTGCTGGGCGAGATCCTCGACACCAACGCCCACTACATCGCCTCGCGCCTCCCAGCCCTCGGCATCGACCTCTTCTACACCTCCCAGGTCGGCGACAACCTCGGCCGCCTCACCGAGGTCATCGGCCGCGCCTGGGAACGCTCCGACATCGTCATCACCACCGGCGGCCTCGGACCCACCGAGGACGACCTCACCCGCGAGGCCATCGCCCACGTCCTGGCCGAGGAGATGCGCGTCGACCCCGACCTGGAGCGCGCCCTCCGCCAGTTCTTCGCCCGCCGCGGCGTCGCCATGCCCGAGCGCAACGTCAAGCAGGCCGCCCTCATCCCCTCCTCCCACCCCATCCCCAACCCCCGCGGCACCGCCCCCGGCTGGTGGGTCGAGCGCGACCGCCGCCTCATCGTCGCCATGCCCGGCCCCCCCACCGAGATGCAGCGCATGTGGAACGAAGAGGTCGCCCCCGAGCTGGAGCGACGCCAGACCGGCGCCGTCCTCCTCGCCCGCACCCTCAAGACCACCGGCCTCGGCGAGGGCACCGTCGACGAGATGGTCAGCCCCCTCCTCAAGTCCACCAACCCCAGCGTCGGCGTCTACGCCCGCCCCGACGGCGTCCACCTCCGCATCGCCGCCAAGGCCGCCACCAGTGAAGAGGCCACCCGCCTCATCCAGCCCCTCGAGGCCGAGGCCCGCCGCATCCTCGGCCGGGCCGTCTGGGGCGCCGACGACGACACCCTCGAGGGCGCCGTCGGCCAAATGCTGCGTGAGCGCGCCCTCACCCTCGCCACTATGGAGTCCTGCACCGGCGGCCTCCTCGCCAGCACCATCACCGACGTCCCCGGCAGCTCCGACTACTTCAGGGGCGGCCTCGTCTCCTACGCGACCGAGATGAAGCTCGCCTGGGGCGTCGATGCGGACGTCATCGCCCGCCACGGCGTTATCAGCGCCGAGTGCGCCCGCGAGATGGCCCGCGTCGCCCGCGAGCGCCTCCAGGCCGGCATCGGCATCGGCGTCACCGGCGTCGCCGGCCCCGACCCACAGGAGGACAAGCCCCCCGGCACCATCCACATCGCCCTCGATGCCGCCTTCACCGTCCCCCAGACCGTCTCCTACACCTTCGCCCAGGGACGCGAGGCCGTGAAGCGACGCGCCGTCACCACCGCCCTCTCCCTCCTCCGCCGCGCCCTCCTCGAGTCACAGCCCACCCGCAACGTGTAGCTTTTCTGCTGCTGCGCGGTTGCTGCTTGATGAACATGGCGCTTCACCCCCCGAAACGAACGGTCTTTTGCGAAAGGGAGAGTGCGGAGGGGCTCTGCCCCCAAGGTTTCCGCCCTCGGCCTTCCCCGTCCGAGCATTCCGCCCCCGCGCAGCGGGCCGGGGGCCTGGGGGTGTCCCCCAGACTCCAAATACATCTCGAGGGCGGGCGGGTGGGCAGAACCACACGGCTTTTGCAGCAGCCCCTGAATCCCGCAGCCCGCGACGTGGAACTCAGGAAGCCGCGGGTTTGAACCCGCGGATCACCTTCACCAACGTCTAGCCCCCTGGCAGCATCTCCCCCGCATGCTCTATCATGACCTCGATGGTGGCGGCGGAGGTGTGACCACATGCGCGGCAGCCCCCTTTGCCTCCTGGCCTCGATCCTGACGGCCCTTGCCCTCGCCGCCTGCGGCATCGCCATCGAGGAGCCCCCCTTCGAGGCCACGCCCATCCCTACCCTCGTCCGCCCCGGCAGCCCGCTGCCCCTGGCGCCCACGCCCGCTGCCGAGACCACCGCCGAGGCTACCCCGCGCTGCCCCGACCCCTACCCCGGCGGCGCCCCGCCGCCTGCCGAGGGCCAGGAGCGCGACCCCACCGAGCCCATCCGCCTCCAGCCCCAGCCGGACGTCGTGCCCCCCGACCCCTATCAGCCCCTCCCCTTCTCCCGCGACGCCGCCCTCGAAGACCTCCTGCGTGAGGCCCTGGGCGAGGACATCGACTCCTTCGCCGTCGTGGTCAAGAACCTCGCCGACGGCAGCGGCGCCGCCGTCAACCCCGACCGCCCCTTCTACGCCGCCAGCCTCTTCAAGGTCTGGGTCATGTACGAGGTCTTCCACCAGCGCTCCCTCGGCCTCCTCTCCCTCGACGAGGAGTACATCGTCAGCGACTACTACGACTTCTTCGGCCTGGGCCCCCGCCTCACCTCCGCCTGCGAGACGCTCACCCTCAGTCGCGCCCTCGAGGCCATGATGTCCGTCTCCGACAACGCCGCCGCCGTCCTCCTCCAGGACCGCGTCGGCTCCGCCAACGTCAACGCCACTCTCGCCGCCCTCGGCCTCACCGCCTCCGGCCTCTTCGAGGACGAACTGCCCACCACCGCCGCCGACATGGCCCTCATCCTCGAAGCCATCGCCCGCGGCCAGCCCCTCGACGCCGGCGCCGGCCAGGCCATGCTCGACCTCCTCGCCAGCGAGACACTCCACGACCGCCTGCCCGCCCTCCTGCCCGAGGGAACCCGGGTCGCCCACAAGACCGCCAACTGGTCCAACGCCACCCACGACGCCGGCATCATCTACTCCCCCGCCGCCGACTACCTCATCGTCGTCCTCTCCGACCGCGGCTACGAGGACTACCCCGGCGACACCATCGCCGCCCTCTCCCGCCTCGCCTACGACTACTATAATGGGAGGATGCGCGGGTAGCGGCGGAGCAGGTGGCAGTCGATGGGCGCCACTTGCAGGGTCGCTAGTGCGAGCCCCGTGGGCATCAGGACCGAAGGTGATCATGGGTAGCTCCTTTGTTTCTTGGGATAGGCAACTGTGCTACAATCCTGAAGAAAGAAGGGCGCCGCTGCCCACAACGCTACTGCCTGGGAGGGGTAGAAATGGCATCGAAGTACCTGTCCAGCCTTAGCGCCGTCGAACGAGGAGATCTAGAGAAGAAGCTCCTAGGAATCCAACGGGGTGTCTGCTTCATCTGCGACCAGCCCATCGATTACGAGATCCAGCGTGCCTACCTCGACATCGACCACATCCAGCCTTTGGCTGATCAGGGAAAGGACGATCCTAGCAACTTCGCTCTGACCCATGCTAGCTGTAACCGGTCGAAGCAAGCGGCCGATCTCCGCGTGGCACGAGTGATGGCTCGGTTCGGCAAAATACAGGGTGCCGTCCAGGATCGCGGAAAGGATGCCCCGAATCTGGGCGATGTGCTCGCGTTCCGTGGCGGTGCCCAGTACCCGATCCGACTCAGCGTCGAAAACAAGCGGGTGCGCTACGCCTTTCCGGATGTGGAAGGACCGGAGGGCAACCAAGTCCATGAGGCGCGGCTCTACGTGGACCCGCTGAGCCGGATGCAGTATTTCTTTACCCTGGTACCGCTCGCGTATTTGCACCACGACGAGCGCATAAACCCGCGCGGGATTGGGTCAAGCCTGCGAGGTCTGGTGGAAGAGTTCTTTAAGGGACGTCCACAGCTTCATGTTTCGCTGGGCTGGACGACGACAGATGGAGATGACGCGGGCGTCCTTAGTATCTTCGATGGCCAGCATAAGGCCGCCGCGCAAGTGCTACTCGACGTCACGTGGCTGCCAGTGCGAGTATTCGTAAACCCCGACATGGATGTTCTGTTGCAGGCCAACACCAACGCTGGCGGCAAGCTCAGACAGGTCGCTTTCGACAAGTCTGTCCAGCGCCATCTAGGGAGCGCGCTCTATCGAGACCGTGTGGAGCGGTTCCAGCGAGAGACGGGTCGCTCCCCTGACGACTTCGGCTTCTCCGAGCGCGACCTCGTGAAGTTCTTCAGCGGCGAAGCAGCCGAGATGAGGCGCTACATACTGGACAACGTCCGGGACGGCATCACACACCATCCCGAGAACCGGTTGCGCCAGTACATCGACCTCGGTGGACGAAAGAACGTCAAGCCCATCTCCTACAGCACCGTTGACAAAACCTTCTGCTCCTTCTTCATCAGTCGTGACATGCAAGATACGCCGCTCGACTATGGCCTTGATGTGGGGGAGAATGCCCGCGAGTTGGAAAAGGACCAGATCGTACGGTTGATGAGCCCTATCTCGGAGATCGTCTTCGAAGGCCAGTTCGACCTAGAACGCGGGACCTATCGCATTGAAAACAGGGTGCAAGAAGGGGAGGACATGCCCGAGCCGCATCTTCGAGCCTACCGGATGGCCAAGGAAGAGGTCATGTATAACTGGCTCTCGTACATTAGGCAAATTGTGACGACGTTCTACGCTTTCCAGGGCGTCCCCTTCACAGAAACGAAACTGTTTCAAGTCCGGCACCCTGACGCTCTCTGGGCGAACATCGAGAACTACATTCGTAATCTGGCGTCGCTACCGCTCTGGGTCAACCGGGAGCTCTCCCTCACGGTATTCGGTGGCAAGCAGAACTACGAATTCTGGAACAAGATCTTCACCACCGGGACATCACCACAGGGTCAACAGGTGCTTGTCGAGCCACTCAATCTCACTAAGATGGTGCAGCCGTAGCGGAGCTCTTCCAGCGTGCCAAGGACGGCCAGAGCCATCAGTCCTGGCCCTCCCGTCGCTCCTACCTGCGCCCGGCCGCCTAGCACGCCAGGAGGCGGTGGGGGCGGTAGGTGGCTAGCCTCCGGCCTCCCCCCCTCCCGCAGTGCCACCTCCCCCTTGGCGCTCCCCCCGCCCTCCCCTACCATACCCTCACCATGAAGGAGCGCCTGCCACAGGCCCGGCACACCCTGCCCACACCCCCTCCTCGCCGGACGCACAGCGGGCGGAACAATCAAACAATTGCCCCTCCCGCAGATTCGTCGGCCACCCTAAACCCCGCTCTTTTCCAAGACAATCAAAAAGGCCCCGGCACCGCCGAGGCCCTCCGCCCTACAGCCTCCAGCCTCCCGCCCCTACTCCGTCAGCCTCCTGTACAGCGCCGGCAGCCGCGACGGCAGAGACTCCACCTCCCCCACGATCTCGTACCCGATGTCCTCGCACATCTGCCCCAGGTAGTCGTGTCCCTCCTTGTCCACCGTCAGGCAGAAGGGAGTGATGCCCTGCCGCCGCGCCTCCACAAGCGCCATGTGCGTATCGTGGATGGCGTACTCCTTCTCCGTCCGGTCCCGACCGTACCCGTGGTCCTGCGGCCTGCCATCGGACACCAGGAAGAGGATCTTCACCTTCGCATCGTGGCTCTCCAGCTTGGACGTCGCATGCCGGATGGCCGGGCCCATGCGCGTCGAACGTACCGGCGCCACCTTATCGATGCGCGCCTTCACCCGCTCTGAGAACGGCTCGTCCATGTCCTTGAGGACATAGAACTCGACGTTCTCCCTCCCGTAGCCGGAGAAACCGTACAGCCCATAGGTGTCACCGATGGCCTCCAGGGCGTGGAGCAACAGCACGGTGCTCTCCTTCTCCACGTCGATGATGCGCTTGGGGGGCTCCAGAGCCTGCTGCGCGCGACGCTCAGCCAGCCACTGGAAGTAGCGCCGGGGGTCGTCGTCGAAGTCCTCGTCCCCACGCCTCTGCCCGCGCTTCTCGATCTCCTCGTCGGTAGAGGCGCTCATGTCCAGAAGGAAAGCCACGGCAACGTCCCGCTCCACCTTGTTGCGACGCCAGTACACCTTGTCCGTCCAGGGGTGGCCCGCCCGCTTCTCGATCATGTAGTCGATGACCAGGTCCAGGTCGAAATCCTCGCCATCGTGGAGGCCCTTGATCTTGCGGAAGACCTCCGGCTTCAGCAGCTCGAACTGCCGGCGGGTCTCCGAGGCCAGGCTGGAGTGCTCCCGCAAGGTCTGCTCGAAGTACTCTTCATCCCCCTCCTCCAGCGGGCGCTCCATCACCCGGCACCAGCTCGGCTTGTAGTCGGCGGCGCGGAAGTCCCACTCGTCGTAGTAGTAGTACTTGACCTCGTGGGGGATCTCCTTCTCCTCCTGGTCCGCCTCCGCGACGGGTGTGCCATCCTTCAGCGGGAACTGCTGGTCGGGGATGGGCGTGCCCGCCTCCTTCTCCAGGTTCGTGAGGAAGAGGCCGATGGTAGAG
>Ga0209979_1005112_pt1 | contig 10479 bp, 9 predicted proteins | sample AnhtaG_FD_183114 | JGI IMG/M metagenome (GOLD analysis project Ga0209979, IMG submission 183114) | Deep subsurface microbial communities from Anholt, Denmark to uncover new lineages of life (NeLLi) - Anholt_01485 metaG (SPAdes) (version 2) | ecosystem: Environmental > Aquatic > Marine > Oceanic >...
GTTTGACAGGCGATGGCACGGGCGACTCCTCGCTAGTCGCCTGAACAAGCAGGCCCCGCCGGCCAAAGCATAGCTTGCCGGCAATGGGGCATCGTCGGCCTATGGGTGTTCTGGGGCGTAGGGTTCGTCTACCGCTTCCAGAACTCCCACCAGCGCTTGGGACGCGCCTCGGCGGCGGGAGGCGCCTCCGGCGCAGCAGCCGGAGCCCCTGCGTACTTGGCCGGGTCGGCGTCGAACTGGCTCTTGCAGGCCTCAGCGCAGAAGTAGTAGGCGGTGCCCTCGTGCTCGGACTTCGCAGCCGCCGTCTCGGGATCGACCTCCATGCCACAGACGGGGTCCTTTACCGGTTCGGCCATGTTCTTCCTCCTCCCTGATGTTGCGCGCGCTCGTGGCAATCATACACAGTACAAGGCGGTTGTCCAGTCCCCCTCTCGAGGCCGGGCGCAGTAGGCGGCACCCGGGGCGTTTGGGTACTGCGCCGGAATGTGATAGTTTGTGACGCACAAACACAGCGTGGGTCGCGAGCAATGATCCTGATTCGCCAGCGTCGGCTCATCTTCCGGCTGGCCCTCAGTTTTGGGTTGGTGGGGCTGCTGATGTGGCGCATCAACATCGGCGAAGCGCTCCAGACGTTCACCGAGGTCAACTACCTGTATGTGCTGGGGGCCCTGCCTGTTTACACCCTCTCCAAGCTGGTGGACGCGGCGCGCTGGCGCCTGATGATCCGGCCCATCGGCAAGGCGCCGGTGCCGGGGCTCCTGGGCACATTGCTTATCGCCAACATGACCAACAACGTGCTGCCGGTGCGCTTGGGCGACGTGATGAGGGTGCAGGTACCCGCCCAGCGCTACGGCCTCCCTCGGGCCGGCCTCACCGCTACGGTCTTCGTCACCGAGTCGCTGCTTGATGGGGTCGCCTTCGTCGCGCTCACGCTGGTGGGCATAGCCCTGCTGGATGTGCCCAACCTGCCCCTGGACCTCGTGTGGGCGCTGATGGCGCTGGTGGCCGTAGGTGTACTGATGGCGGGACTGGTTGCGCGCCTCCGCCTGTCCGAGGGGTGGGAGGAGCGGGGCTGGATGCGCTACGTGGCTCCCAAGGTTCGGGCGACCGCAGCCGGGCTCATTCCCCAATTCATCAATGGCCTGGCCGTCCTGCGGGACTCTGCGCTGGCCGCCCAGGCCATGGTTCTGACCCTGGCCGCCTGGGGGCTGGAGGCGCTCATGTTCTGGCTCTTCGGGCTGGCCTTCGGGCTGGACCTCTCCTTCAGCGCCTACCTGGTCATCATGGTGGCCGCTAACATGATCGTGTCGATGCCCGTGGTCCCGTCCAACATCGGCCCCTATGAGCTGGCCACCGCAGAGGTGGTGGCGGTCCTGGGCGTAGCCCGGCCCCTGGCCGGCGCCTATGCCATCGGCACGCACCTGCTGAACATCATCTGGGTGGGAATCTCGGGCCTGATCGCTATGTGGGTGATGGGCCTGAGCTTCGAGGACGTTTTCTCCCTGAAACGACCCGAGGGTTCCCAGCCCGAGCCAGCCGGCGAAGCCCCCTAGAAGCGGGTGACTCAGACCTGCTTCTTGAGCTCCTCGTACGCCGCCTTCACCTCATCCACCGAGGCCCCGTCCTCCAGCGTGGTGACGTCGCCGACGGGTACCTCAGTGGCCACCGCCTTGAGGACCCTCCGCATGATCTTGCCGCTGCGAGTCTTGGGTAGCTTGTGGACAAAGAAGATCTGCTCGGGAGTGGCCACAGGTCCCAGAGTCTTACGGATGTGCCCCACGATGTCGTGCATCAGCTCCGGTGAGGGTTCGTAGCCCTCCATCAGGATGGCGAAGATGACGATGGCCTCGCCCTTTACCGGGTCGGGCTTGGTGACGGCGGCGCCCTCCGCCACCGCGGGATGGGAGACTGCGGCGTTCTCCAGCTCCAGGGTCCCCAGCCGGTGGCCGGCTACCTTAATGACCTCGTCCGCCCTGCCCAGCAGCCAGAAGTAACCCTCCTCGTCCTTCACCGCGTAGTCGCCGGTGTAGTAGGAGCCGGGGAATCGTTGCCAGTAGACCTCCTTGTACTTCTCCGGGTCGCCGTAGAGGGTCAGGAGCATTCCGGGCCAGGGCTTCCTGAGGATGAGCAGACCCCGTTCGCCGGGGGCGGTCGGTTCCCCGTTCTCGTTCACCACGGCGGCGTCGATGCCCGGCAGGGGGAAGCCTGCCGAGCCCGGCTTGAGGGGAAGCAACTCGATGCCTGGAGCGTGAGAGATCATGATCCCGCCGGTCTCCGTCTGCCACCAGGTATCCACGATGGGGCAGCGCTCCCCGCCGATGTGGCGGTAGTACCAGAGCCAGGCTTCGGGATTGATGGGCTCGCCCACCGTGCCCATCAGCTCCAGGCTGCTCAGGTCGTACTTTGACAGCCACTCCTCCCCGTGCTGCATGAACATGCGGATGGCCGTAGGGGAGGTGTAGAAGGTGGTGACCCCGTAGGTCTGCATGATGTTCCACCAGCGACCCAGGTCGGGGTAGTCCGGTGCCCCCTCGTACAGGACGATGGCCGCGCCGTGCATCAGCGGGGCATAGACGATGGAGCTGTGGCCCGTGACCCAGCCCACGTCCGCCGTGCACCAGTACACCGACTCCTCTTTGATGTTGAAGACCCACTCATAGGCGGAGTTGTTGAACACCAGGTAGCCCCCGGTGCTGTGAACGATGCCCTTCGGCTTTCCCGTGGTGCCGGAGGTGTACAGGATGTACAGGGGGTGGGTAGACTCCACGGGCAGCGGACGGACCCACGGTTCGGCGTTCTCCAGCAGCTCGTCGTACCAGAAGTCCCGTCCCTCCTGCATGTCTACGTCTGTTCCCGTGCGCTTGACGACCACGCATTTCTCCACGCAGGGCGAGAGTGCCACGGCCTCGTCGGCGAGCGCCTTCAGACGCATCGCCGTGCCCCTGCGGTAGCCGCCGTCGGCGGTGACCACCAGCTTGGCGCCGATGTCGTTGATGCGGTCGGCCAGGGCCTGGGCGCTGAAACCCGAGAAGATGACCGTGTGGGTCGCCCCGATCCGCCCCGCGGCCAGCATGAAGATGGGCAGCTCGGGGATCATGGGCAGATAAAGGGCGATCGTGTCGCCTTTGCCTATCCCCAGCTTCTGGAGAACCGAGGCACACCTGTTAACCTCTCGGTACAGCGTCGAGTAGCTCAGGACGCGGGTGTCGCCGGGCTCGCCTTCCCAGTAGATGGCGACCTTGCTCTTCCTCCAGGTCTTGACATGCCGGTCCACACACTGGTAGCAGGCGTTGAGCTCCCCGCCCGCGAACCACTTGGCGAAGGGAGGAGCCCAATCCAGGACCTTATCCCAGGTCCTGAACCAATCCAGCTTGCGGGCCTCCTCCTCCCAGAAGCCTTCAGGGTCTCGGAGAGACCTTTCGTATATGTCAAAGTACCGCCTGCGCGGCCAGTACTTGGACTCGTCGATGCTAGGGCTGGTCATGCGAGATCACCTCCCGAACGTTCAGTCTGCCCGGCGAACATGCAAGTCATGCGGCCGGGACAGGCGTGGATACTTGCGCCGGAGACTTCTGGGTGAGAGCGAGATGACAGGAATGCCTTCCTCAGTCAGGGGGAATTGAGCGGTACGAGCCCAATTCCCCGAGGGAACTCTAATCCCATGTTAGCATTGTGCCCGACGATCATCAATGCGGCCGCTGAGCGGCCCTGAGTAGAGCAGCGTTCTGGCGGCCCGCAGGCGGCCCCGGACTTGAGACCGGCAGATCTGCTCTGGCGGCACACTGCGGGACCCTGCGGGCATCGGCGGCGAGGCTTTCGGCACGGGCCGGGCAAGTTGGATTCCCTCTAAGGCGTGGCCTCCGTTACAATGAGCGGGGCGCGTGTATGGATCGGCTGGTTCTCTTTGACGTAGACAATACACTGCTGTACAGCGGTGGCGCGGGTAGCCTCGCCATGAATCGGGCGTTTCATGAGGTCTTCGGGATCGGCGATGGCTTCCGCGATGTCGAGTTCACCGGCCGGACCGATATGGCCATCCTGCGCGAGGCGCTGGCCCGGCAGGCCCTGCTCGACGGCTCCTTCCCCCAAGCCCTAGAGCGCTTCAAGGAGGCCTACTTCCGACACCTGGCTATCGCCCTCCATGAAAGCAGCGGCCGGGTCATGCCCGGCATTTCTGATCTGCTGCCGGCCCTTGAAGCCCGGAAACAGGTCCGGCTGGGACTGGCCACGGGCAACTTCCGTCAGGGGGCCATGATGAAGCTGGCCCACTACGGCCTGGCGCGTTTCTTCGGGGACGGCGGCTTCGGGGAGGATGCTGAGGAGCGGGCGGTGGTGGTAGAGCTGGCCATCCGGCGGGTGGCCAAGGGCGACCCTCTGCCGCGCGGCAATCGCTCCGTCTATGTGGTGGGCGATACATCCCTGGACATCGCCGCAGCAAAGGCCAACGGAGCCTGGGCGGTGGCGGTAGCCACGGGTCCCCGCTCCCCGGCTGAGCTGCAAGAGGCCGGAGCGGACCTGGTGTTCCCCGACCTGTCGGATACGCAGTCGGTGGTCCGGGCGTTCCTGGGCTAGCTCCGCACGAACCCCTCGATGGCCTCCTGCACGGCGTCGATCTCAGAGATGCCCTCGTTCAGGAGCTTCCTCAGAAAGCTCTCCCGGCGCTCCATCTCGTCGATCAGTTCGCCCTCGCCCATGCCCAGGCGGCCGGCGAGGGCGGCCAGGCTCTCGGGCGAATCCAGCACGGAGAAGGAATCGCTGGCCTCGTCCCAGGCGGCCAGGTGCCGGAACGCCAGTTTGCCCTCCTTAAGGTCGAAGAGGGTGGCCTCGAGGACGCGCCGCAGGGGGCGTCCGCCGCGATAGCGGAAGGTCAGAGGCACCACAAAGGTCAGCAGGGCCAGGTGCTCTGGGGGCACCCCTACCTCTTCCCCGAGGATATCCGCCACCTCTTCGGCGGTGTCGGCATGCATGGTAGTGGCCATGGAGTAGCCTTCGGCCACCAGCTCGAAGATGCGGATGACATAGGGCCCCCAGGAGTATACGGGGATGTCGTCGCTCATCTCGTTGACCAGGATGTAGGTGGGGACGCTGTTGTCGCGAGGGGGCAGGTCGAAGGTCTCGCCCCAGCCGCGGGTGAAGTAGGCCAGGGCGTCGGGCGGGGTGAAGGGGAGGAGGGCGGTGAGCAGGGCGGTCTTACCGGCACCGGGCGGCTCAGCGGCGAAGATGAAGGAGGCGCCGCGCTCCATGCCCAGCCAGAAGGCCGCCGCAAGGCGCGGTGGCAAGGTACCCGCCCGGATGATCTCCACGATGGATAAGGGGATGGGCTGGTTCCAGCCGTGCCAGCCCCACCAGCTCTGCGGACGATTGACGGCGCGCATGGCCTGACCTGAAGGCTCGGTGTGACCATGATAGACCAAGGCGGAACGCAGGCAAAGGCCCCAGCGGCCCGGCTCTGCCCTATGGAATATCCTCGCCGGGAGCCGCCGCGGCACCGAGAATCGATCGGTGCGCCGGGCCTCCTTGGCGGCTCTTGATCATCTTCAAGATAGCCAAGGTCGGCCCTGGTATGTCCAGAGCCGACCTTGTTAAGGCAGATGGCGGCTGCTTCGACTACTTGGTCATAACGTTGATCGTGCAGGCGGAGGTGAGACCGATAACGTGAGCCAGGCCTGCCTTCGCCCCCGGCTGCTGGCGACCGCCTGACTCCTCCCGGAGCTGCCAGACGATCTCGGCGATGCCGCAGGCGCCGGTGCACCCCAGGGGGTGGCCCCTGGAGATGAGGCCGCCGCTGGCGTTCATCGCCACCTTGCCGCCGATGTCGAACTTGCCCTCCCTGAGGTAGTGCGGTCCTTCGCCCTCGGGAGCAAAGCCCAAATTCTCGTAGTGGAGCATCTCGGCAGTAGCGAAGCAGTCGTGCAGCTCCGCCACGTCCAGGTCCTCCGGACCCAGGTCGGCCAGCTCATAGGCCTCCTTGGCGGCGAGGCGGGTGACCTCGTTGATGTCCAGAATAGCGTTCCCCGACTCTGTCCAGGGGTCGCTGGTGAGGACACAGGCCGCTACCTTGACGGCCTTCGCCCCGTACTGGCGGGCCTTCTCGGCCGAGGCGTAAATGACCGCGCCGGCTCCGTCGCCTGTGGGACAGCACATGTAGAGGGTGTTAGGCCAGGAGATCATGCGGGCATTCATGATCTCCTCCATGCTGAACTCCTGCTGGTACTGGGCATAGGGGTTGTGGACGGAGTTCTTGTGGTTCTTGTAAGCCACCCTCGCGAAGTCCTCGAAGGTAGTGCCGTATTTGCGCATGTGCTCGACGCCCCACTGGGAGAAGACGGACGGCATGGTGCCGGAGCCCAGGAGACCCTCGCTGATGTAGGCGGGATCGAATCCGCCGCCGCCACCAAGGCCGCGACCGCCCCCTCCTCCTCCTCCGCCCAGCAGGCCGACCTTCCCCATCTGCTCCGAGCCGATCCCCATGGCCACGTCGTAGGCACCGGACGCCACCGAGAAGTAGGCCTCGCGGCAGGCGGTGGAACCGGTGGCGCAGGCGTTGGACACGTTCACCATTGGGATGCCCGTCTGACCCACGACCTTGAGGATGGCCTGGCCCACGGGCGCCGACAGGTTGCCGCTGGCTGCCATCTGGATGTCCTTCATGGTCATGTTGGCGTCCTTGAGGGCAGTGATGACTCCCTCGGCGCCCAGCTCCACCACCGACTTCTCCGGGTAGCGGCCGTACTTGATCATGCCCACGCCCACGATGTACACGTCTCTGGCAGGTTTCACAGGTCCTTCCTCCTTTTCCCCCGGCCCGAACCGGATGTTCCTGCCCGGGCCTCTCCGCTGTGACGATTGCTAGCGTTGCCTCAAGGGCCCTATCCCTATGCCGGACGGAACTTGAAGGCGATGACGTCGTTGCCCTCGCGGTCCGTCCGCACCTTCTCCGTGAACATCTCCACTCGTTTCCCCAGCAGAGGTACGAGCTTATCCGGGTCGGGCTCTATGCCTTCGATATTGCAGCGGACGCTCGTTCCTTCCGGCAGGTCAACAATGGCGGCGACGAATGGTACAGGCAGGCCCGGCATCGTCTGGTGGACGATGGTGAAAGTGTGGAGTTCTCCGTAGTCGCTGAAGCGGATCTGCTCGAAGTCGCCCACGGCGGAGCACTTGCCGCAGGCCAGGCGGTCGCCTAGATAGGCGGCACCGCAGGACTTGCACTTGTTGCCGCGGAGGTAGGGCGTTTCCCCTTCTTTCTCCGGCAGCACCAGAAAGGGCACGATGGGGCGTTCTTTCTTCTCGGCGGGGGCTTCGGCTTCCTGAGTCAAGCTGGTCCTCCTTTCGGTCTAGCTCTGATGTTACGCACGTGAGAATCTCCATCCTTTTTGAGGATGCGCCGGTCGCCCGTTGTCTGTGATGGCACCGCGCATTATAGACCACCGCGCCGGTTAGTCAAGCCGAGCAGCTTCGGATAGTCCCGCCGGGCCCGCTCGTACTCCTCCGGTGTGTTCAGGTCGAGCAGCACCAGGGGTGTTGGGAAGGGCACCTCCCGCACCGTCTGCGCGTGACGCTGGAGGAGGCCCCGCAGTCCCTGGCTCTTCTCGTCTACGGCTCGCAGGTCCCCCAGCAAGCCGCCTGCCAGCACCGTGGGGTGCCCATGGCGGCCCTCATAGGTGGGTACAGTGATGGAGGTGCTGCCCTCCCGGTGCGCCTCCAGCAAGCGACGGAGGAGCATCCGCGGGCGGGGCTGGTCGACGTTGAGCACCAGGACGGCCTCAGCGTCGTCGGGCACGGCCGCGGCGCCCACCCGAAGGGAGCTGGCCCGCCCTTGCCGATAGCCCTCGTTCACGACGACGCGGGCGCCCGCGGTGCTGACAAGGGGACGAACGCGCTCGGCCTCGTAGCCCAGGACCACTACGATGTCGTCCAGGCCGCTGGCGGCCAGCTCCCCTAGCTGGTACTCGATGAGAGTAGCTTCTCCCCAGGGGAGCAAGGGCTTGGGCTCGCCCATGCGGGCGGACTCGCCAGCGGCCAGGAGGATGGCGGCTCTGCTCACCGGCACCTCCTACGTGATCTCGAAGAGGCGCTCCAGGCGCGCGACCAGGCCTGCCCTTCGCAGCGGCTTTAGTCGCAGCCGCCTGGTGAGCATGGCCACCAGCGGGTTCGCAGCCTTGGTCTGAAGGTCGATCCAGAGAGCCGGGGTGGTCCGGATTTCGATGTCCGCTCGCTCCGGCCGTCCGGGGTAAGAGGTTGCCCGCCGCTCGGCGATCTCCAGCGTCCACTGGCCGCCGCCCTCGCCGGTCATATCGAACACGTACGTGGCGCGCAGGTCGCCGCCGCGCTCCGGCCAGTACATGAGCGGCATCAGCCTGAAGGTGCGGTCTATGCTGTCGTGTATCTCTTCGGGCGAGGCCAGCTCTGCCCAGTGGGGGATGCTCCGGCGCTTGCGGATGCAGTGGCGGATGTCCTGATAGTGCAGGGGAAGGTGGAGGTAGTACATGTCGAAGGTGGTCTGGACGGTGATGGGCCAGCGCAGGCCGGGATTAGCGGCGGGCCTCTGGAGGTCCTCTTCGCTGACCCCATCGAGGAGACGCAGGTGCTCCTCCACGGCCGAGCGCAGCCGGGGAATCAGCTCCTGCGGTGAAAGGTCGCGCACAGTCTCCAGGTTGCGGGCGTTGAAGGCGTCGATGCCGCCGGGCTGGGTGAGGCCTGTGATCTCCACGGGCCGTCCGGCCAGGCTCTGGACGGTCGTCGGCGTTCCCTCCACCTCCTGGGAGGTGACCAGGTGCCCCAGGTAGTCTCTGGCCGTCCAGCCGCCCGGCTTCGCCACCTGCCGCCAGTCCTCGGCGTCCAGTTGGCCGAAGACCTCCAGGCATCGCTCCAGGGCTCCACCGTAGTGGGCTCTCAGGGTCTCCTTTGCTTCGGCCATGGTGGCCTCCCCTCCCGTTGCGGGCGGTGCCGCAGCTATTCCCTGACCTTGCCCAGCGCCCGCAGGATGCGTTCGGGGGTGATAGGCACCTCGCTCACCCGCACGCCCAGGGCGTCGTAGATGGCGTTGGCGATGACCGCGCTCCCCGCTACCACGGGCGGCTCGCCCACGCCGCGGGCGCCGTAAGGGCCCTCCTCCGAGGGCACCTCCAGGATGATGGTCTCGATGGGGGGCACGTCGGCAGCCGTGGGGATGTGGCAGTCCAGCAGGCTGGGGTTGAGCAAGCGGCCCTGGTCGTCGAAGAGCATCTCCTCGAACAGCCCCATGCCCAGCCCCTGGGCGGTCGCCCCCTCCATCTGGCCCGCTATGGATAGCGGATTGATGGCGAAGCCGACGTCCTGGGCGATGGCCCAGCGCAGCACGGTCACCTTCCCGGTCTCCGGGTCTGCTTCCACCTCGGCTACCTGGACGGAGAAGCCCGGGTGAGCTCTGCGGGCGCTGATGGTGCCCCGTCCCACCACCGGCGGGTAGCGACCGCCGAAGTCGGTGCTGGCACGGGCGATGCCCCTCAGCGGGACGGACCAATCCGGCGTACCCTTTACCTGCACCTGGCCGCAGGCCAGCTCCAGGTCGTCGGCGCCGACCTCTAGGAGCTGGGCGGCGATGGCTAGGAGCTGCCCTCGGGCGTCCTCGGCGGCGGCCTTAACGGCGCGACCCACCGTGTACACGGCCTTGCTGCCGCCGGTGATGCCGGCGAAGGGAGCAGTGGCGGTGTCGGCGGTGAGGATGCTCACCGTCTCTAGCGGCTGGCGCAGCTCCTCGGCGGCGATCTGGGCGAAGGTGGTGTTGGTGCCGGTGATATCGTTGGAGCCGGTCACCACCCCGAAGGTGCCGTCCTCGTTGAGCTTCACGATGGCGCTGGCGGGCTGGCGGCCGCTGAGCCAGCCGCCTGCGGCCAGGCCCACGCCTCGCCGCTTGCCCTGAGCCTCCCGGACCTTCCCGCGGGAGCGCCAGATGTCGTTCTCGCGGATGGCCTCCAGGCACTGCCTGAAGCCGATGCGCGGGTACGGCCTCTCGTTGGGCATCGGGTCGCCCTCTTGAACGGCGTTCTGGAGGCGCACCTCCAGGGGGTCGAGGCCCAGCTCACGGGCCATCATGTCCATGTGGTTCTCGATGGCGAAGGTGACCTGGGGCGCGCCGGGAGCCCGATAGGCACCCTGGGGCACCTTGTTAGTCATCACGTCGAAGGCCTGGATGTCAAGGTGGGGGAAGCGATAATAGCCGCCCAGAAGGAGGGCGCCGATGATGATGGGCGAACCCGGGAAGGCGCCGCTCTCGTAGATGATGCGGCCCTGGAGGGCGATGAGGGCGCCGTCGCGCTTCATCCCTGTCTTTAGCTGGACCACGCAGGAGGGCGCGGGGTTGCCGGCGGTCAGGTCCTCGGAGCGCGACATGACCAGCTTCACCGGCCCCTTGGCCACCATGGCCAGGGCGGCGGCCAGCGGCTGGGTGAGGAGAACTTTCCCTCCGAAGGCACCGCCGAGCTCGGCGCTGATGAC
>Ga0209979_1005113_pt1 | contig 10478 bp, 7 predicted proteins | sample AnhtaG_FD_183114 | JGI IMG/M metagenome (GOLD analysis project Ga0209979, IMG submission 183114) | Deep subsurface microbial communities from Anholt, Denmark to uncover new lineages of life (NeLLi) - Anholt_01485 metaG (SPAdes) (version 2) | ecosystem: Environmental > Aquatic > Marine > Oceanic >...
GCCCAGCCAGATGGCAGCGCCGAATACGCCGTAGTAGAGCCAGACCCACACTGCGTTCATGCTACTCACCTCCATGGATGAATAGGGCAAGGCGGCAAAAAGCTTGACCACACCATTCATGTAGGCTAGAAAAAGCCAATCGACCCAGCCGATGACCTGGGCCAGGGGCACGGCGAAGAGGCCGATAAAGGCGACCAGGGCAGATAGAACGATGATGCCGGGCAGTGCCGGCAAGACCAGGAAGGTGGCCGGGAGGCCAACTAGGGAGACGTATCCAAAGTAGTAGGCGACAAGGGGAAGGGTGGCCAGGATGGCCCCCAGGCTATATGCGAAGCTATCGACCACAACATTTGGCGCTCTTGCCCTCTGGCCCCAGCGCTGGAGGGTGGGGGTCAGAAGTATAAGCCCGAACACGGCAGTGAAGCTCAACTGAAAACTTATCTGCCAAAGGATCTGGGGATCAATGGCCACCATTATCGCTGCGGCAAAGGCGATGGCCGTGATCCCGCTTCGCTGTCTGCCTAAATAAGCGGCCAGGAGGAAAAGGCTGACCATGATCGCAGCCCGCATCACTGAAGGCGACATCCCGGCGAGCAGGGCATAAAGCCACAGGACACTGAGGGCCACCAGGAAGTATGTTGGTCTCCGCCTGCCGAAGAGCCACACCGATACACTGAGCAGAATGCCGGCGACAATAGCCATATGAAGCCCTGAGATGGCCAGGAGGTGAGCCGCCCCCGACCTCTGGAAGTCCTCATATAGGGATGAAGGTATGTTGTGGCGCAGCCCCAGCAGGATGCCCTGGGCCAGCGAACCCTCGGGCTCGGAAAGCGAGGATCCCAGAGCCTCTCCCATCCGATGTCTGAAGGAATAGATAGCTTGAAGAGGCTGAGGCCCATGCCCTGTCGACAAAAGCTTCACCGCACCGGGGTAATACATTAGGGTGTAGATGCCCTGGCCGGCGAGGTAGGCACTGTAGTTGAAACCATCGATATCCTGGGGCGGCTCCTCCAGTTCCCCGGTCACTTGTAGTAAGTCACCATACTCATAAGCAGGATACCTGGTGGTGCGCACCAGAAGAGTGCCCGAGACCTCTTCCCCGTTTATCTCCCTCGACGAGAGGACCAAGGTTAACGATGAATCTCTAGGCTCAGGCTCCTCAGCCACCACCCCAACGATTTGCACACTCTCTTGGCCAACATAAGACTGGAGTTGGTCGCTTGTGGGTACCGCTCCAAATCTGAGGGCACCGCAGAGGAACAGGGCAAGGCAAAGTCCACTCAAGAGAACAGGTCTATTGTTTCGCCAGAAGAGGGCGGCAAGAAGGGCAACAAATACAATAGGTAGAGCGACAGCGAGCGATAATGTGAATTGGGAGCCGAAATAGATGCCGATTACAAAGGCAATACTCAGATAGACCAGCGTCATTTTCTCGCCCTATGGGCTTCTATCTTCTTCCGCTGCTACGCTACTCTGATCAGGCCTTTGGCCCTCACCCCTCAGCTACGCGGGGGCCGCCATCGACGCAGACGGTCTCCCCCGTCATATAGTTGGATGCCTCTGAAGCCAGAAATATGCATGCATAGGCTATTTCCTCGGGGCGACCCCAGCGCTGGAGAGCGTTGTGGAGTGGGGGTGGCTCAGTTATCCCAGTAGCTTTGAGCACCTCCAGAAAGCCTTCCGTAACAATGGGTCCAGGGGCAATGCAGTTGACATTGATGTTATACTTTCCCCATTCCTGAGCCAGAGTCCTAGTAAAATTGATAACTCCGGCCTTGGCAGCGCCGTAGTGGGCCAGCAAGGGGGAGCCATAAAGCCCTGCTGTGGAGGCTATGTTAATGATCTTACCATTCTTCTGCTGGATCATCACCGTGCCCACAGCCTTGCTGCAAAGAAAGACCCCCTTCAGGTTGATGCCAACGATGGCATCCCACCCTCCCGGGCTCAAGTCCTCCACCCGGCAATTGAAACCAGCCCCGGCGTTACTCACCTGTATATCGATCTTGCCAAATACCTCCATGGTCCTTTGCACCATGTTTTCCACATCCTCGGGTTTGCGAACATCGGTGGCAACTGCCAAGGAGCGCCTTCCAAAATCCTTAATCTCGCTTGCTACCCTCTCTAGATTTTCCAGGTTGCGACTGGCTACTATTACGTCAGCCCCGGCCTTGGCAAACTCCAGAGCTATGCTGCGCCCGATTCCGGTGCCCCCTCCAGTGACAATGGCTACTCTGTCCTCGAGGCTAAAGATCGAATTGGTCATCATAGCTACCTCCTATACAAATTGAGCCTATCGTAGTTGGCAACCGCGCTCGCCTGTCGTGTCAACGAACTAGACCCTATTCCACTGTGATCAAATCCTTCATTCCATCGTATTTCGACTGTCCAATCCCAGGCACCCTCATCAATTCCTCGATGCTTCCAAATGGCCCATTGCCCTCGCGGTATTGGATAATGCTTTGCGCCAGCGCCGGGCCTATGCCGGGCAGAGCATCGAGCAGCCAGGCATCGGCCCGGCTGATGCTGATCTTCTGCGGCTCAGCGCCCTCATCGATTTGGTAGACATATATTTTAACCCTGTACGGATCGGCATCGCTCCTCATTCCACCAGCCGCCGTAATGGCATCGCCGAAGCCCTCGCCCTGTTCAAAGGGATACCACCCCGGGCTAATCACTGCGCCGCCCACGTAGACCTCCGCCTCGTTCGTATACGGGGCAGTGGTCGGCGTCGCGATAGTCATCTGCAATAGCTCTTCGGCCCAGGGATGCTTTTGAAAAAGAAAAACGCCCCCGATGATGATAAGCACAATGAGTGAAGAGGCGATAATTACTTTAGATCTTTCAAGCCACTCGCTCATAGCTACCCCCTGTCAATTGTCAAAACAACCTATACCCTATCACATAGCGCCCTGTCAAGCTCCCTACCAAAAAAGGGCAACCGCCTTTTAGGCGGTTGCCCTTTTCATTTACTTAAGCTCTCCGGTATCAGGTTCACGCCACAGCCATGATTATGACAATGAGGATACCAAGCGCAGACAAGGCTGTAACTATTATGCCGATAACTAAACCGGCGGTCGCTATCCCGTCACCTCCCAGCTCCGGGTTCTCTCGGATCCTTCTCTTAGCTCCCGTTGCCAGGAATATTGCGATGGGGCCGAGAATGATTCCGAAGAAAACGATGCCGATAATGGCACACACCAGCGATGCTACCGCTCCGCCTGCTCTTAGGGGCCCACCTGAACAGTGCACACCGTCACGACTAGGAGAATAATAATACCAATAAGGATACCAACTGCCCACAGGGCTGTATCTACGATGCCGATAACTAAGCCGGCAGTTGCTATCCCATCACCTCCCAGTTCTGGGTCTTCCCGAATCTTTCTCCTAGCTGTTTTTGCAAGGACTATTGCGATGGGGCCGAGGATAATCCCGATAGTGAAGAAACCGATAATGGCACAGACTAGAGATGCTATCGCTTCCCCTGGCGTAACTTTCGCTCTCTTCGCTTCCATTACACCCTCCTTCGCCGGCTTTGGGTCGCCAAAAAGCTACCATAGAATGCGCCCGCTGTCAACCTTCGAAGCTTGCCCCCCAGGGGGCAGTATGCTAAAATCGTGACAGGGCTAGTCAGAGGCGACTAGCCCTTTAGGTGTTTACATGAATTTGGCCTGTCTGCTGCCCCTGATCGATAGCATGCCCAGCTATCGCCGGCTCCTTGAGGCGCTAAGGCGAGGTGGAGAGGAGAGGGTGGTGGTGCTCGATGCCGCCAAACCCTACCTCGTGGCTTGCCTTCACCGCGAGCTCAAGCTCCCTATGCTGGTGGTCACGCCGCGACCCCAGGAGGCAAGGCAGCTTCAGGACCAGCTTCTTGCCTGGGGCGACGATGCCATCATCTTCCCCGAGCCCGATTCCCTTCCCTATGAACGCCTCGCCTCCGAACCATCTACAATCGGGCAGCGAATCAATGCCCTCTCACTCTTAGATAGCGGGGATACAGCCCCGCTGATCATCGCCTCAGCCCACGCAATATCCCAGAAGACCATCTCACCCTCCGATTTTCGATCAACAGCTCACACCATCTGGCAGGGGATGAAGGTCAATATCGAAGAGCTGCTCGCCAGATGGCAAGACATGGGCTATGAATGGGAGCACATGGTTGAGGTCCCCGGGAGTTTCAGTCGTCGCGGTGGCATCCTTGACGTCTATCCCCCCTCAAGCGAGCTGCCGGCACGGATAGAGCTCTTCGGCGATGAGGTGGAGAGCATCCGCCTCTTCGAACCGGCAACCCAGCGATCTGTAGCGCTGGTGACCTCGATAGCAGTTGTCCCGGCCAAAGAGCCACTTTTTCCCAACGATTTAGTTAGCAGCGGGAACATCATCGATTATCTACCACAAGACACCCTCCTCATCCTCGATCAGCCGGCCGCAATCGAGCAGGCATTGGAGGAACTCGATGCTCAAGCCAGGGGTCTACGGCGGGAGCAGATAGCCCGAGGCGAGCTACCGAGGAATTTCCCTGTCCCCTATCTTAGCTGGGCAGAGCTTGTGGCCAGAGTCGAGAGCATAGGACGGCGCCTATCGCTCTGGTCATGGCAGGAGGATGAGGCGTCCCAGCCGCTACTCTCCTTCTCCTCTGCCCCCAGCTACGGCGGAAATCTTACGGTGTTCCTTAAAGATACCAAGCAAATGCTCAAAGCAAAGCGCATTGTCATCGTGTCCCAGCAGGCGAGAAGGCTCTCCGAGCTATTGGAAGAGGAGGACATAATGGCCCCAGCTCTTTCCAAGCTCGAAATACTACCTCCCCCGGGCGTGATTGCCCTAGTGGAGGGCTCGCTGGCTCAGGGGTGGGTCATGGACTCCCTCACCCTGCTCACCGATGCCGAGCTCTTTGGTTTCACCAAGAAGCGGCGTCAGGTGCGGCGGCACCCGATGCGTCGGGCGGGATTCCTATCGGAGCTTACTGTTGGCGACTACGTAGTGCACATCGAGCATGGCATCGCCCGGTTTGCTGGGGCCACTATGATGAGCCTCGGCGAGACGGAGCGTGAGTATTTGATTCTGGAGTATGCCGCCGGCGATAGGCTCTATGTGCCCAGCGATCAGGTCGATAGGATTGGTCGCTATATCGGCACCAGTGCCCAACCCCCAGCGTTGAGCAGACTTGGCACTCAGGAGTGGGCGCGGACAAAGCAAAGGGTGAAGCAGGCGGCAGGAGACCTGGCCAGTGAGCTTCTGGCTGTTTACGCGGCAAGGGAGGTCATCCCCGGATTCGCTTTCTCTTCAGATACCACCTGGCAGGAGGATCTGGAGGCCTCTTTCCCCTATATTGAAACATCAGACCAGCTTCAGGCGGTTGTAGAGGTCAAGGAGGACATGGAAAGGGCAAAGCCTATGGATCGGCTCGTATGCGGCGATGTGGGCTATGGCAAAACGGAGGTTGCCCTGAGAGCAGCCTTTAAGGCATTAATGGACGGCGCTCAGGTAGCGGTGCTGGTGCCAACCACTGTGCTCGCCCAGCAGCACTTCCAGACCTTTACCGAGCGCCTGGGCGCCTTCCCGGTAACGGTGGAGGTCTTAAGCCGGTTCCGCTCGGAGCGGGAGCAGCAGGAGGTTATCGAGGGGCTGAAGAAAGGCACCATCGACATCGTTATCGGCACCCATCGACTGCTGCAAAAGGATGTCAGCTTCAAGAACCTTGGGCTGGTGGTTATCGACGAGGAACAGCGCTTCGGCGTGGCCCATAAGGAGCATCTCAAGCAGATGAGGAAGGAAGTCGATATATTGACCCTCACCGCAACCCCCATCCCACGCACCCTCCATATGGCTCTTTCCGGGGTGCGTGATATGAGCACTATGGAAACTCCACCTGAGGAGCGGTTGCCGATAAAGACCTACATCGCTGAATACGACGAGCGGTTGATTCGCGAGGCCATTCTCAGAGAGCTTGATCGAGGTGGCCAAGTCTTCTTTGTCCACAATCGGGTGCATAGCATCCACCGGGTGGCATCCAGGCTGGCGGAGCTTGTCCCCGAGGCCGAGATAGCCATAGGTCACGGCCAGATGCCCGAAGAGCAGCTGGAGCGTGTCATGCTCGAATTCTCCGAGGGCCAGATCGACATTCTGGTCTCGACCACCATTATCGAGTCGGGGCTGGATATACCCAATGTGAACACGCTTATCGTCAATGACGCCGATAGGCTAGGGCTGGCTCAGCTCTATCAATTGAGGGGCAGAGTGGGAAGGAGCGCCAATCGCGCCTATGCCCATTTCCTTTATGGCAAGGGGAAGCGCCTGAGCCCTCAGGCGCAGAGACGCCTCAGGACCATCTTCGAGGCCACGGAGCTCGGCGCTGGCTTTCGCATAGCCATGCGGGACCTGGAAATCAGGGGCGCGGGCAATATTCTCGGGACTGAGCAGAGCGGCCATATCGGCGCCGTGGGTTTCGACCTCTACTGCCGATTGCTTCAGGAGGCGGTGGAGGATTTGAGGGCTGGGGGGATTAAAAGGGCTCCCTCCCTACAACCGCCGACCATAGACCTTCCCCTTCGCGCCAACATCCCGGAGGATTTCGTTCAAGACCTGGACATGAGGCTCACCCTATACCAGCGACTGGCAAGGCTGACCTCCATAAAGCAGGTCGATGATATGGCTGAGGAGTTTCAGGACAGGTTTGGGCCTATGCCCCCTCAGGTGGTAAACCTCCTTTATGCGGTCAAGGTCAAAATGATGGCTATGGAGGCCGGCGTTCAGTCGATCGCTACCGAGGATGGGCAGCTGGTGCTGGTAATGGTCGAGGGCAAAAAGGTGGAAAAAGGGCGCGCCTTTGGCGATGGGGTCAAGGTGGGGACAAGGCAGGTTCGACTCGACATAAAGCGCCTGGGCTCCAGATGGCAGGATGCGCTTTTTCGAACGCTGCAAGCGCTGGTGAGGGATTGACCCAAACCCGAGACCTCAGTGTTATCAGGACTGTGCTCTAACCTAGTTCAACTTCTATTACGTAGACGAGGAATTAGGAATGGAGTCCTCCGACTGTACTCCTGGTATTCCGAGCCGAATCGTTGCTCCAATTCTCTTTCTTCAACCACCTTAATGTATGCCATAAGCAAAGCTGCAAAGAGTAGCGTCAACCCAACTGCTGAAAGAGAGCCAATCCATATTCCGATGCCTAGGTAGAAAAGAATGGTTCCCAAAGCCATAGGGTTGCGACAATAAGCGTACGGACCCTGTACAACTAGTTTCTGCGTTGCCATGACTGGCACTGGAGTTCCCCTGCCCAGCGCAAACTGAGATTGAATGGACCACATGGAAAACAATCAGCCCGGCACGATGAATAACAGGCCAAGGAGGGGGTTCACGAACCCGTAGACAAACCGTGGCAACTGCAACCATTGGTCAAGAAAGGATGATGTCACAACGAGCAAGAATGGGATTGCAATCGCAAATATTATGCCCTCAAGAGCCAGTGCGATAATTCGCTGCTTCGCGCTGTATTCACGTTCAGCCCACTTCTTGAATCTGTTCATATCATCTCGCTGCGTGTCCTAAGCGGTTGTCAATTCAGCGGGTTCATACCTCCGCGGTGGCCCACTATCGCTTGTTAAGGCCACTGCTTCACAGTCCATGATTTCCAATTATACTGCTGAGTTGGCTACCGAGCAATGGGGTGTGGCCACTTTCAGAGGTGCTGCACCACCTCCTTTAGGCTCCTGATCCGGGGGCAGTCGCTCACCTCTCCATAAAAGTCATCGCGGTCGAGGAGCAGGGGCTTGATGCCGGCGTTCTTGGCCCCTAAAACATCGGCATGATATTGGTCGCCCACATGGATCGCCTCAAAGGCCTCTACTGCAGCGCGCTCCAGGGCGGCGTGGAAGATGGCCGGGTCTGGCTTCTCAGTGTGCACCTCGTGGGAGGTCACTACGAAGTCAAGGTAAGAAAAAAGGCACAGCCGGTGGCAAATGGGGGCGATATCATAGTCCACGTTAGTGATCATCCCCAGGGTCAATCCCCGGCCTTTTAGCTGAGCCAGGGCCGGCTCTACATCGTCGAAAATGACGAGCTTGGCATCGGGCTGTCGCAACTTCAAGCCAAACTTGGCCATAATCTGCAGCGCCACCTCCTTTGATACTTCTACCCCGGCTGCCCTCAAAATCCTCGATTCATACTCAGCATAAAAGTCGAGTTTTTCCTGCGGGGAGCGCTTCCCAATGGGGGAACGGACGTTCTCCTGGTAAAAGAAGTTATCGGCGGCAGGGATGGCGTGGCGGATCGCCTCTGGAGCCACATCGATGCCGAACTCGCGGCAGATCTCTGCCTGCACTTCCTCCCGGGGAGGGTCGAAGTCGACCAGGGTATTATAGAAGTCAAAGAAGACGGCCTTGATCATAGGGGCCTCCGGATGTCACGGCAATTTTATCATAGATGATACTGTCCCGGCACCAGCGAATCAACGCCAGCCTTCTGCTGATTGTAAATAACCCTCATCCTGATACCATAGCATCCGAGGAAATTGCAATACCGGTTATTATGGGCAACGGTGCTCAAATGCAGTTTCATCGGGATGGAGGTGTTAACTCAGGTGAGAGCCAGGGGAAAAAGGCGGTTGTAGCCGTAATCATCGGTTAAGATGATGCTTGTATAGCTGTAGAAACGACAATCTTGGGCCCATGTTTTTACTGCAAGCCCAATGAGATGAACGGTATCCCTGTGATTCTCGCTCCAATGGTAAGGATGATGCATTAAAGGTGATCTGATTTCAGAATCATCGTTTATATGAGCTCTGAATCTATTCTCTCGAGCTGGAAGGCAATAGCCCCGCTATCTGCACTGAAAGAGCCTCTCTGCTGAGAGGCTTGGGCACTACCCCATCGATGCCTACCTTCCTCATCTCCTCAGGGTCGAGTTGCACCCCCCAGCCTGTAATCAGAATGACTGGAGTCTTCGGCTTCCTCTCTTTGATCGCCCGGGCAACCTCGCGCCCCGACATATCCGGCATCCCCAGGTCGGTGATGACTAGTGTATAATCACCCTTCTCGAAGGTGCTGATAGCCTCTTTGCCGTTGTTGACCTCTGTTACGCAGTGACCCATCTGGTTAAGTATGAGCTTAAGAACCTCGCTGACCTGGGGGGAGTCATCGACTAGGAGTATGTTGGCTCCGTCAACGGAAGGGGTTATACCGCTGTTTCGCGCTTTCTTTTTGGGTCTGGTTGCCGCTGGTAGCTTAATATGAAATGAAGTTCCCTTACCGGGGACGCTATCTACATCGATGATCCCTTTGTGCCTGGCAATAATGCCATATGTTACACTGAGACCCATACCCAGGCCGTGGTGGCCTTTAGTACTGAAGAAGGGATCGAAGATTTTACTTTTTATCTCGTCGGTCATGCCTGCACCGGTGTCGCTAATGGAAACAACCACTCGGTCGTTCTCTACCATAGTCTTAATCGTGATCTTGCCCCCATCGGGCATGGCATCCATGGCGTTGAAAAGGATATTGACCAGTGCCTCTTTTAGCTCCGAGGGATTCCCGTTAACAGGGGCTAACTTTTCAAGCTCGGTGTAAATATCGATCACCACAGTCCCTGTTTCCTGGCGCTCCGCCCTACGAGGTTCCACCATCTGCACAGCACTTTTCACTATTGCATTCAGGTCCACAGAATCGAAATCATGATCAACTCTTACCCTGGCGAAGTCCTGGAGGCGACGCACCGTTTGAGCCCCATCGAGGCCGGTCTCCTCGATGATCTGAAGCGCATTTACCACTCCGGGGTCTTTTGTGTCCTCCAAAGCCAACTGGGCCCGGCCAATGATGATCGACAGGATGTTGTTGAAGTCGTGAGCCACGCCGCTAGCCATCTCGCCCAAAGCCCTCAGCCGCGCCGATTTAATCATGAAATCGTGCATTGCCTTAAGCTCCTCGTAGGCCTTTTCCAGCTCCTCGGTGCGTTGCCGCAGCGCTTCGTCGGCCCGCTTACGCTCGGTGATATCGCGGAAATTAATGACAATGCCTTGCACGGCCCGATTTGCCAGAAGATTGCGACCAACGGTTTCAGCATTACGCCACGAGCCATCTTTGTGCCGAAAACGTACCTCAAAGAATGTTGTGAGACCCAGTATTGAGATTCCATGACTGGAAGCTTCAACAACTGTTGGCATATCGTCCGGGTGAAGGAAGCTAAAGGTTTTCTTACCGACCCATTCTTCTGGCTCATAGCCGAGCACCTGACTAAGAGAAGGGCTTACATACTGTATGGTTTCATCTGTTCCTACAACCATGGTGCAGTCAAAAGCATTTTCGACAAGGGCTCGAAAGCGTTCTTCGTTTTTCTGTAATGCCTCCTCGGCCCTCTTCTTCTCGGTGATATCCCTGATTATGGCGCAAACCGCAGGTCCACCTTCGTAGTCGATAGCCTTTATGCTAGCCTCAAAGAGAACCTCGGTGCCATCCTTCCTCACCGCTTGCACCTCGTATCGCACGGGC
>Ga0209979_1005115_pt1 | contig 10477 bp, 8 predicted proteins | sample AnhtaG_FD_183114 | JGI IMG/M metagenome (GOLD analysis project Ga0209979, IMG submission 183114) | Deep subsurface microbial communities from Anholt, Denmark to uncover new lineages of life (NeLLi) - Anholt_01485 metaG (SPAdes) (version 2) | ecosystem: Environmental > Aquatic > Marine > Oceanic >...
CACGCTCACCCAGCTCCGCTTCGGCAAGGAGGGGTGACGTGGCGCTCAAGGACCAGGACCGCATCTTCACCAATCTCTACGGGCTCAACGACTGGCGGCTCGCCGGCGCGCGGGCGCGCGGGGACTGGGACAACACCAAGGAGCTGCTGGCGCGCGGGCGCGACGCGATCATCCAGCAGATCAGGGACTCGGGATTGCGCGGGCGCGGCGGCGCGGGCTTCGGCGCCGGCCTCAAGTGGTCGTTCATGCCGAAGCAGCCGGTCCGGCCGCACTACCTGGTGGTCAACGCCGACGAGGGCGAGCCCGGGACGTGCAAGGACCGCGACATCATGCGCCACGACCCGCACAAGCTGGTCGAGGGCTGCCTGGTCGCCAGCTTCGCGATCGCGGCCAACGTCTGCTACATCTACATCCGCGGCGAGTTCGCGCGCGAGGCCGAGAACCTCCAGGCCGCGATCGACGAGGCCTACGCGGCCGGGCTGATCGGCAAGAACGCCTGCGGCTCGGGCTTCGATTTCGACCTCCACCTGCACCGCGGCGCCGGCGCCTACATCTGCGGCGAGGAAACCGCGCTGCTGGAGAGCCTGGAAGGCAAGAAGGGCCAGCCCAGGCTGAAGCCGCCGTTCCCGGCCGGCGCCGGCATCTACGGCTGCCCCACCACCGTCAACAACGTCGAGACCATCGCCGTCGCGCCGACCATCCTCAGGCGCGGCGCGGCGTGGTTCGCCGGCATCGGCCGGCCCAACAACACCGGCCCCAAGATTTTCTGCATCTCCGGCCACGTGAACAAGCCGTGCAACGTGGAGGAGGAGATGGGGATCCCGCTCAAGGAGCTGATCGAGCGCCACGCCGGCGGCGTGCGCGGGGGCTGGGACAATCTTCTGGCCGTGATCCCCGGCGGCTCGTCGGTGCCGGTGGTGCCGAAATCGGTGTGCGACGCGCTGCTGATGGACTTCGACTCGTGCAAGGCGTGCAAGACCGGCCTCGGCACCGCGGCGGTGATCGTGATGGACAAGTCCACCGACATCGTGCGGGCGATCGCGCGCCTCAGCAAGTTCTACATGCACGAGAGCTGCGGCCAGTGCACGCCCTGCCGCGAGGGCACGGGCTGGATGTGGCGCATGATGGAGCGCATGGTCGCGGGCGACGCGCGGCTGGAAGAGATCGACATGCTGCTGGAGGTCGCCAACCAGGTGGACGGCCACACGATCTGCGCGCTGGGCGACGCGGCGGCGTGGCCGATCCAGGGCCTAATCCGCCACTTCCGGCCCGAGCTGGAGCGGCGCATCCGGGCGCGGCGGCCGGGCGCGGTCGCGCGGGCGGCGGAGTAGGCGATGCCCAAAATCACCATCGACGGCAAGACGATCGAGGTCGAGGCGGGGCTGACCGTGCTCCAGGCCTGCGAGCGCGCGGGCGTGGAAATCCCGCGCTTCTGCTACCACGAGCGCCTGTCGATCGCCGGCAACTGCCGCATGTGCCTGGTGGAGCAGGAGAAGGCCCCCAAGCCGATCGCCTCGTGCGCCATGCCGGTCATGGACAACATGGTGATCAAGACCGACAGCGAGATGGTGCGCAAGGCGCGGCGCGGGGTGATGGAGTTCCTGCTGATCAACCACCCGCTCGACTGCCCGATCTGCGACCAGGGCGGGGAGTGCGACCTCCAGGACCAGGCGATGGCCTACGGCTTCGGCCGCAGCCGCTACCGCGAGAACAAGCGCGCCGTGGCCGACAAGTACATGGGGCCGCTGATCAAGACCATCATGACGCGCTGCATCCACTGCACGCGCTGCATCCGCTTCTCGACCGAGGTGGCGGGGGTGGAGGAGATGGGCGCGCTCGGCCGCGGCGAGCACATGGAGGTCACGACCTACCTGGAGAAGGCGCTGGCGTCCGAGGTGTCGGCCAACGTGATCGACCTGTGCCCGGTCGGCGCCCTGACCTCGAAGCCCTACGCGTTCGAGGCGCGGCCGTGGGAGCTGCGCAAGACCGAGAGCGTGGACGTGATGGACGCGGTGGGCAGCGCGATCCGCGTCGACACGCGCGGGCGCGAGGTGATGCGCGTGCTGCCGCGCCTCAACGAGGACGTGAACGAGGAGTGGATCAGCGACAAGACGCGCTACGCCTGCGACGGCCTGGCGCGCCAGCGCCTGGACCGGCCCTACCTGCGCAAGGACGGGCGTTTGCAGCCCGCGTCGTGGACCGAGGCGCTGAAGGCGGTGGCCGGGCGGCTCAAGGCCGCCCAGGCCGAGCGCATCGCGGCGCTGGCGGGCGACCTGTGCGACGCCGAGTCGATGTTCGCCCTCAAGGGCCTGATGGCGGCCCTGGGCTCGCCCCATATCGACTGCCGCCAGGACGGCGCCTTCCTGCCCCGGGGCGCCTCCGCGGGCGATCGCGCGGGCTACCTGTTCAACACCGGCATCGCCGGCATCGAGCGCGCGGATGTGTGCCTGCTGGTCGGCACCAATCCGCGTTGGGAAGCCGCGATCGTCAATACGCGGCTGCGCAAGCGGCACTTGATGGGCGGCTTCGCGGCCGCCGCCATCGGCCCCGATCTGAACCTGACCTTCCCCGTGGAGATGCTGGGCGACGGTCCCGGGACGCTGGCGCAGATCGCATTGGGCGCGCACCCGTTCGCGGAGAAGCTCAAGGCCGCGAAAGCGCCGATGGTGATCGTGGGCCAGGGCGCGCTGGCGCGGGTGGACGGCGCGGCGGTCTATGCGCTGGCGCGCAAGGTGGGCGCGCTGTGCCAGCGCGAGGGCTGGAACGGGTTCAACGTGCTGCACACCGCCGCCGCGCGCGTGGGCGGCCTGGACCTGGGCCTGGTGCCCGCGGGCAAGCTCAAGGACACGGGCGCGATCCTCGACGCCGCGCAGGCCGGCGCGCTCGACGTGGTGTACCTCCTGGGCGCGGACGAGATCGACGCCAAGCGCCTGGGCAAGGCCTTCGTGATCTACCAGGGCCACCACGGCGACCGCGGCGCGCACCGCGCCGACGCCATCCTGCCCGGCGCGGCCTACACCGAGAAGAACGGGCTTTACGTCAACACCGAGGGCCGCGTGCAGGCCGGGCGCCTCGCCGCCGCGCCCCCGGGCGAGGCGCGCGAGGACTGGAAAATCCTGCGCGCGCTGTCGGAGGCCGCGCAGAGCAAGCTGCCCTACGACACGCTCGACGGCTTGCGCCGGGCGCTGGTCAAGGCGCACCCCGGCTTCGCGCGCCTGGGCGCGATCGAACCCGCGGCGCTGGCGGCGTGGAGCGGCGCGGCCGGCGAGCCCGAGGCGACGCCGTTCGCCTATCCGATCGCCGATTTCTACATGACCGACCCGGTCAGCCGCGCCTCGGCCACCATGGCCAAATGCAGCGCGGAATTCCTGGGCGGCGCGGCCAGGACCGGCACCCATGGCTGACCTGGCCTACATGCTGTGGAGCGGCTACGCCTGGCCGGCGATCGTCATCGTCGTGCAGATCGTGGCGATCGTCGTGCCGCTGATGCTGCTGATCGCCTACACCACCTACGCCGAGCGCAAGGTGCTGGCGGCCATGCAGCTGCGCATGGGCCCGAACGTGGTGGGGTGGTGGGGCCTGCTGCAGCCGATCGCCGACGGCCTCAAGCTCCTGACCAAGGAGACCGTGATCCCGAGCGGCGCCAACCGCGTGCTGTTCGTGGCCGCGCCGATGCTGACCTTCATCCTGGCGATGATCGCCTGGTCGGTGATCCCGTTCGACGCGGGCATGGTGCTGGCGGACATCAACGTCGGCATCCTCTACCTGTTCGCGATCTCCTCGCTGGGCGTGTACGGCATCGTGGTGGCGGGCTGGGCCAGCAACTCGAAATACGCGTTCCTGGGGGCGTTGCGCTCGGCCGCGCAGATGGTCAGCTACGAGGTCTCGATCGGCTTCGTGATCGTGACCGTGATCCTGTGCGCGGGCTCGATGAACCTCTCCAAGATCGTCGAGGCGCAGAAGACGGTGTGGTTCTTCGTCCCGCTGTTCCCGATGTTCGTCCTGTTCTTCATCTCGGGCCTGGCGGAGACCAACCGCACGCCGTTCGACCTGGTCGAGGGCGAGTCCGAGCTGGTGGCGGGCTACTTCGTGGAATACTCGTCGATGACCTTCGCGCTGTTCTATCTCGGCGAATACGCCAACATGATCCTGGTCAGCGCGATGACCGCGGTGCTGTTCCTGGGCGGCTGGCTGCCGCCGGTCGACCTGGCGCCGTTCACCTGGATTCCCGGGCCCATCTGGCTGTTCCTGAAGATCTGCCTCGGGCTGTTCTTCTTCCTGTGGGCGCGCGCCACGTTCCCGCGCTACCGCTACGACCAGCTCATGCGGCTGGGCTGGAAGGTGTTCCTGCCGTTCTCGCTCCTGTGGGTGGCGCTGACCGCGGGCGTGCTGGTGTACGGCGGACTGGTCTGAGGGGAGGCAGCCATGGCATTGCTCGACCGCACCGCGCGCAGCTTCCTGCTCTACGAGCTGGTGAAGGGCCTCGGCCTCACCTTCAGCTACATGTTCCGCCCGCGCGCGACCGTGAACTACCCGTTCGAGAAGGGTCCCTTGAGCCCGCGCTTCCGCGGCGAGCACGCGCTGCGCCGCTACCCGAACGGCGAGGAGCGGTGCATCGCCTGCAAGCTGTGCGAGGCGGTGTGCCCGGCCCAGGCCATCACCATCGAGGCCGAGCCGCGCGGCGACGGCAGCCGGCGCACCACGCGCTACGACATCGACATGACCAAGTGCATCTATTGCGGCTTCTGCCAGGAGGCCTGCCCGGTGGACGCCATCGTCGAGGGGCCGAACTTCGAGTTCGCGACCGAGACGCGCGAGGAGCTGCTGTACAACAAGGCCAAGCTGCTCGCCAACGGCGACCGCTGGGAGGCCGAGATCGCGGCCAACATCGCCGCCGACGCGCCGTACAGGTGAGGGCGCGATGATCGTCGCCACGCTCGCCTTCTACGTGTTCGCCGCCGTGGCCGTGGCCGCGGGCGTGATGGTGATCGCGTCGCGCAACCCGGTGCACTCCGTGCTGTTCCTGATCCTGGCGTTCTTCAACGCGGCGGGGCTCTTCGTGCTTCTCGGGGCCGAATTCCTGGCCATGATCCTGGTGATCGTCTATGTCGGCGCGGTCGCGGTCCTGTTCCTGTTCGTGGTGATGATGCTCGACATCAACTTCGTCGCGCTGCGCGAGGGGTTCCTCAAGTACCTGCCCGTGGGCGCGGCGATCGGGCTGATGCTGCTGGCCGAGCTGGTGCTGGTGGCGGGCGCGTGGCGGTTCGCGCCGCGCGCCAAGAGCGTGCTCGACGCGCCGGCGCCGCCGCTCGACCAACTCAGCAACGCCCAGGCCCTCGGGCGCATCCTCTATACCGACAACCTCTATCTGTTCCAGGCCGCCGGGCTCGTGCTGCTGGTGGCGATGATCGGCGCGATCGTGCTGACGTTGCGCGAGCGCGCGGGCGTGCGCCGGCAGCGCGCGGGCGTCCAGCTCGCGCGCCGGCGCGAGGAGGTGATCGAGATCCGCAAGCTGCCGGCGGGCGGAACGCCTTCGGGCGGGACTCCGGCGGGCGGGGGCGGGCGATGAGCGTCGGCCTGGGCCATTACCTCACCGTCGCCGCGATCCTGTTCACCACGGGCATCTTCGGCATTTTCCTCAACCGCAAGAACGTCATCATCATCCTGATGTCGGTCGAGCTGATGCTGCTCGCGGTCAACGTCAACCTGGTGGCGTTCTCGGCGTTCCTGGGCGACCTCACGGGCCAGGTGTTCGCCATGTTCGTCTTGACCGTGGCCGCGGCCGAGGCCGCGATCGGGCTTGCGATCCTGGTGGTCTATTTCCGCAACCGCGGGACGATCGAGGTCGAAGACATCAACATGATGAAGGGCTAGGCGGCGGCGATGTACGTCCTCACCATCTTCCTGCCGCTCTTGGGCGCGTTCGTGGCCGGCATGTTCGGGCGCTACGTCGGCGACCGCGGCGCGCAGTACGTCACCTGCGGCGCGCTGATCGTCGCGGGGCTGCTCTCGCCGTTCATCCTCTACGACGTGGCGGTGCTGGGCCATACGCGCGACGTGGTGCTGACCACCTGGATCGCCTCGGGCGACCTGGAGCTGTCCTGGGCGCTGCGCTTCGACAGCTTGAGCGCCGTGATGGTGTTCGTGGTCACGGTGATCTCGGCCCTGATCCACGTCTATTCCGTGGGCTACATGGAGCACGACCCGCACAAGCCGCGCTTCATGGCGTATCTGAGCCTGTTCACCTTCTCGATGCTGATGCTGGTGACGGCCGACAACCTGATCCAGCTGTTCTTCGGCTGGGAGGGCGTGGGCCTGTGCTCGTACCTCTTGATCGGGTTCTGGTACCACAAGCCCTCGGCCAACGACGCGGCGATCAAGGCGTTCCTGGTCAACCGCATCGGCGATTTCGGCTTCGCGCTCGGCATCTTCGGCACGTTCCTGTTGTTCCAGTCCGTGTCGTTCGCCGACGTGTTCGCGGCGGTGCCGGGCAAGGCCGGCGCCACGCTGCATTTCCTGAGCTGGGACTTCCACGCGCTGACCGTGCTGTGCCTGCTGCTGTTCGTGGGCGCGATGGGCAAGTCGGCGCAGCTCGGCCTCCACACCTGGCTGCCCGACGCGATGGAGGGCCCGACGCCGGTCTCGGCCCTGATCCACGCCGCCACGATGGTGACCGCCGGCGTGTTCATGGTCGTGCGCCTGTCGCCGATGTTCGAGTACGCGCCGGCGGCGCTGACGGTCGTGACCGTGGTGGGCGCGTCCACCGCGTTCTTCGCCGCGACCGTGGGCCTGGTGCAGAACGACATCAAGCGCGTGATCGCCTATTCCACGTGCAGCCAGCTCGGCTACATGTTCTTCGCCGCGGGCGTGTCGGCCTACGGCGCGGCGATGTTCCACCTCTACACCCACGCGTTCTTCAAGGCGCTCTTGTTCCTGGGCGCGGGCTCGGTGATCCACGCCATGGCGGGCGAGCAGGATATGCGCAAGATGGGCGGCATCTGGCGCACGGTGCCGTACACCTACGCGGTGATGTGGATCGGCTCGCTGGCGCTGGCCGGCATCCCGTTCTTCGCGGGCTACTACTCCAAGGATACGATCCTGGAATCCGCGTTCGCGGCGCACAGCGGCGCGGGTCTCTACGCCTACGCCCTCGGCACGCTCGCGGCGTTCATGACCGCGTTCTACTCGTGGCGCCTGCTGCTGATGACGTTCCACGGGCGTCCGCGCGCCGACCGTCACACGATGGAGCATGCCCACGAATCGCCGTGGGTGATGCTGATCCCGCTGTTCGGCCTCGCCACGGGCGCGGCGATCGCGGGCTTCGCGGGCTACGACGCCTTCGTGGGGGAGGGGCGCGGCGATTTCTGGGGCAAGTCGCTGCTGGTGCTGGGACCGCACGACACGCTCGAGGCCGCGCACCACGTCGCGCTGTGGGTAAAGCTGCTGCCGCTCGGCCTGGCGCTCTCGGGCATCGCGCTGGCCTATGTGATGTACGCGCTGAAGCCGGAATGGCCGGGCTTGCTCGCCGCGCGCTTCCGGGGGCTCTACCTGTTCCTGCTCAACAAGTGGTACTTCGACGAGCTGTACTGGAACGTGCTCGCGGAGCCGGCGATGCGCCTCGGCCGGATCCTGTGGAAGGGCGGCGACGGCGCGATCATCGACGGCCTGGGGCCCGACGGAATCGCCGCGACCACGCAGTCGCTGGCGCGCCGCGCCGGCTTGTTGCAGACCGGCTACGTCTACCACTACGCCTTCGCCATGCTGATCGGCGTGGTGCTGCTGGTCACGTGGTACCTCTTGGTGCGGGCGGGGTGAGGGCGCGATGAGCGGCTTTCCGATCCTCAGCCTGACCACGTTCCTGCCCCTGGTGGGCGCGGCGTTCATCCTGGCGCAGCGCGGCGACGAGCCGACCGTGGCGCGCGTGGCGCGCTACGCGGCGCTGTGGACGTCGCTGGCGACCTTCGTGCTGTCGCTGTTCATCTGGATCGGCTTCGACCCCGGCAGCGCCAAGTTCCAGTTCGTCGAGCGCGCGGAATGGATCAGGAGCTACCAGATCGACTACCACATGGGCGTGGACGGCATCTCGCTGTTCTTCGTGCTGCTGTCCACCCTGCTGACGCCGCTCTGCGTGCTGGCGAGCTGGGAGGCGATCACCTCGCGCGTGCGCGAGTACATGATCGCGTTCCTGGTGCTGGAAACGCTGATGGTCGGCACGTTCTGCGCGCTCGACCTGTTCCTGTTCTACGTGTTCTTCGAGTCCGTGCTGATTCCGATGTTCCTGATCATCGGGGTGTGGGGCGGGCCCAGGCGCGTCTATTCCGCGTTCAAGTTCTTCCTCTACACGCTGCTGGGCTCGGTGCTGATGCTGCTGGCGATGCTGGCGATCTACCGCGAGACCGGCACCGGCGACATTCCCACGGCCATGGCGCACGTATTCCCGCGCGGGATGCAGACCTGGCTGTGGCTGGCGTTCTTCGCCTCGTTCGCGGTCAAGGTGCCGATGTGGCCGGTGCACACCTGGCTGCCCGACGCGCATGTCGAGGCGCCCACGGCGGGCTCGGTGATCCTTGCCGGCGTGCTCCTGAAGATGGGCGGGTACGGGTTCCTGCGGTTCTCGCTGCCGATGCTGCCGGACGCCAGCGTGTACTTCACCCCCCTGGTCTATTTCCTCAGCATCGTCGCGGTCGTCTACACCTCGCTGGTGGCGCTGGCCCAGGACGACATGAAGAAGCTGATCGCCTATTCCTCGGTCGCGCACATGGGCTTCGTGACGCTGGGCACCTTCACGCTCACCATGCAGGGCATCCAGGGCGCGCTGTTCCAGATGCTGAGCCACGGCGTGGTCTCGGCGGCGCTGTTCCTGTGCGTGGGCGTGGTGTACGACCGCATGCACACGCGCGAGATCGCGCGCTACGGCGGGCTGGTCGAGCGCATGCCGAAATACGCCTTCACCTTCATGGTGTTCATGCTCGCCTCGGTCGGCCTGCCCGGCACCTCGGGCTTCGTGGGCGAGGTGCTGGTGCTGTTCGGCGCGTTCCAGGTCAACACCTGGGTCACGGCGCTGGCGGCCACGGGCATGGTGCTGGGCGCGGCCTACATGCTGGTGCTGTACCGCCGCGTGGTGTTCGGCAGGATGGAGCGCGCGGACCTGAAGTCGATCCTCGACATGAACCTGCGCGAGGTCGCGGTGTTCGCGCCGCTGATCGCGCTGGTGTTCATCATGGGCGTGTTCCCCAATCTGTTCCTGAAGCCGGTCGAGCCGTCGGTGGCGGAGCTGATCAAGAACTTCAACGCCCAGCGCACGGCCTCGGCGACGCTGGACGCGGGGAGCGCGCGGCGATGATCCCCTTGGCGCACAACCCCGTCCCGGCGCTGGCGGAGATCTGGCTCGCCTTCGCGGCGATGGCGCTGTTGATGCTGGGCGCGTTCCGGCGCGGCGATTCCACGCGGCTGTGCGCGTGGCTGTCGCTCGCGGCGCTGGCGGCGGGCGCGGTGCTGGCCGTGGCGGTGACGCCGGCGCGCGCCGTGATCTTCCACGGCCAGTTCGTGGCCGACCATTTCGCGCTGTTCATGAAGCTGCTGGTGCTGGGCGGATCGGGCTTGAGCCTGGTCATGTCGCTCGACTACGCGGAGCGCGAGCGCATGGCGCGGTTCGAGTTCCCGGTCCTCGTGCTGTTCGCCACGCTCGGCATGATGATGATGATCTCGGCCAACGACCTGATCTCGCTCTATATCGGCCTGGAATTGCAGAGCCTGGCGCTCTACGTGGTGGCGGCGTTCAAGCGCGACGAGGTGCGCTCGACCGAGGCGGGCCTGAAATACTTCGTCCTGGGCGCGCTGTCCTCGGGCATGCTGCTGTACGGCGCGTCGCTGGTCTACGGGTTCGCCGGCGCCACCAACTTCGCGGTTCTCGCCAAGATGTTCGCGGGCGGGCAGGGTGCGGTGTCGGTCGGCCTGATCGTCGGCATCGTGTTCGTGATGGCGGGCCTCGCGTTCAAGGTCTCGGCGGTGCCGTTCCACATGTGGACGCCCGACGTGTACGAGGGCGCGCCCACGCCCGTGACCACGCTGTTCGCGATCGCGCCCAAGATCGCGGCGATCGCGCTGTTCACCCGCGTCATGACCGGGCCGTTCGGGCCGCTGCTGATGGAATGGCGGCAGATCGTGGTCGCGATCGCGATCGCCTCCATGGTCCTGGGGGCGTTCGCCGCGATCAACCAGACCAACATCAAGCGGCTGATGGCCTACAGCTCGATCGGCCATGTCGGCTACGCGCTGGTCGGCCTGGCGGCGGGCACGGCCTCGGGCGCGCGCGGCGTGATGATCTACATGGCCACTTACCTGCCCATGACGGTGTGCGCCTTCGCCTGCATCCTGGCGATGAAGCGCCAGGGCCGCATGGTCGAGAGCATCGCGGACCTCGCCGGGCTCGCGCGCTCGCAGCCCAAGGTCGCCTACGCCTTCGGCATCTCCATGA
>Ga0209979_1005117_pt1 | contig 10472 bp, 8 predicted proteins | sample AnhtaG_FD_183114 | JGI IMG/M metagenome (GOLD analysis project Ga0209979, IMG submission 183114) | Deep subsurface microbial communities from Anholt, Denmark to uncover new lineages of life (NeLLi) - Anholt_01485 metaG (SPAdes) (version 2) | ecosystem: Environmental > Aquatic > Marine > Oceanic >...
CTACTACTGTTCCTGATTTAGGGTTAGGCATCAATCCCCGCCTCCCCAGGATTTTCCCCAGCTTACCCACCTTACCCATCATATCAGGGGTAGCAATAGCCGTATCAAAAGCCAGCCAACCACCCTCAATCTTTTTAATTAGCTCATCATCACCAACAAAGTCAGCCCCGGCTGTTTCAGCAATTCTTACTGCTTCCCCTTGGGCAAAAACTAAAACCAGCACCTTTTTGCCCAGCCCGTGTGGCAGAAGGGTGACACCACGCACTTGTTGGTTAGCATCCCGAGGGTCAAGACCCATTCGAAGATGAAGCTCAACAGTCTCGTCAAATCGGGCGTGAGCCATTTTCTTAGCCAGTTCAATAGCTTCCTGAGGAGAATAAGCCGTTGTTTTGTCCAGCAGTTTAACCGCCTCTTGACGCTTTTTACCGTCTCTTACCATTTTTTCTACTCTATCTCAATTCCCATACTTCGGGCCGTGCCCTCGATAATCCGCTCTGCCCCCTCAATACCAGTTGCATTAAGGTCCTTAACCTTAATCTGGGCTATTTCACGAAGTTTATCTCGAGATAACTTGCCTACTACTTCACGGCCGGAAACACTAGCTCCCTTCTCCACGCCTAAAGCCTTCCTCAGCAAATCAGCAGTTGGTGGCGTTTTGGTGATGAAAGTAAATGACCTATCATCATAGATAGTTATTTCGGCGGGAATAATAGACCCGGTCTGGGCATTAGTCCGTTCATTATACTCCTTACAAAAGGCCATAATATTAACCCCATGCTGCCCCAAAGCCGGGCCTACCGGGGGTGCTGGATTTGCCTTGCCTGCCGGAATCTGCAGTTTAACCACGGCTCTAATTTTTTTCGCCACTCTTATCTCCTAACCATAAAATTTATAAGGACTCAAAGCCGTTCCACTTGCAAGAAGTCAAGCTCCACGGGTGTGTCCCGCCCAAAGAGGGATAGAAGCACCTTAACCTTACCTTTTTCCACATTTATCTCATCCACTGTCCCTACAAAATCGGTAAAGGGACCGTCAGTCACCCGCACACTCTGTCCCGCCTTGAAGCCAACCTTAACCCTCGGCGCTTCAGCCGTCATCTGTTTCAAAATCTGGTCCGCTTCCTCCTCCCGTAAAGGCACAGGCTTATTCCCACTGCCAACAAAACCGGTAACCCCGGGGGTATTACGCACTACATTCCAGCTCTGGTCGCTCATCTTCATCTGAACAAGGACATAACCAGGCAATATCTTCCTGGCCACGGTGCGCCTCTGTCCACTTCTAACCTCAACCTCATCCTCAGTAGGTATAACTATCTGAGAAATCTCATCCCCGGAATCCATGAACTTCATACGCTGCTCCAGATTCTTTTTTACTCGTTCCTCATGCCCAGAGTAGGTATGAATTACAAACCAATATTTTTTGTTCCCGCTCACAAACAGCCTCACTCAGAAAAGAGTTTTGGAAGAAGAAAGATGAATCTATCCCTCGAATCAGAACGCTTTAATTCAATCTGGAAGCCAGCCAAGTTTCTATCCACCGAGAAAAACGTTATTAACGAGTCTTGTAAAACCATAATCAATGACTCCGAGAACCAGACCTACGGTAACGGCAACAATCAACACCAGAACCGTCAAATAAGCGGCCTCTCGTCTGGTGAGCCAGATTACCTTCTTTAGCTCAGCTATAATCTCGCCAATTAATTTAAATCTTGGGCCGCTTTGCTTGGCACCAGCACCTCGATATCTCATAGAGAACGTCCCATATATTTCTCAGTGGCTCTGAAAAGAAGTCCTTCGGAGCTTTTTCGACAAACCCAGCCTCCCAGCCATTCCCAACTTCAGCCTCTGCTGAAAACTCATCTTTCACGGTCTACTTTATCTTATCTCCCGGTGAAGGTTATAAGTGCGGCAACGAGGGCAATATTTTCTAAGCTCTAACCTTTGGGGGTCATTCTTTCGGTTCTTAGTGGTTGTATATGTCCTCTCCTTGCACTCAGTGCAGGCAAGATGAATAATGATTCTGGATTCACCTTTTTTGGCCATCTCTACTCGATAATGCGGCTAAAGGTTCCAGCGCCTACCGTTTTACCTCCCTCACGAATAGCGAAACGCAAGCCCTTCTCCAGAGCTACCGGATAAATAAGTCTTATCTTCATTGTTACATTATCACCAGGCATGGCCATTTCCATCCCTTCCGGTAGCTCAATGCTTCCAGTCACATCGGTAGTCCTAATATAAAATTGGGGCTTATATCCGTTAAAGAAGGGAGTATGCCTTCCCCCTTCCTCCTTACTCAAAACATATACCTCACCTTCGGCATAGGTGTGCGGTTTAATAGAACCAGGGGCTGCTATTACTTGACCTCGCTCTATCTCATCGCGGTCTATCCCTCTAAGTAAAATACCTACCGCATCTCCCGGCTCGGCGTCATCCAGGGTTTTATGAAACATTTCTAGACTGGTAGCCACCACCTTGCGGGGTTCATGATGTAAACCCACAAGCTCAACCTCTTCCCCGGGCTTAATTACACCCCTCTCAACCCTTCCTGTGGGCACGGTGCCCCTGCCCTTGATGCTAAAAACGTCCTCCACCGGCATCAAGAACGGCTGGTCTTTAGCCCGCACCGGGGTAGGAATATAGTCATCTATCGCATCCAGCAGTTTCCAGATGGGGCCACACCACTGACACTCCCTTTTGCCGCAGCCACATTCGAGAGCCTTAAGGGCACTCACCCGTACCACCGGTAACTCATCACCAGGGAAGTTATATTTAGTCAGCAGTTCCCTTACCTCCATTTCTACCAGCTCCAGAAGCTCCTCGTCCTCCATCGCATCCACTTTATTAAGGGCAACCAAAACGGAAGGAACCTCCACCTGGCGGGCCAGCAGGACATGCTCTCTAGTCTGCGGCATAGGACCATCAGGGGCGCTCACTACCAGTACCGCCCCATCCATCTGAGCAGCACCGGTTATCATATTCTTAATAAAGTCAGCGTGCCCTGGACAATCAATGTGAGCATAGTGCCGCTTCTCAGTCTCATACTCCACATGAGCAATAGCAATGGTTAACCCCCTTGCCTTCTCCTCAGGAGCATTATCAATACTATCAAAGGAGCGAAACCCTGTAGGGTTTATCTTAGACAAGACTAATGTCATGGCTGAAGTTAGTGTAGTTTTTCCATGGTCAACATGACCGATGGTGCCCACATTGCAATGTGGTTTAGTCCGCTCAAATTTCCGTTTAGCCATTTTATCCTCCCTTTACTCTGAGCCCACAACCAGATTCGAACTGGTGACCCCGTTCTTACCAAGAACGTGCTCTACCTGCTGAGCTATGTGGGCAGACTTTCTGAAGCTAATTGTAGGGGAAAAGAAATGAAAAGTCAAACTTGTAGAGCACATTCTTATAAAAACACGGTTTCCATTACTATGTAGGGTCGCTAGTCGAGGGCTACATACTGAATCGCCGATGTGAGGCCAAGTCTCAAGCGACGATAAAGAACTACTAAATATAGATTAAAGCGTTTCGCATGCTTTTGTCAAGTTAATGGCTATCCTGATGAACCAATTTCAAGATAAGTGTTTAGCCTTGACATTGACCACTTCCTTTTAGCAGTATGTTATAATTAGAACTATTAGAATTAGGAGGTGGTATATGGCTAACAAACCAACAAAAGCTAACAATGTCGAAGTAGAGGTATTTACCAGCGGACAGTATAGCGATGATCTTGAAGCGTGGCAGCTTGCAATTAATGCATGGCTCAAGAATCAACCTAACAACATTGTAATTCAAGATGTTCTCTATCGGCATTGTGGTAGAACTTCTAGGGGCAAGGATATAGTTTCTATAGCAATCATATCCAACCCTCAAGAGTGAATATAGTGATGTAAAGGTGAAGCGGAAAAGAAAATCAAGTCAGGGGAGCTGCTAGCAGTTCCCCTGATTAGTAAAAAGTCACCTTTGAGTAAGTGTGCCTCAAGCTGTGGTGGAGGGGGCAGGATTCGAACCTGCGAAGCCCGTCAGGGCGGCAATTTTACAGACTGCTCCGATTAACCACTCCGGCACCCCTCCTGATGTTGCCATTAAAAATCAAATACCCCAGCCCGAGAGGGGATTCGAACCCACTAACCTACCGATTACAAGTCGGTTGCGCTGCCATTGCGCCACTCGGGCACTTTTTCGAAGTCAAACAACGTGAATATTATAGAAACGGATGATATAAAAGTCAAGCTGTATGCCTGCTCATATAGCCGTACTCGCCAGCGCCAGCTTGACAAAGTTGATTTATTTTGCTATCTTAGTTTTAGGAGATATTTAGCACCTTAACAATTGGATAGCGAGAGGAAGGTTCAAGCAGCAAAGTTATTATTTTGGAGAGTTTGATCCCGGCTCAGGATAAACGCTGGCGGCGTGCTTTATGCATGCAAGTCGAACGGTCTTTCACCCTTCGGGGTGAAGGATAGTGGCAAACGGGTGAGTAACGCTTAAGTAACCTGCCCCTAAGTAGGGGATAACTCTGAGAAATTAGAGCTAATACCTTATGTGGTCCTTCATTGTAAGGTGAAGGACTAAAGTCTTCGGGCGCTTAGGGAGGGGCTTGTGTCCGATTAGCTAGTTGGTAGAGTAACGGTTTACCAAGGCGATGATCGGTAGCTGGTCTGAGAGGATGGTCAGCCACATTGGGACTGAGACACGGCCCAGACTCCTACGGGAGGCAGCAGCAAGGAATTTTGTGCAATGGGCGAAAGCCTGACACAGCGACGCCGCGTGGGGGATGAAAGCTTTCGGGTTGTAAACCCCTTTTCTCAGGGAGGAATAATGACAGTACCTGAGGAATAAGCCACGGCTAACTACGTGCCAGCAGCCGCGGTAAAACGTAGGTGGCAAGCGTTATCCGGATTTATTGGGCGTAAAGAGGGCGCAGGCGGCTTTTCAAGTCGGACGTAAAATCTCCCAGCTTAACTGGGAGGGGTCATTCGATACTGTTAAGCTAGAGTGCAACAGGGGGAGGTAGAATTCCCGGTGTAGTGGTGAAATGCGTAGATATCGGGAGGAATACCAGTGGCGAAGGCGGCCTCCTGGGTTGTTACTGACGCTTAAGCCCGAAGGCGTGGGGAGCAAACAGGATTAGATACCCTGGTAGTCCACGCTGTAAACTATGGACACTGGGTATAGGGAGTATCGACCCTCTCTGTGCCGAAGCTAACGCGTTAAGTGTCCCGTCTGGGAACTACGGCCGCAAGGCTAAAACTCAAAGGAATTGACGGGGGCCCGCACAAGCAGCGGAGGGTGTGGTTTAATTCGATGCAAAGCGAAGAACCTTACCAAGGCTTGACATGACGGAAGTAGTGACCCGAAAGGGGAATGACCTGTTAAGCCAGGAGCCGTCACAGGTGCTGCATGGCTGTCGTCAGCTCGTGCCGTGAGGTGTTTGGTTAAGTCCTGCAACGAGCGCAACCCCTATTGCCAGTTATATTCTCTGGCGAGACTGCCCCGCAAAACGGGGAGGAAGGTGGGGATGACGTCAAGTCAGCACGGCCCTTATGCCTTGGGCTACACACACCCTACAATGGGTGGTACAAAGGGTTGCAATAGAGCGATCTGGAGCTAATCCTAAAAGCCATCCTCAGTTCAGATTGCAGGCTGAAACTCGCCTGCATGAAGGCGGAGTTGCTAGTAACCGCAGGTCAGCATACTGCGGTGAATGCGTTCTCGGGCCTTGTACACACCGCCCGTCACGTCATGAAAGTCGGCAACACCTGAAGTCGATGGGCTAACCCTTCTTTGAAGGGAGGTAGTCGCCGAAGGTGGGGCTGGCGATTGGGACGAAGTCGTAACAAGGTAGCCGTAGCGGAAGCTGCGGCTGGATCACCTCCTTTCTAGGGAGACAGTGGGCGTTAAGCCTATCATCTCCTAGGTCGGTCTCCGATTAATCAATCGGTGTAGATTTATCTTCCTCTCGCTATCCAGTTGTTAAGGTTTTTTATATATAATAAAGTTAATCCTGATAAGACTGAGGCCTATTTCTTTTTGGGTTATACCATCTTCAAATTTCACTTCTCAATCAAACATCTTGATTTCTACACCTTTTTGGTCTAAAATTGAATACGTTTGGGCCATTAGCTCAGTTGGTTAGAGCGCAGTCCTGATAAGACTGAGGTCTCTGGTTCGAGTCCAGAATGGCCCACCACTGGTTTAATAATACTACCCTTATGTTGAAATTCAATGTACACTTTCTTCAAGGGGCTCTCAAGATATTAGAAAGGTGAATTTTAGAAGCTCTAGTAGTTAAGGATGGGGTGATTATGAAGTTTACCAAGATGCAGGGCGCTGGAAACGATTTCATAGTAGTGGAAACCAGTGATATGCCGCATGATTGGTCAGAGGTGGCAGTAGCTATGTGCGACCGCCATTATGGTGTCGGTGCTGACGGCGTACTGCTGTTGCTGCCTTCAGATGTCGCTGACTTTCAGATGCGCACCTTCAATGCCGATGGCTCTGAGGCTGGGGCTTGCGGTAACGGGCTAAGGTGCCTGGTTAAATACTTTGTAGATAGGGGGCTGGCCAATTCCAGGGCTCAGGAAATATCGGTGGAAACAATGGCTGGTATCAGAGGAGCCAGGATTTATAAAGTAGCCGGTAAAGTAACCAAAGTTCAGACCGGTATGGGTGAACCAAAATTTGGGGAGAAGGATATTCCGGTGGCAATAGAACAGGGGGAAGGGGATATAGTTGACATAAAGTCAATGATAACCTGCTCTCTTACTATTGATGGTAGGGAGCTATGTCTGAGCCTTGTCTCCATGGGGAATCCACACGCTGTTTACTTCTGCCAAGAGCCGGTAGCTGATTTCCCGCTGTCCCAGCTAGGACCAAAAGTAGAGCAGCACAAGATATTTCCCAAGCGAATAAATTTTGAGATAACCCGGGTGGTGAACCGAGGGCAGATAGAAGCTCGTGTTTGGGAAAAGGGGGTAGGGGAGACACTGGCTTGCGGCAGTGGTGCCTGTGCTATAACCGTTGCCGCCCAGCTACATGATTATATTGATAATAAAGTGGATATAAAGCTGCCCGGAGGTATACTGGAAGTGGAATGGGAAGGAGCCGGTGAGGTATTCCTTAGCGGCCCATCGGAAACCGTATTTACCGGAGAATGGCCAGATAAAAGGTGAGGTGTGATTGAAATGAGAATGGCAAGACGAATAGAAAATCTACCGCCATACCTCTTTGTGGAAATCACCAAGAAGATTGCCGAGAAAAAGGCCAAGGGTGAGGATGTAATTAGCTTTGCCATAGGTGACCCTGATATTCCTACGCCATCCCATATAATTGATAAGCTTTGTCAGGCAGCACAAGACCCGGTTAACCACCGCTATCCTGAATCGGAGGGTTTACCGGAATTGCGCCAGGCTATAGCCGATTGGTACCAGAAACGCTTTGGTATCTCTCTTGACCCTGATAAAGAGGTATTACCCCTTCTTGGAGCCAAAGAAGGCATTGCTCATATTGCCCTGTGCTTTATTGACCCGGAAGACATTGCTCTGGTGCCTGACCCAGCCTATCCTGTTTATTCGATAGGTACTATGTTAGCCGGCGGCAAGCCTTACTATCTACCTCTCTCTGAGAAGAATAATTTCCTGCCCGATTTTAATAGCATACCTGAGGACATAGTAAAGAGGGCCAAGCTGCTGTGGATAAACTACCCTAATAATCCTACCGGTGCTGTGGCTGACCTTGATTTTTTCAATAGAACAGTTAAATTTGCTCATCAGCACGATTTAGCTGTCTGTCATGATGCACCATATTCAGAGGTTGCCTTTGATGATTATCAGCCGGTTAGCTTTATGCAGGCAGACGGAGCCAAGGAGGTAGGGGTGGAGTTCCACTCGCTGTCCAAGAGCTATAATATGACCGGCTGGCGGATAGGAATGGTAGTAGGTAATGCAGCCATGGTAAATGCCCTGAAGACGGTTAAGTCGAATATGGATTCAGGCATTCCGCAGGCTATTCAATATGCTGCCATCGAGGCTTTGAGAGGCTCTCAGGACTGTATTCAGGAGCATAACGCCATTTATCAGAGGCGCCGTGACCTGGTGGTTGATATGCTAAATGATATCGGGCTTGAAGCCAAGCCACCAAAGGCAAGTCTGTATATTTGGGCCAAGGTCCCTGAAGGCTACACCTCTATCGATTTCACTGCCGATTTACTGGAGCAGGTCGGGGTAGTAGTGACTCCCGGGGTAGGTTATGGCAAGAATGGTGAAGGTTACGTGCGGTTATCTCTAACCATCCCTGATGCCGGACTGGTGAAGGGCTTATCGCGGTTAGCCGGGTGGCGCGATAGTAAAAAAAAGTTCAGGATAAAACTAACTTGACATAATATACTTTGGCAAAATGGGGGGATTATCACGGGAAGAACCATCGTTACCCAAGCATCTCCAGAACGGGCATTCTTAGTAGCCGTAGCCACCAAGAGAAGCACCGACAGATGGTCAGCAGAGGACTCCTTACAGGAGCTGGCGCAATTAACTGGCACGGCCGGGGCTGAAGTGGTGGGAACGCTCGTCCAGCGATTACCGGCACCCTCAAAGGCACATTATCTCGGCGAAGGCAAGCTGGCTGAATTATTATCGCTAAAGAATAGCACTAACTATAATGTAGTAATTATTGATGACGAGCTTTCACCGCTACAGCAGCGAAAGCTGGAGGACTTTCTTCAGGTAAAGATTATTGACCGCGTGGCCTTAATTTTAGATATTTTCACCAAGCGAGCCCGAACCCGCGAAGGCCAGTTACAGGTGGAGTTGGCCCAGCACCAATACCTTTATCCTCGTCTGGCCGGTCAGTGGAGCCACCTGGAGAGGCTTGGTGGCGGTATTGGCACCAGAGGTCCTGGCGAATCACAGCTTGAGACTGATAGGCGACTTATTCGCCAGAAAATACATCGTTTAAAGGCACAGATTGAGGCAGTAAGGAAACATCGCCTGCTATATCGCCAGAAGCGTCAGAAGAGCGGCATTCCGATAGTAGCTTTAGTTGGCTATACTAACAGCGGTAAAAGCACCTTGCTAAATGCTCTCAGCCAGGCTGATGTCTTTGTTGACGACAAGCTCTTTGTCACCCTGGACCCAACTACCCGGCGCTTAACCCTGCCTGATAAGAGTACGGTCTTAATGACTGACACTGTTGGTTTTATTAGAAAGTTACCGCCGGCTATTGTGACGGCATTCAGGGCAACTCTTGAGGAATTAACCGAAGCCAGCATGCTGCTCCATGTGGTTGATTTATCTTCGCCTGACGCCGCGGAGCAATGCCAGGTAGTAGAGGATATTCTTACCGACCTCAACCTCATGGATAAACCCAGAATTACGGCGCTAAATAAAATCGACCTGTTGCTGAATAGTGGCCGGAGCTGGGGTGAGGAGGAAGCTCTCAATTATCTCTCTGACCAGCCGGTTCCGGTGAAAAAGGACACGGTATTTATTTCATCAACCAAAAAGTGGGGATTAACCAGACTTCTGGGACTAATCAGCCAAACTCTGACCCGAACCGTCTCCCCGGTCTAACACCTTGCAAAATGACGCTCTGTAATCGAAATCTAGGCCCCTAAAAGTTCTTTTGAGGGCTATTATACCTTTCAGGCAACAAAGGACGTTTAGTCCCCTTATTTTTGCCCCTCTTTTTCCTCTTTGCCCCGGTCTGGTTTTGCCGGGGGTATCCCGACAAAGGGATAGGTTATTAGTTTACATAACGCCCTCAAGATAAAATTGTGGTATAATACCAGTATGAGATCTAGACCTTCTCTCAATTTTATTAAACGTGTTTTAACTAGAGTTTCCATCTTTATCTGCATCGTTCTCGTAGTTTCTTCTGTGGGATTATTCACAAAACTTTTCTTCGAAAAGACCATAGCTGACCTGACTTTCGCTACCGGGATTATGGCGACAGCGACAATTGTTCTCGCCGGCTTAACATATTGGAATATCCACAGCCGTAATGCACAAGAAAAGCGCGATAGAAAAGAACGCCTATTGAATGAGATTATCGAATGGGCAATTGATGTTTTGAAACTTAACTCAGATCTAAATAGTTTTACAGAATACGTAAGATTGGAATTTATTAGTGTTTCAAGCCCAACAATTGACAAACTGTATTCTGATACTATGGCTTTTAGAGATAAAGGGAAAAGTATAAAAATAATTTCAAGCGTGGCTGGAGACAAAGTCAATAATGCTGCTTCAGAATTACAGAACGAACTTGATAAAATAGCAGGTGTTTTAAACGATATAAGGTTTAAAATTGAAGTAGGCGAAGACCCGGTATATTTATCACAATTAGTAACTACTAAAGATGCGATGATGTTAGATAGAGACGTGAACAAAGATACCGTAGCAAGACATCTGGAGAACATTGCCCCACTGTGTAATTCAATTATAGAAGAAGCTGCCAAAATCAAGACCGAAGATATAAGCT
>Ga0209979_1005118_pt1 | contig 10472 bp, 6 predicted proteins | sample AnhtaG_FD_183114 | JGI IMG/M metagenome (GOLD analysis project Ga0209979, IMG submission 183114) | Deep subsurface microbial communities from Anholt, Denmark to uncover new lineages of life (NeLLi) - Anholt_01485 metaG (SPAdes) (version 2) | ecosystem: Environmental > Aquatic > Marine > Oceanic >...
TGGGTGTGGGTGTGGGCGTGGGCGTGGGTGTGGGGGTGGGCGTGGGTGTGGGTGTGGGCGTGGGCGTGGGCGTGGGGGTGAGCGTGGGTGTGGGTGCCGCCGCGGGTGTCGGCGCGGGCGTCGGCGTCGCTGTGGGTGTGGGCGTCGGCGTCGCTGTGGGTGTGGGCACTGGCGTCGGCGTCGCTGTGGGTGTGGGCACTGGCGTGGGCATGGGTGTGGGCATTGGCGTGGGTGTGAGCACCGGTGTGGGCATGGGTGTGGGTGCGGGCGTGGCTCTGGGTGTGGCGGTCGGCGCTGCCGTCGGGGTTCGTGTGGGCGTGGGCGTAGGAGCGATGGCAACGCCCAGAACAGCAAGTTCCCCTGCCTGCTTGACTCTCTCCAGCGCGGCCGGCTGGACCACCACCTTGGCCGGGGCGTCTCGCTCGGTCACCCCCGCTGAATGCAGGCGAGCCTTCACCAGCTTTCCGTCCTTTAGTTCAATGTCCAGAGCCGCCTCCCAGCATTCGCCCGGCTCAACATGCCCCTCGAAGGCGTCGACGAAGACGACATCGCCACTAGCCATGCCGGTCGCTGTCACTCGATAGTCGCCAGACCGCTTTGGATACAGAAACAGCAGATATCTCCCATCCTTAACCTCAGTGATGGACACCATCTGGGGCTCAATAGTGAAGCTGGTGCTGAAAGTGCCGGGAATCTGATTGACGTCCACACCCTGAGCCTGAACGCCGGCAGCTAGCCCGCTGGGGTCTATCACCAACATCCACGCTGGGGAGCCGAGCTCGAGGCGAATCTCGTTGGCAGGCGGCTTCCTCTGCCTGGAGGCGGGCGGCGGCTGTCCGGGCACCACGGTGGTTTCCCAGCCCGCTTCTACTATCTTCTCGACGCCCTCCGCGCTTGCAACCAGTTGTCCCTCCCAGACGTCCGCGGTGGTGACCCCGTCGGCCTCCACCTTAACCCGAAAGAGGGTGCCCCGCACGCTGACGACGGTAGCCGGCGTGTCCACCTCGTAGGCGGAGCGAGGGTCTGTGAATTCGACCACCCGATGCCACGTCACGCCAATCGACTGGCCGATCTTGGCGAAGAAGCCACCTTCCTCGTCCCCTTCCAGCCGCTCCAGGGTCACTTCGGTCTCGGGCTCCATCTCCAGGGTGCTGCCCTCGAAAAAAGTGATAAGGGCGAGTGAGTCCGGTCCGGTGCGCACGGCGTCCCCGATGTCCAGGGGCTCGCCGTCCTCAGCCAGCCGAAACCCCGCCGCGCCTTCATCCCGAACTTCCACCGTGCCCGATATGACGGACAGGGTGGTGAAAGAGGCCTGAGCAGGGGAAGGACCGAGCAACACAAACTTGACTATTAGTACAGCAGCCACGGTGATCGCCGCGGCAACAGCCAGGCCGGAGAGCAGTCGGCGTCTACCAAACATGAATACACCCCCATCGCTGAAGGCCCCCCTCTTTTCCCTTATGGCAGTTTACTAGCCCTACCACTTCATTAGCTCCGAACCTCTGGGAGAAAGGGCTGAATTTACGCTCGTCGGCAAATAAGGCGCCGACCTCCCGCGTCTTGCCCCCAGGCGTGGTTGCGCCTGCTCAGCCTGCTCGGGCAGAGCATGGGCCACCTGCGGTGACACATGGAACAAAGAAACGTCATAGCCCTTGTCTGCTGACCCTTTGCGCGAGTGTGCGATAAACAAGGCACACGCCCCCTTCAGCCGGGGCATGCGCCGGAAATTGCCAGCCTGTTCCAAGGCATCGCGCTGGGCCAACGGATAGCATCTTGCCGACATTCGCTTCCGGCCGATATAATAGAAATGCACGGGGTGACCCACCTTGTGCTCTGGCCCCGGCGGTGCGCCCCACCGTTCGGGGCCGTTTCTTGTATTCGGCGTTGCCGCGAACTCAGCCGCTCTGGGAATACGAATCAGCAGTAGAGCGCGGCATGCGTCCGTCCGTTAGGGGTGTGCAGCAGGGCCAGAGTGAGGGGCCCCTACCGCACCGACTACTCCGCCGATTTGCTTCCTGATTGTGGCAATCTCCTTTCTGGGCAGAACATGCCATTACAGGCCGGCGGTGCAATAGCGCCTCAGGAACGTGCGTCGTTATGTTAGACTTACACGGAAACACTAGAATAATACCCTCCTGTCCCAGTATGTCAACCCCCTGGGCACCTGGCTACAGAGATCTCGGGATTGTTCTAGGCAGTCCGGCGATGCTCGCGGCTGGCGGCCGATGCATCGGGTTCTTGGCACAAGGCGTTGGCAAAGACGGAAGCGGCTCTACAGCCACCCCATCGCTGCCAAGAACCAGACGATGAAGTCATAGTGTGCGGCCTCTCTAGAAGAGAGCGGGCCTCGAAGTCCTTGCACGCGAAGTTGTGCGCTCCCACCCCACCGCCACTAGGAACCGCACGATGGCGTTGGCCAGCGGCAAGGCGGCCAGGCGATCGCTGGGGAGCGAAAGCAAGCCTTCAGGTGCCCATTGGGGAACCGCTTACAGACCCTGGAGGCTACTAGCGTGTCCTGCCGCTTGAGGTGAGGACCGCGTCAAGCCTATCCATCGCCGCACTCCGCAGCTTCTCTATTTTGGCCTGCAGGTCCTGGAGTTCTTGGTCGGTCAGGACAGCAGAGAGTTCCTCAGCGAGGCGATTGGCGACAGGGAAGGCCTCGGCAAACTTGCGTTCGCCCTTTTCGGTCAGGCGAACCCAGACCTTGCGCCGATCGCTCCTGTCAAAGACCCTTTCCACGAAGCCTGGCTCCTCCAGCCTGTCCACCAGCCCAGTTATCGTCTGGCTGGACTTGACCACGGCTCGCCCTATCTCGCCGGTGGTGATCGGCCCGTCCCCCTTCTTCAGGACAGCGAGAAGATGGAGCTGCGGAAGAGAAAGGCCATGGGGTAGAAGAGCCAACTCGGCCAGCTTGTAGATGGCGTTGTCGGCCTGATAGATCGTTATCCACTCGGCCATGCCCCTGGCGCCGTCGAGCTTGGCCTTCCAGTCCTGCTTCTGTCGTTTTGCCATGAAGCCTACACCCCCTTGTGCCTTTGGCGTCGGTAGTGGCGCTCACACTTGACGCCCTCATTCTACCCGCAGCCGCGAGGGCTGGCAAGGGAAGAAGGCCACCCCGTCGCCACCACGAACCGCATGATGGCGTTGGCCAGGAGGGGGGCGACGGTTGCGACCCAGAGAAGCCGGCCGTCTATACAGCCTTGGCCTCGCCGGCGATGGCGCTTGCAGTACTACGGCTTTGCTCTTCGGGCTTGGTAAGCCAGCAACACACCCGCCGCTCCGGCGGCAGCTCCCGCAGCCACGAGCGGCCACCACGGCCACGAGGTGTCCGATGCAGAACCTGCCCCAGTAGCTGGAGCCTCAACAGCCTTCGGGGTTCCAGGTGGAGGCGCGATAACAACCTCCGGCGCCTCCTCCTCGGGTAGGGGTGTCAGCGGCGGCGCTGGCTCCACAGGCCGCGGTGTCTCCGCAACAGGCGGGCCAGGGGGCGGTGTTGCTGTCTCCTCAGTGGGCGGGGGCGGTGTGACTTCGACCGGTGGACTCGGTGTCGGGGTCTCCGTGACCTCCGGTACCTCTGTCGGCGTCGGACTGGGCGTAGGGCTCGGCTCCGCAGTTGCGGTCGGCGTGGGTGTGGCCTCGCAGGCCACGTCGGCGCAGGTTGTTCCCGGACCTCCAGGAGTGCCTCCCTGAGTTGTGCAAGTCGCGGGATCGACATCCGCGCAGGAGCCGTCCGGGTAGCAACACGCTTCCGCGGGGGCCGCCCCGCAAACCGTTGTGGCGCAGTTTGAGGCTGGGCCCTGGGGTGTGCCACCGGCGACAAGGCAGGAGTGCGCATCGTGGTCGCCGCAGCTGTCATCAGGGTAGCAACAGGCCTCAACTCCAAGGCACACCGATCCTGGACCTCCAGGAGTGCCTCCCTGGTTTAGGCAGCACAGGGCATCGATGTCTGCGCAGCTGCCATCAGGGAAGGCACAGGCCTCAGTTCCAAGGCACACCGATCCTGGACCTCCAGGAGTGCCTCCCTGAGTTGTGCAAGTCGCGGGATCGACGTCCATGCAGGAGCCATCCGGCAAGCAGCATGCTTCAGAGTCGGGCTCGGCTCGCGCCGTGCCAGAGTCGTGCAACACGCTGGTCAGGGCAAGCGCGGCGGTCATCACCACCGCAAGGATAATAGCGATGCGCTTCCTACTCATGACAGCCCCCCTTGAAGGCATTATGGATACCGCGAATACGTCTAGACCGGCCCCAGCATCATGCCAGAACGTCTCGGGGGCGTCAAGGCAACGAGGTTCAAGCCCCATCCTGCTCGCAGCCGCGAGGGCTGGCAAGGGAGAAAGACACGTTCCTCTAGTAGCGCCGACAGGCTTCAGGAGGTCAATTCAACAGCGGATAACTGAGGCGTTTTCGCTCGGGGGGCAGCTATGGGGGGCACAGCGCCAGGACGGGAATACTTGGGAAGCAGGTACTCTACCAACTGAGTTACACCCGCTCGCGAGGTGATTCTAGGCTGCCGCCGAGCCGTTGTCAATGACGGACGCAGCCGGGGCCGCCCTCTGGCGCATCTCCAGCAGCATCAGCCCCAGGCTCACCAGCACCACCCCCAGCCCCACAAGGGTGAGGATGGTGTAGTTACGCAGGGCAAGCCATGTCACGTCGTTGCCCAGATCGAGCAGGCGGGCCATCAGATAGTCTTTCTGGTCCTCGCTGGCGGTGCGAAAGGCGAAGCGAACGGCCACCGCCCCCAGCAGTGACGGCACCGCCGCCCCCAGGACGGCGGCTCCCAGCGCCATCAGCCGGCCCATCCCCTGGGTCGAAACGAGAACCAGTCCCCCCAGAGCGACGGATATGAGGCCCAGAACGATGACGGCGATGCGCAGGGCCTGATGATTATCGTCGCTGAGGAACCCCAGGCCGCGGTGCACTCCTCCCTCCGGCGAGAAGATATCGATGTCTTGCTCGGCCTCGGGGTCGGCCAGCGCCCACACCGACATGCCCTCCTCGTAGATCGCCTCGGCGGCCTCGCTCAGCAGGCGCGACCGCAGTTCCGCCGTCGAGATGGTGGCCGCCTCCTCCCGTGGAAGCTCCACCGGCAGGGGAAAGTGGGGGACCGTCACCGTAGCCTCCTCGCTGGCCTGGGCCGCCTCCACCAGGTCGGCCTGGATGGTGGGCAGGACGGCATCGATCTCCGTGAGGTCGGCCGTCGCTCGCGAGAGGATACGCTGGGCTGTGCCGGAGGAGGTAAGCTGCACTCCGTTGATCACCAGGAAGAGGGCGATGAGGGAGAGGGCAAAGAGGATGCCGAACAGCCACTGGAGAGCACCGCGCAGAAGAGGCACAGCGGACACAGAGCCCTGACTTGTCATTTCGGCTCCACCACTATAGTGTCGGCCAGCCTATCGTGCAGCGCCTGCCGCTGCTGATCGAAGGGGATCATCAGGAAGCCCAGGACCTGAATCGCCATCAGGGCGAGTGCTGCGGCGATCAGCACCCATATGATGGCAATAAGCGCATCTTCGGCCAATCCCGTAGCCAGCAGGGCAAGCAGACTCGCCCCGAAGACAAGGGGCAAGAAGTTCAGGCCACCGACGCGGACGGCTGCTCTGGCTAGCCCCATAGGGCGGCCGTCTCGCCGCACCACCTTGATGGCCATGGCTACCTGGCCCACAGTCTGGCCTCGCCAGACCCAGAGGCCGACGAAGTACAGGGGCAAGAAGAGGAAGCAGTAGGTCGCCAGCATGATCGCCGCCGCCCATACCGCCGAGTCGGGCGTGTCCTTCTCGCCAAAGTCAGTACGGAGCAGGATCTGGAGAAAGGCAACTGCAAAGAACAATGCCAAGACCGAAAAGAGCACTATCATATCGAGCACGAACGCCACCAGCCGCGTCTCGAAGCTGGCGTAGCGCAGATCCACCTGGCTGGAAACGTTGGTCACCCTCTGTTCGACCATCGACGAAGCCCACCCACCGATCGGCAGGTTCAGCGGCGATTATAGCACGCTTGCCAGCGGGCAGGCAGGCCCTATCGGTACAGTGGCTGGTTCACCACCGGTGGGTGAACTCCCTAACCCTGCGGGATAAATCCCGCAGCACCAGAAATTCGATTCTGGGAAGCCGCGGGTTTCAACCCGCGGGATGGTTCTGGTACATGGCGACGATCAACAAGAAGATCCGCCAGCGGCCAGCCGGTCGCTATGCTTCTCCCTGGAGCACCTTGAGCAGCTCGCGCGCCAGTTCCAGCCCGCGGCCGATGCGCCCTGAGAACTCGACGTTCTGGCGGCAGAGCTCCTGGTTCTGGCGGCGAAGCCTGGCGATCTCCTGGCGGAGCTCCTCTGCCTCATCCGTCCAGCCCGGCCAGGGGTTGGCCTCCAGGGCTTGCCACCTGACGTCGTCCATGTGCTCATAGGACCAGAAGCTGACGCCCTTGCTGTCGCGCTCGCCGGCGATCTGGACGAAGCGCTGCAGCTCCTCGGCGCTGGGGTAGGCGACGAAGCCCTGGGCGTAGGCTCCGGCCACAGGGAAGATCCTGTCGACTGCTATGCCCAGGGAAGCGTAGTCCTCGTACATCCAGGCCAGCGCTTGTTCCACCGGCCAGCGGAAGGCGTTCCAGTAGACCTGGGGCAGCGTCCCCGAGCAGTGGCGTTCGAAGGCGGCATAAGGGAACCGTTGATGATAGCGGGCGATGGCGAAGGTGGAGTAGAAGAGGGGGAAGCCCTGGCCCACGCCCTGGCGAAGGCGCTGGCAGAGGGCCTCAGCTACGTCCGGGCGGCCCTTGAACTCGCTCTCAACATCCATCACGTAGGCATCGGCCTCCCCGTAATGGACCGTCTCGATGGCCCGCTGGGCCTCGCCCTGCCAGTCCTGACCGTAGAGATAGCCCCAGCCGGCTACCTTCAGGCCGAACGACTTGAGGGCGCGGCATATCTCCCGCCAGGGCTGGCCCTGGTCGAACCAGTAGGGGCCGTCGTGGGCCTTGACCAGGGCGCCACAACAGCCCGCCGCCTTCAATCGCTCGGCCACCCTCGTTGCCTCGCCGCCGTCGCAGCGACGCCAGTTCCATATCCAGACCCACTTGCCGTCGAACATATGTTCGCTCCTCCATCCGATAATGCCTGTGCCGGGGTGGCAATTCCAAGGGGCTGATGGCACGGAGGGCCGCGACTGGCCAGGGGGCGTCCCTATGGCGGCCTGGCAGCGCGAGCGGTGGCTAGCGGTTAGTGCGAAAGCGCAGGGTGATGATCTCGTTGGGTTTGAGCGATAGGCGCACCCTGTCATCCTCGACTTCGGCCTGGCCCAAGGGCTCCTCGTTCAGGTTGAGCACCTCCACGGCCTCGCAGGGCTCCTCCAGGCGCACCTTGCCCCAGGTTGGCTGAGAAGCGATGTTGTACAAGCGCACGATGATGCCTTGCCCGTTTTCGGCCGCCTTCAGAGCCGAGAGGACCAGGACGCTGGGCGCGATGGAGAGGAGGCTGGCCTTGGGCGCAAGCTGGCCCTTGCCGACGGCGGTGGTCACGCCCCGTAGGGGGTGAGCGAAGCGATGGGCCTGGACGAAGGCCGACTCCCAGCCGCCGCTGTGGGGCACCAGCGAGTAGTGGAAGACGTGCTTGCCCAAACACTGAGCGCCCGGTACAGCGATGGGCGGGCCAGCCTGTCTCCGCCGGTTGGGCAGCCGGGGCCGAGCCAGCCAGCCCACGCACCGCAGCAGGGTCAGGGCGATGATCACGTCCTCGAGGCCATCGATGGCCTCGTACTCCGGCAGGCCGCGGTTGGCCAGAAGCAGGCCGCGCTGGCCGTCGTTCACGTCCACGAAGGACTTCTGGGGGTGAGTGCCGATGGGCGTCTCTGCCCAGGTGCCGTCGTCCTCTGGCACGGCGAGCGGCCGGGCCAGCACGCCGAAGTGCTGCTCGACATGGGCGAGCTGGCTTCGCAGGCCGGTGGGGAAGTGCACCCGCAGCCGATGGTCCTCAACCAGGTTGTCCACCTCCGTCTCGAAGTCCAGGCGGGGCACGCCCGCATAGATGCTGGCTCGGCTGACAATGCGACAGGTGCGCCGCTGACGCGACCGTCCCTCGCCGTCGGCGGTCAGGCCCTTGGGCAGGCTGTAGTCCAGGGCGATCTCCAGGGTGGAGCGGGCCGGACCGTCCTCCACCAGGCGGATGCGAGGCGCGCGGCGGGGTCTGTCGACTAGCTCGTCGTGGGCTGGCGGGCAGTAATTGTACTCGTCGCCGCAGTCGCCGCCGTCGACGAAACGGTTGAGGCCGTCAAGGGTCACCCCGGAGGCCTTATCCGTCAGGCAGATGGTACCGTCTAGGGTGCTTGCCTCCACGCGGAAGTAGTCGTTCTCAACGGCCTGGGCTGGCCGTGGTCGCCCAAGGCGGGTCGGCTTGCCATAGATGAGGCCAAAGGTCTTGTATCCGTGCGCGGGAACCTCGTCTGCCAGGAAGCCCACCTCCACTCGCTCCTGGACGGCGCCGGGCGAAGGCAGACCGCGGCGAAGGGGCTGCAACGGAACCCGCTTGCCATCCTCGGCCTCCAGCGCTAGGGGTTGCCGACCGTCTTGGGAGGGCAGACGGCCGGTGCAGAAGTCGCTGCGGGGGCCATTGAGAGGGTTGAAGACCACCACATGCGTTCCACCCTTTGGAGCGGCCAGGTCGGCAATGTAGCGCAGGGCATTGCGGCCGACGGCCTGGGCCAGCCTCTGGCAGCGGCGGAAGCGAACGGCCATCTCATCGTGCACCTCGTCGGTGCTGCACCCGCAGATGGAGTCGTGCGCCTGGTTCTGAAGCAGGAGCCTCCAGGCGGTGGTCAGAAGGCCGGTATCGGAGGCGGCCCTGTCATCGCCCTCGTTGCGCTGCCGCAGCAGGTTTGCCCAGACGGAGAAGGGCTCGGCCCAGCGCAGGAGGAGGTCTTCGCACTCCTGGTTGCGCTGCTTGATCCACACGCGCGCCGATGTGACCCCGGCCAGGAGCAAGGCTCGCTGGCTCGAGCGGAGCTCCCCCTCGACGCAGGGCCAGGAACCGCTCCTGGCGCCCATCTCCTGGCGAACCGCCTCGATGAACGTGGGCAGGCTGGCCTGCACCAGCTCGGCGTCCTCCAGGTTCTCGTTGGCCACGGCGATGACGGCTGGCAGCTCGGGCTGGGGCTCCAGGTGGTCGTCGCCGTTCATCACCAGCAGATAGCGCGTGCTGGCCCAGGGCTCCAAGGCCTGGCGAATGTCATGCAGGCGATTCATCAGAGACTCTCGCTCCCGGGGCAGGGCCCGGCCCAGGCCGTAGCCCTGCGGCAGGTGGATGGCCAGCACCTCCGACCCGTCCGGCGCTCGCCAGAAGAATTCGGAGGTGGGGGTCGACCTATCGACCCCCCGCCAGATGACGGCGGCCGGGATGCCGAATCCGGCCAGGATGGAGGGCATGTGGGCGATCTGGCCAAACATGTCCGGCAGGTAGCCCACCATCATCGGCGGCCCGAACCGGCGGGCGATGGCGATGCCTATCTGAAGGTTGCGGATCAGGGCCTCGCCGCCAACCAGGAATTCGTCCGCAAGCACGTACCAGGGGCCCACCAGCAGGCGGCCGGCTTGCACCTGGCGGGCGATGTCCTCGCGCCGGTCGGGGTGTATCTCCAGGTAGTCCTCCAGGATGATGCTCTGGCCGTCCAGCATGAAGTGCTTGTAGTCGGGGTCTGTCTCCAGGAGGTGAAGCAGGCGGTTCATCAAGCCCACCAGGCGGGCGCGGAAGGCCTCGAAGGGGAGGTACCACTCGCGGTCCCAGTGAGTGTGGGGGACCATCATCAGCCGCCACTTTTGGGCAGGCATCATTCTTAGCTCCTATTTGGCATCTATAGTATCATAGGCAAAATCGAAGGCACACATTGGCTAGCCATGGTCATTGCTCTTGTCAACGCCCGCGTTCTCACCCCCGACGAGGAGATCCCTCGTGCCACCGTCATCCTCGAAGAGGGCTGCATCGCCGCAGTGGGCGAGGGCCTGCCGCCGCCCGCAGGGGCCCAGGTCATCGACCTTGCTGGTCTGACGCTGGCCCCCGGCTTCATCGACCTTCACGTCCACGGGGGCGGTGGCTTCTCCCTCATGACCGAAGACAGGGACGAGGTTCGCTCCTACGCCCGCTGGGTGGTGAGCAAGGGCGTTACGGCCTTCCTGATAACCCTGGTGGCGGCCAGGCGGCCGCAGTTGGAGCGCTGGCTGGCGGCGGCCGCCTCCGTCGGCGAGGGCGTGCCCAGCGGCGCTTGGCCGCTGGGGGTGTACCTGGAAGGGCCCTTCGTCAACCCAAAGCGAAAGGCGTCCCTGCCCGCGGAGGGCCTGCGGCCGCCGGACGTAGGCGAGCTCCTGGCCCACGTCAGGACAGCTCAGGGCCGTCTGAGGATCATCGCCCTGGCACCGGAGCTGGCGGGCGCCCGCGAGCTGATAGCCGCAGCCAGGGATCAGGGCCTGGTGGTGAGCATTGGGCACAGCGATGC
>Ga0209979_1005119_pt1 | contig 10470 bp, 5 predicted proteins | sample AnhtaG_FD_183114 | JGI IMG/M metagenome (GOLD analysis project Ga0209979, IMG submission 183114) | Deep subsurface microbial communities from Anholt, Denmark to uncover new lineages of life (NeLLi) - Anholt_01485 metaG (SPAdes) (version 2) | ecosystem: Environmental > Aquatic > Marine > Oceanic >...
TTTCTTTTGTTTGGTTTTAATCTTTTGCGGAATGCTTTACTAAAGTAAAGACCTTAATGTACTTTGTTGGCTGATTTAACAAACGCGCGATTTGTTGGTTATCCACTAATCTGAAGAGCAAATCTACAAGGAAGCTAAAAAGAGGGTTAAGGCAAGGCTGGACTGAAGGAGCAGATTATTTACATCTTCTATCTACCTTTTTCCTCATATTGAAAGACATCCTCTACCGTCACCCCGAAAGTCTTTGCGATTTGGAAAGCAAGTTCGAGAGAAGGCACATATTTCCCTGCCTCAAGGGCGATAATGGTCTGCCGGCTGCAGCCGGCACAGTTGGCCAGTTCCTGCTGTGTCATCTCATTATTGTCGAAACGTAGTCTTCTGATACGGTTCCTTATATTAGCAGCATTCGTCATGGCTTGACCATTCTCCAGTAACCAATCAGTATGCCGACGGACTGGACCAGCACATTGACAATAAAGAGAGACATGAACACAAGGTATGGAAAAATAACTGGTATTTGCCCCTGATCCCAGTAAATTTCGGTTAGCGCAATGCTCCAGACTGCCAGCGATATGAAGACCGCCCACAATTGGACTACTGGTGCCCTGCTCATTATCAGCCTGTCCTGCTCATCAACCTGACCTCGTTTGCGGAGAGCCGTAATCATCATTACAGAGTACGCCAATAGCCCTCCAATGAATAACGCTGCTAGAATCACCCTCATCCCCTGGTCTTCGGTATAGGCACTGACTCCCCCCTTAGTAATGAAGACCACTATGATTGCAATAGCCCAAACAATCCCTATCGCCAGACCGTACCATGCACGTTTTTGTAGTGGTGCCATAATTTTATCCTCCTTTTGTTTTCAATATTTTTCCTGGGTGTCAGAGTACTCTACACAGGACATAGTGTAAAGTATATTTAACATTTAGTCAAGCATGTTATACTTCCATTTTGGGGAATGTTAACCGAGGAAAGTGATTGTAGTACCAAACTTGCCCTATTTCCTTACTTTTTCTCCTCTTTTCTACAGGCGGAACTTACGATGTGCAGCAGAAATGATCAGAACAATGGAGCTTTAAGCTCGCTTGTTTTGAAGTAGAAAAGGATGGAAGGAGTGAGACCTATGAAATCCGCTTTACCACAGGGTTGTCTGGGGAGGTTTCTTATCGGGCAAGCCGAGGTGCTCATAGGCTAGCTGAGTAGCCAATCTGCCACGAGGGGTTCGCTCCAGAAAGCCCAGTTGCAGCAGATAGGGCTCGTAGACATCCATAATAGTATCTGCTTCCTCACTGATGGAAGCAGCAATAGTGTCCAGTCCTACCGGACCACCATTGAACTTATCAATGATGGTGTGTAGCACCTTGTGGTCTATTTCATCCAGACCGATATGGTCTACTTCAAGCCTGGATAGTGCCTCGACGGCTACTGGTTGGGTAATGACGCCGTCAGCCATCACCTGAGCATAGTCTCTAACCCGCTTGAGCAGTCGGTTAGCCACCCGGGGGGTGCCTCTAGCTCGGCAGGCTATTTCCCCCAGTCCATCAGCTTCGGCTTCTATCTGGAGAATACGGGCTGACCGCTTTAGGATTATCTCAATAGATGTGTGGTCGTAGAAATCAAGGCGGTAGACGGCGCCAAATCGGTCACGGAGGGGTGGGCTCAGTAAAGCAAAGCGGGTAGTAGCCCCGATTAGAGTAAAGGGGGGCAGGGTTAGTCGTAGGCTTCTGGCACCGGGACCCTTGCCGATGATGATGTCCAGAGCAAAGTCCTCCATTGCCGGGTACAAGACTTCCTCTACTGCCCGATTCAAACGGTGGACTTCATCAATAAAGAGTATATCCTGACTGCGGAGGTTGGTTAAGATAGCTGCCAGGTCTCCAGTGCGCTCTACTGCCGGGCCAGAGGTAACCCTGATGTTAACCCCCATCTCAGCCGCAATGATATAGGCCAGGGTGGTCTTACCGAGACCAGGTGGTCCATATAATAAGACGTGGTCTAGCGGTTCATCCCTGCCCTTGGCGGCGGCGATAGCTATATTGATATTGCCCTTAATACCAGCCTGCCCGACGAAGTCATTAAGGTGTCGGGGTCGGAGGCTGGTGTCAAGTGGCAGGTCCTCAGCGCTAGGCTTACCCGATATAATACGAGCTATCTCACCCACCTCCTATTAAGTAGCCTTATTATACCACATCTTTACCTGAGCTAGGATAGGCCAGTCATAAGAATAGAGTCGCCCAAATGGTAATAGGGCGACCCATTGTTAATCAATCAAACTGGAGTACAAAGGGACTCCTAGTTAGCTAGCGCCTCGTCATCTGGCTCACCAGCTACCTGACTGGATGCTTCATCACTTGGCCCTTCGGACTCCTCGCTAGCTACCAGAATAGGTGCTTTATCACTCGGCTCCTCGTGTTCCGCACTCGGCTCTTCGGACTCCTCGCCAGCTACTAGACTCGGTACCTCTTCGGAAACCGGATAGCGAGCTGGTATCAACTTGCCAATAATTACATTTTCCTTAAGTCCAACCAGTTTATCTATCCTGCCATAGATGGCGGCTTCGGTAAGCACCCTGGTGGTCTCCTGGAAGGAAGCCGCTGCCAACCAGCTATCAGTGCTTAATGAGGCTCTGGTTATACCCATTAATACCGGTTGGGCGGTAGCTGGTTCACCACCTTCAGCCAGCACTTTAGCGTTAATGTTCTCATATCGCGATTGCTTTACTAGCTCACCAGGCAGTAACTCGGTGTCACCTGAGGAATCAATACGGACCTTGGTCAGCATTTGGTGAACGATAACTTCAATATGTTTGTCATTTATGTTCACCCCCTGGGAGCGATATACTTTTTGTACTTCATCTACCAGGTATTGCTGGACTGCCTCCCGGCCTAAGATATGTAATATATCCTGCGGGTTGATTGAGCCGTCAGTAAGTTGTTGCCCTGCCTTTACCTGTTCCCCAGTTCGGATATGAATATGGGCAGTGGCTGGGGCAACATACTCTCGCTCCTCTTTCTCCTCATAGCTGATATAGAGCTGTCCATCCTCAATAGTTACCTCACCAGCTACCCGAGCCAACATAGGTTGAGTTTCGGTCGTCAGGGCGACTGACTCTGGGGTAACCTCAGCCTCAGCGGTTTGGCAAGCAAGTACAGCTCCAATATCCACCCATTGACCAGTATCTACCACAACCTGCCAGCCAGGAGGTAGTGAGTATTCATCACGGTATACCTCAGAGCTAGTGACCTTAATCTTTCTCCCCTCCTCATTTTGAGTTACCTCAGCCACCCCGTCTATCTCTGAGATAATGGCTTGAGCCTTAGGTGCTCTGGCCTCAAAGAGCTCTTCCACCCTAGGCAGACCACTGGTGATGTCAAGCCCAACCACGCCGCCAGTATGAAAGGTACGCAGGGTTAGCTGGGTACCCGGCTCACCAATGCTTTGGGCGGCAATGATGCCTATCGCGGTATCGAGGTCAACCAGATGCCCGCGGGCAAGGTCTCGGCCATAGCAACACCGGCAGGTTCCGCGCCTGGAGTGACAGCTAAGGGGAGACCTAACATGAACCTTGGTTAACCCGGCAGCGATAATTTCCTTTGCCTTCCCTTCATCAATCTCCCCATTTCGGTCAACGATGGTTTCTCCAGTCTGTGGATTGACTATTTTGCTTGCCACTAATCGACCAGTTATTCGCTCAGCCAGTGAGGGCAGGAGTTCCTTCTCTTGAGGTTCAGATATCCATATACCGTCGGTAGTCCCACAGTCATGCTGGAGAGTGACAATATCCTGGGCAATATCAATGAGGCGTCTAGTGAGGTAACCACTGTTTGAGGTTCTAAGGGCAGTATCAGCTAATCCTTTACGGGCGCCATGGGTTGAGATAAAGTATTCCAGCACGCTAAGTCCTTCGCGGAGGCTTGACTTGATAGGAAAGTCAATTATTCTACCTGCGGGGTCAGTCATCAAACCTTTCATACCGGCCATCTGTCTAATCTGAGAAATATTCCCCTTTGCCCCTGAGGTTGCCATCATGTAGATGCCACCGTAGCGGTCAAGGGTGTGTGAGAGGATATCAGTAAGCTTGTCAGTAGTCTCTATCCACACCCCTATGGTGCCATCATACTTTTCATCCTCGGTGATTAAGCCACGGTGATACTGGTTTTCAATAATGGCCAGCCTTTCTTCTGCCTCGGCTATTAGCTTAGGCTTGCTCTGAGGAATCTCAATATCGTTCATAGCAATGGTAGTGCCTGATTTGGTAGCATAGTGGAAGCCTAGTTGTTTGAGGTTGTCCAGCACCGCCGCCGTGCTTTCATTGCTTAGTAGCTGGTAACAATCGGCCACTATTTGCTTTAAGCTTGACTTATCAATCACCTTGTTTAAGAAGCCCAACTCCTGTGGGAGAACATCATTAAAGATGATGCGACCGACACTAGTCTTAATTCTTTGCCCACCTCTTTCTTGGTCCCTGACCTCAATCTCAACTCTGAGGTCAATAATACCTAGTTCATAGGCAAGTCTTGCCTCCTCAAAACTGCCAAAGATTAAACCCTCTCCCTTATCTCCTGGCCTGATGGTGGTCAAATAATAACAGCCGAGCACCATATCCAAGGTTGGTGTTACTATTGGATCACCTGAGCTGGGCAGTAGCATATTGCGCATGCTGAGCATCATCTCCCTAGCCTCTTTGACGGCAGTTTTAGATAGAGGAACATGAACCGCCATCTGGTCCCCATCAAAATCGGCGTTGAAAGCAGAACAGACTAGGGGATGGATTTGAATGGCACTACCATCAATGAGCACTGGCTCGAACGCCTGAATGCTAAGGCGGTGGAGGGTAGGTGCCCGATTAAGCAGCACCGGGCGCTCTTTGATGACCTCCTCGAGTATGTCATATACCTCTGGCCTAGCTTTTTCCAGTAGCCGTCGGGCACTCTTGATATTGTGTGCCAGACCTTGTTGCACTAGTCGGCGGATGACGAAAGGCTTAAATAGCTCAAGAGCCATTCGTCGGGGCAAACCACATTGGTGAAGCTTTAGCTCTGGACCAACAATGATAACCGAGCGCCCGCTATAGTCAACTCGTTTGCCGAGCAGGTTCTGGCGAAAGCGTCCCTGTTTTCCCCGGAGCATATCAGAGAGTGACTTTAGTTTATGATTACCGCTGACGGAGACGGCTCGTCCTCTTCTGCCGTTATCAATGAGGGAGTCGACTGCCTCCTGGAGCATCCGTTTCTCATTGCGGATAATAATCTCTGGTGCTCCAATTTCCATTAAGTGGCGCAGTCGGTTATTGCGGTTAATGACTCGTCGATACAGGTCATTAAGGTCGCTGGTGGCGAATCTCCCGCCGTCTAATTGAACCATAGGTCGTAGGTCTGGTGGCAAAACCGGCAACACCGTCAAAATCATCCACTCGGGCTTATTACCACTGCGGCGAAGCGCCTCCACTATTCGTAGTTGCTTAGCGGCTTTCTTGTAGCGTTGACCCGAAATTGAGTGCATTTCCTGGAGCAAATTATTACGTATCTCATCAAGGTTAATCTCTTTAAGGATTTGGAGGATAGCCTCAGCCCCCATCCTAGCCTCAAAAACCTGACCATATTTCTGTTTGAGTGCCTGGTACTGGTTCTCGGTGAGTAATGCTCGCACGCGGAGGTCTTTTAGCTGTTCTGCCTCAGCGAGAAGCTTCTCCTCAAGCAGTGGTTTTTCCTCAGTGAAATGACGCCGAAGCTGGTTTATTTCCTCCACTGTGGCTTGCTTCTGCTCCATCTCAGCGATGTTAGCCTCCAGCGCCTTTTGTTGCTCGGCAATTTCCCGTAAGCAATTTTCCTCAATTTGTTTAATTGCTTCCTGGCGCGCCTCCTCATCTATAGAGATAATCATATAGTGGGAGAAGTAAAGAACCCGTTCTAAGCTCCGTGGTGATAGGTCAAGTAGCAGTCCTATTCGGCTAGGTATTCCCTTAGCAAACCAGATGTGAGCCACTGGGCAGGCCAGTTCAATGTGTCCCATACGTTCCCGACGTACCTTAGCCCGGGCTACCTCCACGCCACACTTATCACAAATAATTCCCTTGTAGCGTATCCTTTTATACTTACCACAGTAGCATTCAAAGTCTTTAGTTGGGCCAAATATCCTCTCGCAGAAAAGCCCGTCCCTTTCTGGCTTCAGGGTGCGATAGTTGATAGTCTCCGGCTTGGTTACCTCACCGTAAGACCAGCTCCTGATCTGCTCCGGGGAAGCTAGCGAGATACGGACAGCATCAAAATCATTGACTTCAAGCATTTCCTTCTTCTACCCCTTTCTGGGTCGCTTCTTCTACAATTTCTGGTTCTGTCTCCAGTTTAATGGCTTCCAATGTTTCTTCTTCTACTATCACTTTCTGAGTTGGTTCTTCTACGGCTTCTGGCTCTGTCTCCAGTTTAACGGCTTCCTTTGTTTCCTCTTCTACTGCTTTCTGGGGGAGTTCTTCTACAGCCTCTGGCTCTGTCTCCAATTTGATGGTTTCGGTTGTTTCCTCAGCCAGGGTTGCCTTTTCTTCTTCCTCGTTAATCACCTCAACGGCCAGCCCCAAGCTTTGTAGTTCCTTAACCAGAACCTTAAACGATTCGGGCACGCCGGGTTGGAGAATATCCTGATTCTTAACTATAGCCTCATAGGTTTTGGCTCGACCAGTGACATCATCTGACTTTATAGTCAGCATCTCTTGGAGGTTGTGAGCGGCACCATAGGCTTCTAGTGCCCAAACTTCCATCTCACCAAAGCGCTGACCCCCGAATTGAGCTTTACCACCCAGAGGCTGCTGGGTAATCAAGGAATAAGGACCGGTAGAGCGGGCGTGAACCTTATCTTCAACCAGGTGTATCAACTTCATCATATAGATGCTACCCACGGTTACCGCCTGATCAAATGGCTCACCGCTGCGTCCATCACGAAGTATGACCTTGCCAGTGATAGGTGACGGAAGGTTCCTTTCCGAACTTACTCTTTCCACGGTTTGAGCCAGCTCCTGTGGGCTAAAGTCTTGGCTAGCTATGCCTAGGTCTTCGAGCCATAGGCGCAGGCAAACCTCCTTTGCCTCTCCTGGGTAGTCATCACTAAACACCCTGTCCCCATCGTAGCCATGACTCTTAAGCCATGCCTTGGCCAGCTCCAGCTGCACCGCCGGTGCCTCATCAGCGTGGTTAGAATTAACCGCCCCGGCTTTTTGTGCTAGCCAGGCTCTAGCCATGGCATCCACAATAGCCACATCGTTGGCACCATCAAAGACTGGGGTAAGCACCTTGAAACCTAGAACCTGAGCTGCCCAGCCCAAGTGGGTTTCCAGAACCTGACCAATATTCATCCGTGATGGGACCCCAATCGGGTTAAGGATGATATCCACTGGAGTGCCATTGGGGAGGAAGGGCATATCCTCAACAGGTGCCACCAGGGAGACAACCCCCTTATTGCCATGTCGCCCAGCCATCTTATCGCCAGCGGAGATTTTTCGCTTTTGGGCAACCCAGACCTGCACCCATTGATTGACCCTAGTCGGTAGGTCATCACCAGCCTCGCTGGAGAAGACTCTCACATTAATCACCTTGCCCCACTCACCATGGGGCACTCGCAGGGAGGTATCCTTAACCTCCCTGGCTTTTTCACCAAAGATAGCTCGCAAGAGTTTCTCTTCAGCTGATAGCTCAGTCTCCCCTTTGGGGGTAATTTTACCTACTAGTATACTGCCTGGACTGACCTTCGCCCCAATCCGAATAATGCCGGTTTCATCAAGTTCACGCAGGCTTTCCTCCCCTACATTAGGTATATCTCTAGTGATTTCTTCCGGTCCTAACTTAGTATCCCGTGCCTCCACCTCATACTTCTCAATATGAATGGAGGTAAACTTGTCCTCCTCAACCAGGCGATTACTAATGATAATAGCATCCTCAAAGTTATACCCCTCCCAGCTCATAAAGGCACACAGCACATTCTGTCCTAGCGCCAACTCTCCCTGTTCAGTGGCTGAGCTATCGGCTAGAACCTGACCCGGTTCAACCCGGTCGCCCTTATTTACTGTGGGGCACTGATTAATACACGTCCCCTGATTGGTGCGGACAAATTTCATCAGTTCATATTTCTCTTTCTCTCCGTTATCGCTGGCAACTACAATGTGATATATAACATGACCTTTATCATCCTTAAAGCTAGCAACTGAGGTTACCACTCCGGCATTCTGGGCAAAGAGTACCTGCCCGCTATGCTTGGCGGCTTCCGTTTCCATACCGGTGGCTACCAAAGGTGCCTCAGGGTGAATCAGAGGTACTGCCTGCCGCTGCATATTAGCGCCCATCAAGGCGCGATTGGCATCATCATGTTCCAGAAAGGGTATTAGTGCCGTGGCAACACTGACTATCTGCTTGGGCGACACATCCATTAGTTGGATCTTATCTGGTGCTTCTGACAGGTAGCGGTCAGCTAGCCTGGCTTCGACCCGTTCCCCGACAAATTGGCTATTTGCGTCAAGTTGAGCACTAGCCTGGGCAATGGTATATTCGTCCTCTTTATCGGCTGAGAGATAGATAACCTCATCAGAGACGAAGGGCACCACCTTTATTGTTCTGGGCGATAGGTGAGATAATTTAGTGGCCAGCTGGGGGGTAATGGTAGTTTTGGCCTTCACTATGGTTTTACCCCCGTCATCAACTACTGCCTCCTTGGTTGTCTTACCTACCAGCTTGCCATCGGTATTACTCAACTCGGCAATAACCCGGCGGTATGGTGTTTCAATAAAACCATACTGGTTAATCTGGGCGTAGGTGGCTAGAGAGCCGATGAGACCGATGTTAGGTCCCTCTGGTGTCTCAATGGGGCATATCCGGCCATAATGAGAGAAATGAACATCACGAACATCAAACCCAGCTCGCTCGCGAGATAGCCCCCCCGGTCCAATGGCCGATAGACGACGCTTATGAGTTAGCTCCGCCAATGGGTTGGTTTGATCCATAAATTGTGATAACTGTGAGCTGCCAAAGAACTCCCGGATAGCGGCTACCACCGGGCGAACGTTAACTAGAGTACTAGGGGTAATTGCTTCAGTGGCGGTAATACTCATACGCTCCTTGGCTACTCGTTCCAGGTGCAATAGCCCAATGCGGAATTGGTTTTGCATCAGTTCGCCAACCGTGCGGACTCGCCGATTCCCGAGATGGTCAATATCGTCGGGAGTATCGCTCCCATTATTGATCATAATGGTATGCCTGACTATCGCAACAATATCTTCCTTGGTTAAAGCCCGCTCTTTCAGGTCAATATTAAGCCCTAATCGTTTGTTAAGCTTGTAGCGACCGACACTGCCTAGGTCATAACGCGTCGAATTGAAGAACATGTTGTTTAGTAGTTTTCTGGCATTCTCGATACTGGGCGGGTCACCCGGGCGCAATTTCCGGTAGATATCAAGCAGGGCTTCAGACTCACTCTTAACCAAAGGCTCACGCTCTATAGTTGACCGGATAAACTGGTGCTCCGGAGAGTTGTCCTCTGCCGCGAATAGGCTCAGCAGTTGTTCGTCACTACCGTAACCAATAGCGCGCAAGATTGTGGTAACCGGAATCTTCCGCCTACCATCTAACTTGACCGAAATTACATCACGGTTACTAGTCTCAAATCCCAGCCATCCCCCGCTGGTAGGGATTAGCTTAGCAAAGCATAATTCACGACCACTGGCAGCATCCTTTTCAATGGTGAAATAAACACCGGGAGAGCGGAGTAACTGGCTTACTACCACCCGTTCAGCGCCACTGGTAATAAAGGTACCTTTAGCGGTCATCAACGGAATGTCACCGAAAAATAGGTCTTGCTCCTTGATTTCCCCGGTTTCCTTAACCAGCAACCGTGTCCTGACGTAGAGGGGAGTTGAATAGGTCAGGTCCCGCTGGTGGCACTCTTGCTCACTGTGATAAGGTTTACGGAATTCATAGCTGACGAAGCTGAGTTCCAGTCTGTTGCCGGTAAAGTCCTTAATAGGGCTTACCTCTTGCAACCGTTGTTTCAGCCCTTCTTCCTGAAACCAGCGGAACGATTCTAATTGAACCTTAATCAGGCTGGGTACATCTAATATTCGGGGTAACCGGGCATAGGATTTTCTGGGGATAGGCGGCATCACTTTGTCGGTGTCTACTGGTGACATAAAAACCATTCTAACCTCACTCCCTAACTAGACAAGCGAAATTTTGCATTACTGTGGCACTAATCTGAAGCAAGACCTGTGGCTAACAGAGAAAATATAATAGAATGAACCTGTAGAGGCATAATTACAAACTTATATAATACCACTATTTTCAATATTTGTCAATACCCCGTACGAGATTGTTTAGCAACTCGTCAAAAAACTTTGTCCTGAAGCTAGCCAGCCAGCCTCAAAGCTATTATACTTGAAACAAAAGTCTGGAGGCTGGAGCATGGCAAAGGTAAGGTGCAAAGAAACAAGAG
>Ga0209979_1005120_pt1 | contig 10468 bp, 10 predicted proteins | sample AnhtaG_FD_183114 | JGI IMG/M metagenome (GOLD analysis project Ga0209979, IMG submission 183114) | Deep subsurface microbial communities from Anholt, Denmark to uncover new lineages of life (NeLLi) - Anholt_01485 metaG (SPAdes) (version 2) | ecosystem: Environmental > Aquatic > Marine > Oceanic...
AATATTGTCGTAGCAGCGTTTTTTGAGGTGGCCTAAGGTGATTGGTCATATTTTTTAAAATAGGCGCTTAAAATGGCTTAAAATGGCTTATTTTAGATGGAGGTGAAAAGCCTTTAAAATAAATAGGGACACATCCCATTTTCTTCTGAATTCGACAGGGAATGGTTGAACCAGCTCAATAATTCGGTAACTTTTTCTAACTTCTCGCAAGGGGTGGAAATAGTAAATTAAAATGCTCCTTAGGGCACGATGCATCGTGCCCCTACAACTTGTGCGCTATCTGTTCTGCGCTATACACTAAAGCAAGATGCAATTCGTATACTTGCAATTAATGTTCACTTGATATATAATGTTCATTAAATAGTGAACATTAATAAATAGGTGAACATTATGCGAAAGAATTATAGAATGAAAAACATTTTTGCGGATAAGGCTTCTCTTGTGCCAAGGAAAATGCTTCAGAACCCAGAGAGACGATGGGTAGTGCGCGATTTTACTGGTCCTGGAGGAGTCAGCTTGGGCATGTCTCAGGAAGTATTAAAAGCGATGGAGAAAAAGGGGTATATTGAAAGAGCCAAGAAAGGTCCGAATAGTTATGCTATTCTTACTAATAAGGAAAAACTTATTTCTGATTGGTTAGAAGAGCATAGTTTTGATCAAAATGTAATTGATACTTATTACAGTGAGAATAAAAATATATTAAATAAATTTAGAAAGGCCTTAAAAGAAAATCAATATGCATTGACTCTTCATACAGGGGCTAATCTCATTACTTCTTTTGTAAGGACAGAAGAGATTTTTATTTATATGAATTTCAAGGACTGGGAGAAGGATATTTTAGATATCAGGCAAAAATTAGATTTGAAAGAATTGGTCAGAGGAGGGAATATTCACCTGATTCATCCTTTTTATAAAAATAGTGTATTCTTTAACACACAAAAAATAAAAGGCTATACTGTTGTTTCTAACCTTCAACTCTATCTTGACTTATACAATTTTCAACCCCGGGGCAAAGAACAGGCAGAATATCTAAAAAATTTATTAGAAGAGAAGGGGAGAAATCTTGAATGATATTAAACGATTAGAGTTATTGTTTTTTGAAGTTTTACAAGATTTAAAAGATTATCTTGATGACCTTACTCTTGTAGGTGGCTGGTTATCTTATGTATATTCAAAATTCCTATGGCATAATTTGGAAATACAGGCAGTAACGACAGTAGATATTGATTTTGGATTCGGTGGGAACAAAACAAAACCACATTCAAAAACAATTTTTGAGGTACTTTCTTCTTTAAATTATAAAGAACGCCATCTCCATATTGGTAAAATTGATAAATTCGATTTTCTTCTTGCAAATAGAATATCTATAAAAGTTAGAGCAGGAAGAGAAAAAATAAACTATAAAATTCAATGTCCTAAACCATCAGCATTTTTATATCATAAAGGAGCTACCTTTATTGATAGAGAAGGAGAATTGAAACAGGCAAAAGATCTCTACTATATGTATTTTATATTACGATACGAGCCTAATATAGATATTATTTTGGCGGAAATTGCTAAATATAAGAAAAAAGGTTATTTCGTAAGTATTTCAAAAAATATCAAGAAATATTTTGAAAGAAAAACAAGTCAAGGTTGTCTAATGATTGAGAAAGAAAATGGACCAGATGAATATATAGATGATTTAAGACAAGATATATTTGAGAGATTTAATGAATTACTTGAATTTCTATTAATTTAATTTGAATAGGGACACTGTTCCTATTCTCTCAACCAGTACCTTTTTATTGCGGCAGCATTTTCTAATGATTCCCAAAGAGCTGGAAAATTCGGCGAGAATCGACGGAGCCGGACCGATGGCTTATTTTATAAAAATATTACTCCCTCTTTCTAAGGCGATGATTGGAGGGGTATCCATTATTAATTTTATTTACGCCTGGAATTTTTATCTCTGGCCACTCATAATAACTATGGAAGATAGAATGAAGACTGTTCAGGTAGGAGTAAAGATGTTAATTGATGCCGAAGGAGCAAGTAACTGGGGAGTGATTATGGCCGGTACAGTTGCAGCAGTAATACCCACACTTATAGTGTTTTTCATACTTCAATCTATCTTTGTCAAAAGTCTCACCAGATCAGGTATCAAGGGATAGATTATACCTTGACTTAAAAAAGTATGACATAAACATCGTTTCACATTTTCCCTTAAGCCTCTATATTTCTTATCTATTAATTAATGATTATTAAAAAATCTGCAAATATAAATAAATTTTGCTTGCCTTTGAGGTTTTTGTCAGTGCACTTTTGATTTTTAAATGACAAAGTGTATAAATTTATTTGACAGGTTAAAAAAAATATGTTATATATATTGTATACAATATATATATATAACTTAAAATTAAAATAAATTTTCGTCAAAAGTTCAATTAACTTTAAAATTATTTTTCTCCAAGATTAGTATAAAGAAAAAAGGATAAAGGGGGGATGAAAAGAGACGATAAAAAGATGTATTACAATTATAAATAAGGAAGAAAGTTTGTAAAAAATTATTGGAGGATTATTATGAAAAAAGTATTTTTATTGATCGTTGTTACATTATGTGTTTGTATGAGTTTTGTGCTTTTTGCAAGTGCTTCCTATCCTGAGAGAAATATTACCAATGTGTTAGTATGGAGTGCTGGTGGCGGAACCGATGCTTGTAATCGGGTAGTTATGGCGGAAATGGCTAAAGTATTAGGCGTGAATATTAATGTTGTCAATAAAACCGGTGGAGCAGGTGGTTCTGTAGGGATGAATTATGCTTATTCACAACCTTCTGATGGTTATACTCTTTGTGGCCTTTCCGAGTCTTGCGTAACTGCTGGAGTACAGGGAGGTTTTGATAAAAGAATGAATGTTTGGGAATATTTTATTATCGGTGGTTCACCAGATGTTGTTTCGGTTACTCCTAATACTCCTTATATGAACTTAAAAGATTTAATTGAAGCAGCTAAAGCTGATCTCGGAAATATAAGGGCTGGAGCAAGTGCTGCTGGTTCTATACATCATTTAAATCTTCTTGCATTAGAAGATGGTTCAGGTGCAAAATTTAACTATATTCCTTATACAGGTTCTGCTCCTGCGCAGAATGCTGCTATGACCGGAGAAGTTTCTGTAGTAGTTACTTCGGTTGCAGAACAGGCTCAATTAATCCGTGGAGGTAAATTAAGACCCTTAGCAGTATTAATTCCCGAATCATTTGTTTTAGCTGGAGAAACTTTACCTTCTGCGTTCGATTCTTATCCCGGACTTTCAGAGTATCTACCTATTTCACAGGCTATTGGGTTTGCCATAAAGGCAGATGCACCAGAAGATATCAAAGCTGTATTGATAGATGCATTCGAAAAAGCACTTATGACAGATACTTTTGTAAAATGGGCTGAAGATAATTATTATGTTGTATCTGGTGCGACTGGGGCCGAGGGTGTAGAAATATTTAATAAACTTGAATCATTATTTGCCTGGACTCTTTGGGACTTGAAAGCTGCTAAAGTTGACCCTGCTACTTTAGGGATATCGAAACCTTAAAAATTGTTTAAACTATACTTAATTTAAAAAAGGCAGCTGAATAAAATATTTTATTCAGCTGCCTAAAATTATTCAAAATTTATAGGACTTAAAGATTAGATTATGAAGAAGAAAGAATTAAGAAGAGCGGATTTTATAACCAGTGTTTTACTTTTGCTATTTAGTGTTTGGATCATTATGGAAACTCTTAAAATGCCAATGAAGGATACTTTTGGGGGAGTTCAGAATGTATGGTATGTTTCTCCTGCTTTATTTCCTTTGATTATCAGTATTGTTATTATGGTTTTGGCGGCAGTTCTTTTAATTAATTCTATAAATAGTGGTGGGGCTAAATATTTTATAAATAACTTTTCAGTTAGATATAGAGGTATATCTGAAAAAAAATTTAGATTTATTAGTATTTTATTAGCTTTACTATCCTTTGTCTATTTAAATATTCCTCGTATTGATTTCTTTATTTCTATTGTTCTCTTTTTAACTTTTTTTATATCTGTCTTTTATTTTGATGAGGAAAATCTATTAAAAAAATTAACTTTGTTTTATTTTACCGGAAGCATAATTTTTATTAGTCTTTTTGCATTCGGTATTTCCAAATTTCTTAATTCTTATTATCAATATTTTATGGATGTACTTGCTTTATTTTTCTTTACTATATATGTCTTATATAGTTGGATAAATGTGAGGAATAGCCAGATTTATAGAAAAAGACTTACAATTTCTTTGTTGGTAGCGGTAGCAGTTCCCTTAATTCTTTGTCCAATTTTTAGATATTTTTTATTAGTTCCCCTTCCTAAAGAAGGGTTAATAATACAAATGATGCATAATATTTATTATTTTCTAAAATAATAGGAGTTAACATGTTTATTTTTGGACAGCTATCTGTTTTTTTTCAACAAATATTTATTTTAATTGCTAATCCCATTAATGTGTTAATCCTTTTTGGTGCAGTCCTATTAGGAATTATCTTTGGAGCTATGCCTGGTTTGACTGCCACCCTTGGTGTAGCCTTGCTTGCTACTTTAACATATGGGATGGATACCAGTACTTCTTTGATTGCCCTGCTATCCATCTATGTAGGAGCAATATATGGTGGTTCCTATGCTTCTATTTTGATCAATATTCCTGGTACGGCTGCAGCAGCAGCTACCGCTTTAGATGGTTACCCTTTAGCATGTCAGGGAAAAGCAGGAAAAGCCTTGGGACTTACTACTACTGCTTCTGCAATTGGTACTTTCATAGGAATGTTGTTTGTAATTACTATGGCTCCCCTTATTTCTGCATTTGCTCTTAATTTTACTTCATTTGAGTTTTTTTTATTGGCTTTTTTTGGAATAATTATTAGCGGGACTTTAACTAGCCATGATTTAGCTTATAAAGGTTGGATTGCTGGTTTTTTAGGTCTATTTATGGCTTGTGTGGGGAGAGATCAGCTTCAGTTTTATCCTCGCTTTACTTTTGGACTTAATGAATTAGATGGTGGACTTGAGGTTGTACCGGTTCTTATTGGAGCATTTGGTATTCCCCAGATTATTCAAGTATTAAAAGATAAAATAATTTGTGGAAAGGCAAAACGTGTTCAAAAGATTTTACCGGAGTTTACTGAAATTATCCACCATTTCCCAGATATTATGCGTTCAGCATTAATTGGAGTAGGTATTGGAGCAGTTCCGGGAATAGGAGAAGATATTGCTGGTTGGGTATCTTACGGGGCTGCTAAGAATTCTTCTAAACATCCTGAGAGGTTTGGAAAAGGTGAAATATCAGCAGTAATATCTACTGAAACCGCTAACAATGCTTGTATTGGGGGAGCTATGATTCCTCTTTTAAGCCTTGGCATCCCAGGAAGCCCTCCCGCTGCCATGCTTTTAGGAGCATTTATGCTTCATGGAATTCAACCAGGTCCTATGTTGACTTTTGATCGTCCACTTTTTATATTCCAGGTTTCCGCTATACTTTTATTGGCTTCTTTTGCTATGTGGGTAACCGGAATGTTGTTAGCCAAACAAGTGATAAAAGTACTACGAATTCCACATCCTCTTTTTATGCCTATTATTGCTGTACTATGTGTAATAGGTTCATATTCTTTAGGTTTACGAATCTTTAATCTTTATTTGATGGTTCCTGTAGGGATTTTAGCTTACTTCTTGACTGAGATGGAATACCCTATCGCACCTTTGGTTATTGGAGTTATTTTAGGTCCTATGGCTGATGCTAATTTAAGAAGAGCTTTAATGGTTTCTAAAGGAAGTTTTTTACCTATTATTACTCGACCGGTATCATTAATTTTAGTATTGGTTATTTTGCTTACTGTATTAAGTCAAACAAGATGGTATAAAACTCTAACTAAAAAAATAGTAAAAAAGTTATTCGCGAAAAAGAAAAACAAATAAATTACTTTCTAATAATATTTAAAAACAATTTACAAAAGTAGAGAAATATTTTATGACAAAGAAAATAATTTTGGCTTTAGCTCCAACTGGCGGGTGGGGGAAAGATTATAATAATCCTCTCGAACCGGAAGAAATAACTAAACAAGTTATTGCTTGTGCAGAAGAGGGTGTATCCCTAATTCATATTCACGCACGAAATAGTAAAGGCGAATTAACTACAGATTTAAGTAATTTCTCAAAGACAATTGAGCTAATTACTAATGAATGCAGTGTATTAATTGAAGCCTCCACCGGAGGACTGTCCAGTTTAACACCTCAGGAAAGATCATTGCCTCTTCAGAATGGAAAAGTAGAACTAGGTTCATTAAATATGGGCTCTTTAAATTTTCTTGACAAAGTATACATAAATACAGTACCGAATATTCGTTATTGGCTACAAAGAATGATAAAAAATAGGGTAAAGCCATCTATGGAGATATTCGATACTTCCAATATTGCTATTTCCGACCTTTTTATTAAGGAAGGCTTAATTAAACCACAATATAATTTTAATTTTATTTTTAATTATAAATGGGGAATGTCTTTTTCACTTCCACTGGTTGAAGTTTTAAAATCTATGCTCCCTAAAGAAAGTATATGGGGTGCTGTTTTTGGAGGGAATAAAGATTTTTCATCTCATTTACAAGCTTCCCTTCAAGGGGCGACTATGATTAGGGTTGGTTTTGAAGATTCCAGGATCTGTAATTACGGGGAAGCAAAATCCAATCTTGAATTAGTAAAAGAAATTCGAAGAGAACTAAGAACATCAGGCTTTGATTTAGCCAATCCGGATGAAGCAAGAAAGTTACTCGGAATAATATAGTTTATTTGATATAAGTATTGCTTATATTTTTTTGAATATACTCAAATCACTAAAATTTAAGGAGAAACATGGATAAAAAATCACAAAATTTTGAAGAAAGAGTTCAATATCTTAAAGAAAAAGCCAAAGAAGTTCGAGTAAATATTATTGATATGATTTTTACAGCACAGTCAGGACATCCCGGAGGAGCCTTATCTGCAGCAGATATTATGACCGCATTATACTTTGATATTTTAAAAATTGATCCTAAAAACCCACGCTGGCCTAATCGAGATCGCTTTATTTTATCAAAGGGACATGCTTGCCCAGTCTGGTATTCTTGTCTTGCTATGAGAGGATATTTTCCTATTAAAGAATTAAAAACATTAAGAAAATTTGAAAGTATTTTACAAGGGCATCCTGATATGCTAAAGACTCCAGGAGTTGATATTACCACAGGATCTTTAGGCCAGGGTTTGAGTCTTGGAGTAGGAATGGCTCTGGAAGGAAAATTAGTTAAGAAAAATTACCATATATATGTAATTCTCGGTGACGGCGAGATCAATGAAGGACAAATATGGGAAGCAGCTGCTTCTGCCAGCAAGTATAAATTGGACAACCTTACTGCCATTGTAGATAAAAACAACTTACAAATGGATGGTTTTACTGAAAAAGTTATGCCTATGGACCCTATCGATAAAAAATTTGAGGCTTTTAACTGGTATGTTATGACTATAAACGGCCATAATATGAAGGAAATTTTAATTGCTTTAGAAGAGGTAAAAAAAATTAAAGGTAAACCTGTTTGTATTATAGCAAATACAATAAAAGGTAAAGGTGTTAGTTTTATGGAAAATATAAGGGAATGGCATGGGAAAGCACCCAACCAACAAGAGTATAAAATCGCTATCAAAGAGATCGAGGGGAAACAATAATGAAATTAAGTAAAGCAAACATTACAACACGTCAGGCATTTTCCGAAAGAATGTTGGAATACGGCGCAATTAATAAGGATTTTGTAGTTTTTGAAGCAGATATTGGATATTCAACATATTCTCATTTATTCGGTGATGCATATCCTGAGAGGTATTTTAATATGGGCATTGCCGAATCAAACACTATGGCTGCCGCTGCCGGAATGGCTGCTGATGGTAGAACGGTAATTGCTTGTAGTTACGGTGTTTTTATAACTATGAGAGCTGTTGAAGCAATACGTACCTTTATCTGTTACCCAAATTTAAATGTCAAATTTTTATCCTCTCATGGAGGAGTAACTCCTGCCGTAGATGGGGTAACTCATCAGGCAACAGAAGACGTGGGTATCATGACTACCTTACCTAATATGAAAGTTCTTGCACCTGCTGACACAGAATCAGCAAAAAAAATATTTGATGTAGCTATAAAAACACCGGGACCCGTTTTTGTAAGACTTATGCGGGATCCTCTTTTTGACATCTATTCCAAAGAAGATGCTTTTAAACTCGAAGGAAGCAAAACTATCCGAAAGGGTAAAGACATAACTGTAGTAACTTATGGAGATACTGTTTTTCAAGCATTGGAAGCAGCTGATGAACTGGAAAAAGAAGATATCTCTATCGAAATAATCGATATGTATTCTATTAAGCCCTTCGATAAAAAAAATCTTCTAAATTCCATTTCTAAAACAGAAGCTTTGCTCGTTGTAGAAGACCATCAAAAAAGAAATGGCCTTGGTTACGAACTTTCAAACTTTTGTTTAAAAAATAAACCGGTTATTTTTGATAACCTGGGGCTAAATGATACTTTTGCTGAAAGTGGAAATTATTATAAAATTATTGATAAATATGGTATATCTAAAAAACATGTTTTAAATAAAGCCAAAGAACTTATTTCTAAAAAAAGGAAGTGAAAATAATTATGGATTATCAGGTAAAACAAGCAGTAATTAGTAGTTTTTTAACTAAAACAAAGGACCGTTTTCATGAATACAATGAAGATAAAACTTTAGAAGAACGATTTAAAATAGTCTCTGAAATAGAGGGAATGGATGGCATGGAACTAGTTTTTCCTTATGAAGCCAACAACCCCGATAAACTTAAGACATTAACTTCGAAATATAAAATAAATATTGCTGCAATAAATGTAAATGTAAAAGCAGAACCTGAATTCAGGAATGGGGGCTTAACTTCAAATAAAAAAGAGGTTCGTGCTAAAGCAGTGCAATTTATTAAAGATGCGAAAGACTTCGCCAAGAAAGTTGGAGCAAATAAAGTAACCTGTTGCCCCTTGGGTGACGGATATGAATTTAATTTCAATTGTAATTATGCACAACCCTGGAAATACTTGATTGATACCTTTGGTGAATCAGCAAGTTATCTTCCTGAAATTCCCCTTTTTATTGAATATAAACCAGCTGAAACCAGAGGTAGATGTTTTATAGATACTGCAGCTAAAACCCTTTGCTTACTTAATGAGATTGGAAATGAGCAGATGGGGGTAACCATCGACTTTGGACACTCAATAATGTTTGCTAATGAAAATCCAGCCGAAGCTATTACCTTAATTGCGGAAAGTTCATTTCGCTATTATATTCATATTAACGATAACAACGGTCAATGGGATTGGGACTATTTCGTAGGGACTAAACACTTTTTGGATTATGTTGAATTTCTTTACTATCTCCAAGAGTATAATTATAATGATTATATAACTTCTGATACCTCTCCTACCAGATGGGATATTAAAGGCACCTTTGAAGCTAATGCCCGTATTACAAGCAAGCTATGTAAACTTTTAAACAACTTAAACAGAAAAGAATTTAATAAATTAATATCGGGAGAGGATTACTTAAAAACCTGGAAATTTATAGAAAAGAATATATTTTCATTGTAGAAAGCAAATATTTGTAAAAAAACTTTCAACAAACCGAATTTTTTTTGGTTCTTTGACAAAAGAGGCAAAATAGGCAACCGCTAAAACAGTAATATGAGCGATAGTATAAAGATTGGCTGTAGCACGTAATCCCTTAACTGTCGGCTTTTGCATTATGGTCTCATCTACATCGACCCGAATATTCTTATAACAATCAGAACCTTTAATAAATTGAGGGTGAAACCAGGGACTCTCTTATCTTTTGAAACCAGAGATTATCCGTATCTCTCAAGAAAGAGGAAAACCTTTCTACTGGTAGAATTTTTTGATACATGACTACTCCCCCTCTTTTCGTGAAAGGCTTAAAAGTATTATGTTAAATAATACTACTTTTAAGAGGGAGGAGGTAAAAAAGTAAAATAAGAAATCTTAGATAGGATAAGAAGAAAAGGGAAATAATAAAAGATAATAATTTAATGGTTTCACGAAATTAAAAGAATAAATTTTTGCCCTCCACCCCTCTAAAAAGAGGGGAAAGAAGGTAAAAAATCTAAAAAATACCTTTTAAAACCCGCTATCTACAAGGGTTTAGGAGCTGGAGGGCAGATTAAAAATGAATATCCCTGGAAACCGTTGGTAGATAAGGGTTTTCAAATTTCGTGAAGGACACAAAACACTAATAAAGGAGGCACTTAATGCCAATTATAGATTCCAAGACAGGAAAAATCAAAAAAGACTATTCAGTTGAACAATTAACAAAAAAAGCACAAGAGATGAGAGCATACAATATGGTAGCTATCACTGCTGCTGGCTCTGGACA